>OUWB011209470.1_pt1 | contig 53859 bp, 46 predicted proteins | sample 1779821 | NCBI WGS metagenome assembly OUWB01 (sample SAMEA3914806, study PRJEB12502) | metagenome | biome: forest; material: soil | place: Canada | collected 2011-08-03 | depth 0.1 m
GACATCGACTTCGACGGCACGATCTTGTGGGATGGTGGGCAGGTCAACCGCAGCCAGCTCGAACAGAACCTGGTGACGGTGGGCAACGTTATGCCCAAGGACGCGCAGCCTGAGGTGCACGTCAAGCCCAACCGGCTGGTCGAGTACAAGTACGTGGCCGAGGTCATGGCGATGGCGCAGCGTGACGGTGTCGCCAAGATCGGCATGATCGGCAATGAGCAGTTCGTCGGGAACTGACCCTCGCCGAAGTAATAATTAGTAGTCGTAATACCGCGCCCCCCTTTCTTGTCCTTTATAATTCATTGGACCGGTTTGCGGGGGCGTTTGATTTTGGCGGTAAGATTCGGGGGCGCCTCAAACACGGCTAGCGGGTTGGCGGGAATTTTGCCTACAATCATCCACCTGCCTTTCGGCGGATGCATTCCTGGATAGGTTTGAATGAAGCGGCACGCATGCCGGACGAACGGTGTTTGCCTGCCGAATTGAGTCGATAACAAAAAGCGCAGTTGGCTTGCAGTCGGTTGAACGGCGCCAATCTCTTTTTGCTAGTGTCTCTGAATGGGATGGCGGGTGCCTGCCTGCCTTTTACTTGGTCTTCGATTGAAAGAAATTCACATGCCTCAGTTTCGACTCTCCCACGTGGCCTTGTTGGCTGCCTTGCTCGGCGTATACATCGCTCCGGTTTTCGTCGAAGGCGCAGCGACCGTCTACGCCGCCGAATCCGTCAAGCCGGAACTCGGCAAGATTCTGAATGCCGCGCAGGACGACTTGAAGAAGGGCAATTCCAAGGGCGCGCTGGCCAAGCTGCATGAAGCCGACGCCATTGGCGGCAAGACTGCTTACGAATCCTATCTGGTCGAAGCCACCCGCGCCTCGGCCGCGCAGGCAGCCGGCGACTACACGATGGCGGCCAAGTCGATCGAGGCCGTGATCAATTCCGGTCACGTCACGGGCGCCAACCAGGCCAAGATGGTGCTGGCGCTGGGCCAGATCTATTATCGCCAGGGCGATTATCCCAAGGCCGTCGTCTGGCTGACGCGCTATCAAAGCGAATCGGGCGACAACAGCAACCACAACCTGCTGGTCGACTCCTATTTCCGCAGCGGCAAGATAGCCGAAGCCTTCAAGGAAACCAAGGCCGACATCCAGGCCGAAGAAAAAGCCGGCCGCGCGCCCTCTTCCGACCAGCTCGACATGCTGCTCTCCTGCGCCAACAAGCTCGGCGACAAGACCGAATACCTGGCTGCGCTGGAAAAATACGCCAGCTACCGTCCGACCAAGGAAATCTGGGTGGCGCTCCTGGGCCGCCTGGAAAACAAGTCCGGCTTCTCCAACAGCCGCCTGCATCTCGACCTGCTGCGTCTGCGCGCGCAATTGGGCGTCTTGTCGAGTGCTTCCGACTACATGGAATACGCCGAGCTCTCCGTGCAGGCCAACTTCCCATCCGAAGCCAAGAAGGCCGTGGACGCTGCATTCAAGAGCGGCGCCTTCGGCAGCGGCAACCCCAACGAAGTGGCACGCCAGAAGCGCCTGCAGGACTTGGTCAACGTCAACGTGGCCGCAGATTCCAAGCGCGCTACCGATGCCGCAGCCGAAGCCGACAAGAACAAGGATGGCGACGCCATGCTGGCCGTGGGCTTCGATTACGTGACCGCAGGCCAGGGCGACAAGGGCCTGCCGCTGATGGAGCAAGGCATTGCCGCAGGGAACCTCAAGCACCCGGACGACGCCAAGTTGCACCTTGGCATCGCCTACGCCCTGGCAGGCAAGAAGGCCAAGGCGCTGTCGACGCTCAGGTCCGTGGGCGGCACCGACGGCACGGCCGATCTGGCACGCTACTGGACGATGGCGATCAATCACCCGCTCGGCTGATTGCGCAATTTCCCAAAAAACCGCAGCTTTTTTGCTGCGGTTTTTTTTCGCACCAACAAAATCCATTACAAAAATTATAACAACAATCCAATTCTGGAGCGCAAGTCACTGCGGTGATATACTAGCCGCCCGAGCGCCGGACGGGGTTGCGTCTACGCGCGCCGGGTCGATGCCGCCGGAGCGCCAAGAAGTGCGCAGGCCTACGGGCAAGACGACAGCCGCATGGCGGCACGATCCCCGCTGTTTTTTACCGGCTGCGCGCCAGGCGGCCTGCCCTGAAGCGACGCCCGATCCGGCGTCTGGGCTTTTACAATACTTTACGACACTGATTGACACGCAAAGGACTGCTGATGATCGCCAAACGCATCGTGACCGTGCTGGTTTTGCTGGCTGCCTTGTGCATGACAATCGAGTCGGGCTGGGCCTCGCCCCCGCCACGCAATTTCCCAGCCAATGCGATGCGCGGCGTGCTGACGGCCACGGTCTACCCGCAAATCGTGATCAATGGCCAGACCATGGTCTTGGCGCCGGGCGCGAAAATCTATAGCAGGCAAAACACCATCGTCATGCACTCGACGCTGGCCAACACCGCAGTCGTCGTCAATTACACCATCGACGCCCAGGGCTACGTGAACCGCGCCTGGATACTGACCCGCGAAGAAGCGGAACTCGTGCTGCCGACGCAGCAGTAGCTCCACATAACCAAAGGCGGGCAAGCGCAACACCGGTAAGTCATTTATGCAAAAGAAAGTATTCATCAAAACCTTCGGCTGTCAAATGAACGAGTACGACTCGGACAAGATGGCCGACGTGCTCAACGCCTCCGACGGCATCGTCAAGACCGATACGATCGAAGACGCCGACGTGGTCTTGCTCAACACCTGCTCGGTGCGCGAAAAGGCGCAGGAAAAAGTGTTTTCCGACCTCGGCCGCATCCGCGAACTGAAGCTGAAAAAGCCCGATCTCGTGATCGGCGTGGGCGGCTGCGTCGCCTCGCAAGAGGGCGAAGCCATCATCAAACGCGCGCCTTATGTGGACGTGGTGTTCGGCCCGCAGACCCTGCACCGCCTGCCCGACCTGATCCACCTGCGCAAGACCAGCGGTCACGCCCAGGTCGACATCAGCTTCCCCGAGATCGAAAAGTTCGACCACATGCCGCCGGCCAAGGTCGACGGCCCGACGGCCTTCGTCTCGATCATGGAAGGCTGCAGCAAGTATTGCAGCTATTGCGTGGTGCCTTATACGCGCGGCGAAGAAGTCTCGCGCCGCTTCGACGACGTGCTGGCCGAAGTGGCGGGCTTGGCTGCGCAAGGGGTCAAGGAAATCACGCTGTTGGGCCAGAACGTCAACGCCTTTCGCGGCGCGATGCACGACGGCGAGATTGCCGACTTCGCGCTCCTGATCGAATTCATCGCCGAAATCGACGGCATCGAACGCATCCGCTTCGTCACCAGCCACCCCAAGGAATTCACCCAGCGCCTGATCGACACCTATGCCAAGGTGCCCAAGCTGGTGAATCATCTTTACCTGCCGGCACAGCATGGGTCGGATCGCATCCTGATGGCGATGAAGCGCGGCTATACGGCACTCGAATACAAGTCGGTGATCCGGCGCCTGCGCGAGGTGCGGCCCGATATTGCGATTTCGTCAGACTTCATCGTCGGCTTTCCCGGCGAAACCGATGCCGATTTCGAGGCCTTGATGAAGCTGATCGCCGACATCGGCTACGACAACAGTTTCAGTTTCATCTTCAGCCCGCGCCCCGGCACGCCGGCGGCCAACCTGGCCGACGACACGCCGCACGACGTCAAGCTCAAGCGCCTGCAGCGCCTGCAAGCCGTGATCAACGACAACACCAGGCGCTACAGCGATGCCATGGTCGGCAGCGTGCAAAAGATCCTGGTCGAAGGGCCGTCGAAGAAAGATCCGAACGAGCTTCAGGGCCGCACCGAGAACAACCGCGTCGTCAATTTCGACGGCGGACCGAACGCGAGCCGCCTGATCGGCCAATTGCTCGACCTGCGCATTACGCAAAGCTATGCCTTTTCGCTGCGCGGCGAACTCATCCTGGCACACTGATTTTGAAAAAGTCTCCCCTTCAACCGCATCACTTCATACCCGAACCGCTCGACAACAAGCGACTGGCCCACCTGTGCGGGCCGCTCGACGAGAACCTGCGCCAGATTTCCGCCGCACTCGACGTGACGATCTTCCGTCGCGGCGAGAAGTTCATCGTCAGCGGCAAGAATGCCGAGCGTGCCGTGCAGTTGCTCGAGCATTTCTATTCGCGCGCCGACAAGATCGTCGCCGTTGAAGACGTGCAACTGGCCCTGGTGGAGCAGCGCGTCGCCGCGGCCCGTGCCGAGCAGCCTGCCGAGGTGCCGGGCAAGAAGGCTGCCGCCCCCGCCGTCGACGAGGAACCGATCGAAAGCCCGATGCTGAAGACGCGGCGCAGCGATTTGCGCGGCCGCACGCCGCAGCAGAACCGCTACATCAAGGCCGTGCTCGAACATGATGTCAGCTTCGGCGTCGGCCCGGCCGGCACGGGCAAGACCTACCTCGCCGTGGCCTGCGCCGTCGATGCGCTGGAGCGCGATGCGGTGCAGCGCATCATCCTGACCCGTCCTGCCGTGGAAGCGGGCGAGCGCCTGGGCTTCCTGCCGGGCGACCTGTCGCAGAAGATCGACCCCTACCTGCGCCCGCTGTACGATGCGCTGTACGACCTGCTCGGCTTCGACCGCACGCAAAAGCTGTTTGAAAAGCAGACCATCGAAATCGCGCCGCTGGCCTACATGCGCGGCCGCACGCTGAACCACTCCTTCATCATTCTGGACGAGGCGCAGAACACCACGCCCGAGCAGATGAAGATGTTTTTGACGCGCATCGGCTTCGGCAGCAAGGCCGTCATTACAGGCGACGTGACGCAGATCGACTTGCAGCGCAACCAGAAGAGCGGTTTGATCGAGGCGTTGAGGATACTGGAAAAGGTGCGCGGCATTGCGTTCACGCATTTCTCCAGCGCCGACGTGGTGCGCCATCCGCTGGTGGGGCGCATCGTCGACGCCTATGAGGCGGCGTCCGCCGCAGACTACCCGGTGGAGATCAAGCGTGCTGCAGCAAAAAAATAAGCTCGCGCTTTCGGTGCAATACCCCGATGCCCGTTTGAAGGAGCGCATCTCGCGGACGCAGGTGCGGCGCTGGGTGCAGGCTGCACTGTTCGCGCCGGCCGAGCTGACGATACGCTTCGTCGATGCCGAGGAAGGCCGCCAGCTCAACCGCGAGTACCGCGCCAAGGATTACGCCACCAACGTGCTGACCTTTGCCTACAATGAAGGCGAGGAAGTCGCCGAGGACGAGCCGACGCGCGCCGACCTGATCCTGTGCGCCGAGGTGCTCGAGCGCGAAGCTGCCGAACAGGGCAAGACGCTGGAAGCGCACACGGCCCATCTGGTGGTGCATGGCGTCTTGCATGCGCAAGGCTACGACCACGACGACGACGATGAGGCCACCGAGATGGAAGGCCTGGAAATCGAGATTCTGGGGCGGCTCGGTTTCGCCAACCCCTATCAGCCGGCTTGATTGATTTCATGCAGGTTACAAATTCCCGACGGGTTGGCTTGCTTCTTGCCTGCCATCACGAAGCGCGCGTTTAGTGTGACGCCACGGACGCAAATTGCGGGCGGGGCAACCCTTTTCGTGTATCCTATGAATCCTTGAAATTACGGCATCCCGCCATATGGAAGACCACCCTGGTAGCGCCAAGCCTGCCGACAAACCGCACCGTTCCCTGCTGGAACGTCTGACCGCCCTCATTTCCCCCGAACCGGAAAACCGCGCCGAACTGCTCGAAGTCTTGAACGACGCGCATGAACGCAACCTGATCGACGCCGATGCGCTATCGATGATCGAAGGCGTGTTCCAGGTATCGGATCTGGCGGCGCGCGACATCATGGTGCCGCGTTCGCAGGCCGACGTGATCGACATCACCAAGCCGATCGAAGAATGGCTGCCCATGGTGCTGGAGACGGCGCACTCGCGCTTTCCGGCAGTCGAGGGCGACCGCGACAAGGTGGTCGGCGTGCTGCTGGCGAAGGATTTGCTGCGCTACTACGCCGAAGAGTCCTTCGACGTGCGCGACATGCTGCGCCCGGCGATCTTCATCCCCGAATCGAAGCGCCTGAACGTGCTGCTGCGCGACTTCCGCGCCAACCGCAACCACATGGCCATCGTGGTCGACGAATACGGCGGCGTGGCCGGCGTGATCACGATCGAAGACGTGCTGGAGCAGATCGTCGGCGACATCGAAGACGAATACGATTTCGACGAGGAAGAAGACAACATCCTCGCCGTCAAGGATGGTGAGCAAGGCCCGCGCTGGCGCGTCAAGGCGCTGACCGAGATCGAGCAATTCAACGAGACGCTCGACACGAATTTCTCCGACGACGACGTCGACACCATAGGCGGCTTCGTCGCCAACCATCTGGGACGCGTACCGCGCAAGGGCGACCGTTTCGAGATCGACAACCTGCGCTTTGAAGTGCAGCGCGCCGATGCGCGCCAGGCCCACGTGCTGCTGGTCGAAAAGCTGCCGCCGACGGTGGACGAGGAAGAGGAAACCGGCTGATGCCTCGGCCCATCGAAACGTGTCTGAATTGCTCCCCGAATTGATCCCCATTCCCCGCCCCCTGCACTATCCGCTTTGCCTGGCCGCCGGGTTGGCCTCGGTGCTGGCCTTCGCGCCGTTCGGCTGGTGGCCGGTGCAATTCATCGCCCTGGGCTTGCTGTTTTCTGTTGTTGCGCAGCAGGTGTCGGCCACGCGTGCCTTCCTGCTCGGCTGGAGTTTCGGTTTCGGCTGCTTCGCCTTCGGCGTGTATTGGCCTTACGTCAGCATGCACGACTACGGCGGCATGGCGCCGCCCTTGGCGGGCTTGGCGGTGGTGCTGTTTTCGCTGCTGCTGGGCGTCTTCGCCGCGCTCGGGATGGCGCTGGCCAATTGGCTTTCGCGGCGCTGCCAGGCGGGGCCGGTGCTGTCGCTGTTGGCGATCTACCCGGCTTGCTGGCTGCTGGCCGAGTGGCTGCGCGGCTGGCTGTTTACCGGTTTCCCTTGGCTTGCCGTGGGCTACGCCCACAATATCAGCCCGCTGGCCGGCTTCGCGCCGCTGCTGGGCGTCTATGGCGTAGGTTGGATTGCCGCCGTCATCGCCGGGACGCTGGCTGCGGTGCCGGCCACGCGGCGCCCGTTGGGCATTGCGGCTGTCCTGGTAATCGGCGGCGTGGCGCTGAAACTGGTGCCGTGGACCCATCCGCAAGGCCAGCCCATCAGCGTGCGGCTATTGCAAGGCAATATCCCGCAGGAAGAGAAGTTCCAGAACACCCACCTGGCCGACACGCTGCAGATGTACAGCACCATGCTGCGCGAGAAGCCGGCCGACCTGATCGCCACGCCCGAGACGGCCATCGTCGAACCGCCGCAAGCCTTGCCGCCCGACTACCTGGCGACCCTTTTGGCGTATGCCAAGGCGTCCAACAGCCATCTGGCGCTGGGCATCGTGCTCTCCGACGCGCCTTACGACTATACCAACAGCCTGATCGACGTCTCGCCCACGCTCAAGCAAGACAATCTGTACCGCTACGACAAGCATCACTTGGTGCCGTTCGGCGAATTCATCCCCTACGGCTTTCACTGGTTCGTGGCGACGCTGAACATCCCGCTGGGCGACCAGACTTCGGGGCCCTTGCCGCAGAAGCCGTTTGCCGTCAAGGACCAGTGGATATTGCCGAACATTTGCTACGAGGATTTGTTTGGCGAAGAGATAGCCGAGAACATCGTCGCCGCCGACCGCGCGGGCCAGCCGCAGCCGACCGTGTTGTTGAACGTCTCGAACATGGCCTGGTTCGGCCAATGGCTGGCGGTGCCGCAGCACGTGCAGATTTCGCAGATGCGCGCCCTGGAAACCGGTCGGCCGGCGCTGCGCGCCACCAATACCGGCGCCACGGCGGTGATCAGCCCGCAAGGCGTGATCGTTAAAGAATTGCCGCCTTATACGCGCGGCGCGCTTGAGGCGAGCGTGCAGGGTTATGCCGGTTTGACGCCGTATATCGTATGCGGCAATGCGCTGGTTGTGGCTTTGGCAATGCTGTTCCTGATCGGCGCTGCGCTGGCGACGCGCAAAGAGCGGTTGCTTAATACTCGGTAACCACAGGAGTCGCCGTTCTCAGACGAACAGCCTTAAGTAACTCAATTCCATTGCGCGTCGCGAAGATGATTGAAATTCCAAGCTTCGCGACCTTCGCTCTGCACAGCTCCGCAGAGATCGAAATCAGTAGTGAGCAAGACTGCACGACTATCCGAACACTGCCGAATAAGAACCGCATCGGTTAGCCCTAGACGGTAGAAGTGCTTACTAGTTGCGGCGCCCTTGCTGGAAACGACAACTTCATTTCCATCATCAATAATTTTCGCAAGCATTTCAAACAGCTTAGACTTTGCAGGTTCCGCAATGTGCGCAAGCATATTCGATGTTTCAGTCAAGGTATTTGGAGCGAGGAGCACGTCTTCTGCGCCGGCCAATATCTTCAAAAGTAGATCAAAATCCTCTTCAACGAAAAGGTTCGATACTCTCTTATGTCTCCCGATCAAATCCCTGGAAACGCTACCTACCGTGAATAGAAGGAGTAAGTTTGTATCGTGAATGAGGACTTCCCTATTGTTCACGCTTTGACGGCGTCGCGATTACGCACGCCAAGAACTTGGCTGGTTTGGTCGCTGATATTAATGACTTTAAAAACTCTCCCCGAATTGTTTAACGCCCTGGCAGCGGCTATGATGCCCGGGGTCGCAGAATCAAAGGGACGCGAAAAACCGACAGTTACATACCATTCTCCCTGACGATCATCTTTGTAGACCTCTTCCAAACCAAGGTTTTCAACCTTTTCTTCGGCAAAGAGTTCCACGACATAGTCCTTGGCAATCTTTACTGCAGCTTTGGCGTCCATCTAATTCCTCATTTTGTTCCAAAATGATCAATTTCAACCAGGGGACCATACAGAGATTAACACGTCCGTAAGCACCAAATATCTTGACAGTCTGACAGCACGCCATGGGATTTGCAAGCTTTGCCGCCGTTCAGGGCGATACCATCGAATAACGAGCAAGTTCCTGTGCTATCGCAGCGAAGTGTCGAAATTCTATGGATTCATTCCGAGACAATACAATGCGACGACAACTTTGATGCGACAAGACGGTCTGTAGAAGCGAAAAAACGGTAAACTCGCTGGTTTCCGCTAACTACTCCTATTTCGTGCCCGGTGCACGAAGCAACGGACCGGCAGATGCTCACATTCCAACAAGTCATTCTCACGCTGCAGCAATACTGGGACCGCCAGGGCTGCGCGCTTTTGCAACCGTACGATATGGAAGTCGGCGCGGGCACCTCGCACACGGCGACCTTCCTGCGCGCGATCGGCCCCGAGCCGTGGCGCGCCGCCTATGTGCAGCCGTCGCGCCGGCCCAAGGATGGCCGCTATGGCGAGAACCCGAACCGCTTGCAGCATTACTACCAATACCAGGTGGTGCTGAAGCCGGCGCCTGAGAACATTCTTGAGCTGTACCTCGGTTCGCTCGAAGCACTGGGCTTGAACCTGCAGCAGAACGACGTGCGCTTTGTCGAAGACGATTGGGAAAACCCGACGCTGGGCGCCTGGGGCCTGGGCTGGGAAGTCTGGTTGAACGGCATGGAAGTGACGCAGTTCACCTACTTCCAGCAAGTCGGCGGCCTCGATTGCAAGCCGGTGTTGGGTGAAATCACCTATGGCCTGGAGCGCCTGGCGATGTATCTGCAAGGCGTGGAAAACGTTTATGACCTGGTGTGGACCGAGTGGGAAGAAAACGGCGTGAAGAAGCAGTTGCATTACCGCGACGTGTTCCATCAGAACGAGGTCGAGCAATCGACCTATAACTTCGAATATTCGAACGCCGATTTCCTGTTTTCGCTGTTCACCAATTACGAAGCCGAAGCCAAGCGATTGCTCGAGATTCCGCTGGCCTTGCCGGCCTATGAAATGATCCTGAAGGCGGCGCACACGTTCAATCTGCTCGATGCGCGCGGGGCGATTTCCGTGACCGAGCGCGCCGCCTACATCGGCCGCATCCGCAACCTCTCGCGTAGCGTGGCGCAAGCTTATTTCGCCTCGCGCGAAGCCTTGGGCTTCCCGATGTGCGGCCCTGCCACGTTGGCAGCCTGATGTGAATACCGAAACCCATACCGTCATGAGTCAAACCCTGCTGATCGAATTGCTGACCGAAGAATTGCCGCCCAAGGCGCTGGCAAAACTCTCGGACGCCTTTGCCGCCGCCATCGAAGCGGGCCTGAAGTCGCGCGACCTGCTCGAAGCCGACGCCAAGTCTACGCCTTACGCCACGCCGCGCCGCCTGGCCGTTTCCATTACCGGCGTGCGCGAGCGTTCGCCCGACAAGGCGATCCGCGAGAAGGTGCTGCCGGTGACGGTAGCGCTCGACGCCGCCGGCAATCCGAGCGCGCCGCTGACCAAGAAGCTCGCTGCCCTGGCGCAAAGCGCGGGTGTGGCCGAGATCAAACTGACTGAACTCGAACGTGCTGCCGACGGCAAGGCCGAGAGCTTTTTCTACACCTACACCGCAGCCGGCAACACACTGCAAGCCGGCCTGCAGGCGGCGCTCGAAGACAGCCTGACCAAGCTGCCGATCCCGAAGGTGATGAGCTACCAGCGGCCCGATGGCGAAACCGTGCAATTCGTGCGCCCGGTGCACAAGCTGATTGCACTGCACGGCGAGCACGTGGTGCCGATCGGCCTCCTCGGTTTGCAGGCAGGCCGCACAACGCTGGGCCACCGCTTCCTGGCGCAGGGCGAATTGACGCTGATGCATGCCGACGACTATGCCGCCGTGCTGGAACAGAACGGCAAGGTGATTGCCTCGGTGAGTGCGCGCAAGGAAAAGATCCGCGCGGCGCTGCTAGCGGCTGCTGGCGACGACAAGACGCTGATGCCCGAGAGCCTGTTGGACGAAGTCAATGCGCTCGTCGAATGGCCTGTGGTCTATGCCTGCCAGTTTGAAGAAGAATTTTTGGCCGTGCCGCAGGAATGCCTGATCCTGACGATGCAGACCAATCAGAAATATTTTGCGCTGACGGACGCTGCTGGCCGCTTGCGTTCGCGCTTTTTGATTGTCTCGAACATCGAGACGACGGACCCGCAGCACATCATCGGCGGCAATGAGCGCGTGGTGCGGCCGCGCCTGTCGGATGCCAAGTTCTTTTTTGAGCAGGACCAGAAGAAGACGCTGGCGTCGCGCCTGCCGAACCTGGCCAGCGTGGTGTATCACAACAAGCTGGGTAGCCAGGCTGAGCGCAGCACGCGCGTCACGACCCTGGCCGGCAAGATCGCTGGCGCGCTAGGCAACGACGTGAAGCTGGCCGAACGGGCTGCGCAATTGTCCAAGGCCGACTTGCTGACCGACATGGTTGGCGAATTTCCCGAGCTGCAGGGCATCATGGGCACCTACTATGCGCGCCACGACGGCGAGCCCGAAGAGGTTGCGCTGGCCGCATCGGAACATTATCAGCCGCGCTTTGCCGGCGATGCCTTGCCGGGCTCGAACGCCGGCACTGCCGTTGCGCTGGCGGACAAGCTCGAAACGCTGGTCGGCATCTGGGGCATCGGCTTGCAGCCGACCGGCGACCGCGATCCGTTCGCCTTGCGCCGCCATGCGCTGGGCATCTTGCGCATGCTGGTGGAGAAGCGCCTGCCGCTGTCGCTGAACACGCTGCTTGGCGATGCCGTTGCGCTCTTTGACGGCAACGCGCAATTCAAGAATCCGCAAGCCGAGGTGTTGAGCTTCCTTTACGATCGCCTGCGCGGCTTGCTGCGCGAGCGCGGCTATGCCGTCAACGAAATCGAAGCGGTGGTGGCGCAGCAGCCGGACCGGCTCGACAATATCCTGGAACGTCTGCAAGCGGTGACGGCCTTTGCCCAATTGCCCGAAGCCGAGGCGCTGGCCGCGGCCAACAAGCGCATCACCAATATCCTGAAGAAGAATGCCGAGGGTGAAATCGGCGCGGTCGTCGCAGACCGGCTGGTGGAACCGGCCGAGCAGGCGCTGTTTGCCGCGATGAACGCCTGCCGCCCCGAGATCGAAAGCGCTTATGCTCAGGGCGACTTCACCAGCACCCTGACGCGCCTGGCGCAATTGAGGAGCGGCGTCGACCAGTTCTTCGACAAGGTGATGGTGATGGCGGAAGACCACGCCTTGCGCGATAACCGTATTGCGCTGTTGTCTTCGCTGCACGAGATGATGAACCGCGTGGCGGATATTTCGAAGCTGGCAGCGTAGGCGCGGGATTGGAGTTAACATAGCGCAATGAAACTGATCATCCTGGACCGCGACGGCGTCATCAACCGCGACTCCGACGACTTCATCAAGTCGCCGGACGAGTGGATTCCGCTGCCCGGCTCGCTCGAGGCCATCGCGCGCTTGAACCAGGCCGGCTACAAGGTGGCGGTGGCGACCAACCAGTCGGGCATCGCGCGCGGGCTGTTTACGGTGCTGACCTTGAATGCGATCCACCAGAAGCTGCACAGCAGCGCGCAGCAGATCGGCGCGCACGTCGATGCGATCTTTTTTTGCCCGCATGCCGCGGTCGATAATTGCGATTGCCGCAAGCCCAAGCCGGGCATGGTGCGCGCCATCGGCAAGCGTTTTGAAACTCCCTTGAAGGGTGTGCCCGTCGTCGGCGATTCGCTGCGCGATTTGCAGGCCGGCTATGTGCTTGGCTGCGCGCCCTACCTGGTGTTGACCGGCAAGGGCCAGAAGACCAGGGAAAAAGGCGGCCTGCCGCCGGGCACCCAAGTCTTCCCCGATCTGGCCGCCGTTACCGATTCCCTGCTTCGCCAACCCGAAGCGCCTTCCACCGGAGTGTAACCTTGCGATTCATGGCACTGCGTTCCCTGCTGTTCCTGTCCATCCTGGCTGCGGTCACGATTCCGTGGGCTTGCCTTTGCATTGTCTGCGCGCCGCTGCCCTACCGTGCACGCTACTACGTCACCTCGCGCTGGAATTTTTTCGCCATCTGGCTGGCCAAGGTGTTGTGCGGCATCCGCTACCAGATCAAGGGCTTCGAAAACCTGCCTGACACGCCGGTCATCCTGTTGTCCAAGCACCAGTCGGCCTGGGAGACCATTTTCCTGATCCGTGCCATGCCGCGCCCGCTGGTGTATGTGTTCAAGCGCGAATTGATCATGGTGCCGTTCTTCGGCTGGGCGCTGGGCTTGTTGCGCATGATTCCGATCGACCGCAGCAAGGGCAAGGATGCCTTTGCCGCCGTGGTGCAGCACGGACGCCGGCGCCTGGCTTCGGGCTTGTGGATCATCATGTTCCCCGAAGGCACGCGCACCCAACCGGGCAAGCAGGGCAAGTACAAGGCCGGCGGCACGCGCTTGGCGATCGAAACCAATACGCCGGTCGTGCCGATCGCCTTGAACTCGGGCGAGTGCTGGGGCAAGAATTCCTTCATCAAGAAGCCGGGCTTGATCACGGTGTCGATCGGCAAGCCGATTGTGCCGTCCGGCGAAGATCCGACGGCGCTCGTCAAAAAAGTCGAAAATTGGATAGAATCGGAAATGCGTGTTATTTCTCCGCACCTTTATAACGGCACTAGTGAAACAGCTACTTCGACGCAAGTATCAGCCTGACCCGAGCCAGCTTGCGCTGCCGTTGGACTTCTTTTTCCCTGAGCCGGCGGCGACGCCGGCTGTAGAAACGCCGGCTCACACGCCGAATCACACGCCGGACCGCACTTTCGACCGGCTTCCGGTTGCGCCGGTCACCCCTCCCGAAGCAAAGCCCCGGGCTGCGCCTGCGCCCGGCATGCGCCGCATCCAGTTGCAGGAACATGCGCTGGACTATCGCCTGATACGCTCGAAGCGCCGCTCCATCGGCTTTTTGATCGACGAGGAGGGCTTGCGCATCACGGCGCCGAAATGGGTCACGCTGGCCGAGATCGATCTCGCCATCCGCGAAAAGCAGCGCTGGATTTTCAGCAAGTTGAACGAGCAGCGCGAACGCTATTCGAAACGCCTGCAGCCCACGCTGCAATGGCAGGATGGCGCGACGCTGCCTTATCTTGGGCGCGACATCACGCTATGCATCCGGCCCGGCCATGCGGGCGGGGTGAGCTTCGACGACACGACAATGGAATTGACGGTCTCGCTGCCGGCTGACGCCAGCGAGCAGCAATTGAAGGACCGCGTGCTGGGCTGGCTGCAATTGCGCGCCAAGGCGATCTTTGCCGAACGCTTGCCGCTGTATGCCGAGAAGCTGGCCGTGCGCTATCGTTCGTTTGCGCTGTCTTCGGCCACGACGCAATGGGGTTCCTGCACCGCCGACGGCAAGATCCGTCTGAACTGGCGCCTGATCCACTTCTCGCTGCCGCTGATCGATTATGTGATCGCGCATGAATTGTCGCACCTGCGCGAGATGAACCACAGCCCGCGTTTCTGGGCCACGGTGCAGTCGGTGTTCCCTGAATTCCAGGAAGCGCGCAAGGCCTTGCGCGAGCATGTGCCGGATTCCTTGCCCGCCTTCTAACCTTGCGCTTTTAGGTTCTGGCTTCGAGCCAGCGGCTGCGGTCCTTCAAGGGGGAAGCGCCGAACAGCCTTCCATATTCGCGCGAAAATTGCGACGGGCTTTCGTAGCCGACCTTGTGCGCCGCCTGCGCCACGTCGATGTCGCCGACCAGGATCAGCCGGCGCGCTTCCTGCAGGCGCAAATGCTTCTGGTATTGCAGCGGGCTCATGGCGGTGATGCTTTTGAAATGCTGGTGGAACGAGGACACGCTCATGTGCACGCCGCCGGCGAGGTCCTGCACGCGCAAGGGTTCGATGTAGTGCTGGCGCAGCGTGTCGATGGCCTTGGCGATGCGGTGCGTATGGCTATCCTTCAATGCCAGGTGGCGCAGCCGCGTGCCCTGGCCGTTCATCAGCAGGCGATAGAAAATCTCGCGCTTGATCATGGGCGCGAGGATCGGAATGTCGCGCGGCGCATCCAATAGCCGCAGCAGCCGCAGGGCCGAATCGAGCAGGGCCGGGAATAGCCGGTTGACGTACAGTCCGCGCGAATCGACCAGCGACAGCGGCACGGGCAGGTTTTCGTCGAGGATCAGGTCGCCCAGCATGGCGACGTCGAGCTCGAGCCGCATGCCGAGATAGGGCCGCGTCGGGCTGGCTGTGATCACCTCGGCCAGCACCGGCAGATCGACCGAGGTGACCATGTAATGCAGCGGATCGTAGCGGTATTCCTCGCCGCCGAACCAGAGCCGCTTTTCGCCTTGGGCAATGACGGCGAACGAGGGAATCTGGATGCCGTGATGCGGCGCGGTGGCGCGCTGGATGCGGTGGATGCACAGGCCGGGAATGGGCGTGGCGACCGTGCCTTCCAGATCCGGCCCGGTCAGGCGGTCGAGCAACAAGGCCAGTTCGCTGCGCTCGTCTCCGGCGCGCTGTACATCATCACGCTGTGCATCGTCATTATCGGCTTGCAGGGGTTGGGTCGCCATCTCGTTCATTGTGGTCCTGTGGATGCAAAGCAGTGTACGCGCCAGCTGCAATTTGCCTAGAGGCAAAAGCTGTCGAACGGAGAATTAGGCAAGAAAACGCGAGGATCGCATCACATGCCGGGTTCTACTTGGGAGCATACTGCTTGCCAGACTTCGCTGCACGCGCCCCCAATTTTCTGATTCGCGTGCGGCAATACGACCAAGGAGCTCTTACCATGCGTTACAGAAAATTCGGCAATACCGGCTTGTTCGTGTCGGAACTCTGCCTGGGCACGATGACCTTCGGCGGCCAGGGTGAAATATGGAGCAAGATCGGCGACTTGCAGCAGAGCGAATCCAACAGGCTGATTGCCCGTTCGCTTGAAGCCGGGATCAATTTCATCGACACGGCCGATGTCTATTCCGAAGGCAAATCGGAAATCATCGTCGGCCAGGCCTTGAAGGATTTGAAGGTGGCGCGCGACAGCGTGGTGGTGGCGACCAAGTTCTTCGGCCAGACCGGCTCGAACGGCACGAATGCGCGCGGCGGCACGCGCTATCACATATTGAATGCGGCCGAGGCCAGCCTGAAGCGCCTGCAGCTCGATCATATCGATCTGTACCAGATGCACGGCTTCGATCCGGCCACGCCGATCGAGGAAACGCTGCGCGCGCTGGAAACGCTGGTGCAGCGCGGCGACGTGCGCTATGTCGGCGTATCGAACTGGGCGGCATGGCAGATCATGAAGGCGCTGGGGATTTCCGAGCGGCTCGGCATTGCGCGTTTCGAATCGCTGCAGGCGTATTACACGGTGGCCGGGCGCGACCTGGAACGTGAAATCGTTCCGTTGTTGAAGAGCGAGGACGTGGGCTTGATGGTGTGGAGCCCGCTGGCCGGCGGCTTCCTGAGCGGCAAGTATGGGCGCGACACCAAGCCGACCGATGGCAGCCGCCGTACCACGTTCGACTTTCCGCCGATCGACGTCGAGCGGGCTTACGATTGCGTCGACGTCATGCGCGGCATTGCCGAGGCGAAGAAGGTGTCGGTGGCGCAGATTGCGCTGGCGTGGCTGCTGCATCAGAGCGCGGTGACCTCGGTCATCATCGGCGCCAAGCGCGTTGACCAGTTGGACGACAACATTGCCGCGACCAAGGTCAGTTTGGGCAAGGAAGAGTTGGCCGCGATCGACAAGGCCAGTGCTTTGGCTAGTGAATACCCTGGCTGGATGTTCGAGCGCCAGGGTGCGTATCGCGCTGAACAACTGAAGGCCTCAAAAGCTTGAGCAATGCGCTTGAGGTATGATTCCTGCATCGATCCACGCCCGCTTGATGGGCGTGGAGTATGCACATAGGGAATCGACATGAAATATCTGCACACGATGGTGCGCGTCACCGATCTGGAAGCCTCACTGCGCTTTTACCGCGATGCGCTTGGGCTGGAAGTGCTGCGCCAGCGGGAATATCCGCAAGGCCGCTTCACGCTGGTGTTCCTGGCGGCACCGGGCGACGCTGACGCGCAGGTCGAGCTGACCTACAACTGGGACCCGGAAGCCTACACCGGGGGGCGTAACTTCGGTCACCTGGCTTATCGCGTCGACGACATTTACGCCACCTGCCGCCGGCTGCAAGAGCACGGTGTGACGATCAACCGCCCGCCGCGTGATGGGCATATGGCGTTTGTGCGTTCGCCGGACAATATCTCGATTGAGTTGCTGCAGGCGGGTGAGGCGTTGGAGCCGGCTGAGCCTTGGAAGTCGATGGCGAATATCGGCAGTTGGTAAAACTCCTGCGCCGCTTAACTCCCCTCTCCCGCCGGCGGGAGAGGGGTGGGGGCGGGCGGCGATCCGATGAGGGAAGTTGCGCCCTTACTCTGTTTGCTAAGGCACCTTAAGTCCGAACAAATGCTTCTACTTCATACTGGCGAAGTCAAATCGCAACCGCCCTCACCCCCAGCCCCTCTCACGCCTGCGGGCGAGGGGAGCCAGGCCGGCGCACTTATTTGACGCCGGTGCGCACCCCGTCATTTCGATTTCGATCAAGCCGCTCGACATCAACGAGCCGCCTACCTCGCGAGATTCGCCAACGCCACGAATTGTTCAAGCGGCACAGTCTCCGGTCGCGCCTGCGGGTCGACGCCGGCGTCGATCAATTGATTTTCCGTGAACAGGCCCGAGAGGCAGTTGCGGATCACCTTGCGTCGTTGCGAAAACGCCTGCTGCACCACTTTTTCCAGCTTCGCTTCTTCGCAGGCCAGCGGCGCTGCCTTCGGGATCATGCGCACGATGGCCGAATCGACCTTGGGCGGCGGATCGAATGCTGTGGGCGGCACGACGAACAGCAGTTCGATGTGGTAGCGCCATTGCAGCATGACCGAGAGCCGGCCATAGGTCTTGCTGCCCGGCTCGGCCGCCATGCGTTCGACCACTTCCTTTTGCAGCATGAAGTGCTGATCCTGCACATGGGACGATAGTTGCGTCAGGTGGAATAGCAAGGGGCTGGAGATGTTGTACGGCAGGTTGCCCACCACGCGCAGCTTTTGTCCTGCCGGCACCGGGATTTGGGTGAAGTCGAATTTCAGCGCGTCGGCCGAATGCACCACCAGGCGTTCGGCGTCGAATTGCTGGTTCAGGCGCGTCACCAGGTCGCGGTCGAGTTCGACCACGTGCAATTGACGCACGCGTTCGAGGATCAGGCGCGTCATGGCGGCCAGGCCGGGGCCGATTTCGACCATGGCGTCCCCAAGCTGCGGATCGATTGCGGCGATGATGTCGTGCAGTACGCCATCGTCGGTCAGGAAGTTTTGGCCGAAGCGTTTGCGGGCGATATGTTTCATGCTTTGGATTGCGCCATGTGTGCCGCCGTGCGGATCGCCGCGATCATGCTGCCGTGGTCGGCATGGCCCACGCCTTTGGCAGCCAGGTCGAGCGCGGTGCCGTGGTCGACCGAGGTGCGGATGATGGGCAGGCCGAGCGTGATGTTGACGCCGTGGCCGAAGCTGGCGAACTTCAATACCGGCAAGCCCTGGTCGTGGTACATGGCCAGCACGCAATCGGCTTGTTCGAGATATTTGGGCTGGAACAGCGTATCGGCCGGGTAAGGGCCGGAGGCGGCGATGCCCGCCGCCTTGGCTGCGTCAATGGCAGGCGTGATGACGTCGATCTCTTCGCGTCCGAGATAGCCGCCCTCGCCCGCGTGCGGGTTCAGGCCGGTGACGAGAATGCGCGGCGCGGCGATGCCGAACTTGCTTTTCAGGTCGGCGTCGATGATGGAGAGGATGCGCAGCAGGGTGTCGCGGTTCAATGCCGCCGGCACGTCTTTCAGCGGCAGGTGCGTCGTGGCCAGGGCTACGCGCAGCATCGGTTCGCCGCCGGCCAGCATCATGACCACCTGTTCGGTTGCGGTTTGCTGCGCCAGGTATTCGGTATGGCCCGAAAACGGCACGCCGGCGTCGTTGATCGTGCTCTTTTGCAGCGGGGCGGTGACGATGGCATCGACCCAGCCTGCCTGCGCCGCTTCGATGGCGATGTCGAGCGTCTGCAACACGCTGCGGCCGTTCTTCGCATCAAGCCTGCCCGGCACCACGACTTCGTTCAACGGGCAATCGATGACGGCGATGCGCTCGCGGCCGAAGTCGGGCAAGCCTCCATTGCGCACGGCGGCCAAGGAGGTGGCGACCAGGTTGATCGCCGGGTCGATGGCGTTGGCGGTCAGGGATAGGAAAGCGGCGTCGCCGATCAGGATGCAATCGGCTTCATCACGCAACTGCCAGGCGGCACGGATGGAAATATCGGGCCCGATGCCGGCCGGCTCGCCGCAAGTGACGGCGAGCCTGGGCCGGGTCGTCAAGCCCACAGGACGATCACTTGCCGTCATCCCGGAATTCGACGTAGGCGCGGTCGCGCAGGCTGCGCGTCCAGTCCTGCGTGGCTTCTTCCATCTTGCGGTCGCGGATGGCGGCGCGCGCCAGCAGGCGTTGGCGTTCTTTCGATACGTCGTCGGTCTTGCGCTCGACCACCTGGATCAGGTGGAAACCGTATTGCGTCTGCACCGGCTCGCTGATTTCACCGACTTGCAGCGCGTCCATCGCTTTCTCGAATTCGGGGGCGGTGTCGCCAGGGTAGACCCAGCCGATGTCGCCGCCCTTGGAGGCCGACAAGTCGTTCGAATACAGCTTGGCCAATTCCTCGAAGGTGGCCGACTTGTTGATCAGGCGCTCGCGCAGGTCGTTCAACTTGCGCTTGGCTTCGACGTCGGTCACGACCTGGTTGACCTTGATCAGGATATGGCGCGCATGGGTTTGCACCACGGCATTGGCCGGGGTCGTCGTGCCGCCGCGCAGGGGGCTGGCCGTGCGCTTGCCGACCAGCTTGACGATGTGGAAGCCGTTGGCGCTCTTGACCACACCCGATATTTCGCCTTCCTTCAGTTGGCCGACCGCATCCAAGAACAATTGCGGCAGGCGGTCCTGGATGCGCCAGCCGAGGTCGCCGCCTTGCAGCGCATCGCCGGCGTCGGAATAGGTGGCGGCGATCTTGGTGAAGTCGGCGCCGCCCTTCAATTGGCGCAGCAGGTCTTCGGCCTTGTTGCGGCGTGCGGCGATCTGTTCGGCGGTGGCGTTTTCCGGAATCCCGATCAGGATGTGGGCCAGGTCGAGTTCCTGTTGTGCCGCGGCGCCGGTGCCGTTTTGCGCGGCGATGTAGTTGTCGACTTCCGATTCGGTCGGCTGGATGCGGCTTTCCACTTCGCGTTCGCGCACGCGCTGCATCAGGATTTCGTCGCGGATGGTTTCGCGGAAGCGGCCGAAAGGCGTGCCTTCACGCTCGACCTGGTCGCGGAATTGCTGCAGGCTCATCTTGTTGTTTTCGGCAATGCGGGCCAGCGAGCGGTCGAGCGTCAGATCGTCGACGCGCAAGCCGTCTTCCTTGGCGGTCTGCAGTTCGCAGCGCTCGATGATCATGTGTTCCAGCACCTGCTTGCGCAATTCCGCGGCCGGCGGCAGCGGTACGTTCTGCGCCCGCATGTTCTTCTCGACGAAGGCTATGCGCTGATCCAGATCGCTCTTCGTGATGACGTCGTCGTTGACCACGACGACGATGGAGTCGGCCAGCTCGGACTTGACGCGCGGCTTGGCGGTTGGCGTTGCTGCGGGTGCTGCAGCAGGCGTTGCCGCCGGGGCCGCGGCCGGTTTCTCCGTTGGTGCAGCAGCAGCCGGCGCCGCGTTCTGCGCCAGCGCGCTCCCGGCACAGCCGAGTGCGCCGCACAGTGCGATCAGTGCCAGCTTCAATTTCGGAGTCATCATGTTGCCCATTTGCTCATCCCAAAAAAATCATCAAGTATTACGGTGTATAAGGTTGCCCAGGCCGAGCCGCCTGGTTGACGGGCTGGTAGCCCGGCACGTACAGACGCATCTCTTCCAGTGCGTTCGACCCCAACTGCGCGAACCCGTTTAGCTCAAGCTGAAAAAATGTCGAGGTTGAGGAGATGTTGGTTGCGGTCTGGATATGCTGGCCGCCGAAACGGAATACCCAGCAATCGGCCTTGTATTCGAGTCCGAGCAGGCCCTGCACGATCTTGTGATCGGGAATCGAATAATCGACGCGGCCTACAGCATACCAGCGGTCGAGGATGGGCCACTGTCCGGAGGTGTCGAATTGCTGAATTTGGTTCGGCAGATCGCGAATATATTGCAGATTCAGCAATTTCTTCGAGGCCGGCTGCCAGCGGATGATGGCATTGGTCTGATTCAGGCCGTGATTGCTTTCACTGTAGTCAAGGTCCAGGCTGGCGCTCAACTGGGCGCTGAATTTGCCTGCGGCGGAAAACAGCAGGTCGGAATTCGAGTTGATGGTGGTGGCCGTCGGATCATCGATCGCGGGCAATGTCACGCGTTGGTCGATGAAGGAAAAGCGCTGGCCGATGGCGAAACGCGCGCGCTCTTCGCCATTGTCTTCGAGGAAGCGCGTGGTGACGGCCGCCGTCACCTGGTTGGCGTCGCCGATGCGGTCGCCGCCGACAAAGCGGTTCTCGGAAAACAATTGCGCGTAGCTGATGTCGGCGACGGCGGTGTCGAAGTCCGGGATCAGGCTCTGGTCGCGATACGGCGTGCGCACGTAGAACAGGCGCGGCTCCAGGGTCTGGGTGAATTCATGGCCGAACAGGTTGGTTTCGCGGTCGAAGATCAACCCGGTATCGAGCGAGACCGTCGGCAGCGCGCGCGTGATCTGCGACGGCGTGCCGTCGGCCTGGTCCTGCAGCTCATACTTGGTGAACGAAAACGAAACCTTGGGCGTAAAAAATCCCGAGGTCCAGATGACGGGGAAGGACAGACGCGGGGTCAGCGTATAGCGGTCGCCCTCGACCACGTCCGGCTCATAGAAGCGCACGGCGTCCGAATCGAGCGACCAGTCGAACCCGCCGGCCACGTTCTGCTGGCCGGCGTGCAACACCAATTGCGGCAGACGGTCGTATGGCTGGACCACGGGCGCCAGCGGGTCTTGCAAGACCTGGTAGCCGGTGGTGCGCAAGGTGACCTGCCAGTCCGGCTGGCTGTATGTCAGCGCTATGTCGCGGCCCAGCAGGCGCTGCGATGCGGCCGTGATCGAGCGCGTGAAGTCGTTCGGATAGTTGTCGTCCGACGCGGCGTTGAAGTTCCAGCTCAAATTCCAGTTCGGTGCCAAGGTCTCGGTGTGAATCGAGCTGATGGCCCAACGATTGGTGTCGGTGACGTTGTCGTGCGGCAGGAATTCGAGCTTGGTCTCGCCGGAATAGGTCGGCTCGAGATAACGCATGTCGGCGCCGAGCTGGAGGCCGCGCTCGGTGATCAGGTCGGGGTATAACGTCAAATCGCGGTTGGGCGCGATATTCAAGTAATAGGGCGTCTCCACCACCAGGCCGCCGCGGTTCGAGCCGCCCACCGTCGGCGCCAGGAAGCCCGACTTGCGCGCGTCCGACAACGGAAAGGGCATTTCCGGCGCCCACAGGATGGGCCAATCCTTGAAATACACCACGGCGTCTTCCGCCGTGCCGGCGTCGCGCCCGCGATCGAGGTCCATGGTCGAGGACTTGAGATACCAGTCCGGGTCGGGCATGTCGCAGGTGCTGTAGGTGCCCTTGATGACCTTGGCCTTGTCCTCGCCGACGAAGTCGATGCGCTGGCCCACGCCTTGGGCATTGTTGGAGGACAGGTGATACGTCAGGTTCTGGATGTAGCCGAGCTGCGTATCCATGCGCAGCTTCATCTCGTCGCCGGTATAGAGGTCGCCGAAGCGCGTCAGGCGCACGTTCTGGTAGGCCTCGATCTGGTCTTCGACGACGCGGTAGACGCCGCGGTCGGCCGTCACTTCGGTATTGCATTGGGTCAATTCGACGTTGTCGTCGAAATACATCACCCGGTCCGGACTGCCGCTCATGTGGTCGGCGGTGCCGGTCTGCACGCAGTTTTTTTCATCCTTGCGCTTGCGGGTGATCGGCGGCGTGCTCGCCAGGATGGGCATTTGCGGGCTGAACAGCGCCGGCGCGGCGCTCTGCGGGGGCACCGGCAAGGCCTGCTGGGGCGACGACTGGACGCTGTCGTCAGCGGCCGGCTGACCGGTCGGCGCCGGCGCTTGCGGCTGATCGTCGGCCCAGGCAGGCGCCGACAGCGCGGCCAGGATGGCGGCAGTCAGGGGGAGCAGGCGTGGTGATGCAGGGAATGCCGGAAACCAGGTCATGAAGTCAGGGGAGTTAGGCCAACGGTATGTTCAGGCGATTTTTTAAGAAGCTGTTGCGAAATTTTCCTGGCTAGGCGCGACGACGAAGACAGTACGACTGTACGGCAAGGAGGAGCAACAACGCCAGGGTAATTTCGCAACAGCTTGTGTCTAATCCCTTATTATATGGGAACTCTTTATCCAGAATCGCATTCCCCAGGTCTCTTGATGTCATTATCGCTCCCCCACGACGCCCGTTTTAGTCAATTAAACAACTGGCTGGCCGGTTTGCCGGCTTTATCGCTGAAACTTGAATCGATCCGCCCGGCGTCAAACGATGCCAGTTTCCGCCGTTATTTTCGCCTCGACACGGTCGATGGCGGCAGCCTGATCGCGGTCGATGCCCCGCCCGAGCGCGAAAACGTGCCGGCCTATATCCAGGTGGCGCAATTGTTCGACGGTGCCGGCGTCACGGTGCCCAAGGTCCTGGCGCAGGATCTGGCCAACGGATTCCTGGTCGTCAGCGACCTCGGCAATGCCACTTACCTGAACCAGTTGAACCCCGATAGCGCCACCAAACTCTATGTCGATGCGCTCGACGCGCTGGTCATGATACAGGTGCACAGCCAAAGCGGGGTGCTGCCGGAATACGATCGCGAATTCCTGCTGCGCGAACTGAACATCTTCACCGAGTGGTATGTGGGCAAGCATTTGGGCGTCACGCTCTCCGAGGCGCAAAACAAGACCTTGCAGGGGGTGTTCGACGCCCTCCTGGCCAATATCCTGGCCCAGCCGCAGGTGTGGGTACACCGCGACTACCATTCGCGCAACCTGATGGTGCTGCCCAAGGGCAATCCCGGCATCCTCGACTTCCAGGATGCGCGCTACGGCCCGATCACCTATGACGCCGTGTCGCTGCTGCGCGACGCCTACATCCAATGGGACGAGGAAGTGGTGCTCGATCTGGCGATCCGCTACTGGGAACGCGCCAAGCGCGCCGGCCTGCCAGTTGCGCCCGGCGTCGATACCTTTTACCGCGATTTCGAATTCACCGGCTTGCAGCGCCACCTGAAGATACTGGGCATCTTCGCCCGGCTCTCTCACCGCGACGGCAAGGATGCCTATCTCAAGGACTTGCCGCTGGTGATGACTTACGTGCGCAATACTGCCGGGCGTTACAAACCGTTGAAGCCGTTGCTGCTGCTGCTGGATCAGCTGGAAGGCAGCGCGGCCAAAGTTGGATATACATTCTGATGAGTGCTTCCAGAGATCGTAGCGAGCGGCCGATGGCGGCCCCGTCCAATGTCGGGTCGAGAAGCGCAACCGGTGAAGCAGGGGTTTCGTGCGGGCCGCGCAAGGCAAGCATGCTTCTCGCCTGCGTAACGACCGACGCCTGCAAGCGTCGGGCTATCGGCAGGTACGGTGAGCATCGCAGGCCCGAGATTGGCGAATTTTCCAAACTCTGCAGTAGACTTATGGACGCGCTCTGATGAAAGCCATGATATTCGCAGCGGGCTACGGGAAGCGCATGCAGCCCTTGACCGACGACTGCCCCAAGCCCTTGCTGAAAGTACGCGGACGGCCGCTCATCACCTGGCAAATCCTGAACCTGGTGCGCGCCGGCATCACCGAAATCGTGATCAACCATTCGCGCCTGGGCCACATGATCGAAGAAGAACTGGGCGACGGCTCGAAGTATGGTGCGCGGATCGCGTATTCGGCCGAGGAAGAACCGCTGGAAACCGCCGGCGGCATTGCGCAGGCGCGCCATCTGCTGGGCGATGAGCCCTTCGTCGCGGTGTCGGGCGACATCTATTGCCCGCATTTCGATTTCGAGCAGGTCAAGACCGTGCTGGAAGAAAACGATCCGTGGGGCAACCCGCTCCCGGCGGACAAGCGCGACGTGGCGTGGCTTTATCTCGTGCCCAATCCCGATTTCCACCCCGGGGGCGACTTTGCGCTGCACAGCTTTTCGATCGCCAATGAAGGCGAGCCGCGCTACACCTTCGGCAACATCGGGGTGTATCGCCCCGAGATATTCGGCGCCATCGTGCCCGGACAACACGGCAAGCTCGCGCCCATCCTGCGCGCGTATGCCGATCGCGGCCAGGTCGGCGGCGAACTCTACCGCGGCCTGTGGCACAACGTCGGTACCCCCGACCAGTTGGCCCAATTGAATACCCCCCTCAATGGAAAAAGCGGAACATGACTCAATTCTCCGAACGGCGCGCACGGCTGATCGCGCAAATGCAGGCGTTGGGCGGCGGCGTGGCCGTCATCCCCACCGCAGCTGAAGCCATGCGCAACAGCGATGCCGACTACGCTTACCGCCACGACAGCCATTTCTATTACCTGAGCGGCTTTGCCGAGCCGGACGCCGTGCTGGTATTGATTGCGGACGAGCAGCCGACTTCGGTGCTGTTCTGCCGCGACAAGGACAAGGAACGCGAAATCTGGGACGGCCACCGCTACGGCCCGGAAGGCGCGAAGGAAGCGTTCGGCTTCGATGCCGCATTTTCCATCGCCAAGCTGGACGAAGAAATGGCCGAGATCCTGTCCGACGCGCCGGCGCTGTTTTACGGCATCGGACGCGATGCCAAACTCGAGACGCGGGTGCAATCCTGGCTTGCTGCCGTACGCGCCAAATCGCGCAGCGGCGTGCAGGCGCCGGCGCAATTCCATGACGTCCTGCCCTTGATCGATGAGATGCGCCTGTTCAAGGATGATGCCGAGGTAGCCTTGATGCGCCGCGCTGCCGCGATCTCGTCGGGCGCGCACGCGCGTGCCATGCGCGCCTCGCGCCCCGGCGTGCACGAATATGAAATCGAGGCCGAGCTGTTGCACGAATTCCGCCGCTGCGGTTCGCCCGCGCCGGCCTACAATTCCATCGTCGCCGCCGGCGCCAACGCCTGTGTGCTGCACTATCCGGCGGGGTCTGCCGAGGCCCGGGACGGCGACCTGATCCTGATCGACGCGGGCTGCGAGTACGGCAGCTATGCTTCCGACATCACGCGCACCTATCCGGTCAACGGCACGTTCAGCACGGCGCAAAAAACGCTGTATGAAATCGTGCTGGCTTCCCAGGCGGCCGCCATCGATGCCGTCAAGCCGGGCCGGCGCTTCATCGATCCGCACAATGCCGCGCTTGCCGTGCTGGTGCAAGGCATGCTCGATACCGGCTTGCTCGACAAGGGCAAATACGCCTCGCTCGATGAGGCCATCGCCAGCAACGACTACCGGCGCTTTTACATGCACCGCACCAGCCACTGGCTGGGCATGGACGTGCACGATGTGGGCGATTATTACGAGGCGACGGAAAAAGAAGCCGGTGGCGCCAAGGCCTGGCGCGTGCTCAAGCCGGGCATGGTCTTGACCGTCGAGCCCGGTCTCTATGTGCGGCCGGCCGACGACGTGCCCGAGCAATACTGGAATATCGGCATCCGCATCGAGGATGACGTCCTGGTGACGCGCGACGGTCATGAAGTGTTGAGCCATGCGGCGCCCAAGACCGTGGGCGAGATAGAAATGTTGATGCAAGGCCGATGAGCAACGTCGACGTCGCCATCTGCGGCGCCGGCCCTGTCGGGCTGGCGGCGGCGCTGCTGCTGGTGCACCATGGCGTGGCGCCGGGGCGCATCGCCGTTCTTGATGCCAAGAGCGCGGAACAGGCTGCGGCAGACCCGCGCTCGATCGCGATCTCCTACGGCAGCCGGCAGATCCTTGAACAACTTGGCACGTGGCCCATCGCTGCCGATGCGATTCACCAGATTCACGTCTCGCGCCGCGGTCACTTCGGCCGCACGCTGATCGAGCGCGAGGAAATGCAGGTGCCGGCGCTGGGTTACGTCACGCGCTATGGGGCGCTGACGGCAGCGCTTGGTGCTGCCGCCGAGCGTGCCGCGATTCCCGTTCTGCGGCCGGAAAAAGTCGAACGCATCGACGAAGCCGATGACGCCGTGACGCTGACGCTCTCCGGCGGCGCGCTACGGGCGGGTCTCGCCATCCAGGCCGAAGGCGGCCTGTTCGACGAGCAAGAGGACAAGGGCCTGCGCCGCGACTATGCGCAAAGCGCCGTGGTGGCGCAGGTGTGGTGCAGCACGCCGGTGGCGCAGCGCGCGTTCGAGCGTTTCACCGAAGAAGGCCCGCTGGCGCTGCTGCCGCAAGACGGCGGCTACGCGCTGGTGTGGTGCGTGCGTCCGGCGCATGCGGAGGGCTTGCTGGCGCTGTCCGATGCCGAATTCCTCAAGGCCCTGGGTGTGGCCTTCGGTACGCGCGTGGGCAGCTTCACGCGCGCCACCAAGCGCCATGCCTTCAGCCTGGGTTTGCATGCGCGCGCGGCGGCGTCAAGACGCACGGTTGCCATCGGCAACGCCTCGCAAACCTTGCATCCGGTGGCGGGACAGGGACTCAACCTCGGCCTGCGCGATGCGGTGGTGCTGGCGCATTGCCTGCGCGACGGCTTGACGCCGGCGTCGTTGGCAGGCTTTGTGCAACGACGCGACTCGGACCGCAAGCTGACGATACGGTTGACCGATACGATGGCGCGCATTTTTGCCAGCGCACCGGATGGTTCGCTCTCGCAGGGCTTGCTTGGGGCCTCGCTTGGGGTCATCGATTTGCTGAAGCCGGCCAAGGAGATGCTGGCGGAGCAGATGATGTTTGGTTGGCGCTGATTAGCGTAGGTTGGTGCTGAGCGCAAGCGAAGCCCAGCATTGTGAGGCTGCACTATCGCAAGTGTTGAATTGGCGCGCAGATGTTGGGCTTCGCTTGCGCTCAGCACCAACCTACCGTTGAATCAAATCACTGTATTTGCGCGGATCGCCGCGCGCCAGATCGACCGGGTACTTGACGCGGTTGAGTTCGATCTTCTCGAGCAAGGCTTGATATAGATCGACGTCGAGCCGGTCGGCCAGTTGAATCAGATAGGCCAATACGTCGGCCATTTCAAAGCGCACTTCCCTGAGCTTGGCAGCGCCCAGTTCGTCCTTTTCGCCGTTGGCCAGCCACTGGAACGGCTCGAGCAATTCGGCAGCCTCGACGCTCAAGGCTGCCGCCAAGTTCTTCGGCGTGTGGAACTGTTCCCAGTCGCGCTCGACGGCGAATTGGCGCAGCAGCGCGCGCAGTTGCTGCAATTCGCTCTGCGCCGGTTCGCTCATCGCATCAGGCCTTCAGGGCCGTCAGCACTTCGTCGAGCATTTTCTTGGCGTCGCCGAACAGCATGCGGTTGTTCTCTTTGTAGAACAAGGGATTGTCGACACCCGCGTAACCTGAAGCCATGCTGCGCTTCATGACGATGGAGGTCTTGGCCTTCCACACTTCGAGGACCGGCATGCCGGCGATCGGCGAGGTCGGGTCTTCCTGCGCCGCCGGGTTGACGATGTCGTTGGCGCCGATGACCATGGCGACGTCGGCGCCGGGGAAGTCTTCGTTGAGCTCATCCATTTCGAACACGATGTCGTACGGCACCTTGGCTTCCGCCAGCAGCACGTTCATGTGGCCCGGCATGCGGCCTGCCACGGGGTGGATGCCGAAGCGCACCTTGATGCCCTTTTCGCGCAAGACCTTGGTGATTTCGTAGACCGTGTGCTGCGCCTGGGCCACCGCCATGCCGTAGCCCGGCACGATGATGACGTCTTTCGCTTCGCGCAGCAGCTCGGCCGTCTCGGCTGCCGTTATGGGCGCGACTTCGCCGGCGGGCGCGCTGGCGTCGCCTTTGGCTGCCGGGGTACCTCCGCCGCTGCCGAAGCCGCCTGCGATCACGCTGATGAAGTTGCGGTTCATGGCGCGGCACATGATGTAGGACAGGATTGCGCCGCTTGATCCAACCAGTGCGCCGACCACGATCAGCACGTCGTTCGACAGCATGAAGCCGGTGGCCGACGCGGCCCAGCCGGAGTAACTGTTGAGCATCGACACCACCACCGGCATGTCGGCGCCGCCGATGGCCATCACCATGTGGACGCCGAACAGCAGCGACACCACCGTCATCACGATCAGGGCCGTCATGCCGTCGTGCGGGGTTTCGGCATGCAGGAACGCGTAGCCGAAATAAATCACCACCAGCAAGGCGATCAGGTTCAGCACGTGACGCCCCGGCAGAAGCAGCGGCTTGCCGCCGATGCGGCCCGAGAGTTTGCCGAAGGCGATCACCGAACCGGCCAGCGTGACTGCGCCGATCAGGATGCCGACGTAGATTTCGACTTCGTGAATGGTTTGTTCCGCGCCGACCTGTATGCCCGATTCCGGCCCGATGTAGTTGGCGAAACCGACCAGCATCGCGGCCAGGCCGACCATGCTGTGCATGAAGGCGACCAGTTCGGGCATTTGCGTCATCTGCACCGTGCGTGCCAGATAGACGCCGATGCCGCCGCCGACCACGATCGCACCGGCGATCCAGGGCAAGCCGGCCGAGCTCACGTGCGGACCGGCGATCGTGGCCAACATGGCAATGAGCATGCCGATAATGCCGTACAGGTTGCCGCGGCGCGCCGTTTCGGCATTGGACAAGCCGCCCAGGCACAGGATGAAGAAGATGGTGGCGCCGACGTAGGCGATGGTTGCGAGGCTATCCGACATAATTTTTCTTCCTTATTTGCGGAACATCGCCAGCATGCGCTGGGTCACGGCGAAGCCGCCGAACATGTTGATCGCCGCCAGCACGATGCCGCCGAAGGCCAGCCAGCGTACCCACGATTCGGGTTCGGCACCGCCCAGAGGCGGCGCAATCTGCACCAGCGCACCGATGGCGATGATGCTGGAGATCGCATTGGTCACGCTCATCAGCGGCGTGTGCAGCGCCGGCTTGACATTCCACACCACCATGTAACCGATGAAGCAGGCCAGCACGAACACGGTGAAGTGCGGCAGGAACACGGCTGGCGCATTGGCGCCGATGAACCAGAACAGCAAGGCGCCGATGCCGAACACGACGGCCAGCGTGGAACCCTTGGTCGGCTCGCTCGGCGCACCGTGGGCCGGCGCCTTGGGCATGGCAGCTGCGGGCTTGGCCTGCGCCGGGGCTGCGGCCGAAAGCTTGGGCGCCGGCGGCGGCCAGGTGACGTTGCCTTCCTTGACCACGGTGGTGCCGCGCAAGACATCATCTTCCATGTTGACGTTGATGATGCCATCCTTGGTCTTGCACAATTCTTCGGACAGGCGGAACAGGTTGGTGGCATACAGCGTGCTGGCCTGCTTGGCCAGGCGGCTGGCGAGATCGGTGTAGCCGATGATGGTCACGCCGTGCTTGACGACGACCTGGCCCGGCTCTGTCAGCTCGCAATTGCCGCCCTGCTCGGCCGCCATGTCGACGATCACGCTGCCCGGCTTCATCGATTCGACCATCGCTGCCGTGATCAGGCGCGGCGCCGGCTTGCCGGGAATCAGCGCGGTGGTGATGATGATGTCGACCTCGGCGGCCTGCTTGGCGAACACTGCGGCCTGCGCCTTGAGGAAGCCTTCGCTCATGACCTTGGCATAGCCGCCCGTGCCGGAACCTTCTTCGGTGTAATCGACCGGCACGTATTCGCCGCCAAGCGAGGTGATCTGGTCGGCCACTTCGGGGCGCGTATCGTTGGCGCGCACTACCGCGCCCAGGCCGGCGGCCGTGCCGATCGCGGCCAGGCCTGCCACGCCGGCGCCGATGATGAATACCTTGGCCGGCGGCACCTTGCCTGCGGCCGTGATCTGGCCGGTGAAGAAGCGGCCGAAATGATGGGCCGCCTCGATCACGGCACGGTAGCCGCCGATGTTGGCCATCGAGCTCAAGGCGTCGAGCTTTTGCGCGCGCGACATGCGCGGCACGCTATCCATGGCCAGCACGGTGGCTTTCTTGGCCGCGAGCTGTTGCAGCAAGTCCGGGTTTTGCGCCGGCCAGATGAAGGAAACCAGCGTGCCGCCTTCGCGCAGCAGGCCGACTTCTTCGTGGTTCGGTCCGCGTACCTTGAACACGATGTCAGACGCCGCCCACAGCGCCGGGGCGCCGTCGATGATATCGGCGCCGGCGGCACGGTAGCTGTCGTCGCTGAAGTTCGCTGCGTCGCCCGCACCCGATTGCACGGCAACCGAGAAGCCGAGCTTGATCAACTTCTCCACCACCTCCGGCACGGTCGCAACGCGCTTTTCGCCGGGGAACACTTCCCGCGGCACACCTATCTTCAACGACATACGTTTCTCCTTGGTTCGGGCCCTGGCCATTCGATGCGGCGGGGCCGGGAAAACTTCGCGTAATTACTGTTGATGCTTGAGTCCGGTGATGCGGTTCTTCTCGTCGACGAACACGACCTTGGGCTGGTATTGCTTCACTTCGGCTTCGCTCATCGGCGCATAGGTGCAGATGATCAGCAAGTCGCCCAGGTGGGCGCGGCGCGCGGCGGCGCCGTTCAAGGATATTTCGCCCGTGCCGCGCTTGCCACGTATGGCGTAAGTGGAAAAGCGTTCGCCATTGTTGACGTTGTATAGTTCGATTTTCTCGAATTCGCGGATATCGGCGGCGTCGAGCAGGTCTTCATCGATGCCGCACGAACCCTCGTAGTGGAGATCGCATTGGGTGACGGTGGCGCGGTGGATTTTGGCGCGGAGCAGAATACGTTGCATGTGGCTTATGTTTATAGTGGTATGAGTGGTATCGCGGGGCTATCTTACACGGAAAATTTTCGCAGGAACAAGCATTCGGTTTTGTAAATTCCCACTAAAATTCAGTGGATTGCCACGTTTTACAAACAAATATTGCCCGAAGAGGCTTGATTTTACCGATTTTGTTTGAAATTTGATGGGATTGGCAATGTTGGCCCGCGCACGGCAATCGGCGCCGCCGTCCACGGCAAGCCACAAACCCTGCTGCAAGTGCGCAAGCACGGTAAAATGCGCGGTCTTCAAAAGCGCCTTGGCGCCTTTCCCCCATGAGCGACGTCTGGAAACCCGCAGTCACCGTGGCCGCCGTCATCGAACGGCAGGGCCGATTCCTGCTGGTCGAAGAGGAAACCAGCGATGGTATCCGCTTCAACCAGCCGGCCGGCCACCTCGACCCCGGCGAGTCGCTGGCGCAAGCCGTGGTGCGCGAAACGATGGAAGAAACGGCGCACGATTTCGTGCCGCAGGCGCTCGTCGGCATGTATATGGCGCGCTACCTGTCTTCGCGCACACGCCAGGAAGTGACTTACCTGCGCTTCGCCTTCTGCGGCGCAGCCGGCCAGCAATACGACAAGCCGCTCGACGTCGGCATTCTGCGCGCCGTGTGGATGACGTACGATGAAATGCTGGCCTGCCGCGACAAGCACCGGAGCGACCTGGTGCTGCGCTGCGTCGATGACTACCGCGCCGGCCAGCGTACGCCGCTGTCGACGATCTTTACCCATCCCAGCGTGCTGGGCGAACCAAGTGCATAAATGAGCAGCAGCAAGAAAAGAGTCGTCATCGGCATGTCGGGCGGGGTGGATTCCTCGGTCTCCGCCTGGCTGCTCAAGGAGCAGGGCTACGAAGTCATCGGCCTGTTCATGAAGAATTGGGAAGACGACGACGATTCCGAGTATTGCTCCACGCGCATCGACTGGATCGATGCGGTCAGCGTGGCCGACGTGGTGGGCGTGGACATCGAAGCGGTCAACTTCGCCACCGAATACAAGGACCGCGTGTTCGCCGAATTCCTGCGCGAATACCAGGCCGGCCGCACGCCCAACCCCGACGTGCTGTGCAATGCCGAGATCAAGTTCAAGGCCTTCCTCGACCATGCCATGAAGCTCGGTGCCGACTTGATCGCAACAGGCCATTACGCGCGCGTGCGCCAGGCGACCGAGGGCCCGGACGCGGGCAGCTACCAGTTGCTCAAGGCGAAGGACGGCAGCAAGGACCAAAGCTATTTCCTGCACCGGCTGAATCAGGCGCAACTGTCGCGCACGCTGTTTCCGCTGGGCGAAATCCACAAGACCGAGGTGCGCCGGATCGCCGAAGAGCTCAAGCTGCCCAATGCGGCGAAGAAGGATTCGACCGGCATCTGTTTCATCGGCGAACGCCCGTTCCGCGAGTTTTTGAACCGCTACCTGTCCTACAAGCCGGGGCCGATGAAGACCGACGACGGCACCGTGGTGGGCGAGCATGTGGGCTTGAGCTTTTACACGCTGGGGCAGCGCAAGGGCATCGGCCTGGGCGGCGTGAAGTCGCACCAAAACGCCGACGGCAGCAGCGAGCCGTGGTACGTGGCGCGCAAGGATGTGGCCAGCAATACGCTTTACATCGTGCAGGGGCACGATCATCCGTGGCTGTTGTCGCCCGCGTTGACGGCCGACCAGAGTAGCTGGATTGCCGGGCATGCGCCTGCGCAGCAGGAGCGCCTGCATGCCAAGACGCGGTATCGTCAGGCTGACGTTGCGTGCATGCTCGGGGAAACCGGCAGCAGCGAATTCGCGTTGTCGTTCACCGATCCGCAATGGGCGGTGACGCCGGGGCAGTCGGCCGTGTTGTATGATGGGGACGTGTGCCTGGGCGGCGGCATCATTTCGGGCACCGCGGCATAACTCTCGAATATTTCTCCGCGTCCTCAAATGCGTCATCCCCGCGAAGGCGGGGATCCAGGATGTAAACCTGTAGCCGTGGCGCTCGTGGATCCCCGCCTTCGCGGGGATGACGGATTAAAAGCAAATGTGGGTCGACGCGACGCCTGTTGGCAAGACCACACCCTCTCGTTGTACACTGCCGGTCAAACCATAAGGAGCTGACCATGCAGGAATCCCCGCTGCGCTACCTCACCTTCATCCTCGTCGCCTTCGTCTTCGTGCTCTCGCTGGCGATTGCGCTGTTGCTCCATGCGGGCTGGTGGCTGGTGCTGTTGTCGGGCGGGTTGACGGCGGTGGGCCTGGCAGACCTGACCCAGACCAAGCGCTCCATCCTGCGCAACTATCCCATCCTTGGGCATATGCGCTTTTTCTTCGAGATGATCCGGCCCGAGATCCGGCAATATTTCCTTGAGGACGATGCCGAAGCCAATCCCTTTTCGCGCGCGCAACGCTCCATCGTCTACCAGCGGGCAAAGCAGGAGATCGACAAGCGGCCCTTCGGCACCCAGATGGATGTCTATGCGGCCGGCTATGAATGGGTCAACCACTCGATTGCGCCGGCAAAGGTGCAGCATCACGATTTCCGCATCACGATCGGCGCCGGGCGTGCCCACCCGTATTCGGCGTCGATTTTCAACATTTCGGCGATGAGCTTCGGCGCGCTGTCGGCCAACGCGATCCGCGCCCTGAACCGCGGCGCGAAGATGGGCAATTTCATGCATGACACCGGCGAGGGCAGCATCAGCCGTTATCACCGCCCGGAACATCCGGGTGAGACCGGCGGCGACCTGGTGTGGGAAGTCGCTTCGGGCTACTTCGGCTGCCGCAATCCCGACGGTACGTTCTCGGAACAGAAATTCACCGAAAACGCCAATTCGCCCCAGGTCAAGCTGATCGAGATCAAGCTCTCGCAAGGCGCCAAGCCGGGCCACGGCGGCGTGCTGCCGGGCGCCAAGGTGAGCCAGGAAATCGCCGATGCGCGCGGCGTGCCGATGGGGGTCGATTGCATCTCGCCCTCGTCGCATTCGGCCTTCAATTCGCCGCTCGGGCTGCTGCAATTTGTCGAGAAGCTGCGCACGCTGTCGGGCGGCAAGCCGACCGGCTTCAAGCTGGCAATCGGCCATCCGTGGGAATTCTTCGGCATCGTCAAGGCCATGCTGGAGTCCGGCATCACACCCGACTTCATCGTGGTCGACGGCTCGGAGGGCGGCACCGGCGCGGCGCCGATCGAATTCACCGATCACGTCGGCGTGCCGCTGCAGGAAGCCTTGCTGATCGTGCATAACGCGCTGGTCGGCACCAAGCTGCGCGAGAAGATCAGGATCGGCGCTTCGGGCAAGATCGTCACGGCCTTCGACGTGGTGCGCACCCTGGCCTTCGGCGCCGACTGGTGCAATTCGGCGCGCGGGTTCATGTTCGCGCTCGGCTGCATCCAGTCGCAGAACTGCCACACGGGCCGCTGCCCTACAGGCGTGGCGACGCAAGATCCGCTGCGCCAGCGCGCCCTGGTGGTGCCGGAAAAGGCGGAGCGCGTGGCGCATTTCCATCAGAACACGCTGAAAGCGACTGCCGAACTGATTGCGGCGGTGGGGCTGGAACATCCGTCGGACTTGCGGCCGCACCATATCGTGCGCCGGCTCTCGCCGAACCGCGTGGCGGTGGCGTCGTCGCTGCTGGAATACCTGGAACCGGGCGCCCTGCTCGACGGCGCCAACCTGGAGAAACTGCCCGAGGTGTACCGCACGTTCTGGCCCGCGGCGCGGACCGATTCGTTCCAGGCTATCGCGTATTGATTACTGCGGAACGGTGTCCTTGAAGGAAGGACGTTCCGACAGCTTGTCGTGCAGCTTGGCGAGATTGGGATGGTCGCCGCGCCAGTCGATTTCGGGGAAACGGAACGAAAGCCAGCCCACGGCGCAGCCGGTGGCCACGTCGGCCAGGGTGTAATGGTTGCCGGCGCAATACGGCTTGTCGCCCAGGCCTGATGCCAGGGCGGCCAAGCCGGCCTTGACCTTGTCCATCTGGCGCATGATCCAGGCGGGGCTTTGCTGGCTTTGCGGGCGCTGGGTGCGCTCCAGGCGGATCAGGATACCGGCATCGGCCACGCCGTCGGCCAGCGCTTCCCAGCTCTTCACTTCGGCACGCTCACGGCCATTGGGCGGGATCAGCTTGCCGACCGGGGAGAGCGTATCGAGATATTCGACGATCACGCGCGAATCGAACATGGCGCCGCCGTCTTCCATCACCAGGCAAGGCACCTTGCCCAGCGGGTTCGATTCCATGATCTTGGTATCGGCTGCCCACACGTCTTCCAGCGCAAATGCATAATCGAGCTTCTTTTCCGCCATGGCGATGCGGACTTTTCTCACGTAGGGGCTGGTCAGGGAACCGATAAGTTTCATAGTCATTTATATAATTATTTCGAGGAGATTATAGCATTGGCCGGTCATACCCCCGGCGCCAAGCCACCTCGGCTTAACGTTCGAGGCAGCCATTTTGACTACCCGGGCGATGGTAAAATACGCTTTTGCACCATAAGCAGCCGACGGTGCAGCATTTTTGCAACACTTCTCCTGGTTTCCCATCATGCCGCTCACCACGCTCTCCGCCCTTTCGCCGCTCGACGGCCGTTACGCCGCCAAAACCGATAAGCTGCGCCCTATCCTCTCCGAGGCCGGCTTCATGCATCACCGCGTCAAGGTCGAGATCGCGTGGCTGAAGGCGCTGGCGCAGGCCGGCTTTGCCGAGATCAAGCCGTTCTCGCCTGCGGCGACCGCCTTGCTGGACAAGCTGGCCGCCGAATTCGTCGAGGCTGACGCTGAACGGATCAAGGAAATCGAAGCCGTCACCAACCATGACGTGAAGGCGGTCGAGTACTGGCTCAAGGAAAAGGTGAAGGACGTGCCGGAACTGGTCACGGCCTCGGAGTTCATCCACTTTGCCTGCACTTCGGAAGACATCAACAACACCTCGCACGGCATGATGCTCAAAGCTGCGCGCGACACCGTGCTGCTGCCTGCGCTGCAAGCCGTGGTCGACAAGCTGCGCGCGCTGGCGCACGAGCATGCCGACCAGCCGATGTTGTCGCGTACGCACGGCCAGCCGGCTTCCCCGACCACGCTGGGCAAGGAAATCGCCAACGTGGTGGCGCGCCTCGACCGTGCCGTGAAGCGCATCGCCGCCGTCGAAATCCTGGGCAAGATGAATGGCGCGGTGGGCAATTACAATGCGCATCTTTCGGCCTACCCGGAATTCGACTGGGAAAGCTTCTCGAAGAACGTGGTCGAGAATAGCCTGGGCCTCGTCTTCAACCCTTACACCATCCAGATCGAGCCGCACGACTACATGGCCGAGCTGTTCGATGCCGTGGCGCGCGCCAACACCATCCTGCTCGACTTGAACCGCGACGTCTGGGGCTATATCTCGCTGGGCTACTTCAAGCAGCGCACCAAGGCCGGCGAGATCGGCTCCTCGACCATGCCGCACAAGGTCAATCCGATCGACTTCGAAAATTCCGAAGGCAACCTCGGCCTGGGCAACGCCGTCTTGAAGCACCTGGCGGAAAAGCTGCCGCTGTCGCGCTGGCAGCGCGACCTGACCGATTCGACCGTCTTGCGCAACATCGGCGTCGGCTTCGGCTATGCCGTGCTGGCCTATGACGCCTGCCTGCGCGGCTTGAACAAACTTGAAGTGAACCCGGCGCGCCTCGATGCAGACCTCGACGCCACCTGGGAAGTGCTGGCCGAACCGGTGCAAACCGTGATGCGCCGTTACGGCGTGGAAAACCCCTACGAGCAGTTGAAGGAACTGACGCGCGGCAAGGGTATTTCCAAGGAAGGCTTGCGCGAATTCATCGAAACGCTGGCTATCCCGCGCGAAGCCAAGGATCATTTGCTGGCCATGACGCCGGCCAACTATATCGGCACCGCAGCCCAGTTAGCCAAGAAGATTTAAGCAACAGAATTAGGCCGGCAAGCAGGCCGGCTAATTTTTTGGTAAAGTAGTTCTAACTCGGACTACTTTTCAAGAGGCTGTTGCGAAATTGGTGTGGCTAGGCGCGGCGACGAAGACAGTACGCACTGTACGGCAAGGAGCTGCAACAACGCCACGGCAATTTCGCAGCAGCCTCTAAATTTGAAACTATGCTGCGCTATACTAAAACTGCAGTGCTGCTGCACTGGCTGATCGCCCTGTTGATCATCTGCGCCTTCACGCTGGGCGTGACGATGACCAACATCCACGGCTTTTCGCCGGCCAAGCTCAAGTATTTTTCCTGGCATAAGTGGATAGGCTGCACGGTGTTCGGCCTGGCCTGCCTGCGCCTGTTGTGGCGCCTGTTCAACCCGGCGCCGCCTTATCCCTATACGATGAGCACACTCCAGCAGCGCGCAGCGTCGGGCTTGCATTGGCTGATGTATTTCCTGATTTTTGCCGTGCCGATCTCGGGCTACTTCTATTCGCTGGCAGCCGGCATTCCGGTGGTTTATCTGGGCTTGATTCCCTTGCCGGTCTTGATCGATCCCAATCCCGAATGGAAACCGATCCTGAAGGAAGTCCATTACCTACTCAACATGACGCTGTTGGCCGGCGTTATCCTGCACGTCGCGGCGGCCCTGAAGCATCACTTCGTCGACCGCGATGGCGTCCTCAAACGCATGCTGCCTTAACCAATAAAAGGGAACCCCATGAAAACCATCCACCTGTTCCAAGGCCTGGCCCTGGCCGCGTTCGTGGCGGGTTCGGCCTACGCCGCCCCGCTGAAGACCGATCCCGCCAAGAGCACGGTATCGGCCACATTCAAGCAAATGAACGTCCCGGTCGATGCCAAGTTCAAGAAGTTCACGGCGCAGATCGATTTCGATCCCGCCAAGCCGGGCGCATCGAAGGCCAATCTCGAGATCGACATTGCGAGCTTCGATCTGGGCGACCCGGAATACAACCAGGAAGTCTTGAAGAAGGAATGGTTCAATGCGGCGCAATTTCCCAAGGCCAGCTTCGTCTCGACCGGCATGACGGGCGACGCCAGCAAGCTCAACGTCACGGGCAAATTGACGATCAAGGGCAAGACGGCTGACGTGAGTTTTCCGGTGACGGTGAAAAAGGATGGTGCCGCGACCGTGTTCGATGGCGCCCTGCCGATCAAGCGGCTGGTCTATAACATCGGCGAAGGCGAATGGAAGGACACGACGACCGTGGCCGACGAGGTCGTGATCAAATTTCACGTCGTCGGCAATCCATAAGTAAACCCGTGTAAATGTAATTATTCCGGCACTATTTCGGGCGTAGAATAAGGGCGCGCAAATTATTGCGCGCCTTTTTTATGGCGCTGTTTTCGCGATTTCGAATCGCTTTCCCTTATTCCATTTTTATAGATCAATCACGGAGTCCGCATGAAGCTGAAGTCCCTACTGCTCGCCACGCTCGTCCCGTTCGCCATGGTTTCGCTGTCGGCCCAAGCCCAGGCTCAGGTCCAGTTCGACAAGGTGGAGGATGCCGTCGAATACCGCCAGGCCGCGCTGTCGGTCATGGGTACGCATTTCCATCGCATCGCCGATGTGGTCAAGGGTGTGAAACCCTATGACAAGGCCACGACGGAAAACGATGCCGCCATCGTCGAAATGCTGTCCAAGCTGCCTTGGTCGGCCTTCCCCCCGAACTCCATCGTCGGCGATTCCAAGGCCAAGCCTGAAATCTGGAAGGAACAGGACAAGTTCAAGGCCGACTCGGACAAGCTGCAAGCGGCGACGCAAAAACTGTCGGCTGCGGCCAAGACGGGCGACCTCGCTGCGATCAAGACGGCGTTCGGCGAAACGGGCAAGGCCTGCAAGGCTTGCCACGATGATTTCAAGAAAAAGGACTGACAGGTCGTCAAAAACTACTGCGCGGGCCGATCTCGAGGTTTGCGGTGCTCTGCGTACTTGCGTACGCGTGCGCTCCTCAACCCCGACCTCGGCCCGCTCGCTACGTTTTTCGACAACCTGTTATTAAAACTTGCTGATCCAAACAACGGCGGCAAACGAGAAGGCAAATAGAACCAAAGCCAGCAAGCGGCCGCGCCAGCCATCGCGCACGGCTGCTTCCGGCTTCAGTCCTTCCTTGTCGCCGGTGATCATGGGCTTGACCAGGTTTTCGCGCCGGAAGAAGAAATAGTAGGCAATGGCCGCGACGTGCAAGCCGACAAGGACGTAGATTACGACGCTGTTCAGTTCGGCGTGGAACCAGGAAAAACGGTCCGATACGTCCTTGGCCACGAATTTCGCCAGCGGGCCTTCGCTGGCGATGTCGTCATTGGCAAACAGGCCCGTTACCGCCTGGGCCAATAGCACAAGCAAAATCACCAGCACCGACAGGCTGCCGAACGGCGAATGCCCGGCATAGGGTTCGATCGCGCCGGCTTTGCGCGCACGCATGTGGGCCAGGAAGGCCGAGGGACGCAGATTGAAACTGGAGAAGCGCGCATAGCGCGCGCCGACGATGCCCCACAGGATGCGGAACACCAGCAAGGCCAGGATGGCGTAGCCGCAATAGAAGTGCCATTCCAGCGCGTTGCCGCCGATCTGGGCCGTGACGACGGCCGCTACCACCAGCGCAACGAGGCTCCAGTGGAACAGCCTCGTCGCCAGGTCCCAAATGCGGACCTTGGCCATCGCGATCAGACGACGGCGCCGCCGGTGGTGTCTTTTTCCTTGACCGGCTTCAAGAGGTCTTCACGCTTGACGCCGAACCACATTGCCAGCGCGGCAGCCACGAACACCGACGAATAGATGCCGAAGCAGATACCGATGGTCAAGGCCAATGCAAAGTTATGCAAGGTTTCACCGCCGAAGATCAGCATCGACAGCACCATCATCTGGGTGCAGCCGTGGGTGATGATGGTACGCGACATGGTGCTGGTGATCGCGGCGTTGATCGATTCGACCACGCTGGCCTTGCGCATCTTGCGGAAGTTTTCACGGATACGGTCGAAGATAACCACCGATTCGTTGACCGAATAACCGAGCACGGCCAGCACACCCGCCAGTACGGAGAGCGAGAATTCCCAGCGGAAGAAGGCGAAGAAGCCGAGGATGATCACCACGTCATGCAGGTTGGCGATGATGGCGGCGACGGCGAACTTGAATTCGAAGCGGAACGCGAGGTAGGCGACCACGCCGACCACCACGGCGATCAGGGCCTTCAAGCCGTTCAGATACAGCTCGTCGCCGATCTGTTTGCCGACTTGATTTTCGCCCTTCTTCACGACCGGTTCGTTCTTCGCCGCGTCATGGCAAACCGGAACCGATTCGCCGCTGGCATTGGCTTGTTGCTCGATCGTGCCCGCTTCGGCCTTGCACAGCGCGCCGAACACGTTTTGCACCAGTGCTGCACGTTCCTTGTCGCCAGTGGCGGGCAAACGGATCAGCACATCTTCGGCACGGCCGTATTGCTGGACCGTGGCACCGCTCACGCCGGTCGAATCGACGGCCTTGCGAATCGCTTCGCTGTCAGCCGGCTTTTGGTAGCTCACCTGCAACGTGGTGCCGCCCGTGAACTCAACCGAGTAGTTCAGGCCGTTCTTCCAGAGGAAAAACACCGCTGCGAGGAACGTGACCGCCGAGATCACGTTGAACACGAGCGCGTGCTTCATGAACGGGATGGTTTGTCTGATGCGGAAAAATTCCATGTTGTTTCCAGTACCTAATTTCGTGTCGTTCGTTAGGGGAAAGGGGCAGGCGGGTCAGGGGCCCGTGCTCAGCCCGCCTTCGGTTTCCAGATCTGGCCGATCTTCACGGCGGCCAACTTCTTGCGCCGGCCGTACCACAGGTTGACCACGCCGCGCGAGACGAACACGGAAGAAAAGATCGAGGTCGTGATGCCGAGGCAGTGAACCACGGCGAAACCGCGCACCGGGCCGGAACCGAATACCAGCAAAGCCAGGCCGACGATCAAGGTCGTGATGTTGGAGTCGAGAATCGTGGCCCAGGCATGTTCGAAGCCGTTGGAAATCGCCAGTTGCGGCGAATTGCCGGCCCGTAGCTCTTCACGCACACGTTCATTGATCAAGACGTTGGCGTCAATCGCCATACCGAGCGTCAGCGCGATGGCGGCCATGCCGGGCAAGGTCAGCGTGGCCTGGATGCCGGACAGAAGTCCAACCAGCAACAGCAGGTTGATGGCCAGTGCCAGCACGCTGAAGAAGCCGAACACGAGGTAATAGACGATCATGAAGATGGTGATCGCGGCAAAGCCGTAGAGCGTCGAATCGAAGCCCTTCTTGATGTTTTCCGCGCCCAGTTGCGGGCCGACGGTGCTCTCTTCCACGATTTCCATCGGCGCGGCCAGGGCGCCGGAACGCAGCAGCAGGGCCAGGTCGCCGGCTTCTTCTTCCGAATGCACCGTGATCTGGAAGTTGGCACCGAGTTCGGCGCGCAATACCGCAACCGTCAGCACTTCGCTATGGCCTTTTTCGATCAGCACGATGCCCATCAGCTTGCCGACCTTGCCGCGCGTGCCTTCGAACATCTTGCGCCCGCCTTCGCTGTTCAGGCTGACTGACACGACGTTCTCGCCGTTCTGATCGGTCCCCTTCGAGGCTGATGATATGTAGTCGCCGGTGACGATCGGGTCTTTGTACAGCACCACCGGTACATCGCGCGGTGCGCCGCTGGTGAGCAATTCGGAACCTGCCGGGACCGGCGCGCTCATTTCGGTGCCGCGCACGACCGAATCGTCGACCATGCGGATTTCCAGCGTCGCGGTACGGCCGATGATCTCGCGGGCGCGTGCCACATCGCCGACGCCGGGCAATTCAACCACGATGCGGTTGATGCCCTGGCGCTGGATGATCGGTTCGGTCAAACCCAGGCCGTTGATACGCTTGGACAGCGTGACGATGTTTTGCGCCACCGCTTCGTCGATCGCTTCCTTGACCTTGGCCTCGCTCATGCTGGCGGTCAAGGTCAGGCGATCGCCGGAGCCGCCGGCAACCAGGGTCAGCTCGGGCATTTTGATCTGGATCAGGTCCTTGGCTTGCTGGCGCGTCGCATCGTCGCGGAAGGCGATTTCGAGGCCCGCCGTGGTCGGCGTGATGCCGGCATAGTGGATGCTCTTGTCATGCAGGGCGGTACGGATGCCCGATTCCTGGCTTTGCTGGCGCTTTGCCAGGTAGGCGCTGGTATCGACTTGCAGCAGGAAGTGCACGCCGCCGCGCAAGTCCAGGCCGCGTGCCATCGGCAGGGCGTGGACCGTCTGCATCCAGCGCGGCGTGTTCGGCACCAGGTTGAAAGCAACGTTGAAGGTGGGGTTGGCGGCGTCCGTGTTCAACTGCTTTTCCAGCAAGCTCTTGCCGGCGAACTGGGTGTTGCTGTCGGCAAAGCGCACGCGGGCCGAGCCCTGGTTGCCGCTTTCCTCGAAATACGCCGGGTCAGCCTTGATGTTGCCCTGCTTGAGAATCTGGTCGATGCGGCCCGGCATGTCGGTATCGACCTTGACCGTGGCTTTGGCGCTGGTGATCTGCAGCGCCGGCGCTTCACCGAAGAGGTTCGGTACGGTGTACAGGGCGCCCAGCAGCACGGCGACGATGATGAGAATGTATTTCCAGAGTGCGTAGCGATTCATGGCGATTCGGGTTTCATGACGATTCGGCGGCCCGCTGGCGGGCCGCGGCGTAGGCGAATTGGAATGGCTTGGTAGGTGGGCTGATCGCTCAGTTGATCGACTTGATCGTGCCGGTCTGCAGCACGTTGGCCACGGCGCCGCGCTGGACGATGATTTCGACGGTCGGCGCAATTTCCAGGACCAGGTAGTCATCCTTGACCTTGTTGACCTTGCCGAGGATGCCGCCGTTGGTGATCACTTCCGAGCCCTTGGCGATCGAGTCGACCATGGCCTTCAGTTCCTTCTGCTTCTTCATTTGCGGGCGGATCATCATGAAATACATCACGACGAACATGACGCCGATAACAACAATGGTGGGATCAAAACCTTGTGCCACGCTGCACTCCTAAACAAAAAATGTGAAAAGCGGCCCTTGTGGACCAAGTCAACCGCGCATTGTAGCACTGCCTGCCGCGTTTCCAGCCATTCGTGCGGGCAGGTTTGCGGGGGTTTAGACGCCCCGGCTGCGCTCGGCGTGAAAACGGACGACAAAGGGCTGGAATTGCCCGGCATCAATGGCATCGCGCATTTCCTGCATGAGTTGCAAGTAGTAATGCAGGTTATGGATGGTGTTCAGGCGTGCGCCAAGAATCTCGCCGGCGCGATGCAAATGATGCAAGTAGGCGCGTGAAAAGTTGCGGCAGGCATAACAGGCGCAGGTGTCGTCGAGCGGCTGGTTGTCGTCTTTATAACGCGCGTTCTTGATCTTCAAGTCGCCAAAGCGCGTGAACAGCCAGCCGTTGCGGGCGTTGCGCGTGGGCATGACGCAGTCGAACATGTCGACGCCGTTGGCCACGCCGGCGACCAAGTCTTCAGGCGTGCCGACGCCCATCAGGTAATGCGGTTTGTCGGCCGGCATACGCGGGCCGATGTGTTCCAGCACGCGCATCATGTCTTCCTTGGGCTCGCCGACCGACAGGCCGCCGATGGCCAGGCCTTGGAAGCCGACTTCTTCCAGGCCGGCCAGCGATTCGTCGCGCAGGGTTTCGAACATGCCGCCCTGGACGATGCCGAACAGCGTGTTGGGGTTTTCTCCCGCATCGAATTCGTTTTTCGAGCGCCTGGCCCAGCGCAGCGACATGCGCATCGACCGCGCCGCTTCGTCCGTCGTGGCGGGGCGGCCGTCGATTTCATAGGGCGTGCATTCGTCGAACTGCATGACGATGTCGGAATTGAGCGAGCGCTGGATCTGCATCGAGATTTCGGGCGACAAAAACAGCTTGTCGCCGTTGATCGGCGAGGCAAACTTGACGCCCTCTTCGCTGATCTTGCGCATTTCGCCGAGCGAAAACACCTGGAAGCCGCCCGAATCGGTCAGGATGGGCTGGTCCCAACCCATGAAGCCGTGCAAGCCGCCGAATTTGTCGAGCACGTCGGTGCCAGGACGCAGCCACAGGTGAAACGTGTTGCCCAGGATGATCTGGGCGCCGATTTCCTTCAATTCGAGCGGCGACATGGCCTTGACCGAGCCGTAGGTGCCGACCGGCATGAAGATCGGCGTTTCGACCGTGCCGTGGTTCAGGGTCAGGCGGCCGCGGCGGGCTTTGCCGTCGGTTTTAAGAAGTTCGTATTTCATACGGATTCCTTGGTCAGCAGCATGGCATCGCCATAGCTGAAGAAGCGGTAGCGCTGTGCGATGGCGTGGGCGTAGGCGGCCTTGATGACCTCAAAACCGGAGAAGGCCGACACCAGCATCAAGAGCGTGGACTTGGGCAGGTGGAAGTTCGTCACCAGCCGATCCACCGTCTTGAAGCGGTAGCCCGGCGTGATGAAGAGCGCCGTGTCGGCGCTGCCGGCTTGCAGGCGACCGCTCTGCGAAGCCGATTCGAGCGCACGCATGCTGGTGGTGCCGACCGCGATCACGGCGCCACCGGCGGCCTTGGCCGCGTCGACTGCCGCGACCGTCTCTGGCGCGATCGAATACCATTCGCTATGCATCTTGTGCTCGGCCAGGTTTTCGTTGCGCACCGGCTGGAAGGTGCCGGCGCCGACGTGCAGCGTGACATAAGCCAGGTTCACGCCCTTGGCCTTGATGCGGGTCAGCAAGGCCTCGTCGAAATGCAGGCCCGCCGTCGGGGCGGCCACGGCGCCCGGCTCCCTGGCATAGACGGTCTGGTAGCGTTGTTCGTCGAATTCGTCGGCGGCGTGATCGATGTAGGGCGGCAGGGGCAGGCGGCCGTGCGTTTCGATCAGGTCGAACACGTCGCCGGGAAAGCTGAGCGTATAGAATTCGCCGGCGCGCGGGCCGACGGTCACGTCGAAGCTATCGGCCAGGCGAATCGCCATGCCCGGCTGGGGCGATTTCGAGGCGCGCACCTGGGCCAGCACGGTGCGCGTGTCGAGCACGCGTTCGACCAGCACTTCCACCTTGCCGCCGCTTTCCTTGACGCCGAAGAAACGCGCCTTCAAGACACGCGTGTTGTTAAATACGAGCAAATCGCCGGGATTGAGCAGGTCGAGCAGATCGGCAAAGCGACGGTCGACCAGGCGGTTGCCGGCCACCTCGAGCAGGCGCGAGGCGCTGCGCTCGGCCAGCGGCATCTGGGCGATCAGCTCGCTCGGCAAGTCGTAGTCGAAATCGGAGAGGGTGTACATGAGGCGATAGGGTGCGATGCCGTGCCTGTCTTGTGCAAATTGCAAAAGGCAGCCGGAAAATGATGCAAAGCCCGACATTTTACGCTGCGGCAGGCGGTGCGGCCAATTCCTCAAGGAAATCGTGCTGACTACATAAGGATGGCGTTATCGTGAAATTACAACAAATTTGCATCGCCGGCCTGCAATCGCACTGAATCCGGCCCGATAATCTGGTTTGCGAAGCCAATTAGATGGCATAGACGCGAGCCGTGCAATACTTTAGCCATGGATGAACCAGCAACAATCGACAGCCTGACGGGTGCCTTCGCCCGCAGCAGCTTTGCCGCCAGCCTCGACGCTGCGCTCGATCGTGCGCGCGCAGAGGGCAGCGTGCTGACCTTGGCCATCATCGACGTCGATCACTTCAAAAGCATCAACGATGCCTTCGGCCATGCGCGCGGCGACCAGATCCTGCGCGAAGTGGCGCAGCGCATGCTGCATACGCTGCGCGGCACCGACCGCCTGTTCCGCTATGGCGGCGACGAATTCGTGCTGATCCTGCAGGACGCCAGCCTGGAGCAGGCGCAAACGCTGGTGGAGCGGCTGATGAGCGCCGTGCGCGACGAGAAGATCGCCGGCAATCCGCCGGTGCGCATGACCTTGTCGATCGGCGCAGCATCGAGCGACGAACTTGGCAACGGCAACACGGGCGAGATCGATGCGCAGGCCTTGTTCGAACGCGCCGACGCGCGGCTTTACCTGTCCAAGCGCCAGGGGCGCAATCAGTTGCGCACGCGCGACCGCGATGCGGCGGGCGAAGCGGCCTTGGGCGAGGAGCAGCACGGCGGCCGCATGCTCGAACGCGACGGCGCGCTGGCCGACATCCGCGCCTTCCTCGATTCGCTTCCAGCACGGAAACGTTCGCGCCTGCGCGTGACCGGTCCGGCCGGCAGCGGACGCAGCCGCGTGCTGGCCGAAGCGGGCCGCCATGCCGCACTGATGGGCTACGAGATCCTGGCGCTGCAGGGGCGCGCGGGCTATGCCTTGCGCACCCATGCCGCCATTCTCGAAGCGCGCGGCGCAGGCGGCTTGTGGGGCGAATTGCCGCATCCGCTGGCCGGCGCTGCCGATTTCGTCTCGGCCCTGGCGCGTGCGCTCGAAGCGCGCAGCGCAAGCGGGCTGGTCTTGCTGATCGACGACGCGGAAGAAATCGACCGTTCCACGCTGGTGCTGTTGCGCGCCATCGTCGGCTGCGGCGAGATCGTGCAATTGGCCGTCATTGCCTGCGCCAATGGCGCCTTGCCGCAATCGCTCGATTGCGGCCTCGATCAGGAAACCGCACTGCGCGCCTTGACGCCCGAGGGCGCGGGGCTGTGGCTGCGCGGCATGCTGAAATGGGAACCGCCTGCGGAGTTTGCCGTCACGTTCCACGGCATCTGCGACGGCTTGCCCGGTGCGATGGCGCGCCGCCTGCAGCGCTTGCGCGAATTGAATCTGCTGGCGCCCTGCGCCGAATCCTGGACGCTCGACCGGGCATGGCAGGCGGCACTTGAGGCCGACGCCAAGAACAGCGCGCGCCAGGTACGCAACAGCCCGCAACCCGAGGAAGAACTGATCGGGCGCGAGCAGGAACTGGCGCAGATCAAGCAATTCTTCAAGAACGGCGGCCTCTTGACCCTCGCCGCACCCGGCGGCATGGGCAAGACGCGCCTGGCACTGCAAGCGGCAGCGGAGTTGGCCGGCGCCTTTGCCGACGGCATCCACTGGGTATCGCTGACAGGCATCGAATCGAGCGAATTGATGCTGCCGGCGCTGCTGCAGGCGATCAATCTGCGGCTGCAGGGCGGCGCGGCGCCGCGCCGCCTGCTGATCGAGCGCTGCCGCAAGTCGTCCATGCTGCTGATCCTCGATGGCTTCGACCCGATGTTGCACGATCTGGGACTGATCGAGGAAATGGCGCAGGCCTCATCGACCTTGCGGCTTCTGGTCACGTCGCGCGAGGAGTTGCGCCTGCCGGCCGAGCGCACGCTGCGCCTGTCGGGGCTCGGTTCGGGAGGCGTCGAGGGCAGCGGCAGCGCATCGCTGGGCCACGCCGAAACCCTGTTCCTGCAGCAGGCGCACAAGGCCCTGGCCGAGTTTTCGCCTGACGCCGAGGACCTGCCCGATATTTCGCGCATCTGCATCTCGGTCGGCGGCCTGCCTTTGGCGATCCGTCTGGCAGCAGCCTGGGTCACGGTGTTCAGTTGCGCCGAGATCGCCGGCAAGCTCGAGCGCGATCCGCAACAGGCCAATGCGCTGTCGGTGATCAATTATTTCTGGTCGCAATTGAGCGAGTCGGAGCGCCAGGGCGCGCGGGCGCTGGCGGTATGCCGCGGCGGCTTCGAGCTGTCGGCGGCGCAGAAGGTGGCGCAGGTTTCGCCGTTCTTCCTCTCGGCGCTGGTGACCAAGTCCTTCCTGGTGCGCAACCACGGCGGGCGCTACGACATGCAGGAGTTGTTGCGCCAATATTCGCAGCGCGAGCTGCTGGCCCATCCGCAGGATTGGAGCAAGCTGCGCCTGGTGCACGGCGAATACTATCTCGACCTGGTGGAACAGGCCGCGAAGCGCTGGCACGGCGGCGAGGAAGTGTTCTGGTTTGCCCGCCTGACCATCGAACTCGACAATCTGCGCGCGGCACTGGCGGCAGCCATCGAAGACGGGCGCATCGATTCCGCGCTGCGCATGGTCGCCGCGCTGGCCAATTTCTGGATCGGGCGCGGCCTGATTCTCGAAGGCTTGCGCTGGACCGATCTGGTGCTGCGCCAGGACGACGTGGCGGCAAGCAGGCACCATGCGTCGGCGATTGCGGCGCATGGCAAGCTGTTCTTCTGGTCGGGCCAGCCCGAGCACTCGGTACGCGCTTTCGAGCAGGGATTGCATCTGGCGGAACAGGCGGACTTGATCGAGACGGTTGCGGTCTGCCAGGCCTGGCTTGCCGCCTCGCTGTTCCGGCGCGGCCGCCACAACGATGCGCTGCCGCTGGGCGAGCGCGCCCTGGCCGTGGCGCGCAAGGCAGCGCTGCGCGGCGAGCATGCGCTGTGCCTGCTGACGTTGGGCGGCATCCTGCTCGAACGCGGCGATCAAAACAGCGCACGCGAGCATCTGACCCAATGCCTCGCCATGTTCGACGAACAGGGCGACGTGCGGCGCCGCACGATTGCGCTGATTTTCCTCGGCATGCTGGAATTCCGCGAAGGCCGGCTCGACGAAGCCAAGCGCACCTTCATCGATGCGATCTCGTTTTCGCTCGACAACGACGACCGGCTCAACTATGCCTTCGGCCTGGCGCATCTGGGCGCCGTCGAAACGGCACAGGGCTACCGGCGCGATGCGCATCGGCGTTTTGCCGAAGCGCGCGAGATCCTGCACCAGGCCGGCGCCTATGACTGGGAAGCGCTGTGCCTGGTGCATGCGGCGCAGGCGTGCCTGGCGGTGCATGACCTTGGCGCCATGCGCGCGGCCCTGGAGAGCGCGCTGACCTGCGCGCTCGATTCGCGCTCGGTGCGGCGCCAGTTGCTGGTGCTGGCGGCATTTGCCCAGCTCGCTGCGGCCGAAGGCGATGCCGGCCGCGCGGGCGAATTGGCGCATCTGGTTCTGGCGCATCCCGATCGCGGCGCGGAGGCGAGCATTCCGGCGCGCGCTGCGCTCGATGCTTGCGGCGGCGTGGCGAAGGCCGCAATCGATGAACCCGATGCGGACTGGGCCGCTCGCCTGTCCGATTGCCTGGCACACCTGAAACAGCAGGCCGAACTTGCGACAGGCATTTGATCGCATCACTATGACAAGACTGTATTTTCATACAGTATAATCCGGGCATGGCCAAACCCGTCAAAGCAGCCAAGCAGGATCAGCCCGCCGCCACGCGGGCCGACAAGATACGCGACAAGCTGCACAAGCTCGGTCTGCGCTCGGATGCCGACCTGGTACTGCACCTGCCGATGCGCTATGAAGACGAGACGCGCATCGTGCCGATCCGCGAAGCGGCCTTTGCTGCGATGGCGGCGCAGGTGGAAGGCGTGGTCACGGCCTGCGAGGTGCAATACCGGCCGAGGCGGCAACTGGTGGTGACGATTGCCGACGAGACCGGGCAATTGACCATGCGCTTCCTCAATTTCTACGGCAGCCAGACCAAGCAACTGGCCGAGGGTACGCGCGTGCGGGCGCGCGGCGACGTGCGGCACGGCTTCTTCGGGCCCGAGATGGTGCATCCGCATTACAAGATCGTGCTCGAAGGCGCACCGCTGCCGACGGCGTTGACGCCGGTCTACCCGGCCGGCGACGGCTTGCCGCAGGCGATTTTGCGCAAGCTGATCAGCGAAGCCATGGCGCGCGTGCGCTGGCACGACACGCTGCCTGAAGCCTTGCTGAACTCGCTGCAACTCTGGCCTTTTGAAGCGAGCGTGCGCCTGTTGCACAATCCGGGCGCGGAGGTCGATGAAGAAGCCCTGCTCGACCGCTCGCACCCGGCCTGGGTGCGCATGAAGTTCGATGAATTGCTGACGCAGCAGTTGTCCTTGAAGCGGGCGCAGGAAGCGCGCCGCGCCAAGAGCGCGGCGGCGCTTTCGGTCACGGGCGACATTTCCACCGCCCTGCTCGCTGCGCTGCCGTTCAAACTGACCGGTGCGCAGGAACGGGTACTGGAAGAAATCCGGCACGACCTGCGCGCGCCGTATCCGATGCAGCGCCTGTTGCAAGGCGATGTCGGCAGCGGCAAGACCGTGGTTGCGGCGCTCGCCGCGGCGCAGGCGATCGATTGCGGCTTCCAGGCGGCATTGATGGCGCCGACCGAAATCCTGGCCGACCAGCATTTCCGCAAGATCGCGGCATGGATGGAGCCGCTGGGCGTGACCGTGGCCTGGCTGACCGGCAGCCTGAAGAAGAAGGAAAAGCAGGAAGCGCAGGCGCGCGTCGAATCGGGCGAAGCGCAGCTTGTGATCGGCACGCACGCACTGATCCAGGAGGCGGTGCAGTTTTCGCGCCTGGGCCTGGTGCTGGTGGACGAGCAGCACCGCTTCGGCGTGGGCCAGCGCCTGGCCTTGCGCAACAAGGGCGTGGAAGCGGCCAACCTGGTGCCGCACCAGTTGATGATGTCGGCCACGCCGATTCCGCGCACGCTGGCCATGACCTATTACGCCGACCTGGAAGTCTCGACCATCGACGAATTGCCGCCGGGCAGGACGCCCATCGTCACGCGCGTGCTCGACCAGGAGCGGCGCGACGAGGTGATCGAGCGCGTGCATGCGGCGGCAGGCGAGGGGCGGCAGGTGTATTGGGTCTGCCCATTGATCGAGGAATCGGAGACATTGCAGTTGCAGACCGCCAACGATACCTATGCCATGCTGGCCGCCGCCCTGCCCGACTTGCACGTCGGCCTGGTGCATGGACGCATGAAGCCGACTGAAAAGCATGAGGTCATGGACGCCTTTGCAAGGCAGAAGGTGCATGTGCTGGTCGCCACCACGGTGATCGAGGTCGGCGTCGATGTGCCCAATGCTTCGCTGATGGTGATCGAACACGCCGAACGCTTCGGCCTGTCGCAACTGCATCAATTGCGCGGGCGCGTGGGACGTGGGGCGACGGCTTCGGCCTGCCTGCTGCTTTATCAATCGCCGCTCGGCCCGGTGGCACGGCAACGCCTGGGCACGATGCGCGAAACCACCGACGGCTTCGAGATTGCGCGCACCGATCTGCGCATACGCGGCCCCGGCGAATTCCTCGGTGCACGCCAGTCGGGCCAGGCCATGTTGCGTTTTGCCGACCTCGAAACCGACCAGTGGCTGGTGGAATCGGCGCGCGACACGGCACAGCGGCTGCTGCAAGACGATCCCGTTACGGTCGATGCGCACCTGGCGCGCTGGCTTGGCTCGCGCGAAGACTATCTCAAGGCTTGATTGCCCCTCGTTCGGCGCAGCTGCCCCATAAGCTATAGAATACAGCTCAACGAAACCAGCCCGCGTCCGCGCGGACCGTGAGCATGACCCTTACCGAACTGAAATATATCGTTGCCGTCGCGCGCGAAAAACATTTCGGCCATGCTGCCGAGGCTTGTTACGTGGCGCAGCCTACGCTGTCGGTGGCGATCAAGAAGCTCGAGGACGAGCTTGGCGTCGTGATCTTCGAACGCGGCGGCACCGAGATCTCGACCACCCCCCTGGGCGCGCAAATCGTGGCCCAGGCCGAACGCGTGCTGGAGCAGACGGCGGCGATCAAGGAGATCGCCAAGCAGAACAAAGATCCTTTGATCGGGTCATTCCGGCTCGGCATCATCTACACCATCGCGCCTTACCTGCTGCCGCAGTTGGTGAAGAACATGATCGAGCACGTGCCGCAGATGCCGCTGATCTTGCAGGAAAACTTCACCGCGCGCCTGGTCGAACTGCTGCGCCAGGGCGAACTGGACGCCGCCATCATGGCGCTGCCATTCCCGGAACAAGGCTTGATGGTGCAGCCGCTTTACGACGAACCTTTCGTCGTGGCGCTGCCCAAGCACCATCCGTGGGCCGAGCGCGATCACATCGATGCGCAGGACTTGAAGTCGGAAACCATGCTCCTGCTCGGCAACGGCCATTGTTTCCGCGACCAGGTGCTCGAAGTCTGCCCCGAGATGTCGCGCTTTTCCACCACCGGCGACGGCATTGCGCGCACCTTTGAAGGTTCGTCGCTAGAAACCATCCGTCACATGGTGGCGTCGGGCATCGGCATCACGGTGTTGCCCTCCGCTTCGGTGCCGGCCAACCCGGACAAAAGCGGCATGCTGCGCTATGTGCCTTTTACCCAGCCTGCGCCATCGCGCCGCGTGGTCATCGCGTGGCGCAAGAGCTTTACGCGCGCAGCAGCCATCGAGGCGGTGCGCCAGGCCATCATGGCGTGCGAACTGCCCGGTGTGACCATGCTGGGCGAGGCCGTGGTCGAAGGCTGAAGCGGCACATGCATCGACTCAAGCTGTACATCAGGCTGACGCGGCTCGACAAGCCGATCGGCATCCTGTTGTTGCTCTGGCCCACGCTGGGGGCGCTATGGCTGGCCTCGAACGGCGTGCCGGGCTGGCGCCTGTTGATTATCTTCACGCTCGGCACGGTCTTGATGCGCTCGGCCGGCTGCGCGATCAACGATTATGCCGATCGGGAGTTCGACAAGCATGTCAAGCGCACGGCCGAGCGCCCCTTGACCAGCGGCCGGATCAAGGGCTGGGAAGCCGTGGCGGTGGCCGCCGTGTTGGCGCTGATCGCGTTTGCGCTGATTTTGCCGCTGAACCTCTTGACCAGGGAATTGTCGGTCGCGGCGCTCGCGATTGCGGCAAGCTATCCTTACTTCAAGCGCTTCTTCGCGATTCCCCAGGCTTACCTCGGCATCGCCTTCGGCTTCGGCATCCCGATGGCGTTTGCGGCCGTGCAAAACGCCGTGCCGCCCGCGGCCTGGGTGCTGCTGGGTGCGAATATCCTGTGGGCGATTGCCTACGACACCGAGTATGCGATGGTCGACCGTGACGACGATTTGAAAATCGGCATCAAGACCTCGGCGATCACGTTCGGCCGCTATGATGTAGCTGCCGTAATGCTGTGCTATGCCGCTGCGGGGTTGATTGCGTTGGCTGTCGGCTGGCAGTTCGGCTTGCGTGGCTGGTTCGTGGCGGGACTTGCGGTAGCGCTGGGCTGCGCGGTGTACCACTACACCTTGATCCGGGGCCGCGAGCGCATGCCCTGCTTTGCCGCATTCAGACACAACAACTGGCTCGGCGCGGCGGTGTTTGCGGGGATTGCGTTGAACTACCTGCTGGCGTAGTACGGAAAAGCCGCAGGCGCCTTCCGCCAAGTGCGTCAAACAGCTTTCTTTAAACACATGGCGGAAGGCGCCTGCGGCTTTTCCCTACATTCCTCTAATCTTTACCGAATTCGTCGCCCAAGGACGTAAAGTGGGTTAGCGCAGCGTAACCCA
>OUWB010003771.1_pt1 | contig 52712 bp, 50 predicted proteins | sample 1779821 | NCBI WGS metagenome assembly OUWB01 (sample SAMEA3914806, study PRJEB12502) | metagenome | biome: forest; material: soil | place: Canada | collected 2011-08-03 | depth 0.1 m
AAGTTATGGTGGAAGAAAATTGCGGTCGCCAGCGTGAACAAGGCCATCACGGGGGCGACGAGGCGCGTGCGGTAGCCCAGCAAGAGCAGGGTGCCGCCGCCGGCTTCCATCAGCACGGCGATGGCCCAGCCCAACCCGGCCAGCGGCAGGCCGACGCTGGCGATGTAGCCGGTGGTGGCGGCGTAGGAAGCCAGTTTTCCCAGGCCGCTCATGATGAAGGGAGCGCCGATGAAGAAACGGCCGATCAAAGGCAGGAATTTATTGGGTGTGGACATGATGTGCTCCTTAAAAAGTGGAAAGTCAAAAAGTTAAAAATGAAAAGTGAGAAAAAGAAAAAATCAAACCGCATCGACAAGAACAACTTCAGCGTCGTCAATTGCCGCGACGACAATCTTTGAAACCTCTTTGATCGCAATGCCGTCGCGTGCATCGAGGCGCAATCCGTTGACCGACACTGCGCCGCGCGCCACCACCAGATAGCCGCAGCGCGATACACCGATTTCATAGCCGATCGACTGGCCGCGTGTGATCGTCGCGCCAAGTACGCGCGCATCCGCATCGATGACGATGGCGTCGTCATCGCCAGGCAAGCCGCTGGCCAGTGCGACCCAGCGATTGGCCCGTTCGGCCTTGGGGAATGGCTTGGTCGACCATTGCGGCTCGATACCCAAGCGGCGCGGGCGCAGCCAGATCTGGAAAATCTTCAAGGGAATGTTGCCGGGGTTGACTTCCTCGTGGCGAATGCCGCTGCCGGCAGAAAATGCCTGGACATTGCCTGCGGCGATATGGCCCCATCCACCGGTCGTGTCCAGGTGTTCGAGCAGGCCTTCCCTGACGTAAGTCACGATTTCCATGTCGCGATGGCCATGCATGGGAAATCCTGTGCCGGGCGCTATCTCGTCGTCGTTCAAGACGACCAGACTGCCCAAAGGCTCGTGCGCTGCATTGTTGTGCCCATTCAGCGCGAAATGGTGTTTCGACTTCAGCCAGTCCTGATTGCTGCCGGCGAGTGAATCCAAATTTCTGATTTGCAACATGCTGCTCTCCAAGTATGGTCAGGTGCGTGAGTCCCGATTGCTTTGCGCCTGGTGCTTTGTTTGCCTTGCGCGTTGATGAACCCAGCATAGTCCAGCAATAAACAAGGATTAATAGGTCGAAATAGAATGAATATTTGCCGAAAATAGAAAAATCAATGCAGGCCAGCCTTGGGGGGCATGACACAATTCAGTGACTTGAATAGCCTTGTGTTTTTTCGCCTAGATCGTCGATGCCGGCAGCTATTCCGCGGCGGCGGAGCTGGCCGCGACCTCCTGGCGGCCTTTGATGCAGGAGAACCCAGAAAAATAGTCAAGCGGATCGCGATTGTCCATCTGGCGCAAACCCGATATGATCGATTTTCCCATCGGCTACGACGATATCTATCCCCATGCTGGACGGTGTATCGCTTGATCAACTGCGCACCTTCATCGCTGCCGTCGACGAAGGCAGCTTCTCTGCGGCCTCGCGCAAGCTGTATAGGGCACAGTCGGTCATCAGCCAGACCATCAGCAATCTGGAAGAGCAGATGGGCGTGGCGCTATTCGATAGATCCGGGCGCTATCCGAAACTGACGCCTGCCGGCGTGGTCCTGCTGGCCGATGCGCGCAGCATCGTGACCAACGTCGATCTCCTGAAGGCCCGTGCCAAAGGCATCGCCGCCGGCTTGGAGCCGGAGTTGTCCGTCGTCATCGACGTCATGTATCCGATCGACGCGGTGACGCAGGTTGCCAAGGAATTCCGGCAGCAATATCCCGGCGTGGCGCTGCGCGTTTATGTTGAAGCCTTGGGCGGGGCAATGCAGCCCGTAATGGACGAGCGCTGCAGCGTAGGGATCGTCGGCTCGCTACCGCATATTCCGCCGGAGATGGCCTATGAGCGCCTTGCCGGCATCACTTTCCTCATGGTTGCTGCCTGCGATCATCCGCTTGCCTCGGTCAAGGGGAAGATTCCCAAAGACGTGTTGGCGAAGCATACCCAGATCGTTTTGACGGACCGGTCGGAACTGTCGAAAGGCCGCGAGTTCGGCGTCATGTCGCCCTTGACCTGGCGGCTCGCCGATCTCTTCGCCAAGCATCATTTCCTCCTCAATGGCCTGGGCTGGGGCGGCATGCCGCTGCATATCGTGCGCGACGATATCGAACAAGGGCGCCTGTCGGTATTGCGGATCGAAGACGTACCGCCGGAAGGCTTGATTCTGCCGATGTCCGCCATCTGGCAAAGCGCGTCGCCTCCGGGCCCTGCCGGGCGGTGGTTTATCGAGCGCCTGAAGCAGATCCCTTCTCCGGCAAGCACCATCCCCGCAGCCAAAGCATCGGGTAAAGCCGCTTCCAAGCCGAAGCGATGACTGCCCGTTTCAACTTCCTGTTTCGCATCCATCGCAGATGCCGATGGACAATATCGAAAAATTTCGGCTGGCGCCTTCCGCCTTCACGCGCGATGATTCCATCATCAATCGGCATGAATGAATCGAGGAGGAATCCATGTCCATCGCCTCTGAAACCCTTGCCGTCGGCGGGGCGCAACTCCCGCGTATCGGGTTCGGCACCTATGGCATGTCGGGCCCGCGCCTGCAGCAGATATTGGTAGCCGCGTTGCGTCACGGTTTCCGCCATATCGATACAGCCCAGATGTACCGGAATGAAGCCGACGTCGGCGCAGCGATCCAGGCCTCCGGCATTGCGCGCCGCGATATCTTCGTGACGACCAAAGTGTGGGTCGGCAACTATCCGGCGGAGCGATTCGCCGCATCGGTCGATCAAAGCCTGAAGAATCTCCAGTCCGACCATATCGACCTGTTGCTGGTGCATTGGCCGCGCGCAGGTGTTTCCATCGCCGAGCAGATCGAAGGCTTGAACCGGGCGGTTGATACGGGAAAGGTGCGGCATATCGGCGTCAGCAACTTCAATGCCGAGATGATGCAATCGGCGATCAAGCTTTCCAGGCATCCGATCGTAACCAACCAGGTGGAGTACCATCCCTTCCTCGACCAGCGCGTGCTGCTCAAGGCCGCCCACGCCGGTGCAACGAGCCTGATGGCGTATTGCGGCATGGCGCTTGGGCGCGTCTTCGAAAGCCCGGTGCTGCAGGAAATCGCCGCGCGCAACAAGCGGACGGTCGCCCAGGTCGTGTTGCGCTGGCTGATCCAGCAAGCCAATGTCGTCGCGCTCTCGCGCACCGAGAAAATCGAACGCATCGCCGACAACGCCAGCGTCTTCGATTTCGAACTGCCCGAGCAGGATATGCAGGCGATAGCGGCGCTGCGCAGCCCGGGCAGCCGGATCGTCAATCCTCCCCATCTCGCGCCGGATTGGGACTGACGAGGATTGCGGCCTTTCAATTGACGTGCCGAAATCAGGTCGATGATTTGCATCATTGGCCTGAAATGACTCCAGCTTAGTCTGAGCAGGTGCAGTTCGGCCGACGCTTGCGTCGCAGCGGCAAGCCGCCGTCGAAGCGAACGCCGTGCAGGACGACACTCGCGCACCGGGATTCAGCGAACCGGTGTGCGGGTGCGGCGCGGATGTGGCGGCGTTTCCCTACGCAGCGAGTGCGACGGCCTGATTCTTCGCAGCGGTGATAGCGCCACTGCGTGCGTCCGGATCCATCGCCACGCCTTCTGCGCGGACGATGGTGATGTCGGAAACGCCAAGAAACGAGAAGACCGCTTTCAGATAGCTTTCCTGATGCTCGAAGATGGCGGCAGGCGAGCCGGCGCTGTATATGCCGCCGCGCGACGAGGCGATGATCACCTTCTTGCCGCCGGAAAGACCTACCGGGCCCTGCTCGCCGTAGCGGAAGGTCTTGCCGGCGACGGAGATGCGGTCGATCCAGGACTTCAGTTGGGAAGGTATGCCCAGGTTGTACATCGGTGTGCCGACAACCACGATGTCGGCAGCCATGAACGCCTCGAGCGCGGCCTGGCCTGCGGCGACGTCTGCCTGCAATGTCGCTTCGGCCGGCGCGCCTTGCATGGCCGCGAAGTGTGCCGCCGTCAAGTGGCCAAGCGGTGTGGCGGCAAGATCGAGACGGGTGATGGCGAGGTTGGGATAGCGAGCGCGGAAGATCGCAACGACCGATGCCGACAGGTCGCGGCTGACTGAGCCTTCGCCCTGGATGCTGGAGTCTATATGTAGCAGTTTCATGAGAGTGATCTCCGAAGTGGCAGACGACATGTCAGCCGGAACCTGAATCATAGAATTGGACTGTCCATCTTTAAAGACTATATTTTTCGATGGAATGAATCGTTTTCGACGATATATCGGTAGGCATATGCAGCGGCACGACGCTTAACTTGCAATAGGCCTGCGGAGACCCCCTATCATTGGATTTCAAGCGCGTGCACTTGCGTTGAAAAACCTCCGGCGCCTGCGGTACAAGCCAGGCCATCTCTTTTACCGATGGGTCGTATCTAAATATCGTGTCTTTTCAGATCGAAGATTGGCGTCTATTCTTTCATCAACGCTTCACCTACAGATCGACGCGCCGGTGCATCAAGGCAAATTCGTCGCTCCAGTGAGCGCAGGCAGTAACCCGATCAATGAAATTGATGGCATGGAGAAGATGATGGCCATTCACGCACAAACTTCGGACATTGAGTCTGGCGCTAAACAACAACGCAAGCTGGCATTGCGTACGCACGGTCATGCGCACGGTGCCATTACCCGCTTGGCCAGCCCCGGCGATGTCGGCGAGCTGATCAAGCCGTTCGTATTTCTCGATCATTTCGAAGCCGACGCCGCCGACGCGCCCAAGTTCGGCTTCCATCCCCATTCCGGCATCGCGACACTGACGCTGATCCTGTCGGGCCAAGCCTTCTACAAGGAAACGACGGGGCGCGAAGGCATTATCGACACGGGCGGCGTTGAATGGATGCGTGCAAGCAGCGGCGTCTGGCATACCGGTGGCCTGCACGGCAAAGAGCGCGGCAAGGGATTTCAGCTTTGGGTCGCGATGCCGCCGGAACTCGAATTGGCCGAACCGCATAGCCAGTATCTCGACGCCTCAGCCTTTCAGAGCGTCGGCCCGGCTAGGGTCATCATGGGTGAATACGAAGGGCACAAGAGCGTTGTCGCCGCGCCAGCAGGGATGACCTATCTCGATGTGCGGCTCAAGGCCGGCGAACGCTGGCGTTTCACGCCTCCCAAAGGCCACGATGTGGCATGGATCGCTGTGCATGAAGGCGCCGTATCGACAACGCAACACATATCGTCCGGCGAACTGGTCGTTTTTGAGGAGTCCGAGGACGACATCCATTTCGAGGCCATCGGCGACACGGGCTTCGTTCTCGGCTCAGCCATCAAGCACCCTTACGATTTGGTCGCCGGTTATTACTCCGTTCACACCAATGTCGCCGCGCTGTGGCAAGGCGAAAAGAACATCGCGCAGATCGGCCGCCAGTTGCACAGCCAGGGCGTGCTCAAGCAGGCAAGCTGAGAACGGCCCAAGCATCGAGAGCCGAGCAAATATGTAACCGTGTATATTACATATTTCAATTTGCGGATACCCCTATGCCAACCAGCACCCGATTCGCCGTTGCCGTCCACACACTCTCCGCACTTGCGGTGAGCGGCGGCAAGCCGCTGCGTTCAGAAGACCTGGCCAATTCGGTGAACACCGGGCCGGTGGTGATTCGGGGCTTGCTGTCGCGACTCGCCGACGCCGGGTTGACGACCTCGCAGATGGGTGCCGGTGGCGGAGCCATGCTGGCAAAGCCGGCCAACAGGATTCGTCTTCTCGACGTTTATCGGGCGGTGGAGGATACGGAATTCTTTTCCATGCATCGAACGCCGCCAAGTGCGGATTGCCCGATCGGCAGCAATATCCAGGAGGCCATGCGCCCGGCGTTGGATAAAGCGCGAAAGGCGCTCGAAGCCGAGCTCGCCAAGGTGACCATCGCCGACATCGCAGCCGAGGTGGCGCGGCTTGGGAAGTTTGCGTTGCCAGGCAAGTGACAGGCATTTTTTTCGATTTAAATGTAATTATGTCGACGACACATATTTTTATGAAGCTCGAAATCGCATCACACGAAACTCGCCGCCTCGATCTCGGGGCGGCAATGGCCACGGCGGCCCAAGCCGGATCAACTTACCTAGGAGTACATCATGAACATCGGCATTATTGGCGCAGGCGCGCTCGGGTCCAACATTGCACGGGCATTCGCCAAGGCGGGCATATCGGCCGTCATTTCAAATAGCCGCAGCCCCGAATCCCTCGCCGGATTGGTCAAGGAACTCGGTCCCAGGATCAAGGCCGTCACGACGCAAGAAGCGGCAAAGGCAGACATCGTCGTCGTCGCCATCCGCTGGGTAGATGTCAAGCGTGTCCTGAGCGATTTTCCGGCGTGGAACGGACGCATCGTCATCGACGCCACCAACCCCGTCGAATGGATCGATCCCAATTCTCCGGACGTGAAAGATCCGGCCAACCCGTTGGCCGCCTATGGCATCAAGGCGGTCGATCTCGGCGGCCGCCATTCGAGCAGCGTAGTTCGCGATATCGTGCGTGGCGCGCGTCTGGTCAAGGCGTTCAATCACCTCGATGCGCGCGCTCTCGCCGAGCCGGAAGCGTCGGGCGGACACCGCGTGCTTTTCTATTCCGGCGACGATGCAGATGCCAAAAACACCGTCCGCGCGCTGTTGGAGAAAACCGGCTTTTTTGGCGTCGATCTCGGTGTCCTGGATGTCGGCGGCCCGCTTGCCTCGCTGCCGTTCGGCCCCTTGGGCGGAGCCGGGTTCGTCAAAATCTGAAGGGCGGACTCTGATGACGTACCGCAATGGTGTAGCCGCGTCCACAGTGGCGGCTCGCCATTGGGGCGGTTCTTTGCAACGCATGCTTTCTCATTGTGCGGCAGTTCCAGGCAACACAGATTGAAAGCGGCGTCGATGAGGCTTCCTTGGGCACCATCAAACTCTCCGGGTTCGATCCGCAGCAGGCCGGCGATCTCAACGCCCGTGTCGTCGATGCGTTGCATGGCGTGGCCGGGGTGCAGGGCTTCAGTGTGGTCAATATGGTGCCATTTGGAGAGCCCGCCGCCAGGGCCGGCGTAACGTTTGATCAAGAGAAAAAACACTTCGGCGGCGTGATTGATTTTTATGTTGGCGACGCCGGAGCCATTGAGGCTTTTGGACTGCGGCTGCTTGCGGGACGTTTTCCGTCTCCGGACGAGTACACCGTGGTCACCCAAAATGTCCCCATCAATCCACCCGTGCTGATCACGCGAGCGCTGGCAGCGCATTTTTGGCCGGGCCGGAATCCCGTCGGACAGCAGATCCGGGCAATGGACACGACGTTCAGGGTGATTGGCGTGATTGATCATCTCTCCGTCTCTCAACCAGGTGCGGGCGAGAGCGAGGACCCGGATTGGACTGTCTTTGTGCCGGCCCTTGCGGGGAAAAATCTTGCGGGGACGTACTTGATTCGAGGTCGCCAAGCCGTGCAACAGATTACCGGCCATCCGCCACTATCGCTCTGCTCCCTGCGCCAAGGCTTTCACCCCATCGGGCCGCAACCGGCCGATCCGGCTGCCTGGGTGGCCGAGGCATTGGCCAATCATCCGCTTATCAACGCCGGCAGCGCCAGCGTGGCCGGAGCGCAAGAACGCATCGATGCAGCCCGCGCGGCGAATCTGCCTACATTGGGCCTGGCCTTCACTACGGAGCATGCGCCGCTCGATAGTCTTACCCCCGGCCCGCAGGCTACATACAGTACCGTGGGCCTGCAGCTCACCATCCCGCTGGTGGCCGGCGGTGCCGCCTTCGCCGCACAAAAACAGGCCGGCTATAACCGCGACGCCAGCGTCGCCCAGCTCGAAGCCACCCGCCGCAGCGTCGTGCGCAACGTTGAAGCGCAGTGGCAGGCCGCGCAGGGCAGCGTGAACGATATCGCCAATGCCGAGGCTGCCGCTCTGGCCGCCGAGCGCGCCCTTGCTGCTACCCGCACCGGCCAATTGCTTGGCACGCCCAGCCTCACCGATGTGCTCTATGCCATCCAGACCAACGGTCAGGCGCAACTACAACTCACCCAAGCCCGTCACCGTCACGTTGTGGCGATGCTGCTGCTTAAACAGGCGGCGGGGCGCTTGAGCATTGACGACCTTGTCAGCATCAATGCGCTGTTGGAGCCTGATTCCGGAAAGGCCATGGGAACTTCTCCCTAAGGCCATAGATGGCGGTATGCGGCATTCGATTGGCAACACGGGGCAAGTCCGGTCGTAGGCTGTCCCAAGTGCGCGGCCTCGAAGCGAGCTGGCAAACCGGGAAAGCGTTGCCGCGTTCTGCCAAGGCGTTACGTCATTTCAACACGCCTGCTACATCGACGACATCCACCCCCTGCAGTTGACCGAGCCAGTGGTCGAACCAAGGCTTGTGCGAGGCGCCGACAATGGACAGGACACGGGCGCCGGGGTGTTCCCGAAAGGTTTCGCGAACGTTGGCGACCATGCGCAGGTTGCGGATTTCCCAGCCGGCAACCCACATCTGCGGGTAGCCTGTCGGCGGTTTTGCGCGTAAGGCCGCGCCGACGTCGAGCTCGGCAAGCACCCGCAGGTATTCCGGATCGTTGACGAAGCGATATAGCGGCAGAAGGTCAGGAGCCCGCAAGAGAACCTTCTCTCGTTTCTCACGTTCGTTCAACTCCCCTCTGCTCGCGGACCATGCTGCCTCAAGCGTCCGGTCAAACGCCCGTCCATCGGTGATGTCGAAGTTATCGCCGGTATGATTGTCTACGGGGTAAACTCGCTGCAAGCCCAGTCGCGCGGCCAGACGTGCGCTCAGTTGGGAGCTCTCGTCTTTGCGCGTCTGGATCCGTCCAAGCGACTCGACCAGCGCGGCGTCCAAATTATCCCCGGCGTGGCGCTCAGCCTCGGGCAGCTGCAGCCACTGTACACATGCCGAGTAGCGGTCGTTCACCGCCAGGAATAACGCTGCCAAGCGCCGGCCAGGCTCTGAGCGTCTTATTCACTTCGGCGAGTGCGGCGGGGATGTCCAGCCCGGTGGCCGCCTTTGCCGCATCAGTCGGGGCGCAGTAGTCGGGGTCGTACCTTGCAGGATTGCGCGCGGCGAGATCACATTCCTCGCCGGGCAGATCTTCAGTGGTGATGATGTCGGGCTTGAACGCCGCCAGGCGGTCAAGCACGCCTTGCAGCGACGCAGGATCGAAGCCTTCCGGCAATTCTCTTAGAGGGGAAGTCTAGCGCACAATTCAGGGCTCAAGGATGTTGGCTTGCGCCGAAAACCGACCTCCCGATAAATGGAGTAAACCCCAGCCAGAAACCGAAGGTGTGTAGCGCGCCGGAGAACTCGGGGCTGAGTTTTTTCGGATGAGGACGATGAAGCCACACGGTTTGGCGGCACATCAACTTGCCGCCGCAATGCTCGCAGGCGACATTTTCGAAGTGGACCTGGAAGAATTCGTCGCCCAGCTAGGCAGCGGCAGAAGCCGCCATTTTTCGGAATTACCTGGGCGGCGCCATTCCAGGTTCGCCACAGAAGATTTTCCGAATTCGTCCAGCCACGAGCGTATCCAGTCGCCTATGGGAATGGCAAGGCCATCCAGCCCCCTTGCTCCAGCAACAAGCCTCAGGTCTCCTTCGTTGGGACAAACAATTCCTCACCATCGAGGCACAACCGGGGAATGCCATTGGGTAGGTTCGTTGAAGTTAGACTCCATACTTGACGATCATCGCGCGTAACTCTGACGAAGCCCACGGCTTTCGCTTCAGACAAGTACCGATTTGGCGGCAACTCAGCTATGATTGGGCACGTTTTAGCCGTTAAAAATTAAATCAAATACAACATTCGGAGTGCATACGATGAGTCTAGCCTCACCATCCAAGCCGGTGGAAATCACCGTCCGGGGGATCATCCTTGGCGTGCTGATCACCCTGGTATTTACCGCGGCGCAAGTCTATCTCGGCCTCAAGGTCGGCCTGACCTTCGCCACATCGATTCCGGCGGCGGTGATCTCGATGGCGCTGTTGAGCGCCTTCAAGGACGCCACAATCCAGGAAAACAACGTGGTGCAGACCATCGCCTCGGCGGCCGGCACCTTGGCTTCGGTGATCTTCGTGCTGCCAGGCTTGTTGATGGTCGGCTGGTGGACCCACGTGCCGTTCTGGCCGACGTTTGGCGCCTGTTGCATCGGCGGCGTATTGGGCGTGATGTACACCATGCCGCTACGCCGCGCACTCGTGTCGCAATCCGATCTGCCGTATCCGGAAGGCGTGGCCGCCGCTGAAGTGCTGAAGGTCGGCATGTCTTCGCGCGCGGGCGCCGAAGAAGGCAAGGCCGGCTTGTGGGCGGTGATCTGGGGTTCGGTCGCCTCTGCCCTGTATGCCGCCGGTTCGGCAATCAAGCTCATGGCCGGCGAAATGTCGGTCTACTTCCGCGTCGGCAAGGGTTCCACGGGCATCGGCGCTTCCAGCTCCGTCGCGCTGATCGGCGCCGGCCATCTGATGGGCATCACGGTCGGTATCGCCATGCTGGTGGGCCTGGTCATCGCCTGGGGTATCCTGGTTCCGATCCTCACGACGATGCATCCGCTGCCTGACCTGTCGGCGGCCGATCAGGCCTTGAAGCTGTGGAAGACCAACGTGCGCATGATGGGCGCAGGCGCCATCGGCGCAGCGGCCATCGTTACGTTGGCTGGCCTGGCCAAGCCGGTCATCGGCGGCTTGAAGTCGGCGCTTGATGCCTCGCGTCGTGCCAAGGACGGCGGCGTGGAAATCCCGCGCACCGAGCAGGACTTGCCGATCTTTATCGTCGGCCTGGTCACGATCTTGTCCATGGTGCCGGCCGGCTGGCTGCTGGCGAGCTTCCTGCAAGGCGGTCCGTTGGAAAGCCTCTCCGTGCCGCTGGTTGCCGTCGGCGTCGCCTACGTCCTGATCGCCGGCATGTTCGCCGCCGCCGTGTGCGGTTACATGGCCGGCCTGATCGGTTCGTCCAATTCGCCGGTCTCGGGCATCGCCATCCTGACCATCCTCGGCGCGGCACTCTCGGTGGGCGCAGTTGGCCGCCAGATGATGGGCCCCGAAGTGGCGCACGCGCTGGTTGCCTATGCGCTCTTCATCACCACCGTGGTGTTGGCCGTGGCCGTGATCGGTAACGACAACCTGCAAGACCTGAAGACCGGCCAACTGGTCGACGCCACACCGTGGAAGCAGCAGGTCGGCTTGCTGATCGGCGTGCTGGCCGGCTCGGTGGTGGTGCCGCCCGTGCTGGAGTTGCTCAATCACGCCAACGGTTTTGCCGGCGCACCCAATGCCGACGCGATCTCCAACCAGCCGCTCGACGCGCCGCAAGCCACGCTGATCTCCACGCTGGCCAAAGGCGTGATCGGCGGCGACCTGCGTTGGGACTTGATCGGCTATGGCGCGCAGATGGGGCTGGTGTTGGTGGTCATCAATTTCGCGCTGAAGTCCTCGAGCAAGGGCCGCTACAGCCTGCCGCCGCTCGGCGTCGGCCTGGCGATCTACCTGCCTTCGGCAGTCACACTGCCGGTCGTGATCGGCGCCGTGGCCGGCTGGTTCTTCGAGCGCTCGGTCTCCAAGCATAGCTGGGGCGAGACGGCCAAGCGCCTGGGCGTGCTGGTGATGTCGGGCTTCATCGTCGGCGAAAGCCTGTTCAACGTCGCACTGGCCGGCTTGATCGTGTTCTCGGGCAAAGGCGAACCCCTGGCCATCGACTTCTTCGCCAAGAACCTCAACGAAGGCGAAACGATGATCGTGGCCCTCTTGATCGGTACGGCGGTCGTATATGGCCTCTACAGATGGTGCGCCACCAACGCCAAACGCGTCGAAGTCTAAGCACGTTCTCCATGCCGCCCGCGTCCTGCGGGCGGTAGTATTTCCTCCCCTCTGTAACAAGCGGCCTGGCCTCCTGCAATGCTCGTAGCGCAACGACAGGAGGCCGGCATGCCTGCGGGGCTACTCAAATTTGCGCAAATCTTCGATGACCTTCCCATCATTGGGCAAGATTCCCAAGGCGACGAACTGCACTGCGCCGCGCAGCTTCGTTATGTCGCGGATACTATCGATCACGGCAGCTTCCAATGCGTCGAGCGTCGTTTGCTCGACTTCACAGTGCAGAGTCATGTGATCATTCCCCATCTGCCCATCGACAATCAAACGCGCCTTCCGAATCGCCGGATGCCTTCTGCGTATTTCTTCCACCTGCCCCGGATGCACAAACATCGCCCTCACCTTGACCGTCTGGTCCGCACGACCAAGCCAGCCGCGCAGGCGGATATTGGTGCGCCCGCACGGTGACGTACCAGGCAGGACAGCCGACAGATCGCCGGTGGCAAAGCGTATCAGCGGATAGTCGGCATTGAACGACGTGATCACCACCTCGCCAACCTCGCCCTCAGGCACAGGCTCCCCCGTGCCGGGGCGCACGATTTCGAGCAGCAAGTCTTCATCGAGCACCATGCCCGGATTGAGCGCCCCATCGCATGTCGTCTCGTAGGCGATGTTGCCGATGTCTGCCGAACCATACGACTGCAGCACCTGTGGCACGCCATGCTCCTGCAGCCAGGCACGCAGCGAAGGCGGCAACGCCTCGGCGCCGACCAGGGCGCGTTTGAGGCTGGAAATGTCGGCGCCCATCTCAAGCGCCTTCTCCACGATGATCTTCAAGAACGACGGCGTGCCCGCATAGGCGTCCGGCTTGAGCGCCGCCATCGCCTGCACCTGCATCTCGGTCTGGCCGATACCGGCCGGGATCACGGTGCAACCTATTTTTGCCGCGCCGCCTTCAATCATCGAAGCCGCCGGTGTGAAGTGGTAGGAAAAACAGTTCTGCACGATATGCCCGGCGCGCATGCCGGCAGCATACATGGGCCGCGCATGGCGCCACCAGTCGGCGCCATGCCCCTCGGGGTCGAAGATCGGTCCGGGCGACATGTAGAGCCGATGCATCTTGCGCGTGGCAGTGACGGTGAGGCCGGCGAACGGCAGCTGTTGCTTCTGCAGTTCGTTTAGCTGCGATTTGCGCGTCACCGGCAATTGCGCCAGCGCGACACGCGTGGCGACGTCGCGCGGGTCCACGCCTTGCAGGATGGCGGCCCAGCCGGGGGCGCGCTGGGCGCTGGCGATCAGGGCTGGCAGGCCGGCCAGCAGTTCACGCTCGCGCCGTGCCGGGTCGCGCGCTTCGAGCGCATCGAAATGATCATGCATGGCCGCTGCCACTTTCGATTTCCCGTTGCAGTTTCCTGGTAAGTTTGGCGAACACCAGCTCGTACGAGCGCTTGACCAAGGCATTCGCCTCGGCCTGCGTCAGCGCGGCCTGCGGCGTGATGCTCACCCACCTGGCGCGCGCGAGATAGGGCGAGGGGACGATGCCGGTCCGGTCGGTCAGTTCGAGAAAACGGTCGTCGTCGACCTTGAAGGCGAACTTGTCGTCGCCGCTTCTTTCGTCCCCCGGTGGGTAGGTGACGGCAAACATCTTGCCGCCCACTGAATAGACCAGGTCGGCGCCCCACTTGATGTCGTGCGTCGCGCCGGGCAATCCCGCGCATAGCGTGCGCAAGCTGGCGAAGGAGAGTTTTGCCATGACGGTTGCCGTCCTATGCCAGCCAGCGCTTGCGCCGGCGATAAAATTTCATGTCACGGAAACTCGTGCGCCCCGCGCCCGACATGCCGAGATAGAATTCCTTGACGTCTTCGTTATTCGCCAGGTCGGCCGCTGCGCCTTCCATCACCACGCGTCCGTTTTCCAGGATGTAACCGAAGTCGGCATGGGAGAGCGCAATCGCCGTGTTTTGCTCGGCCAGCAGAAAGGAGACGTTTTCGCGCTTGTTCAAATCGCCGACGATGGCAAAGATTTCGTCGACGATCTGCGGCGCCAAGCCCATCGAGGGCTCATCGAGCAGCACCATGGCCGGCTTGGCCATCATGGCACGGCCGATAGCCGTCATCTGCTGTTCGCCGCCCGAGGTATAGCCCGCCAGCGACTTGCGCCGCTCTTTCAGACGCGGAAAATAGTGATATATCTTTTCCAGCTCGATGCGCCGCTCGCCGGCATTGAGGCTGCGTGTGTAGGCACCGGTCAACAGATTATCTTCCACCGAAAGATGGGCGAAGCAGTGGCGTCCCTCCATCACCTGGATCACGCCCTGCTTCACCAGCTCGTTCGGCGTCGATTTCTCGACGCGCCGCCCGCGCCAACTGATGCTGCCCTTGGTCACGTCGCCGCGCTCGGCCGCCAACAGATTCGAGATAGCCTTCAAGGTCGTGCTCTTGCCCGCGCCGTTGGCGCCGAGCAGGGCGACGATCTTCCCTTCCGGCACCGCGAGCGAGACACCCTTGAGCACGAGGATGACGTGATCGTAGATCACCTCGATATTGTTGACTTCCAGCCCGGCGCTCATGGGCACCTCTCCAAATCTACTGCGCGAGCCTGCGCGGCCCGCCATCTCAAGCCTGCGATGCTCACCGTACAGCCGTACGGTTGCACTTCTCGGCCTGAACTTGGGACGCTCGCTACGATTTCCAGAAGTGCCTTCATTGCCGTTTCCCTATTTCATGCACGCCGGCGTGATGCCCTTTTCCTTGGCATATTTCGCGGCATTGGCCATGAACAGCGGGTGGATCAGCGCCTTGTTGCCTTCGATCCAGTCGGGCGTGATGATGTTCCATTTCGCGCCATCCCATTGCTGGATCTTCACCATGCCCGAGCCTTCATGATTGGCGCACGAGGTCTTGATCTCGGGCAGCAGGCCGGTGGCGCCCAACTGACCGAGGCGTGCGTTGGTGATGTTGAGGTTCTCCAGCGCCCAGCGCATTTGCTCGCCGCTGACGACCTTGCCCTTGCCGTACTTGCCCTGGGCCGTGCGGATCGCCTCGACCATGGCCACCGCCACCGACACGCCGCGGTTGTACAGCACCGTACCGACCTTGGCTTTGTCTTGCATGTTGCCCTTGCCTGCACCGTAGACCACCTTCTCGATGTCGGCGATCAAGGGCACGCCGGTGCCGGCCACGTTCCAGGTCGCGCTCATGTAACCCTTGGCGGCTTCACCTGCCGGCACGGTGTCTTCCTCTGAGCCGGCCCACCAGGAACCGACCATGTGGTCACGCGGAAAGCCGACCTTTTGCGCAGCCTTCAATGCGGTTTGGTTCATCACGCCCCAGCCCCAGAAGATCACGTAATCGGGATTTTCCTGGCGGATGCGCAGCCATTGCGCGCCCTGCTCGTTGCCCGGATGCGCCACGGGAATCTCGACCAGCTTGAACTTGCCGATCGCACTCTCCGCTTCGAGCGCGACGATCGGTTCCTTGCCGTAGGCCGAATCATGGTAGAGATAGACGATCTTCTTGCCCGCCAGCGAACCGCCATTCTTCGACGACAGATATTTGACGATCGCCGACACCTGCATCTGGTAAGTCGTCACCAGCGGAAAGGCCCAGGGAAACACCGACCCGTCGACCGCATCCGTGCGGCCATAGCCCACCATCATCAGCGGCACCTTGTCCTCGGCCGACTTGTCGATCAGCGCGTAGGCCACGCCGGTCGCCATCACGTTGTAGGCCGTGCCCTTGGTCACCGGGTCCTTGGTCTTCAGGCGTTCGTAGCATTCCACGCCCTTGGCGTTGTTGTATTCGGTCTCGCATTCTTCCCAGGTCAGCTTGACGCCGTTGACGCCGCCTTCCTTCAAATCGACATAGCTCAGGTAATCGATGAAGCCGCCATAGAAGGCCTGGCCGTTTGCGCCGTAAGGGCCGACGCGGTAGTCCGCGAGCGCGATGAATTGATCATCGGCTTGCGCTGGCAAGGCGGCAAGGCCGGCCAGCGCCGCGACACAACACAAGAGCAATCTTTGCAGCGGTTTCATGATGTCGTCTCCAAATGTTTTAATGAGGGAAAGGCCACAGGCGCAACTTCTCCTTGCCGATTTGCCACAGGCGCGCCAGCCCGTGCGGTTCTGCGATGAGGAAGAAAATGATCAGCCCGCCGAACAGCATGGACTGGATATGCGAAATCGATTCGCTGCGCATCGGCAGGTGCAGCAATGCGGCCAGCGGCGGCAGCCAGTGATCCAACAGGATCGGCAACAGCAGGATGAAGGCTGAACCGAGGAAGGCGCCCATGATGCTGCCCACGCCGCCGATGATGATCATGAACAGGATACGCAGCGAAAGGTCGAGCGAAAAACCATCCGGCTCGACCGACCCGAGATAGCAGAACGCATAGAGCGCACCGGCCACGCCGCAATAGAACGAACTGACGGCAAACGCCAGCAACTTGGTCGTCATGAGCGGAATGCCGATCACCTCCGCCGCCACGTCCATGTCGCGCACCGCCATCCAGGCGCGGCCCGTGGACGAGCGCACGATATTCTTGGCCAGCAAGGCCATGAGCGAGACGATGGACAACACGAGCAGATAATTCTTCACCGGCGTATTGAACACGTAGCCGAAAATCACCACCTTCTGCGCGCTGATCACGCCTGAAGACGAATCGTTGGAAAACCAGGCGAACTTGGTCAGCACCCACACCACGAAGAACTGCGCCGCCAATGTCGCCACGGCGAGGTAGAAGCCCTTGATGCGCAGCGAAGGCAGGCCGAACAGCACGCCCACCGCCGCAGAACATAAGCCTGCCAGCACGAAGGAAAGCAGGATAGGGATGCCCTCGATGCGCAATTGGAAGTTATAGGCCGCGTAGGCACCCACGGCCATGAAGGCGGCCGAACCGAGAGAGAGCTGGCCGGCATAGCCGGTCAACAGGTTCAAGCCGAGCGCAGCCAGCGCCAACACCAGCGAGGGAATCAGGATGGCGCTGAACCAGTATTCGCTGCCGATCACGGGCACCACGATGAAAGCGACGAACAGCAGCAAGGCGAAAGCGATGCGATCCTGCCGGATCGGGAAGATCTGGCCGTCGGCGATGTAGCTCGTCTTGAATTGTCCGGCTTCGCGGTAGAACATGTTTACCCCGTTTCTAGTTCAGTCATAGCATCTGGAGCCCAACACTCCCCTCGCCCGCAGGCGGGAGAGGGGCGGGGGTGAGGGAGGTTGCGATCTGGTTGAGCATGAGTTCAACACAATCGGATCACAATGTTCTTTTTGAATTGGCGAATCGAGCCAAATCATGACGTCCCTCTCCCGCCTGCGAGCGAGGGGAGTCACACCCGATCAATATGCTTCTCCCCAAACAACCCCTCAGGCCGCACCAACAAAAACAACAACGCAAACACATAAGGAAACCACCCCTCAATCCCCCCAAAATTCCCGCCAAAGCTATCTTGCATGATAGGCGGCAAATAAATTTCCGCCAGCTTTTCCGAAGCGCCGATGATCAAGCCCCCGACAATCGCACCGGGCACGGAAGTGAAGCCGCCCAGGATCAGCACGGGCAAGGCCTTCAAGGCCGTCATGGTCAAGGCATATTGCACGCCATTGCGCGACCCCCAGAGCAAGCCGGCCACAAGCGCCACGAAGCCCGCCACGCCCCACACAATGGCCCAGATGTGCTGCAGCGGAATGCCCAGCGACAGCGCTGCTTGATGGTCGTCCGCCACCGCGCGCAAGGCACGGCCGATCTTGGTCCATTGAAAAAAGGCGCTCAATACCGCCACCAGCAAGATCACCATGCCCGAGGCAAACAGGTCGAACTTCGATATGCCGATACCGGTCGCATTCATGATCGATTCGATGGGCTCGTCGACAATGCCCAGATCGATGGCGCGTACTTCGCTGCCGAACAAGAGCGGCCCCAAGCCTTCGAGGAAAAAACTCAGCCCAATGCTCGCCATGAACAACGCAATCGGCGGCTGGTTCACCAGTTTGCGCAGCACAAACCGCTCGGTGCCCAAGCCCACGGCCAGCATCACGAAGAACGCGCCAATGATCGCGGCCCACATTGGCAAGCCCTTGTCCATCAAGCCGACCACCGCCAGCGCGGCGAAATAGACCATCGAGCCCTGCGCGAAGTTGAATACGCCCGAAGCCTTGTAGATCAGCACGAAACCGAGTGCGACCAGCGAGTACATCAAGCCGGACAACAATCCATTGATCGCGACTTCAAAGAAGAATTGCATTACATCTCCTGGTGCGAAGTGCCGAGATAGGCATCGATCACATCCTGATTCTGCATCACGTCCGCCGGTGTCCCGTCGCCGATCTTCTTGCCATAGTCGAGCACCACCACGCGGTCCGAGATATCCATCACCACGCCCATGTCGTGCTCGATCAGCACGATGGTGGTGCCGAACTGGTCGTTCACATCGAGGATGAAACGGCACATGTCCTGCTTCTCTTCCACATTCATGCCGGCCATCGGTTCATCGAGCAACAGCACCTCGGGTTCCGCCGCCAGCGCGCGCGCCAATTCCACGCGCTTCTGCAAACCATAGGGCAATCGCCCGACCGGGGTCTTGCGGATGTGCTGAATCTCAAGAAAATCGATGACTTCCTCGACCTTGTGCCGATGCGCAATTTCCTCATTGCGCGCCGGCCCCCACCACAGCGCATTGGCCAGCAGGCCGCGCTTCATTTTGGTATTGCGTCCGGTCATGATGTTGTCGAGCACGCTCATGCCCTTGAACAGCGCAATGTTCTGGAAGGTGCGCGCAATTCCGCCCTTCGCCACGCGCGTCGGATTCATGCGGTGGCGCGTCTGTCCGCGGAACACGATGTTGCCTTGCTGCGGGTGATAGACGCCGTTGATCACGTTGAGCATCGAACTCTTGCCCGCACCATTCGGCCCGATGATGGCGCGAATCTCGTGCTGCCGCACGTCGAAGGAAATATCGGCGAGCGCGCGCACGCCGCCAAACGAGAGCGAGATATTTTGCAGGTCGAGAATCACCTCGCCGATGGTGCGTTGCCTGGACATGGTCATCCTCAAGCGGCAGCGCCGACGTCGCGCGGTTTTACGTCATGGATGCGGAGGTCGGCGGCAATCTTGCCCTGCCGGCCATCTTCGAACTTCACCTGCGTCTCGATATATTGCGACGCCTTGCCCGAATACAGCGCGTCGATCAGCACCGCGTATTTCTCGGCGATGAAGCCGCGCCGCACCTTGCGCGTGCGCGTCAGCTCGTCGTCGTCGGGGTCGAGTTCCTTGTGCAGGATCAGGAAGCGGCGGATCTGCGAACCCGATAGCTTGGCATCGCGCGCCAGATCGGCATTGGCCTGTTCCACACAGCCCGTGATCAGGTCGTACACGGCGATCTGGGCTGCGAGATCGGTATAGCCGCTATACGAAATGCCGCGCCGCTCAGCCCAGTTGCCGACCGCTTCGATATCGATGTTGATGAAGGCCATGCATTCGTCACGCCCATCGCCGAAGGCCACCGCCTCCTTGACGAAGGGGAAAAATTTGAGCTTGTTCTCGATGTACTTCGGCGCGAACAGCGAGCCGTCCGCCATGCGGCCCACGTCCCGGGCGCGGTCGATAATCTTCAGGTGGCCGTCTTCGTCGAAGAAGCCGGCATCGCCCGTGTGGAAGTAACCGTCGATGATGGCCTCAAGCGTGGCGTCGGGCCGCTTGAAGTAGCCCTGCATCATGCCGGGCGAGCGCACCAGCACTTCGCCTTCGGGCGAAATCCTCACGTCCACGTTACGCATCGGCTTGCCCACGGCGTCGAGCTTCACTTCACCGGACTTTTGCATGCACACCGTGACGCAAGTCTCGGTCATGCCGTAGAGTTGCTTGAGGTTCACGCCGATGGAGCGATAGAAATCGAACAGGTCGGGGCCGATCGCTTCGCCCCCGGTATAGGCCACGCGCAGGCGCGACAGGCCCAGAACGTTTTTCAAGGGGCCGTAGACGCACAGTTCGCCTGCCGCATACAGCAGCCTGTCATGCCAGGCCACGTCGCCCTTCCGGTCGAGGATGCGCAAGCCCACGCGGCGCGCCAGCGCCATGAAGCGATGGAACATGGTGCGCTTGATCCAGCCGGCGTCCTCGATCCGTATCATCACTTGCGTAAGGATGTTTTCATAGATGCGCGGCGGGCCGAAATAATAGCTCGGGCCGATTTCGCGCAAATCCGTCATCACCGTCTGCGGCGACTCGGGGCAGTTCAGGCACAGCCCGGCCAGCATCGATTGCGAATACGAATAGAGAAAGTCACCGATCCACGCCAGCGGCAGGTAGCACAGGATATTGTCGTCTTCATTCAAGCCGTCGAAATCGACCAGCGTCTGGGCCGTGGCGATCATGGCGCGGTGGCTGTGGCACACGCCCTTGGGCTTACCCGTGGTGCCCGAGGTGTAGAGGATGACGGCGGTGTCTTCTGCCTTGCCGGCAGCGACTTCGGCGTCGAAAAAGCCGGGGTGCTCGCGATCGAATTGCGCGCCCTGTTCGGCGAGCCTGGCATAAGCATGCAACTCGGGTTGGCCATAGTGGCGCAAGCCGCGCTGGTCGTCGACGATGATGTGCGAGATGCGGTTCAGGCCTTCCTTGATCTCGAACAACTTGTCGACCTGCTCCTGATCCTCCGCCACAGCGAAATCGATCTCGGCATCTTCCAGCACGTAGCGCATGTCGGCTGCCGGGGCGTCCTGATACAACGGCACGGGGATGCCGCCCAGGCATTGCGTCGCCGCCATGGCCCAATACAGCCGCGGCCGGTTGTCGCCGACAATCGCCAGCGTCATGCCACGCCTGAAACCGAGCGCCGCCAAGCCGCAGGCGAGCTGCCTTACCTCGGCATTGGTCTCGGCCCAACTCCAGCATTGCCAGATGCCGAGATCCTTCTCGCGCATGGCCGGGCGCTTGGGGCGCACCTGGGCGTGGCGCAGCAGCAGGCGCGGAAAAGTCTCCCCTTCCGCGATTTGCTTCGTCTCCATCATGGGCAGCATGTCCTCATGGCTACCCGCGTCGCATACAATGGCGCGGGCTGGTTTTTTTGAGAATACTAGATGCACACTGCTTCGTGTGTTGTCATCCGGCAGACAATTGCGGCATATTTGCAATAAATCGGTATTGCATCGCACAAATGGAACAGGGAAACGTCATCAGCTTGACTGAAATGCTGCGCCGGGCCGTCTGGGCGGGTTCACTCACGCCCGAGCAGATGGCGCGCGTCGAAGCCGAAGTCGCCGAGCGCTTTGCACCGGCCGGCAGCTACGTCTGTCGCAAGGGTGATCCGGTCGACCATTGGATCGGCGTGGTCGATGGCTTGCTCAAAATGAGCAGCGACTCACCCGAAGGCAAGACCGTCACCTTCACCGGCATGTTGAATGGCGGCTGGTTCGGCGAAGGCTCGGTATTGAAGACCGAGCCGCGCAAATACGACGTGGTCGCCCTGCGCGACAGCCGCCTGGCCTTCATGCCGCGCACCACCTTCGAATGGCTGCTCGACAACAGCATCCCCTTCAACCGCTTCCTGCTGCTGCAATTGAACGAGCGGCTCGGCGTGTTCATCTCGCTGGTTGAGTACGACCGCATGCTCGATACCGATACGCGCGTGGCGCGCTGCCTGGGCACCCTGTTCAACCCCTACTTCAATCCAGGCCGGCAGCGCACGCTGCAAATTTCCCAGGAGGAAATCGGCTACCTCTGCAGTACCTCACGCCAGCGTGCCAACCAGGCCTTGCAGGTGCTGGAAAAGGCCGGCTTGCTCAAGGTCGATTACGGCAGCATCACCATCCTCGATGTGGATGGCTTGCGGACCTTCGGTAACTGAAGGCAACCAGCTGTCACCAGTCCGCGTTGACTATTGTTGCCAATAAGTAAAATAAGGTGAAATCGGCCCACTGGTATGGGCCGGTTCGCATATTGTCCCGCCGCTTTCGGTATCATTGCAGGACTATTAAACCTAGAAAGTTCATATCATGGACACCCTAATCGGAGCTCAAGCTACTACCCGTGCGCGCATTGCGGCCTTGCGTGCCGCGATGAAGGCGCAGCAACTCGACGCCTACATCGTCCCATCCGCCGATCCCCATCTTTCGGAATACCTGCCGGGCCGATGGCAAGGCCGCGAATGGCTGTCCGGCTTCACCGGTTCGGTCGGCACGCTGATCGTCACCGAAGACTTCGCCGGCCTGTGGGCCGACGGCCGCTACTGGTCGCAGGCTGAAACGCAGTTGGCCGGCACCGGCGTTGCCTTGATGAAGATCCCGGTCGGCTCGGCCACGCACCACATCGATTGGCTCGGTGAAAACATGAAAGCGGGGCAAACCGTCGGCGTCGATGGTGCCGTGCTGGGCCTGGCCGGCGCGCGCCTGCTGCAGCAAACATTGACCTCGGCCGGCGCCAAGCTGCGCACCGACTGCGATCTGCTCGACGACATCTGGAGCGGCCGCCCCGACCTGCCGCAGCAGCCGGTCTATGAACACGTCGCGCCGCACGCGCCCAAGAGCCGCGCCGCCAAGCTCGCCGCCGTGCGCGAAGCCATGCACGGCTATGGCGCAACATGGCATTTCATCTCCACGCTGGACGACATCGCCTATCTGTTCAACCTGCGCGGCTCCGACGTCAACTACAACCCGATCTTCGTCGCGCACGCCCTGGTCGGCCCCGAGCGCGTCAACCTGTTCGTCGCCGACGGCAAGATCGATGCCGCCCTGGCCGCCGTGCTGTCTGCCGATGGCGTCGACGTGCGCCCCTATGGCGAAGCCGCTGGTGCGCTGGGCAAGCTGCCCGCCGGCAGCAGCCTGCTGCTCGACCCGCGCCGCGTCACCCTGGGCTTGCGCAATGCGATTGCAGACAGTGTCGTGGTCAAGGAAGCGATCAACCCCACGACGTTCGCCAAATCGAAAAAGGGCGCGGAGGAAGCCAAACACGTTCGTGCCGCGATGGAACAGGACGGCGCCGCATTGTGCGAATTCTTTTCCTGGCTCGAGGCCAGCATCGGAAAAGAAGCCATCACCGAACTGACCATCGACGAAAAGATCACTGCTGCGCGCGCACGCCGGCCCGGCTTCGTCTGCCCCAGCTTCGGCACCATCGCCGCCTTCCGCGCCAACGGCGCCATGCCGCACTACCGCGCCACCGAAGAATCGCACGCCGTCATCGAACCGGACGGCCTGCTCCTGATCGACTCCGGTGCGCAATACCATGGCGGCACCACCGACATCACCCGCGTCCTGCCCATCGGGCATATCGCGGACGAGGTCAAGCGCGACTGCACGCTGGTGCTGAAGGGCGTGATCGCCTTGAGCAGCACGCGCTACCCGCGCGGCGCCAAGTCACCCATGTTGGACGCCATCGCGCGCGCGCCGATCTGGTCCGCCGGCATCGACTACGGCCACGGCACCGGCCACGGCGTCGGCTACTTCTTGAACGTGCACGAAGGCCCGCAAGTGATTTCCTGCTTTGCCCAGCCCGAAGCACACACAGCCATGGAAGCCGGCATGATCACCTCGATCGAGCCCGGCATCTACCGGCCCGGCAAGTGGGGCGTGCGCATCGAAAACCTCGTCATGAACCAGCCGGCCGGCACGACCGAATTCGGCGAATTCCTCGAATTCGAAACGCTGACCCTGTGCCCGATCGATACGCGCTGCTTCGACCTGTCGCTGCTGCGCGCCGACGAAATCGCCTGGCTGAACAACTACCACGCGACGGTGCGTGCACGGCTCTCGCCGCTGGTGGAAGGCGCGGCCAAGGAATGGCTGGAGAAGAGGACGGCGCCGGTTTGAGCAATACCTTGTTCGGTTAAATGCATCGTCGTCCCCGCGAAAGCGGGGACCCAGAAGCGTTACCTATATCGGTTAATTTTGGGTCCCCGCTTTCGCGAGGAGGGCGGGTTAAATGCGTTACGCGGCGTATGTTTTGCCGGTGCTCAAATCCACTTCCCCCGCAGCCGCCGAACGGCTCCCCGGCACCGGCGGATTGCTCGCCCCGCGATAGGCAAATGCCACCGACATCTTGATCGCCTCGCTGTCGTTACGCCCCGCCGCGTGGAACAGCTTGCTATGAAAAAACACCACGTCGCCACGGTCGAGATCAAGCTGTATGCCTGAAGCAAACAACACCTGGTTTTCTGCCACCTCGGGCCGAAGGAAATCGAGCGCATCGAGCCGATGCGGCGCGATATCCAGCTTGTGCGAACCCGGAATGAAGCGCAGCCCGCCGGTGGCGCCGTTTTCCGGACCGAGTGTGAGCCAGGTGATCACGAGCTCCGGCTTGGCGAACGACCAATAACGGATGTCGCGGTGCCAGCCCGTGGCCGTGCCGAAATGCGGATGCTTGGTCATCACGCAATTATGGTGCGCCAGCGTCAGCACGACCGGCTCGCCCAGCAATTGCGCCATGCGTTCCACTTGCGCCGGATCGGCAGCCCAATCGCGGAAAATCGCATCGCGCTCGTAGGCGCCGCGCAGGCGCCGTATGGTCCTGCCGCCGGGTGCATCGAACGAGGCCGGCGCCCCGGGATAGCCGAGCACGGTTTCGTACTCGACCGGTGCTTGTTCAGCCTGCAATTGTGCGCGCGTCACGGCCAACATGGCGTCGCATGTTTGACGGGACACGAGTTGTCGGATGACGAGATAACCGTCGGACTGAAATTGCTGTAGCTGTTCTGTCGATAAAGCCATGGTTTGTGCAAGAAAATCTGTTTTCGCCGATACTGGCGGATGAGGAAATCAGCATACTGCAATTTCGCCCGGCCTGTTTTCCAACGGTCAATAACAAGTATCGGAGTCATGACATGAAAAAATTCTTTACCCTCGTCGTCGCCTCGCTTCTCGGCTTGTCCCTGGCGCACACCGCCTTGGCCGCCGATCTGCCCTACGACGAGCAAGCCAACGCCCAAGCCCAGGTCACCCAGGCACTCTCCACGGCACAGCAAGAGAAAAAGCCCGTGCTGCTCGTGTTCGGCGCCAACTGGTGCCCCGATTGCCGTCAACTCGACAAAGCCCTGCATGGCAAGAGCCAGGCGCTGATCGACGGCAAGTTCGTCGTGGTCAAGATCGACGTCGGGCACTTCGACAAGAACCTCGAACTGGCGCAAAGCTACGGCAACCCGATCAAGAAGGGTATTCCTGCCGCCGTCCTGATCAGCCCCGACAACCGCGTGCTGTACTCGACCAAGGCCGGCGAACTGGCCAATGCACGCGAGATGGGCGACGACGGCATATACGATTTCCTGGTCAAGGTCCTGCCGCAAAGCTGAGAGAAGCAGAGATGAGCCAAACCATAGACCTGCGCAGCGACACCGTCACCCGCCCCAGCGCCGCCATGCGTAGCGTCATGCACGACGCGCCGGTGGGCGACGACGTGTTCGGCGACGACCCCACCGTCAACCGGCTGCAAGCCACGCTGGCCGAACGCCTCGGTTTCGAAGCCGGCCTGTTCTGCGCCAGCGGTACGCAAAGCAACCTGACCGCGCTGATGGCGCATTGCCAGCGCGGCGACGAATACATCGTCGGCCAGGAAGCGCACACCTACCGTTATGAAGCCGGCGGCGCCGCCGTGCTGGGCAGCATCCAGCCGCAGCCGATTGCCAACCAGCCCGACGGCAGCCTGGCCCTGGCCGACATTGCCGCCGCGATCAAGCCCGACGACGTGCACTTCGCCCGCTCGCGCTTGCTGGCCCTGGAAAACACCATAGGCGGCAAGGTATTGCCGCTGTCTTACCTCGAAGAAGCCGGCAAGCTCGCCAAGTCGCGCGGCCTGGGCTATCACCTCGACGGCGCGCGCATGTTCAACGCTGCGGTCAAGCTCGGCATCTCGGGCGCGGAGCTATGCCTCGGTTTCGATTCGGTGTCGGTCTGCCTATCCAAGGGCCTCGGCGCGCCGATCGGCTCGGTCCTGTGCGGCAGCCGCGACCTGATCAAGGACGCGCACCGCTGGCGCAAGATGCTGGGCGGCGGCATGCGCCAGGCCGGCGTGCTGGCGGCGGCCGGCTTGTTCGCGCTCGAATACAACGTGGAACGCCTGGCCGAAGACCACGACAATGCAGCCAACCTGGCCCGTGGCCTGGCCGAGATTGCCGAATTGCGGCTGGAACCGGTGCAGACCAATATCGTCTACGCTCACGTCCCGGCGGCGCGCTGCAAGGACTTGCAGGAGCACCTGGCGCAGCACGGCATCATCGCGCTGATTGGGCCCAAGACGCGGCTGGTGACGCATCTCGATGTGTCGGCAACGCAAATCCAGCAATCAATTACGGCATTCAAAGAGTTCTTTGCCTAGCGACTGCACCCCAGTATCATCTCCGCATCACAACCGATAAGGAGATGTCATGGGATCGCATTGGACCGCATGGGTTACGCTTGCAGCGCTGCTGATGTATGCCTGGGTGCTGTACAACGTCGGCAAGGCCAGGGGTAAATTCGGCATCCATGCGCCGGCATGCGACGGGCCGGTTGAATTCTTGAGCGTGCTGCGCGTGCAAGCCAATACCGTCGAGCAGATGGTGGCGTTTTTTCCTGCGCTATGGACTTGCGCGGTGTTCTACAACGACGTATTTGCCGCGGTGTGTGGCGCGGCCTGGGTGATTGCCCGCATCATGTACGCGCTAGGCTACTACCAGGACCCGAAAAAGCGCAGCGCCGGATTCACGCTTTCCGCACTTGCTATTTTCGCATTGATGGGCGGGACGGCATTCGGCCTCATCGTGCGGAGCTTTCCGTTTTGAGGCATGATTAATGCTGCGCAATAGTTGCCGGTAGCAATTAATCAACATGCCCAAGTCCCAAGTCAAAGCGCAAGCGCGCACCCAGGATAATTTCGTCGCTTACATCGCCGCGGCGGTCGTGATCTGCCTGGCGGCGATTTTCCTGTTTACCTGGAACCAGGTGCGTGCCGCGCATGACGTGACCAAGCCGCACGTGGCCTACGCCAAGTTCGGGCCTTACCAGATCGAATCGCAATCCTTCGCCATGAATGCCAGCCTAGTGGTGCAAACCAGCCTGGACGATTCCGATTGGCCGGAAAAGAACCGCAAGGACCTCGACGTGGTTTTCAAGCGCGTCCTGGCTGATGCCGATCCCAAGGTAGTGCGCTCACGCAATAATTTGGGCGCGCTGCAGCAGGCCATCATGAAGACCTGCGACTCGACGTTCAACAATCACGTCGTGCAAGCCATCATGTTCACCGATTTCACTTACCAGGCTCGCGACGAGCAAGGTTAATCAAGGGCGCGGGCCTTGAGCGCTGCCGCAGCAACAGCCAAATTCAACGTGCCCACCAGCGCCATCCCCGCCGCCATGCCAAAGTGATGCGCGGCAAAGCCGATCACCGGCGGTCCGATCAAGCTTCCGCTATAGCCCATCGTCGCTACGCCGGCCAAGGCGGTTGCGCCATGACGGCCCGCCGAACTGAACACGAACGGGAACACCGTGGCCACACCGGCCCCCGCCAGGGCAAAGCCGGCGATGGCAAACGCCACGTTCGGCGCCGCCACCGCGCCATAGGTGCCGATGGACGCGACCAAGGCGCCCGTCGCCACCACGGCGCGCGCGCCGAAGCGGTCCTTCAAGCGGTCGCCGATCAGCCTGACGGCCAGCATCAGCGCCGCGAAGGCAGCGTAACCAAGCGGCGCCACGCCGTCACCCACGTGCAGGCGGTCTTCGAGGAATACCCCGCTCCAGCTGCCGATCGAGCCTTCGGCAATCGCGCCGCAAAAGCCGATCACGCCCAGCATCACCAGCGGTCCATGCGGCAGGGCGAAGCTGCGCTTACCCAGCGCGGCGTCGGGATGATCGCGCGGCAAGGCCTCAAACGCCAGCCACAGCGGCACAGCCTGCAGCGCAGCGATCAGGCCGAAATGCCAGTGCACGTCGAGTTCCGCGCCGGCGAGCAGGCTGCCCAGTAGGGCGCCGCCGAACGTGCCGACGCAAAACCAGGCATGCAGGAGCGACATGATCGAACGGCCGCCGCTCTTTTCCAGCTCGGCGCCGATGGCATTGATCGCCACGTCGAACGACGATGCCGCCGCGCCCATCGCCGTCATGCCGGCCATCAGGCAGAGGCGATTCGGCATCCAGGCCTGGGCCGCCAGTATCACAAGCAGGATTGATCCTGACTGCAGCGCCGCGCGGCGCGCACCATAGTGCCCGATCAGGAAGGACGCAAGCGGGAACGACAGCACCGAACCGATGCCGCCGCACAGCAGCACCAGCCCAAGATCGGCGGCGCTCAATTGCAGCGCATCGCGGATCGCCGGAATGCGTGCGGCCCAGGTGGCAAACACAATGCCCAACAGGAAGAACAGATAAGGCGCAGCAGCCTGTCGCAAACGCGAAGGCGCGCGTGAAGCGGATGATTCGAGATTCATTGCGTCGAGCGTCATCGCCTCACTTCAAATCGTCGGGCACGTGCGGCATGAAGGCGCCGCTGGTCAGAATGCCGTAAGCAGCCCAGGCCGCAACGATGGCATAGACGATACGCGGCAGCCAATCGGCAAGCTGTTTGTTGAAGTGCGCTATCGCCGCCGTTTCCATGTCGGCGAAGCGGAACAGCATCTCCGGCAGCGTGCCGCTGGCTTCCCCCGTGCCGATCAGGGTCGGCGCCGCGCTGCCGGCCATCAGCGGCAAGTGTTCCAGCATGGTGGCCAGCGTTGCGCCGGCTTCGATGCCCGGTGCGATGACTTCAAACTGCGCGCGCACCGGCACCAGCTTGATCGTGGCCGTCGCGCGCGGCAGCGCGTCCAATATCGGCATACCGGCTTCGACCAGCAAGGCCAGGCTTTCAAAGAAGTCGCGCAGATTGCGCCGCACCAGCATCTTGCCGAATACCGGCAAGCGCATCAGCACGCGATCTAACGCAATGCGCAGCTCCGTTTCTTCTCCTTCGATGACGCGATAGATCCGGGTGAGCGCGAAATACAGCAGGGCGATCAAGAGCAAGGGTCGGATCGAATGCCAAGCATAGGAACCCAGCGAGATGTTGCCCGCCACGAGCTGCGGCAACTGCTGCGTAAGCAAACCCACGATCAGCATGAAGGCCGGCAGCGCCAGGCGCGACTTCATGGCGCGCGCCTGGGCCGCGCGCTGCATATAGTATTCGGCCAGGCGCCTATACACCGGCGCCGGGCTGCCCGCTTGCGTTGCCGCCTCGACCAGGCTCCCTTCGAGATCGGAAAACAAGGCGCTTTGCAGCCCCGCCCGCGCAAGAGGTACGCCGCGGCCGAGCAGACGTTTGACGGCTTTCACACGCGGCTGCAACTTGGGGGGAATTTTCAGCAGGCCGAACGCCTGTGCGGCAGGCAAGCCGGCTTTTTCCATCGCCGCCAACTGGGCAAACATGTCGGAGCGGACTTGCCAGGGCAGGGGCGCGGCGGCTAAGGGCATGGCGTCGTGGATTGCTCTAGCGCTGTTTGGCCATTTGCCGCAGGTAAGCCAGCAAATCGTCGAGATCGGCGTTGCCCAATGCCGCTTCGGAAAAGCCCGGCATGATGCGGCCTTTCCAGTTGCGCACCGAAGCCGGATCACGGATCAGCTTGCGCAGAGACGCTTCCTGGAAATACTCGGTCGGATTGGCCGGCAGATTCAAGTCCGGGCCTACTGCCGCATCGCCGGCGCCATTGATCGGATGGCAGCTCGCGCAATTGGCGCTATAGACCTTCAAGCCACGCTCCTCTGCACCGCCGGCGGCAACGTTCTTCGGCGCGATCTGCGGATAGCGCGTCACGAGCGGCTGGGAGGATGCGATCTTCGCGATCTGGTAAGGCCATTGTTCCTGCGAGACCCCGCCTTTTTGCGGCGCCAGCCACACCAGGTAAAACGGCCCCGCGCTCGGGCTGCCGGCCTTCAGGGCGGGCCAGGGCTTATCCCCCGGTTCGATCGCCAGCCAAGGCTCGCCTGCGCCTTCAATCAATGCAGAGGGAATATTGGCAACGAAGCCATCGGTGGCGGTGAACTGCACTTCGCCGCCCAGCTTGCCCTTGCCCAGCAGCGCCGACAAGGGCAGCGCGCGGTAACGCATCGACTTATGATAGGCCACGTCGTCGGCGACGTTCACCGTGCGCACCTCGGCACGTTTCAACAACGCGGCGCGTTCGTAATGCTGTACGCCCGCGCCAAGATCGACGTCAAGCACAGGCTCCGCCGCCCGGGTCAACACGGGCAGCAAAGCCAGCGCGGCAACTGTCAATGCGCGCAGCATGGTCGGCGCCGGCTCAACGAGACAGCGGCTTGTAGCGAATGCGCTTGGGCTTCGCCCCTTCCTCGCCCAGGCGCTTCTTCTTCTCGGCTTCGTATTCCTGATAATTGCCGTCGAAGAACGTCACTTGCGAATTGCCTTCGAAAGCCAGGATGTGGGTCGCGATACGGTCGAGGAACCAGCGATCATGCGAGATCACCAGCACACTGCCGGCGAATTCGAGCAAGGCGTCTTCCAGCGCGCGCAACGTTTCCACGTCGAGGTCGTTCGACGGTTCATCCAAGAGCAGCACGTTGCCGCCCTTGAGCAGGGTCTTGGCCAGATGCAGCCGGCCGCGCTCGCCGCCGGACAGATTGCCGACGATCTTTTGCTGGTCCGAGCCCTTGAAGTTGAAGCGGCCCAGGTAGGCGCGCGACGGCATTTCGAAACGGCCGACCGAAAGGATATCGGCGCCGCCGGTGACGTCTTCAAACACCGACTTGGTGTTCTGCAGCTCGTCGCGGCTCTGGTCCACCAGCGAGATTTTCGCCGTGGTGCCGACCACGACCTCACCCGAATCGGGCGTCTCGACACCGGCGATCATCTTGAACAGCGTCGATTTCCCTGCGCCGTTCGGGCCGATGATGCCGACGATGGCGCCCGGCGGAATGCGGAAGCTCAGATCGTCGATCAGCAAGCGGTCGCCGAACGCCTTGGAGACATTCTTGAACTCGATCACTTCATTGCCCAGGCGTTCGGCCACGGGAATGAAGATTTCCTGCGTCTCGTTGCGCTTCTGGTATTCGTATTCCGACAATTCATTGAAACGGGCCAGGCGCGCCTTGCTCTTGGCTTGCCGCCCCTTCGGGTTTTGCCGCACCCACTCCAGTTCCTTGGCAATGGTCTTCTGGCGCGACGATTCGGTCGCTTCTTCCTGCTTCAGGCGGTTGTTCTTTTGCTCAAGCCAGGAACTGTAATTGCCCTTCCACGGAATACCGTGGCCGCGGTCGAGTTCGAGTATCCATTCGGCGGCATTGTCGAGGAAGTAGCGATCATGGGTGATGCCGACCACGGTGCCGGGGAAGCGCTGCAGGAATTGCTCCAGCCAGTCGACCGATTCGGCGTCCAGGTGGTTGGTCGGCTCATCGAGCAAGAGCATGTCAGGCTTGGACAGCAGCAAGCGGCATAGCGCAACGCGGCGCTTTTCGCCGCCCGAGAGCACGCCGATCTTGGCGTCCCACGGCGGCAGGCGCAGCGCATCGGCGGCCATTTCAAGTTGCTGGTCGAGGTTGTCGCCGGCCGAAGTGGCGATGATCGCTTCCAGGCGCGCCTGCTCAGCCGCCAGCGCATCGAAATCGGCATCGGGTTCGGCATAAGCGGCATACACGGCATCGAGCTTGCCCTTGGCTTCGAACACTTCGCCCAGGCCGCCTTCGACAGCCTGGCGCACGGTCTGCTCGGGGTCCAACTGCGGTTCCTGCGGCAGGTAGCCGATATTCAAGCCCGGCATGGGCACGGCGTCGCCGATGATGTCCTTATCGATGCCGGCCATGATCTTGAGCAGCGTCGACTTGCCCGAACCGTTCAGGCCGAGCACGCCGATCTTGGCGCCGGGAAAGAAGGAGAGCGAAATATCCTTGAGGATCTGGCGCTTGGGCGGGACGATCTTGCCCACGCGGTTCATGGTGTAGACGTAATTGGCCATGGGGGTCCGGTGATTGCTGGTAAAAGAAGAGACGTTAGGATACGCCAGATTTGTCGGCAAAAGTCGCATTACCTGACGCTTTGGCTCGCTCGCGCATGGCCCAGGCCTGCCACAGGCTCTCGAGCGAATACAGGGCCAGCGCCGCCCAGATGGCAAAGAAACCCGGCGCGCGCGGGCCGAACGGCTCGCCATAGAGCCACACACCCAACATCAATTGCAGCGAGGGTGCGATGTATTGCAACAGGCCCAGCGTCGACATCGGGATACGGCGCGCCCCGGCGGCAAACAGCAGCAGCGGCACCGCCGTGATCGGCCCGGCCGCCGCGATCAGGCACTTGGCCGGCAGGGCGCTTTGCACGAAGGCATTTTGCCCTTGATACGCCAGCCAGCCCAGATAGGCCAGGGCAAATGGAAACAGCAAAATCGTCTCAAGCGACAAACCCTCCAGCGCGCCAAGCGCCGCCGTTTTGCGCAGCAAGCCATAGCTGCCGAAGGAAAACGCCAACGCCAACCCGATCCACGGCGGATGCCCCGCCGTCCAGGTCAGCCACAACACGCCGGCGGCGGCCACGGCGATAGCCGCCCATTGCAGCACCCGCATGCGTTCGTGCAGGAACAAAAATCCCAGCAATACGTTCACCAGCGGATTCATGAAATAGCCGAGGCTGGAATCGATCACGTGGCCGTTGTTGACCGACCAGATATAGATGAACCAGTTGACCGACAACAGCACCGAACTCGCAGCAAAACCCAGCAACACCTTGGGCTGGCGCGCAACCTTCGGCACCCAGCCCCATTGCCGGCGCACCGTCAATACGATGACGAGAAACAGCAGCGCCCAGGCAATCCGATGAAACAGGATCTCCAGCGGCGCAACCTGCTGCAAGGCGCGGAAGTAAAGCGGAAACAGGCCCCAGAGGACATAGGCCGAAGCGGCGAAAAGCATGCCAAGCTGCATAATGGGACGAAAGTTGGAATGAAAGTTTGGGCGTAGAGAAAAGGACGATGCCCGGCGTACCGGGCATCGTCATTATCGCAGCAAACGGGATTTCCGGCCGGGCAGGCCTGGGCTTACTTGCCGGCGGGTTGGGCTGGCGATTGGGAGGGGGTGACGTCGGTAATCGTCAACGAAATCTTGTAGTCGCCATCGTTCGCCGGATTGACTCTGGTTTCGATCGTGCTGGGCTGCCCTCCCAGCGGCAACATAAGCCGAGGTTCGCTGTACAACTGCTCCCCTACACGGGTATTCAGTTCGACATTGACCATGCCCGTCGGCAAGGAGTGCACGATGAAGGAATAGCGCAGGCGTTTGTCGCCCTCGCCATGCACCACCGCCGCCTCCTCGCCCTCGCGCGCTTGCAGGGCAGGCGTGATCGTACCGAACTTGTCCTTCAATTCCATCGTCAGAAGATAGACCTTTGCGCCGGTTTGCGGCGCCTGCGCCGCCCAGGCGCTGAAGGCGCCGCCGACAGTCAATGCAATGACGACGAATGCGCCTGCAATGCGGTTCAAGACGGGCGGCGTTGCGTACTTCAGATTCATGATTCTCTCCTTTAAAGGATGGTTGAGTTGCCAATAGCATCCGGCCGGCGAACCGCTTGCCGCCAACTGCGTTTTCAGCATGGCGTCGGCGTAGGTTTTGCCGGAATGCGGGTGGTACAGCATGACCGTGGCGTCGCAGGCCAGCTCCTGGTCGAAGCGGAAAGCGCGGCTGGCGAAGTGCAACACGGGATTGAACCAGAACAGGCACTGCAGCAACGCACATAACAGATTGGCCGCGGCGTCGGCGCGTTGCAGATGCGCGCGCTCGTGCGCCACGATCAATTGCCGTTCCGATTCGTCGTAGCGCGTGTCGAAATCGGCCGGCACCACGATGCGAGGGCGCCATATGCCGATCAATGCCGGGCCGCATTCTTCGGCCTGTGCGTAGTGGATGTCCTGTCTTTCACTGAGCCGCCCCAGCTTCTTCATGAAAGCGCGGTGCAGGTAGAAAAAGTACAGTCCCGACGCTCCCGCGCCCAGCAGCCATAAGCAAAGCGCAATAGTGAACCGGTCGGGACCCGCCGCCGCCGCATGGGGGAAGGCGGCCTGGAGATTCATCGCAGCAGCGGGAATGCGCAACGCCGTCGAAGGGGCAAGCCGCGCCGGCAGCAACGCCGCGCACAACGCAATCGGTACCAGGCCCCATGCGGTGTAGGCCACGTTGGCGCCGAACAGCTTGCGCAACGGCAGACGCAAGAGCAACACGGCGATCGGCGCCGCCGAACCGACCAGGGTCAGCAGCGACAGCTTGACCAGGATGTCATTGGCCATCTTCCATCTCCTCGATCAAGCGCTTCAATTCTTCGATATCCTTCTTCGACAGTTTGCGGTGCTTGCCGAAGTGTGCGACCAATGGCGCAATGCGGCCGTCGAACATGCGGTCGACGAAGCTCTTGCTCTCGGCATTCACCCATTGTTCGCGCTTGAGCACGGGAATATAGAGATAGCGCCGCCCGTCTTTTTCGGCACGCACGGCGCCTTTTTTCAGCAGGCGGTTGAGCAGGGTCTTGACCGTCGCCTCCTGCCAGTCTTGCGCGTCGGCCAGTGCTTCAAGCACTTCCTCGGCCGATTGCGGATGGCGCAGCCACAACTGTTCCATGACGACGGACTCTGCTTCACTGATGGAGATGGTTGCCTTCATATTCGCTTACACGTGTAATCGATTGCTTATGATTACACGCGTAATTGAATCGGTCAAGCAAAAGATACGATGATTCGCGAGGCTACCCGCGAAACTGTTTGCGGTAGCTCGAAGGCGTCGTGTCGAACGCCGTCTGGAAGTGCAGGCGCAGTGAAAGCGCACTGCCGAAGCCGGCTTCGGCGGCGACGGCCTCGATCGATTGGGTACCGATCTCGAGCAAACGCTGCGCGCGTGCCAGGCGTTGGTGCAGCAGCCAGGGCAGGAACGAGCTGCCGGTCGCCTGACGGAAATGACGCGTGAAGCTGCGCCGGCTCATGGCCGCGCGTGCCGCAAGCGCGTCGACACTGTGCACCTGGCTCAGGTTGGCGCCAACCCAGGCCAGCGTTTGTGCCAGCCTGTCGTCGCTCTTCGATTCCGGCAACGGCTGCTCGATGAATTGCGCCTGGCCGCCATCCCGGTGCGGCGCCACCACGAGACGGCGCGCGACACGGTTCGAGATCTCGGCGCCGCAAAGCCGGCGCAGCAGATGCAGACAGCAATCGATTCCCGCCGCCGTGCCGGCCGAAGTCAGCACCTGCCCCTCGTCGACGTAGAGCACGTCGGCGTCGAGCCGCACCTTGGGAAACAGTGCGGCGAATGCCGGGGCGCAGCGCCAATGCGTGCTGGCGCGCTTGCCGTCGAGCAGGCCGGCGTGGGCCAGCACGAAGGCGCCCAGGCAGAGCCCGACCAGCTTCGCGCCGCGTTGCCGTGCCTTGAGCAAGGTATGGACCAGCGCGGCACTGGGTTGCTGCGTCACGTCGTGCCACGATGGAATGATGACGATGTCGGCGCGCTGCATCGCCTCCAAGCCATGCTGCACGGCGATGCCGAAGCCGGCGGCGCTGGACAGCTTGCCCTTCCTCTCGGCACAGACCGCGAGATCGAAACGCGGCGCGCCAAGCTCGCGCCAATCCTCGCCGAACACCATGCAGGGAACCGAGAGATGAAACGGGCTGATGCCGTCGAACGCCAGCACGGCAACGCGCAGGGGACGCGTGGCGGGCTTGGTTGGCAAGGTTGGCGTCGGCATGACAGGGATGGAAAGCGTGTTTGGTCTGTATTTGGCCTGTACTTGGCCCAATTATAACGAAAATTGTCACTCGGGCCACTGTCGCTTCGGCGTCGCCAATCGCACAATGGCTTCACGTCATCCACTTGAAAAGGAACACATCATGTCCGCATCACGCCGCGCCCTGCTCGTCATCGACGTGCAAAACGAATACGTCACCGGCAATTTGCCCATCGAATATCCGCCGCTGTCGCAATCGCTGCCCAACATCGCCAAGGCCATCGACGCGGCCAATGCGGCCGGCGTTCCGGTGGTCGTGGTTCAACATGAAGAAAGTGAGGATTCGCCCTTGTTCGCCAGGGGTTCGCATGGTTGGGAACTACACAGTACGGTGGCCGGGAAGCCCCGCGCGCATCTGATCAAGAAGAGCATGGCCAGCGCATTTGCCGGTACCGACCTCGCCGCATGGCTGGCCGAGCATGAAATCGATACGCTCTCCGTCGCCGGATACATGACGCACAACTGCGACGCATCGACCGTGATCCATGCGCGCCATGCCGGCATCGCGGTCGAATTCCTGTCCGACGCCAGCGGTTCGCTGCCCTATGCCAACGACGCGGGCCGTGTCAGCGCGGAAGAAATCCATCGCGCTTTTAGCGTGGTATTCCATTCGAGCTTCGCCGCAGCGGTGCCGACGGCGCAATGGATTGCCGCGCTGCAGGCCGGGGCGCCGATTGCGCGCGACAATATCCTGCTGTCGAACCGGCGCGCACGCGGCGTATTGTGAGCCAGTTGGTGCCGCTATTGCTTGATCAAGCCTTCCGCAGCCATGGCTTCGTGCACGCTCGGGCGCTGCGCGATGCGGCCCAGATAGGCGACTACCGCGGGCCAGGGCTCGAGATCGAACGCCACGTAGCGCGCCCACGATAGCGTGGTGAACAGATAGGCGTCGGCAATGCTGAAATGGTCGCCCAGGATATAGCTCGAATTCTCCAGTTGCGCCGCGATGATCGCCACGCGCTTGGTCAGCGTGGCGCGATATGCCTGGCGCGTTTCTTCGGGCGTATCTTCGCCGAACAGCGGCGTAAATGTCTTGTGGATTTCGGACGAGATGAAATTCATCGCTTCGACCAGGCGATAGCGCTCGATGGTGCCCGGCGGCGGCACCAGGCCCTTTTCCGGCGCACGGTCGGCCAGGTATTGCATGATGGCCGGGCCTTCGGTCAGTATCTGGTGGTCGTCTAGCTGCAACACCGGTACATAACCCTTGGGATTGATGGCGTAAAAATCCTGGTCTTCCGCCGTCTTCTTGGCCTTCAGGTCGACCAGGTCGAGATCGAAATGGCCGCCGAGTTCGCGCAAAATGATGTGCGGAGCGAGCGAACAGGCGCCCGGGCTGAAATACAGTCTCATCGATCTTCTCCTAGTCGGCTTGTGCTTGTCGCGGCCCAATGCACGCTAATCATAACGGTTTTGCCTCACAGCTTCATTGGCAATTCCGATTGTTGGCGTGCCGCAACATGCCTTGTGCAGGCGCAGCCGACGTGCCGTGTTTCCAACAGTCACACAGATTTTGCGAACGACCGTATAATTTATTCGCCCACATCGATAAACCAGAGGCGGAGACTTGAACACACTACACTACCGGCACTGGCCGGCAAATTTGCCGCACCAGCTTACCGTGCCCGAGACCAGCGTCTACGTCAATCTCGACATCTCGGCGCGGCGCTATCCGCGCAAGGCCGCCATCATCTTCTATGACTCGGTCATCAGCTATAGCCAGCTCCATGCCGACGTCGAGGCGCTGGCCGGCTATCTGCAACAGGTGTGCGGCGTCAAGCGCGGCGACCGCGTGTTGCTCGACATGCAGAACAGCCCGCAATTCGTGATCTCGTATTACGCCATCCTGCGCGCCGATGCGATGGTGGTGCCGGTCAACCCCATGCTCTTGACCGACGAACTGGCGCATTACGTCGAAGACAGCGGCGCACAGACTGCGCTCGCCTCGCAAGAAATCTTTTCCCGCCTCGCGCCCCTGGTCGGCAAAAGCACGCTGCAGCATGCCGTGGTCGCCACCTATTCCGACTACCTGACCGCCGCCACCGAACTCACCGTTCCCGAATTCGTCCGTGCCGCGCGCGACGTACCGGCCATGCCCGGCGTGACGCCCTGGAAGGACGCCCTGGCCCAAGGCCACAAGCCCCTGCCGCACCTGGCCACGCCCGACGACCTGGCCTGCATGCCCTACACCTCGGGCACCACCGGCAAGCCCAAGGGCTGCATCCATACGCACCGCTCGCTGATGTTCACCGCCGTGGCCAGCCCGACCTGGTCGACGCCGACCGTGCCGGACCAGGTCAGCCTGTCCGTGCTGCCGTTCTTCCACGTAACAGGCATGCAGGTCAGCATGAATGCGCCCATCGTCGGCGGCGGCACCATCGTCATCCTGCCGCGCTGGGACCGCGACGTGGCCGGGCAATTGATCACGCGCTACAAGGTCTCTACGTGGACCAGCATCCCGACCATGATGATCGATTTCCTGTCCAACCCGCGCCTGGCCGAATACGACATCACCAGCCTGCAGCGCGTCTCGGGCGGCGGCGCCGCCATGCCGGCGGCGATTGCACAAAAGCTGAAAGACCTGACCGGGCAGCAATACATGGAAGGCTACGGCCTGTCCGAAACCATCGCCGCCACCCACACCAATCCGCCGCAACTGCTCAAGCAGCAATGCCTGGGCATTCCCATCTTCAACGTCGATTCGCGCGTGATCGATCCCGTCACCTTGCAGCCGCTGCCGCCCAACCAAGTCGGCGAAATCGTCATGCACGGCCCGCAAGTGTTCCAGGGTTACTGGAACGACCCGCAAAAGACCGCCGATGCCTTCATCGAAATCGACGGCAAGAAATTCTTCCGCTCGGGCGACCTGGGCTACGTCGACGACGAAGGCTTCTTCTTCTTCACCGACCGTCTGAAGCGCATGATCAACGCCAGCGGCTTCAAGGTCTGGCCGGCCGAAGTCGAGGCCATGATGTACCAAAACAAGGACATCCAGGAATGCTGCATCATCGCCGCGCAAGACCCGTATCGCGGCGAAACCGTCAAGGCCGTGATCGTCAAAAAGGCCGGCAGCGAGCTGACCCAGCAAGCCGTGATCGACTGGGCCCACGAGCACATGGCGGCCTACAAGACCCCGCGCGTGGTCGAATTCGTCGAAACCCTGCCCAAATCGGCCACCGGCAAGGTCATGTGGCGCGCCTTGCAGGAAAAGGAGCGGGCAGCCGGATAGAGTCGTTACAATAGCGGACATGAGCATCGTCCTGTCCACCTTGAACGCGCGCTATGCGCACGCCTCGCTCGGCTTGCGCTACCTGCTGGCCAACATGGGCGAACTGCGCGAGCAGACGCAGTTGCAGGAATTCGTCATCGGCACACGCACCGCCGACCTTGCAGAAAAGCTGCTGGCCTCGAAGCCGCGCATCATCGGCTTCGGCGTCTACATCTGGAATGTCGAGGAAACGGCGAAGCTGGTGGCCCTGCTTAAGCGCGTCGCGCCGGAAATCGTCATCGTGCTGGGCGGCCCGGAAGTTTCGTACGAATCGAACCAGCAGGAAATCGTGCGCCTGGCCGACTACGTCGTCACCGGCTGGGGCGATCTCACGTTCGCCGAACTGTGCCGCCAGATATTGCACAGCCCCAAGCCCCTGATGAAGATCCACGCCGGCGTACAGCCGCCGGTCGATGAATTGGCGTTGCCCTACGCGCTCTACAGCGGCGCCGACATCGCGCACCGCACGCTCTACGTCGAAGCATCGCGCGGCTGCCCGTTCAAGTGCGAATTCTGCCTCTCCTCGCTCGACAAGACCGCCTGGCCGTTCGATCTCGAGCGCTTCCTCGCCGAACTCGATACGCTCCACGCGCGCGGCGCGCGGCTGTTCAAATTCGTCGACCGCACCTTCAACCTCAACGTCAAGGCCAGCCTCGCCATCCTGCAATTCTTCCTCGACAAGTTGCAAGCTGTACCGCACGACCCGGTGTTTGCCCACTTCGAAGTCGTGCCCGACCACCTGCCCGACGCCTTGAAGGAAGCCATCGCACGCTTCCCCGACGGCACGCTACAGTTCGAGATCGGCATCCAGAGCTTCAACCCCGACGTGCAGGCCCTGGTCAGCCGCAAGCAAAACAACGACAAGGCCGCCGACAACATCCGCTGGCTGCGTACGCATTCGCGCGCCCACCTGCACGTCGACCTGATCGCCGGCCTGCCCGGCGAAGACATGCACAGTTTCGCGCGCGGCTTCGACCGGCTCGTCGCCCTGGGGCCGCACGAAATCCAGTTCGGCATCCTGAAGCGCCTGCGCGGCACACCCATCATCCGCCATACCGAAGCGTTCCAACTAGCCTTCGATCCGCATCCGCCCTACGCGATACTCGCCACCGACCGCATCGGCTTTGCCGACATGCAACGCCTGGTGCGCTTCTCGCGTTACTGGGATCTGGTCGCCAACTCGGGCCGCTTCGCCCACACCTTGCCGCACTTGCTGGGCGAGTCGCCGTTCGCCAATTTCCTGGCGTTTTCCGACTGGCTCTACGGTAAGACCGATGCTACGCACCGCATCGCGCTCGATCGTCTTGCCGGTCTGGTCGCGCAGTGGCTGTGCTTGCAAGGCATGGAAAAGCCGCAAGCCGATTGCGTGCTTGCCGGCGACTATGCAGGAAAAAATTCCGCGCTGATGGCGGAAAAGGAAAAGGCTGCCTTGCCGCAACGCCAGGCCCGCCATCTGGCCGCCTGATCAGGCCTTTTGCTGGCGCCAGCCCTCGATCAATTGCCGGCTGGAATTGCCGATATTGTCCAGCGGCAGCGAGCGTTGTTGGGTGTAAATCATCATCGCGTAAACCGTCGCCAGCGAATTGACTTCGGGCGACAACGCGCGTTCCTCGCCTTGCGAAGGCCGCAGCTGCCGCCAATAATTGATCGCTTCTTCGAGTTCGGTCAGCGAGATGTCCATGGTTCTATTCTACGCGAAGCGCTACACTGGAACTTGTAACCGGAGCGATCATGAAATTTGTCTTATTGCACGGCGCATGGATGGGCGGCTGGTGCTGGCGCGACGTGGCGCGCCTGTTGCGCCAGGCTGGGCACGACGTGCATACGCCGACCTTCACCGGCCTGGGCGAGCGCGCGCATTTGCTGCATGCCGGCGTGCGCCTGTCGACCTTCATCGACGACGTTTCCGGCTTGATCGAATGCGAAGAATTGGACGACATCGTCCTGGTCGGCCACAGCTTCGGCGCCATGGTAGCCTGTGCCGTGGCAGACCGGATGGGGCAAGTGGTGCGGCACCTGATCCTGGTCGATGGCCTCGTGGCGCGACATGGGCAATCGGCGCTTGCCGTGCTGCCGCCGCCCTTGCAGGCGCAGCGCGGCCATACCGACGACCCGGAAGAATTGCGCATGCCCGTGCCCGACCCGGCGCAGTTCGGCGTCGTCGAACCGGCACAAGTCGCCTGGGTCAAGCGCCACATGCGCCCCCATCCGCTCAATGCCTACACCGAACCCTTGGTGCTGCGCCATCCGCTGGGCAATGGCTTGCCCGTGACCTATATCGCCGCAACCCAACCCTGGTATGCGCCGCTGGCGCCGGTGCGCGATATGGTCAAGCTGCAGCCGGGGTGGCGCTGGCGCGAATTGCCGGTCTGCCACGCACCCATGATCGATGCACCGGCCCTGCTCGCGCAGGAATTGCTGGCCATTGCGGCAAGCTGATATTGCGCGCTACCTGATCAAACGGGCGAACCAGCCGCCCCTGCCGCCGTCGTTTTCGTCTATCGTCAGCGAACGCAGACCGATGCCGATTTCACGTGCGTCGTGATTGTTCAGCTCGGGCAGGTCGCGCGGGCGCGTCGGCCGCGGAATCACAATATCGATGGCGCGGGAATCGACCGACTCGAAGCGGAACTGATGCAACGGCGTCGTGCGTGGGTCCTTCAAGCGGCTTTCGCGTTCCTGCCCACCGATTTTCACGCGCAGCGTCTTGTGCATGTTGGCGCCGAAGACGGCGTGCAGCCGTAAATTCAGCGTGAAGTTTGCCGGCAAGGGCTGCGCGAAGTCGATCCGTATCGTTTCGCCCTCGGACCAGCGGCCCCAATCTTCCCAATGCGAAAGGCCCGAGACGTGCGAGACAAAGCTCGGCAAACCGTCCCTGGCGAAATCGATGCCGTCGGACTGCTTGGCCGGATAGCGGTCGGCCACGACGTCGAGATTGGCGTCGTCGAAACTCGCGCGCGAGCCGATCACCAATTCCGAATGCGGCGCCGCCGCTGCGCTTTTGAACCATTGGAAGCCCATGCGCAATTCGCGGAACAACGCGCGCAGGTAGCCTTCGGTATAGCCCAACTCCAGCCAGCCCCAGTTGCGCATTGCGCGCAACGATTCCCCGTCCAGCCGCGGCCCCCAGGGGTAAGGCAGGATGTCGCTGGTGTCGGGCAGGATCGGCTCGGCCGCGAGGACGACCTTGCCGTCGGGCTGCATATGCTGATCGAGCAGCGCACGCAGGCAGGCCTGGTGGTCCATCAGATGGTGGAAGGATTCGAAGAAAATAACCGCGTCATACTTGTCGTTCGCGTCGCGCTGCGCCAGCCATTCATCGAGTGTCGAGGCAATCACCGTGGGCGGCACGGGAAAGCCGCGCGTGAACGCCCGAACGCCTTCGCATTGCACCGGGTTCGGATCGATTGCGTCGACCCGATAACCCATGCGCGCCAGATTCCAGGTCAGCGAGCCCATGCCGCACCCGACTTCGAGCACCCGCGCGCCGCGCGGCAGCCTGGCCGAACGGATCAGGAAACCATAGGCGATCAGGAATCGCCCGACCGTCTCGGGAGACTGCGTACCCCAGGGATAGGGCCAATTCGATTCGTACTCGAGATTCAAGCCGGGCAAGCCTTCGAGGTCGCGCGAATGCCGCTTGCCGATGATCTCTTCATGCACACGCTTGATCTTCTCGATATAGGCGGGCGATTGCGGATCGGTGGCGAGGATGTCGGAAACATCGCCCTGGATCTTGATCGAAAATTCCGCCAGGCGCTTCACCAATTCGTCATTGTCATGCGACGAACCCTGCTCAATATCCTTGATGACAGTGTCGAGCCTGGCGAGTTCAGCATGGTCGAAGTAGGACATGCGCGATTCCGTTTGTAGGTTGGCCGAAGGTCAAGATTGTATCGTCACCTGACAAAGTGTGAAGCTTTTCCCGTTTGCATCGCAATTCCTCAACTATTTTCCCAACTATTTCACACCGCAGGTCGTGTCCGCTTTCATGTCCGAAAACGGCTAGACGCGTTCCGGACCGGGGCGTATAACGTCTCCATGGACATCGCCTACCCCAACCCCGAAGAAGCGCTCCCGAATCGCGAAATCTGCTACCGCGCCCTGCTCGCGCGCGACACGCGCTTCGATGGCGTGTTCTTCACCGGCGTCAAGACGACCGGCATCTATTGCCGCCCCGTCTGCCGCGTCAAGACGCCGCGCGCATCCTCGTGCACCTTCTTCCCCAACGCCGCCACCGCCGAAGCGGCCGGTTTTCGCCCCTGCCTGCGCTGCCGGCCTGAGCTCGCGCCCTATGCCCTGCAGCAAAACCTTGCCTACGCCGTGTGGCAACGCATCGCCGCCGGCGCCTTGAACCATGGCGATCTGGAAAGCCTGTCGCGCGAAGTCGGTTTGTCGTCGCGCCAATTGCGCCGCGTATTGCAGGAACATTTCGGCGTATCGCCGGTGGAATTGGCGCAGACCCAGCGCTTGCTGTTCGCCAAGAAATTGCTCCAGGAAACCCGCCTGCCCATGACAGAACTCGCCTATGCCGCCGGCTTCGGCAGCCTGCGCCGCTTCAATGCCTTGTTTGCCGAACGTTACGGCCTGGCGCCGTCGTCCGTGCGGCGCGAAGGCAAGGGCGAAGGCGGCGAAGACGATGCGCTCGTGCTGCGCCTGGCCTATCGTCCGCCCTACAACTGGAACAGCGTGCTGGCCTACCTGGGCGGGCGCGCCATCCCCGGCGTGGAATCGGTGCGCGATGGGGCCTACCGGCGCAGCGTGCGCCTTGGTAACAATGCGGATGACAATGCCGGCTGGCTGCAGGTGCGCCAGATCGCCGGGCGCGAGCAACTCGAACTCGAAGTCGCGCCGCATCTGGCGCCGCACCTCATGCTCTTGCTGGCGCACATACGCACGCAATTCGATCTCGATGCCAACCCCGAAGTGATCGAAGCGCATCTTTGCCAAGACCCCATGCTGGCCAAGCATATCGCCGCCGCGCCGGGCCTGCGCGTGCCGGGCTGCTTCGACACCTTCGAGTTGGCCGTGCGCGCCGTGCTGGGCCAGCAAGTCAGCGTGGCCGGCGCCAGCACCGTCGCCGGGCGCCTGGTACGGCGCTTCGGCGAAACGGTAGCAACCCCGTTCGAGCAGGTGACGCATCTGTTCCCGCGTGCCGCAACGCTCGCCGCCGCCACGGTGGACGACATCGCCCCGCTCGGCATGCCGGGCAAACGTGCGCAAACCATCATCGGCCTGGCCCGCTTTGCCAGCGAAGGCGGCCTCGACATCAAACCCGGTGCCAGCCTGCAGCAAGCCGTGCAGCAATTGCGCCAGGTGCCCGGCATCGGCGAATGGACCGCGCAATACGTCGCACTGCGGGCATTGCGCTTTCCCGACGCCTTTCCGGCCGGCGACCTCGGCTTGCAAAAGGCGGCGGCCTTGAGCGAAGCGCAAGCGGACCCGGCCAGCAGTGCGCGCCTGTCCGAAAAACAATTGCTGGCCCGCGCCGCCGGCTGGTCGCCCTGGCGCGGCTATGCCGCGCTCTTGCTCTGGAACTCCCACCACGTTGAAAAGGAAACGCCATGATCTCTTACGCCGACATCGCCAGCCCCGTAGGCAGGCTGCTCGTCGCCGCGACCGAACGCGGCCTGTGCGGCATCTACTTTGAAGAACACCGCCACTTCAAGGGCAAGGAAGGCTGGCGCCACGACGCCGACCATCCCATCGTGCGCGCCGCCGTGCATCAGCTCGAGGAATATTTTGCCGGCACACGCACCGGCTTCGACCTGCCGCTCGATTTGCATGGCACGCCGTTCCAGCAGGAAGTCTGGCAGCAGCTATTGCGCATCCCCTTCGGCGCCACCGTCAGCTATGGCGAACACGCACGCGCAGTCGGCCGGCCCAAAGCCGCGCGCGCCGCGGGTGCGGCAATCGGGCGCAATCCGGTTTCCATCGTCGTGCCCTGCCACCGCGTGATCGGCAGCAACGGCTCGCTGACCGATTATGCCGGCGGGCTGGAACGCAAACGCACGCTGCTCGAGCTGGAATCGCGCCAGGAGCGCCTGGCCGCCTGAAATAAAATAGGAGGGCGTGAACGCCCTCCCTTCAATACCGCTTGCGACTGCTTAGAACGACTTGAACGCGTTGCCGTAAGCGAACTGCGCCGCCCCATTGCCGTTGCAGGTGCCCAGAGCCGGTGTGGCCGGGGTGCCTGTGGGGCAAGGCGTGTCGCGCGTCTCGGACCAGAAGCCGAGGAAGCCGACACCGTTCGAGGCAGCCGTCGACACCAGATAGGACGCGTGCGCCAGCGTGAACACTTCAGCCGGGTTGTCGTTCTGCCCGATCATCGGCGTCACGCCGACCTTGGCGGCAATCGCGGCATGCGATTGGCCGGGGTAGAGCGCCTCGAGCTGATTCATGGTCGACCAGGCCGCGTACATCGCATCGAGGCCCATCTGCCCGCTGTTGTCGTAGGCGGTGCCGTAGTCCATCGCCATGATGTTGACGTTGGTGATGTTCACGCCCTTGGCAACCGCATCCTGCAGCAGGCTCACGCCTTGCGACGTCAAGCCGCTGGGCAGCACCGGCAGCGTGAACGACACTTCCAATCCCGGATTGGCCTTTTGCAGAGCCGCGATCACGGTGTCGCGCAGCGAGGTCGCCGAGCTGTTGCCCAACGAGCCGCCTTCGACGTCGAAGTCGACGCGCTTCAAGTTGTATTGCGTGATCACGGCCTGATATTGCGCCTGCAGCGCGCTCGCGCTCGAGCAGGTCGTCGCCAGCTCGTTGCCGGCCGCGCCGCCGAACGACGCCACCACGTCGCCGCCTTCGGCGCGGATCGTCGCGATGTCGGACACATAGAGGTTGGACGACAGCGGAATCGTACCGGCCCACGACGCCGTGCAGCCGCCGCTGTCGATGATGAAGGCCAGCGTGTAGTGATACCCGACCTGCGCCGCATTGGTCGCCAGCGGATAGCTCATCGTCACGTCGACATAGGGCGCGAACAAGGCGGAAGACGCCTTGCCCGGCAAGCTGCCGCAATAGCCGACCAGGTTCCACGGGCCCGAACCGCCGGCTGTCGGCGTATTGTTCTGGGTCCAGTAGGAAGCCTGCCACAGGTAATTGTCATAGATCGCCTGCTGGCCGCCGGTATAGACCGAACTCGAACTCCAGGCCGAAGCCGTGCATGCCGATGGCGCCGGTGTGGGCGTGGGAGTAGGTGTTGGAGTCGGCGTTGGGGTAGGCGTCGGGGTTGGTGTAGGAGTGGGTGTTGGGGTAGGCGTCGGTGTCGGTGTAGGGGTGGGCGTAGGCGTCGGAGTCGGAGTCGGAGTCGGAGTCGGAGTCGGAGTCGGAGTCGGAGTCGGCGTACCGCTGCCGCACGCGCCATTCGAGGTCCACGGCTCACCAGTGCCCGAGCCGCCATTGTTGGTCGACGGGTTGTTACCCTGGGTCCACCAGTTGGCCGTATAGTTCACGCTGTTGTAGCTGACCTTGGCGCCGCCGCTATAGGCAGTGCTCGATACCCAGGCGGCGCTACACGCCGGCAGCGTGGCCTTGACGCTACGCGTCATCACCTTCTGTTGCGCATCGAGCGAATCCTGCGAGCCGCCGCCGCACGCCGCCAACATGCCGCCGACCAGGCCGGCCACCACCGTGTTGTTGATCTTGCTTATTGTCTCGTTTCTCATCTCATCTCTCCTCGTCATGGGTGGCAGGAAGTTCAAACCTCCTGCTCTGCTTATTCAAATCCCTCGTCCTCGTCCATCCTTTGCCGCACATCGACAAATCGAAGCAAGCCTACGCTCGCCGATTGACAGGTCAACTGGTTTCTTATTTGTCTTTAGGTTGCCATACCACTTGCAGACCTTGTGATCGAGAAACCAGACCACATTGCCGCCCGCAGACAGACAAAAAGCCAATGCGGAAATGACACTACGAAGATGTGGCCGACGCCAGCAAGCCACTCGGAGCAAGGGCCGATGTGGTCTTATGCGCCGACGTACCACTTATGTGCGGTTAATGCGTCATTCATGCGCGGTTTATATACGATCGATGCGCCATTTTCAGCACCGTCATGCCGTGCTGCGATGTGTCAAACCAGCTTTGCAATTCATTAAACTGCCATCGAATTCCGCTACACTCAGCGCTTCGCCCGGGATCTTCCCCGAAGTCTGCTCCGAATTTTCCCAACACATGCCGCCAAAGAAAATCCTGCTCCTGAGCGTCTCCGTCGGCGCCGGCCACATGCGCGCCGCCGAAGCGATCGGCGCCTGCGCCGTCGGCCACACGGCGCTGCACCTCGACGTAATGAATTACGTCTCCGGCGGCTTTCGCAAGCTCTATACCGATTTCTATCTCGGCCTGATCCACCACCACCCCGCGCTATGGGGCTATCTCTATCAACTGACCAACGATGCCGAACCCGGCAGCAAGATGCAGAAATTCCGCCGCGGCGTGGAGCATCTCTCCACGCGCGCACTGCTCAAGCAGATCCGCGATTTCGCGCCCGACGTCATCGTCTGCACCCACTTCCTGCCGGCCGAGTTGCTGTCGCGCGAAAAGCGCAAGGGCAATCTTGATTGCCCGGTATGGGTCCAGGTGACCGATTTCGATCTGCACCGCATGTGGGTGCACAAGCACATGGCAGGCTACTTCGCGGCCAACGAGGAAATCGCCTACCGCATGCGCGCCTTCGGCCTGCCGGCGAACACCGTGCACGTCACCGGCATCCCCATCATGCCGGTGTTCGCGCAAGAGCACGACCGGGCCGGCTGCGCCCGCGAATTCGGCCTCGACCCGGCGCGCACCACGCTGCTGTTGATGGGCGGCGGCGCCGGCCTGGGCAGCCTCGATGCGGTGGCGGCGCGCCTGCTCGACGTCTCTCCCGACTTCCAGCTGGTGGTCCTGGCCGGCAAGAATCTTGAGCTGCTGGCCGCCCTGCAGAACATCGCCCTGCGCTATCCCGGCCGCATGCTGGCGCAGGGTTACACCGACAAGGTCGAACGCCTGATGGCCTGCGCCGATCTGGTCGTCACCAAGCCCGGCGGCCTGACCGTATCCGAATGCCTGGCCATGGGCTTGCCCATGATCGTCAACTCGCCGATACCGGGCCAGGAAGAACGCAACGCCGACTTTCTGCTCGAGCAGGGGGTGGCGCTGCGCGCCAACGACGCCGTCACGCTCGAATATCGCGTGCGCCTATTGTTGAATGAGCCCGAGCGTCTGGCGCAAATGGGCGCAAAAGCCAGGGCGCTGGGCCGGCCGCACGCCGCCCATGCCGTACTCAATGCCATGCTCGGGAGTTGATATGAATACACCGCTGCGCTGGAAACACCTGCTGGGCCTGATCGCCTTCACCATGCTCTTGGGCTTCTTGTTCGCCGAAGTCGAAATCCAGATCGAAGGCGCCGGCGGCTGGGCCGCCAACCTGCCCACCTGGCGCATCGAACATCACTGGCTGCTCGACATCTTCTGGGGCGGGCGCGCCATGACCGGCTATCACGCCTGGGTCTTCCCCTTCATCGCCCTGCTGTTCCATTTCCCCTTCGTCTTCAGCGGCACCTGGTCCTGGCGCGCCGAATGCCGCCTGCTCGGCTGCTTCATGCTGTTCTGGACCACCGAAGACTTCCTCTGGTTCGTCTGCAACCCGGCCTATGGGCTGGAAAAATTCAACGCCGCCGGCATCGCCTGGCACAAGCATTGGCTGGGCATCTTTCCGACCGACTACTGGTTCGGCATCGCCGGGCTGCTTGTCATGTTCACACTATCGAACCGTCCGTCCCGCCAGCCATGAACCGACTGCCAGCGCTTGCCGCCTCTTTGTTGGTCGCCGTTTCCGCCCTTGCCGACCCGGTTTCCGAAACCCAGGTCAGCGTCGCCGACGTCAGCAAGCCCGGCGTCCCAGGCAAGGCCTATCTCGCCCAAACCATCATCGCCGCGCCCGTGCCCAGGCTGTGCGGCATTATTGAGGACTATGCGGCCTACCCCGGCTTCATGCCCAACACCGAACAGGCCAGGGTAGTACAGGCGGGTGAAGGATTTGCGCTGGTCGACATGACCCTGAAGCTCCCCATGGGCAAGATCAAGAAATACCGTCTGCGCATGGAACCGAAGAACACGCCGGCCCTGTGCCGCCTGGCCTGGAAACTCGTGCCCCAGCCCGAGCTGAAACAGGAAGACACCATCGCCGACACCAGCGGCTACTGGGATTTGCAGCCGTTGGCGGCGGATAAAAACAAGAGTGTGGTCAAGTATTACGTCTATTCCGATCCCGGCCCGGTGCCCATGGGGTTAGGCTGGATCGTCGATTCGCTAGGCAAGGATAGTCTGCCCAAGACACTGGAAGCGCTGCGCGCCAGGGCCAAGTAGCCTGCCTGCGATCAGTCAAGCGAGCGCCAAAAAACGCTGAACACGAACTGCCGCGCCAGCCTGGCATCAACCAGGCTGGCGGGTAAAACCATACGCGTGACGGCTTAGTTGATCAGGCGAAGCGCAAACGGATAGCGATAAGCCTGGCCCTTGGAAGTGGCCACGGCCGCAATGATGCAAAACACGATGTTCAGGATGTAAATCAGGGGGAACAGGAAGGCACCGATGAGGATGAAGATCAGTACCCCGGCGATGGCATAGGCGATGATCAAGGTGATCTGGAAATTGAGCGCTTCCCGTGCTTCCTGCGCCACGTAGGCCGAATCGTCCTTCTTGATCAGCCAGATGACCAGCGAAGGGATAAAGCCGAAGAAGATGCCGAGCAGATGGGCCAACATGGCCATGGTGCAATCGTCTTTGCTGGGAGCGGTTCCAACGATGTCGTTCATGGGGTTCCCCTGAATTGAAGTCGAATAGTTGTCGATCGGTTGTTTGCTACTTTTGCAAATTAATCATAGACCAATATTTCACATATTGGGCATATTTTGCTTAATCATTTTGCACGGTCATCATCCCACCAACGCCCGGGCTTGTCATTGGTGAAAATTACCGGGGATTACCGTACCGTTATTGCAGTGCAGCGACTAGATTGAGGGGGCGGGCAAGGTGCCCGCCAAGTGCGATAGCAACAAACTTAAAAACAAGCTGAAAAAACAGGATGAAATCATGATTGTCGTCACAACGGAAAACCTGACCGGCCACAAGGTCAGCGAAGTCAAGGGACAGGTATTCGGCGTCGTCGTGCGCAGCCGCGGGCTGGCCGGCAACGTCATGGCAGGTTTGCGCTCGATCTTCGGCGGTGAAATCACCGAATACACGCAATTGCTCGAAGAAGCGCGCCGTCACGCGGTCGATCGCATGGTCAGGAATGCGCAGCGCATGGGCGCCAATGCCGTGGTCATGATGCGCTTCGATTCGTCCGAAATCGGCCAGACCATGAGCGAAATCGTCGCCTATGGCACGGCGGTCGTGATCGACAAGGTGGAATAAATGCTGCGCGCCTTCGTACTGGCGTTATCGGTCGGGTTGATGCTGATCGGCGTCTGGCCTTGCGTCAATGGCGCGCACGTCATCTGGCCGGCCCTGATCTGGGGTGTGGTGCTGTTCCTGGCGACGATTTTCGAACGTTGGCGCTATCGCGCCAATGCACAGCACACCGGTGAAGGCTGGGTAGCGACCGAGGAGCGTTTCATCGACCCCGAAAGCGGCAAGCTGGTGCAGGTGTACTACCAGGCATCGACCGGCGAACGGCGCTACGAGCCGGTTGAATAGATGCCGATGGTATTTGTTTAATGCGATGCCGGTAAAGCAGGCCCAGCCCTATTTTTACCCGTCGTCCCCGCGAAAGCGGGGACCCACAGTGCCAAGGCTACAGGTTGTAAAGTGGGTCCCATGGGGCGGCCATCCGCTTCACGGGGATGACGGATCAAGGTCGTGAAGTAGCCGCTGGAATCAGGCAGCTTTTTTCGCCGGAGCTTTCTTGGCCGGTGCTTTGGCCGCGGCCTTGGTGGCCGGCTTCTTCGCCGCCGCCTTCTTCACCGGCGCCTCTTCGGCCTCAGCCGTCTTGGCCGTCTTCTTGCCCTTGGGCGCCTCGTCTTCCGCTTCGTCCTTCGCCGCCTTGCCCTTGGCTGGCGCCTTGGCCTTGCGTTCCTCGAACTCGAAGCTCACCTTGCCGTCCTTGCCCTTGACCAGGAAAGCCTTGAACGGGCGGCGTGTGCGCTGCGAAACGAAACCGGGCAGCAGATCGGTTCTGCCATCGTTCAACAGCTTGGTCATCTGCTCCGGCAAAATCTCCTGTTGCAGGATGATGCGGCCGCTACGGAAGTCGCAGGTCTTGGGCTTGGCGACCGTGTGTTCGCACACATAGGCCAGGCCCATTTCATAGACCCCGCCGCCGCATTTCGGGCAGGCGCCGAGCGAGGTCTGGCCGGTGAAGTCGACGCCTTCGCCATCTTCGCCCTCGCCGTCGTTCTGGCCGAAGTCGAATTCCAGCTTGAAGTTCTTGATCTCTTCGTCGCGCGAGATTTTCAGGATTGCGGCGAACGGCCGGCCCATCTTGGAACGGAAGCCCTGCAGCGGACCGATGGTGCGGTTGGTCAGCAATTCCTCGACCTCGGCAATCTCGAACTGGCGTCCGGCCGGCGTCTTGGTCATCGAGAATTCGCACTTGGTGCAGGCGAAGCGGCGATAGTTTTCCTTGACCACGCTGCCGCAATTCGGGCACGGCGTCTTCAGGGTCGCGTAATCGCCGGGAATCGTGTCGTTGTTGTATTCCTTGGCGCGCTTGACGATGATCTGCGTCATCTGCGCGATCTCGCGCATGAACTCTTCACGGCTGATCTTGCCGCGCTCCATCTGCGACAGCTTGTATTCCCATTCGCCGGTCAATTCGGGCGCCGTCAGTTCGGACACGCCCAGGCCGCGCAGCAGCGTCATCAACTGGAACGCCTTGGCCGTCGGAATCATTTCACGGCCTTCGCGCAGCAGGTATTTTTCGTTCAGCAAGCCTTCGATGATGGCCGCGCGCGTGGCCGGCGTGCCGAGTCCCTTGCCGGCCATAGCCTCGCGCAATTCCTCGTCGTCGACCAGCTTGCCCGCGCCTTCCATGGCCGAGAGCAGCGTCGCTTCGGTATAGCGCGCCGGCGGCTTGGTGACGAGGCCATTGGCTGTCACCTTATCGGTCTTGACCTTCTCGTCCTTGGCCACCGGCACCAGCATGCCCTTGTCTTCGGAATCCTTTTCGTCGACCACTTCCTTGCCGTAGACCGCCAGCCAGCCGGGGTTGGTCATGACCTTGCCCTCGGTCTTGAACTGGTGGCCCGAGACTTCCGTGTAACGCGTGGTGACCTGGAATTCGGCGGCCGGGAAGAAGATCGCCAGGAAACGGCGCGTCACGAGGTCGTACAACTTCTGTTCCGGCTCCGACAAATTCTTCGGCGCCAGCGTGGTCGGGATGATCGCAAAGTGATCGCTGATCTTGGTGTTGTCGAAGATGCGCTTGTTCGGCTTGACCCAGTTCTTGTTCAGAATCTGCGACGAGAACGGCTGGTAATTGTGGTTCTCCGAAATCGTCTCCAGCGTCTGCTTGACCGTGTTCAGATAGTCTTCGGGCAGGTGGCGCGAATCGGTACGCGGATAGGTCAGCACCTTGTGCTTTTCATACAGCGCCTGGGCCAGGCCGAGCGTGTTCTTGGCCGAAAAGCCGAAGCGCGCATTGGCTTCGCGCTGCAGGCTGGTCAAATCGAACAGGCCAGGCGACATCGAGGTGGTCGGCTTCGATTCTTCCGTGACCGCGCCCATCTTGTTGCGGCAGGCCGCGACGATCGATTCGGCCGCGGCCTTGCTCCACAGCCGTTCGGCACGTCTTTCCGGATCGGTCTCGTCCTTCTTGAACTTGGTGTCGAGCCAGCGCCCTTCATAGATGCCGGCGGCGCAGACGAATTCGGCACGCACTTCCCAATAGTCGCGCGGCACGAACTTCTTGATCTTCTCTTCGCGCTCGACCACGATCGACA
>OUWB011190150.1_pt1 | contig 51684 bp, 58 predicted proteins | sample 1779821 | NCBI WGS metagenome assembly OUWB01 (sample SAMEA3914806, study PRJEB12502) | metagenome | biome: forest; material: soil | place: Canada | collected 2011-08-03 | depth 0.1 m
TCGTCCAGCGTCGCCTGTTTCCGGCCGGTGATGAAAACATAGGCGCCTTCTTCGACGAACCGCTTGGCGCTGGCCAGCGCCATGCCGCTCGATCCGCCCGTGATGACGGCAACCTTACCTTCAAGCTTTCCCATAACGTCTCCTGTCGTTGGGGGGCAACTCTGGCCCCGAGGCTCATGAAATGGGTCAGCCGGCATCCATTGTTGAGTGCGCAGGCGCGCACATCGGTGGTGCAAATTTGGTCCGGGCTCGCCGAGGTAGACTATGAGGCATGCCTGTGTGGTTGTAAGATGCGCTGAATACGGGCTTTGGGCGGTGCGCCAAGCGGTGCCGAATTGCACCAGATCGGCTGATCATGATTGACTGGGATGATATTCGCTACTTCCTTGCCGTGGCTCGCGGCGGCTCGGTGCGGGCGGCCGCCGAGGGGCTTGGCGTATATCACTCGACCGTGCTTCGGCGCATCGCTCAGCTCGAGGACCGCCTCGCGGCGCAGATGTTCGAAAAGCTGCCTTCGGGCTACCGCCTGACGGCGGCGGGTGAGGAGGTCCTCGAGCTCGCCAACCAGATGGAAGCGTCGTCGCATCAGTTGGAGACGCGCGTCTTCGGGCGCGACCAGGGCGTGCGCGGACTTCTGCGGGTGACCTTGGCGCCGCCGCTGGCGACCCACCTGCTCATGCCGGACTTCGCCGATTTCGCGCGCCTGCAACCGGACATCGAGATGGACATCCTGTCGTCCGGCGAACTGGTAAATCTGACCAACCGGGAGGCCGATGTGGCGATCCGCGTCGTCTACGATCGCAAAACCCTGCCGCTCAATCTTCATGGCTTAAAGGGACCGGAGGTGTTCGGCGCCGTCTACATCTCCCGCGATCGACTGGCCGCCTGGCGCGCCGGCGCGCCGGATCCCCTCCGCTGGATCGTCATAAGCGCGCATGGCATTCCGGAGTGGGCCGGCGAGGGTGAGGTCCGTGCCACGGGGGTTCCCTTCAGGACCACCGACGCCGAAGCGCAGATCGTGGCTCTACGCCAAGGGCTCGGGATCACGACCCTGCCGTGCTTCGTCGGAGATGCCGACCCGCTGCTGGTGAGGGTGCCGGGCACCGACCTGCACATGTACGGAACACTGTGGATTCTCACACAGGGGGAGACGCGCAAGACGAAGCGCGTGCGGCTCTTCACGGAGTTCGTATCCCGCCGGCTCGCCGCTTACGCGCCGCTTCTCGCGGGGCTGCACCCGGGAGGGTAGACGGGACGTCTCTCTATTTACTTTCCTCCCTTGCGAAGCGGGGGAGGTGTCGCGAGTGCGAGCCGAAGGCGAAGCCTCGTGACGGAGGGGGCTATTCCACGGGCGGTGGGGATAGCGCGCCTCTCCCCGCAATTCGTCCCTTTACAGGCTCAGGGATCGGCTCAACTGCGCGAACATGTCCTTACGGTATTCCGGTGGGGCGTCCAGCCAGCCGGTTGGCGTCGCGGCAAAGGAGTTCGAGAGGATCACGTCAAAAGGCAACGCTGCGAGCGTCTCGACGGTCCTGCGCATCTCAGGGCGACTAGGCGCACTCACCCAGTATTTCCATGACCCGTCGACGGGGACGATCGTGTCGCCTATAAACAGAAATCTGCGTTCACCGCTCGTCCATAGATAGGAAAACGCGCCCTTCGTGTGGCCCGGAGTCGGGATAATTTCCAGGTCAGGCGCAAGCTGGCAGGGTTGGTAGGGTAAAGCCGTGTCGATTTCGATGCCGCGTTTTTTCAGCACGGCGGCTTCGATGTTGCTCACGATGATGGGCGCCCCTAGCCGCCTGGCCAAAGTCACGATTTCCGGCGTCGCCTGATGCCTGTCGCCCAGCAGGATAAGGGACACACCGCCAGCCGCGGCGATATCGGGCAGGGCGTCGGTCATGTCCGCTTTGGTCGCCAGGAGAATATTCCCGGCTGGTCTCCTTATGAGGTAGGTCAATTGGACCTTTGAGTCCTGCCCAGGCGGCAAGATCAGGAATAAAGATGGATATATCTCTTTCAATTGATCCGCCTGCCAATAGCCCGGAACGACACTAGGCGATCCGGCTTTCGGCCAGTAGACTGGGCCATCGTGCGGAAATCAAGATTTTTGCAATTTCCCCGGGATAATCGAAGCGAAGGGAGACGAGTATGCTGACTGTTCGTGTATCCATCCTGCGGTGCGATCCGCCGCAGTTCGCCGAACTCAGGCAGATGATGAACGACTCTTATGCCGTGCTCGAACCGGGCATCCGCGGCATGCGCGGTCTCATCCACTTCTACACGGGAGAGGACGAGGCGACGAGTTCGCTGTCGAACGTCAGCGTGTGGCGCAGCCTGGAGGACGCCAAGCAGTTGGACACCTATCAGCCGATGCTTGACCTCGGCAAGGTCTTCGTCAGCAAGGGCGCGACATTCGAACGCCCGATCATGAACTATGTGTCCCAGTGGGAAATCGTGCCGGACGCTTGATCGTCGCGCGCCGAAATTCCGACGGCGGTGCATCCATTGTACGATTGGGCGTCGCACCATTCTGCAATTGATAAGCGTAATCCTTCTCCTCCCATGCGAGCCTCTTGGCGAAGCGGGGGAGGTGGCGCGGGTGCGAGCCGTAAGGCGAAGCCTCGCGACGGAGGGGGTGGTTACCTGCTATATCCTATCGGATTGCGGGAACAATCTTACCCGCCGGCCGCCGCCTGGCATTCGGCGGTTATACAATGCTGACCGCCTGCATTCCGCGCTCGGCTACAAATCACCCATTGCCTTCGAGCAGATGATCGGAAAAGCTCAGCTACCAAAGGCAAAGTCATGACCCGCCTGTCACCGAATTAGCCTGTCTCACACAAGGGGTGCAGTCCAATATCATGTCGCCGTAATTGCGATTGCCAATTGGCCGAATCCTTAATCCTGCTGTAATCCCGCTGCTGTCTCTAACTCGCTTCGGATAAGTTCATTCGGCCGAAGGCTAATGTCGTAAATGCACCTCATCTTCGCGGTCAGCCTCTGGATCGGGGTCGATAAGCTTTCGCGCTAAGAGCAAGTTCTTGAATTCCCTTAGACGTTCGGCGCACTCATTACGTTTGCGTCTAACGAAATTGGCCGCTTCGTCCCATTTGCCGGTTGTATCGTCCTCGTCGCAGTTCTTTAGCGACTCACGAAGGTCTGTAACCGTCTCTAAGGCTTCGCCGAGGTATGCGGGAAAGTTGACAAATTTTCGTATGGCATCCCGGCCAGGCAATTTTGAAATCTCGAAGTTCGCGGCTACACGCTGCTCGGTCTGAAGGGCCCATATGGCATAGCTAAGACCTTTGTAACGGTATTTTTCCAAGGTGGTCGCGATGGTCGTAAGTCGCTGAAGCGCTAAGCGCGCCAGAGCCACCGAGGCTTCACAACGGCTTTTCAACTCATTATGTCGAGCCGCTTCATCCTTCGCTGCCGCTACTCGCGTCTGGCGGTCAGAAACAGTGAACCCCATCCATATGGCTAAAATCGACCCTATCGCCTGGACCCATCCGGCTAGGCCGCCTTGGTCCTGATCCAGGCAAGCGAGCCAGTCCAATGGAGGAGAGCGTAGAACGCAGCGCCAGCGCCGGCGCCCGCAAAACCGAGAAGAATGCACCGAATTAATGGCCATCGCTTACTAAACGAGTCGGCCGCTTTTTTATTCTGATCCACCGGTTCTCCCCTATTGCTCTTCGCCGATCAGTTTGTCCGATGACCCGACGCGCGGCCGCGCTCCCGACTTCAAGATACGTTGAAGTTCGATCACTGCACCGACAAACTCTCGACAGGCGTCGTCTCGGCTGAACATCAGTGCCTCTTTCATGCCGCCTTGAGCTTTCATGATAATTTCGCCATAGGCCATCACGGGGAATTCGCGATTATCCTTGAAGCGTTTGTCGCGCGTGCCATTCTTGTTCGACTTGGCCCATACCTTTCGAACCATTTCAGCGTCCGGCGGAAGCGACTCCGTTTCAGTGAAGTTGCTTCGACAGTATGTGATCTCAAGTTCCTTCAGATCGATTAGAGCAAAGTTCGTTCGACCAGCACTCACGACCAGCACGAAGCCAGGATAGAAAAAAGCTGTCGCGCTGCCGTTCTGTATGCCAAGCGCCAACGGGAGATCATTCGTATCGATAAGCGGATCGGAGCGTCTGCCAACGCTCAGAGGCCGACGTGATACGACCGTGTTCGCTGCACTTCGAGCTTTCACATAGTCAATTTGCTGCGACGTCTGAAGAGCCCAAGAGCGGCTCGACGCCGAAAGCCCGTCGAATGCCTCCAGCATCCTCAAGTGAGGGCCGGCGACAGCCGTCTCCATATTGAAGCTGACCGAGATGCGAGAAGCGGCCAAATTCTTTTCGAGGTTGGTCACCTCGGTCCGGCGGACTGCGACAGCGGTGTTGACTTTTGTGTTAGCTGACTTCGAGATAACCGGGACCAGTGCGACCCAAGCAAGCGCCCGCACCGTCCAGCTAAATACAAGTTGCCATTTCGCCTTTGTTATATCGGAGCGGATATGACGTTCGCGTTCCCGAGTGGCAATGAGCAGTTCCTTAAAGCTGCCGAGACCTATGGAGGTCATGCTCGCGAGGTCGCCACCTCCGAAATCTTGCCTCGTGCCGGGAATTAGAAACCGGTCGGTTGGAAGTGGTCCTGCGTGACGGGGATCGCCCATGACGCGAAATGACTGCGAATAGCCGGATAGTCCCTTGTCGACTCGCTCTGAGCGCCAGTCAATCGTGGTCGAGATGCCTTGGCGATTCACCGCTATCGCGACGGGCGGAATAACCGTGAGCTCTGACCGAAATCGAGAGGCCATTCTTTTCCCCATCTGCTGATGATCTGATCAACGCAAACCAGCCGAACTGGTCGATCATCGCTTTTTCTGAAGCGAACTTCAATCGCCAAAGTTGAGTTCTGAGGCGAAGCTGCTGAATCAGCGAGCGCGTGTGTCGCTGACACCCGCTCTCGTATGTGGGCTTTGTACGTGCTGCTTCGTCTCATGGGCGAAGATGGATGTGTAGCACTCGCGCATACAGTTAAAAAAGTTCTAACACAGCTCTTGCGAGGCGGTATGGTTGCCACCATGTTCCATTCACGGCTAAAATGGGGCCGTTTTGACAAACGTTATAAAAATGGCTGATGATAAAAGTGACGCTCCCTATGAGGTTGCATATCGCCTTTTAGCGACGATTGCCAGCAATGAGGGTAAAACGCTTCAAGCGGATATGACGGGCAAAGCTACTGCAGATCGTAAATGGCTTCTGGACACTTACGTTGATTGTGTTCTGGCTGTTGCTCGTGGGGTACGTCCCTGATGGCTACTGAATACAAGCCGGGAGATAAGGTTCCAAAGTCTGGAATTTACAAAGTTACTCATGACAACGTTCATCATGACGAACATGAAGTGACATGCATAATTGGGAAGATATTTCCACCGTGCAACAAGTGTGGAAAGCATCCGAGGTTTGTCCTCGTAAAAGCTGCTCATCACATTGAAAATCATGATTATTTTAAATAACGCACACACACCTTATTGGATAGTGCCGTCTCCTGGGCCGGAATACGGGGAATACGGGGAATACGGGGAATACGGGGAATACGGGGAATACGCGGGGAATAAGTGGGCAGAGTGAATATTGGCCCGATATGCTCCGACGAACGATTGTCAAAACTGATCCGGCCCCTTTCGTTTGCGTGCGCGACGACAGGGGACATGCCGATACTGGAGGGTATTCGGCTTGAATTGGGGGACTGAATCAAGCTTGGCATGACGCCGGGCCAATATACTCTGAATGGCCGTGACGTAAGTCAGCCGCCTGCCTCTCCCTCTATTTCTGTACCCTGGCCTCGGCCGCGAACGCGGCGATCAGGGCCTTGCCGTCGGGGGTCAGATAGGGCGCGAGCCTGGCGAAGGGGACGACGGCGTCATCGACGCACGCGGCCACGACGTGCGGCAAGGACGGCGTGAACGCCATGCCCTTGGGCGTGAGGCGCGCCGCCCAGTCGTCGGCCGTTGCTATCGCGTCCTTGCAGTCGGGGTCGCCGGCCGGAAACGCGCTGATGATCATCGCCTGGAAGGGCGGCGTAAAGGTCACCTCGGTGTAGGCGCCGGGGGTGCCGGCGTCATGCACCGTCCGCGTCAGCGCCGCCTTGGTAAACCCACCGTAGAGGTCGATCTTCGTGCCCGTGCGCAAATCCCAGGTCTGGTATGTCACGCCGCCATCGGGGTGGGCGCCGCCGCAATCTTCGTCCTCGGAATCGGCCTCGACCATAAAGTCGGGCAACAGCAACTCGGGGCTCAGTTTCGAGGTCATATCGCCATCGACGCCGTTTTGGCCCAGCGTGTCCATCGCGCACTGGAAATAGTCCGCGTGCTCGGGGCCCGTCGGCACATCCTTGTACAGTTCGGCATTGATGCGACGGATCGTGGGCGTCGTTCCCTCAAGCTGGAACGTCTCGAAGCCGGATTGGGGAAACTGTTTGCCGATATCGACCAGCACGCGGGTATAGGCGACGCCGCCCACCTTGGCCGGGCGCGTCGCGACGACGGGCTTGGTAAAGCGCGGCAGGTTGAAGGCCAGGGAGCCGCAAGGGGCGTCATCGTCCGAAGCGCCCTTCGCCGGCTTCGCCCCGGCCACCGCCGTCAGGGCGATGGGCAAGGATTTGCCGCCCTCGGTCCATACGCCGTCTATGCGCCCGTTCGTGATCGCGGTGATGTGCCAGAGCGGCCCCTTGTCCGGCTGATCCGCATAGGGGGCTTCCGTCCAGACACGGCCCGCCGGCGCACCGGGTTTTGCATCGACCGCGCCCAGGCTGATGATCCCCAGATGGCGCATGTAGTAATAGGCGCCGAAGTCCTGGTCATCCGAGTGCTGGAAACAGACCTGGACATCAGCGCCGCCGATGGTTCCGCGCCACACCCCGGCCCAGGCGACGGGACCCGGCGAAGGCGGTGCCGCCTGCGCGCACCCTGCGGCGCAGGCCAGCGCGGACGCCGTCAAAAGGAAGGTGGACCAGAGTCTTACACGCATATCGGCAAATCCCCCTCGATCGTGCGGCGGGGGCACGATGGTGCGGCATGTCCCGCCTGAGGCCCCCTTGGCGCTCGTCCGGCCCACCGTAGCCCCGCCTTCCGGCGCCGGCAAGGGTGACCTGTCGCCAAATCGGTCGCGGCGAAATCGCAGCCTGGAAGGAATAGGCGAGGGGAGCGCCCAGTTTTCCGGCGTCGCGGTGTCTGCATTGACGCGCGAAACGGAGATGAAGATGCTACAACAGGGAAATCCTCACGCAGACCGTCCCTCGAGGGAGTCGACCATGTCCGGACAGATGACGGATGAGCTCATTGTGCGGGCACGGGCCGGGGACACCGTCGCGTTCCAAAAGCTGACCGAACCCCACCGCCGCGAGCTGCTCGTGCATTGCTACCGGATGCAGGGATGTCTCCAGGACGCGGAGGACACGCTCCAGGAGACGCTGCTGGCCGCGTGGCAAGGCTTCAAAGGCTTCGAGGGGCGCGCCTCGCTCCGCACCTGGCTCTATCGGATCGCCACCAACCGGTGCCTCAACGCCCGCCGCGCGGCGAGCCGCCGCCCGGCCAGGGCGTGGGACGTTCCCGGCGTGGAGCCCCCCGAGCCGACCCGGCTCGGCGAGGTGCCGTGGCTCGATCCGTTTCCCGACAGCCTTCTCGACGAGCGGGCGATTGACGCGCCGCTCAGTCCGGAGGACCGCTACCTGCAGACCGAATCGATCTCCCTGGCATTCGTCGCGGCGCTCCAGGTCCTTCCCCGGCGCCAACTCGCCGTTCTCATCCTGTCCGATACCCTGGGCTTCGAGGCGGGCGAGGTCGCGGGCATGATCGACTCGAGCGTCGCTTCGGTGAACAGCGCGCTCAAACGGGCACGCGCCAACCTGCAGCTGAAGATGCCATCCCGTGGCGACCGCCCGCGGCCGCCCGCCATGGGCTCGCCCGCCGAGGCGGCGATCGTGGCGAAGTTCGTTCGCGCGTACGAGGGCGCGGATATGGATGCGCTGGTCGCCCTCTTTACGGACGACGTCTTCATGTCGATGCCACCCATACCCCTCGAATACGAGGGGCGGGATGCCGTTGCTCGCTTCTGCGCCATGCTGTTCCGCGTGGTGCCCAGGTTCACCCTGATGCCGACGAGGGCTAACGGTCAGCCGGCGTTCGGCGCGTACATGCATTCCGCTTCGGACGTCCGCCAGGGGGGCGGCGTCATCGCCCTCGCTCTCAGTGGCGACCGAATCTGCGCCATCACCTGCTTCGAGCAAAGCGCCCTGCCGTGGTTCGGCCTCCCGCTGTCGCTTCAAGTGTAGGACACGCAGCGCCCAGTTTCCCGACGTCTTGGTGTCTCTATCGGCAGCGGTACACACCGTCGAAAACAGGAGAAGCTAGGATGGGAAAAATTGTCGTCTCGAGCAACGTCTCACTGGATGGAGTCATTGAGGACCCGGACGGTGAGGACGGTTTCAAGCACGGCGGCTGGTTCAAGCAGTTCGTGCGAGATGATTTCGAAGCCTGGGCCCAAAACGAGACCGAGGAGACTTTGCACGCCGAGGTCATGTTGTTGGGCCGCAAGAGTGACGCGTGGTTCGCGACGCGGACGCCGGGACGGACCGAGCCATGGGCGGAACGGATGACCAGCCTGCCCAAATACGTGGTGTCTTCCACATTGAAGACGCCTATGTGGACCAATGCGACCGTGCTCAGGGATATCGATGAGGTTTCAAAGCTGAAGCAGGCGGTGCGCGGTGAGATCCTCGTCTACGGGAGCTACCAGCTCGTACAGACGCTCATCGAGCATCGTCTCGTCGACGAATTCCGGCTGCTCGTCTTCCCGGTTATCATCGGCGCCGGCAAGCGACTCTTCCGCGAGACCACGGACATGACGCCGCTACGTCTCGTCCGCAGCCGGACCCTGGGTGAAGGCCTGCTGCTGGTGACCTACGAGGTGGACCGGGCAGTCCCACACTGAGCCGCTCCCGGCTCGCCGTCACCGATTGACAACCTGTCGCCATGGTTCGCAATCTACAGATTGAAGACGGTGGCGGAGGGCGACGGTGAGCGCAAGTCTGAGAAGCACGGTCGTGGCGCTGCCGCGGCTTCCGGCGGGGTGGCAGCTTGTCACGGCCGCCGTGCTGGCCGACGGTAAGCTCGCCTTGCTCGCCACCGACGTCGATCTGGCCCACGAGTGGCGTCGCGATCCGGATGGGCGGGTGCTTGGCAAGCCTCGGGAGGTCGCGGCACGGGCTACGGCGCGATTGTGGGGCTTTGCGGGTGAGACGTTGGAGGAGGGGCCGTCCTTTCCGTTGGAAAGGCCGTTTCTGCAAATAGATCGCTTCGACGACGGCCGTTGGTTGGCGGTGGTGGGCCGCACGGAAAACGAACCCAATGCCCGCGTCCTGGCGCCTGACGGACACCTTTTGGCGTGTTTCATGCTGGGCGATGGCATAGAGCATGCGGGCGTCGATCGCCACGACCGGATTTGGGTCGGCTGGTTTGACGAGGGCGTTTTCGGCAATGATGAATGGCGCGTGCCGGACGAAGAATGGCCGCCTTCCCACCGGGGCATAGGTGTATTTTCGGCGGATGGCGATTATCAACCGCTTCCGGCTTTTCCCGAGCGCGCCGGAATTATCGCGGACAGTTACGCCCTGAATATAGCGGACGACGGGGCGTGGGTCTGTCCCTATACGGATTTTCCACTCTTGCATCTGCAGCCGGGCCGCCCGGTTCGCTGGTGGTCAAACGAAATGGCTGGACCGATGGCGCTGGCTGTGTCTGGGGGGCATCTCCTTCTCGCCGGAGGATATGGCGCGAATGCCGATCGCCTGACGCTGGTGACGCTCGAAGGCGACGGCAACGGTGAGGCGGCGCGCATCCTCGCGATGTGGCGTCTTCCGCTTGTCCCGCACCGGCCGCAACCAGGCGAGCCGCCCCCTGTCGCCGAACATCATCCATGGGAATATCCGACGTTGCTCGACGGGCGAGGGGACACGATCCACATGATCCAGGACGGGGCGTGGCATCGTTGGCGCGTGTCGGACGCCGTGTTGGCCTGCCGGGACATGGGAGATCACAGTTGAACGTCTTGCGGAATTTTGCCGGGGCCATCGTCCTGTCGTTGGTCCTGCCGGCGGCGCCCGCCTGGGCGCAGGGCACCTATCAAACCTATGTCGTCGATCCTGTGGCGCATACGATTGCAATTCATTGGAAGGACGACACCGGCAGCCGGTTTTCATCAATCCGAAAGCTCAAGGCATGGCTGGAGGCGAAGCACGAGAAGCTGCTTTTCGCTACAAACGGCGGGATTTTCGAAACGGACTATAGCCCGCTTGGCCTCTATATCGAGGACGGCAAGGTACGCCATCCGCTGAACACGGGACAAGGCGCCGGCAATTTCTACTTCCAGCCCAATGCCGTGTTTTATATCGACAATAATGGTGGCCACGTCGTCAAAACCGCCGATTTCAAATATACCGACGACATCGTCACAGCGACCCAATCCGGGCCTATGCTCGTTGACGATGGCGAAATCAACGAGGCATTCAAACCGGGCTCACCCAATCTCCTCGTTCGCACCGGCGTCGGGATCGATGACGCCGGGAAGGTGGTCTTTGCCAAGGGCAGCGGTGTGAATCTCTATGAATTTGCCCAGTATTTTCGCGACACCCTGCATTGCCGCAACGCGATGTTCCTCGATGGCACCATATCGCTGATGTATACGCAGCAGGCCGACAAGTCACAGCTTGGCGGCGATTTTGCGACCATACTCAGCGTGTCCGAGCCTCAAATGTCTTCGCCGGCGCAGAACGTTCAAACCAAATAGCCGGCGCGCTGCCTATGCCGAAAAGCCGCGCGAAAATATATTTTTCCACCTGCGTGCGATCGCTTAAGTGCGCCTTAAGGTAGATATTTTATACGATTCCCGCCAGGGTAATTCAGCCCAGGGAGATCGAACATGACGAACACTGTCGCCAGTACCAATGCAGCCGATCTGATCCCGTTCACGGGATTTTACACGCTGAGCAGCGGGTCGGGAAGCTTTCTTCTGATCGATACCAACTTCATATACAGCGGTGGCGTAATCACCTATGAGGCGAGCGTGACCCTCTCGACGGATGGCGCCGCGTCGGACAAGTACGACTTCGCACAATACTGTACCTTCGTTGAAAACGTCCTGACCGTCAGCAACGGCGCCCAGACCGTGGCGACGGCGACCCTGTCCAACGTCAATTCCGGCGGCATCGTTTCCATGTTGAACGGTACGGTCAATGGCGTAGCGGTCACCGGCACGACGCCGTTCAATCCGATCCAGATCGACGTCTTCGCCGCCGACTATTACCAGGCGCTGCAGACACCGGTCGGGACGCAATACGTCCTGACGTTCCAGATCAATGCCGACGGTTCGGTCGCCTACCGCCCCGACACCAGCGGCGATCTGCAGCCGGTCGACGTCTATGCGTACAACTACGCCATGTTCGTCATCGAATTCGCCGTGAACGGCCAGACGGTCACGTTCGAGATGGGAACGGCGTCGGGCTCCGGACGCGTCGCCGGCAATTCGGCCAATGGCGGGATGCTGGTGAGCATCTGCAACGTCACGCCGTACCCGCCGGCGCAATCCAAGGCCCCGCGAGAACTCGCCCACGCCCACTGAAATCAAGGCGGCAGGGTATCATTTGCCTGATCAAGTGCCGACAATCCGGCAATCGTCAGCCTGCCGCCACGATCCGCATATGGGTGGCGGTCTCCGAGCTAACCCGTACAAAACCAAGGCCGGCATAGAACGCGGCGGCGTCGCGGCTGTAGGTCCTTAAGCGGACGATGGCATAGTGCGGGGCGGCTTCGGCGAGCAGCGCGTGAAGCAGGACCCGGCCGATACCATGGCGACGATGGCCCGGTGCGACATAGACATGCCGGATTCGTCCCATCGATCCCGTCGGATCATAAGGGTCCCGGTTGAGGCCGCCCACACCCACCAGCTCGTCACCCATCTCGACGCCCCACAGACACTCGCCTGTCTGGTCGAAACGGTTTCCGCCTGAAATCCAGTCTTCGACAAGACGGTCGAGAAACAGGAAGCCCTCGGCTGTCGCGGCCCTGTTCAGGACGTGCAGCCGGGGATCGAAGGCCTTGAGGCGCACCAGTGGAAAAGGTCTGCTCATGCTCGCTCGCGAGGCTTAAAAAGGGAGCAAGGTCATTTCGCCGGGTCTTCATAGACGCCGGCGATCAGCAGCCACGCGCCCGAAATGAGGAAGCCGAACAGGACGATGGTGGCGATCGCCGCGACATAAAGGCCTTCTCCATGGCCGAGAATAAGGAAAATGGCGCCCGTGACTTCGGCGAAGTAGCACAACGTGCCGCCGGCAAGGCGCGGCGGATTCAGCCCGATGGAACTCATTCCCTCGCGAATGGCGATGACATAGCCACGGACAAATATCACCGTTGCGATCAGCCACAGGACAAGCCACTCAAAGCCCAGCGCGACAAGACTCTGCTGGCCCATAAGCGCGCAAGCGCTGGCCATGAATATCGCACTGAAGCCCGACAGCATATTGATCGCCCGGTTCTTGTGCGTCGCGTTGCGCACAATGCCTTCGGGATTGATCGACATCGCCACGAAGATCAGCCCGGCCAGCGCCGCCGTGCCGCCGCCCACCATAACGAAGAAGTTATTCCATTGATCCAGCATAAGATATTCCTGGCCAGCCTAAGATAGTCTTGGAATGTCAGTGAGGCCTATCCATCGCACGATTCAACGTTGACGCCATCCGCAAACCATAAGCCGTCAGCACAATTTCGGTGTCACGGCATCCGCTCGACCCATTGGGCGCGCGACGCCCCGGGCGCGAACGGATCGCCGAAATACTGGGTCTCGTGCGCCACCTTGCCGTCGATGAACTGCATGATACTCACCGTATAGGACGGCCGCCCGTCATAGGTGAGGATATATTCGGTGATCCACAGGTCGCCCGAGCCGACGATCCGTCGCACCGTAAAGCGTTTCTGGTTCGGCTGGGCGGTGCGGGACGATTGAATATTGCGCCGGCCGCGGATGCGCTCGCCCGACTGCGGATAGTCGAGCACCGCGTCCTCGCGATAAATCGCGTGCTCCGCTTCGAAGTCGTTGGCGTCGGAGGCGGCCCAGTGGCGATCGAGCGCCACACGAATGTCCTGATCTTCCATGTCCAATGTCCAATATCGGCCGGCACGAGGCCTGGGCGTCCGCTTGTCATTTACCCGGCAAGACGCCGCGTCACAACCGGCGACGCCCGCTACAGCCCCTGGATCACCTCGACGCAGAAATCGACGAAGGCGCGCACCTTGGCCGGCGGATGCTTGCGCGACGGATGGAAGGCGAAAAGCGGGAAGCGCTCGCCGTGCCAGGCGGGAAACAGGTCGATCAACGCGCCGCTGGCAAGCAGGCCGCCGACGCCCCAGCCGATCACCTGGGCAATGCCGGTGCCGGCGACGCATTCCTCAAGCATCGATTTGGGGTCGGTAAAGGTCAGCGGGCCGCGCGTCGCCACCTCGATGGTCTCCGCATCGTCGACGAACGCCCACTCGAACGGCCGCCCGGTATAGGGATCCAGGAACTGCAGGCAGCGATGCCGCACCAGGTCCGACGCCAAGTCCGACGGATGACCGGGCCGGCCGTGGCGCGCGATATAGCCGGGCGACGCGACGGTCAGGATCGGCGCCTCGATCAGCTTGCGCGACACAAGGGCCGCCAGGCGCGGCTGTCCGAAGCGGATGGCGAGATCCACGCCTTCGGAGACCAGGTCGCCGACATGCTCGCTCGAGACGAATTCGATCGAAAGTTCGGGATAGCGCTCGCAGAAGGCGCCAAGCCGGCCAGCCAGCACCAGGGGCAGGAAGAACGGATCGATGTCGACCTTCAGGCGGCCGCGCACCGCGGAGACCGCGCCCGAGGCGATGATCGCCGCATCCTCGATGGCGTTGAGATGCGGCTTGACCTCTTCATAGAAGCGCCGGCCCTCGTCGGTGAGCGTCACCGATCGCGTGGTCCGGTCGAGCAGCCGCACGCCCAGGCGCGACTCCAGCCGGCCGATGGCCCGGCTGACGCCGGAATCGGTGAGGCCGATCAGCTCCGCCGCCTTGACGAAGCTGCCGCCCGCCACGACCGCGGCCAGAACACTGACCCCGGACAGGATCCTTCCGTCGAATGCCATGAGCTATTCCTGATTTTTAGTCATGAAGTATCTGACATAAGCGCACTTAATTCAAGACCCTCCCTGAGCGATAAAGGCGGCGAGGCGGAAGGACCACACGTCCCGCACGCAGTCAGGAAAGGAACGACCATGAGCCAGCAAGCCAACCCCCGCACCCTGTTCAAGGGCGGCACCGTCATCACGATGGACGCCACCGTGCCCAATGTCTCGACCGGCGACGTGCTCGTCGAAGCCGATCGCATCGCCGGGATCGCCGCGAATATCGAGGCCGATGGCGCCGAGGTGATCGATGCCTCCGGATGCATCGTCATGCCGGGGCTGATCGACGCCCACCATCATATGTGGCTCGGCGCGATGCGTCGCATGATGCCCGATGTCGACGATCTCTTCGCCTATATCGACGTCGTCGCCGAGACGCTGGGGGCGCACTACCGCCCGCTCGACATGTATCTGAGCACCAGGCTGACGGCGGTGGCGTCGCTCGACGCCGGCATCACCACCGTGATCGACGCCTGTCACAGTTCGCGCAGTCCCGAGCACACGGATGCGGCGCTGGGCGCGCTGGACGGGACCGGCATCCGTGCGCTGCACATGGTCGGCGCGGCGATGGACAAGCGCGCGTCGGCGGCGCACCTGCCGCAAGACCTCGAACGCCTGGCGCGGGACTGGAATACCGATGGCGGACGGGTGCGCGTCGGCCTGTTCGGCCAGCTCAATCTCGGCTGGTGGAAGGTCGCGCGCGGCCTCGACATGCACATATTGACCGAGTTCATCGGCGATCTCGCCAAGCTCGGGCCGGAATTCGCCAAGCCCGGCGTGCTGGGCCCGCACAACATCTTCAATCATTGCACGCGCGTCCCCGAAGAGACCTGGAAGCTGTTCGCCGATGCCGGCGTCAATATCACCGTCAATCCGCGCTCGGACGCCCTGTTCGGATTTGACGACGAGCGCTTCGCCTATCAGCAGGCCATCGATCACGGGCTGACGCCCGCGCTCGGCATCGACCTCGATACGGCTTTCGGCAGCGACCTGTTCGGCGAGATGCACGCCCTGTTCGGCCAGCAGCGCGCGGCCATGCGCTACCGCCGGTTTCGCGGCGAAGCCGACGCGCCGGCGCCGATCACGGTCGAGGCCGTGCTCAGGGCCGCCACCGTCCACGGGGCGCGCGCCGCCGGCCTGGAAGACGTGACCGGCACACTTAGGCCCGGCAAGCAGGCCGACCTCATCATGGTGCGCACCGACGGTGCCGCGGTGTTCCCGGTAAGCAATGCGATCGGCACCATCGTCCAGGCCGTCGGGCCGTCCGACGTCGATACGGTGATGGTCGCCGGCCGGATCCGCAAGCGCGCCGGCCGACTGGTCGATATCGATCTGGCCAAGCTGAGGCGCGAAGTGGATGCGTCGCGCGACTATCTGGTCGAAGCCGGCGGCTATCGCACCGATCTCTTTTCAACCGGCGCCTGATTTCGCCGATCCCAATCCCAGACACATGGAGGCTGTTATGTCAGCAAACGCTTTGGAGGGCGGCGCGGGGCCGCGGGCCGCACCGGCTCATCTGTCACGTCCCGCACCGGGTATCGTCGCGGCCCTGTTTTGCGGCTACCTCGCCGTCGGCCTGCCGCTGCCGGTTCTTCCGCTATTTATTCACGACAAGCTCGGGTTTAACAATCTGATCGTCGGGCTTATCATCGGCGTGCAGTTCCTGGCGACCGTGCTCACCCGCGGTTATGCCGGGCGGGTGACCGATCGCCAGGGCGGCAAGCGGTCCGCCCTGCAGGGTGCCGGGGTCTGCGCGCTCGCCGGCCTGCTCTATTTCATCGCGGCCGTGCCGGGTCTGTCGCCGGTCCTCAGCCTGGCCATCGTGGTCGCCGGCCGGCTCGTCGCGGGGTTCGGCGAGAGCCAGTTCGTCACCGGCTGCGTCTCCTGGTCGATCGCCTTGGTAGGGCCTGGGCGCGCCGGCATGTCGATGTCGTGGACCGGCATCGCCATGTTCGCCGCGCTGGCCATCGGCGCGCCGATCGGCATGATGCTGTATCAATCCTTCGGACTTGCGGCCGCCATGCTGGCCTGCATCGCAGCACCGCTCATCGCCGCCGTCATCGCCTTTCGCCAGACGTCCTATACCAGTCCGGCCGGCCAGCGGCTGCCCTTCCATCGGGTGGTCGGCCAGATCTGGCGCGAGGGCCTGGGCCTGATGCTCCAGGGCGTGGGGCTTTCGGGGCTGACGGCCTTCGCCTCGCTCTATTTCGCCGCGCACGCCTGGGGGCACGCCGGCTTGGTGATGACCGCCTTCGGCATAGGCTTCATCCTCGTGCGGCTTGTGCTCGGCAATCTGCCCGACAAAATCGGCGGCTATCGCGTCGCCCTGTGGTCGCTGCTCGTCGAGGCGATCGGCCAGGCGATGGTGTGGGGCGCGCCGAACGCCTTTGTTGCCCTCGCCGGGGCATGCGTCACCGGACTGGGCTGCGCGCTGATCTTTCCGGCGCTGGGTGTCGAGGCGTTAAAGCGCGTGCTTCCGGCGAACCGGGGCAGCGCCATGGGCGCCTTCGTCGCCTTCCTCGACGTCGCCTACGGCTTTGCCGGGCCGGCTGCCGGCCTGGTCGCGGGACAGTTCGGCTATGCCGCCGTCTATCTGCTCGGCGCCGCCTGCGCCCTCCTCGGCGCGGGGTTGATCGTCACCGCCCGCAGCCGCGCTGAAATCTGACTGTCCTCATCAACCCGCGGGCCCCTGGACTTCGCATCCACGGCCCCCCACATCTCAAAGAGAACAATCATGTCACGCATCTTCATTACCGGTTCGTCGACGGGCCTCGGCCTGATGGCGGGTGAGTGGCTCGCCAGTCAGGGCCACAAGGTCGTCCTTCACGCCCGCAACGCCGCCCGTGCCGAAGACGCCCGCCGCGCCCTGCCGGAGGCCGAAGCGATCGTCGAGGGCGATCTCGGCAGCATCGCCGGCGCCAAGGACGTCGCCGCGCGCGTCAATGACCTCGGCCGCTTCGATGCGGTCATCCACAACGCCGCGGTCGGCTATCGTGAAAGCCACCACCTGACGGGCGACGGCTTGCCGCACGTCTTCGCGATCAACACCTTGTCGGCCTATATTCTGACGGCGTTGATCGAGCGGCCGGGGCGGCTCGTCTATCTCAGTTCGGGCATGCACCATCACGCCGACGCCAATCTGGACGACATCCTGTGGACGCGGCGCCGGTGGAACGGTTCGACCGCCTATGCCGAGAGCAAGCTGCACGACACGATCCTGGCTTTCGCCATCGCCCGGCGCTGGCCCGGCGTGCGGTCGAATGCGCTGGAACCGGGGTGGGTGCCGACCAAGATGGGCGGCGCCGGGGCGCCCGACGATATGAGCCAGGCGCACCTGACGCAGGCGTGGCTGGCCGCCAGCGACGAACCGGAAGCCAAGGTCAGCGGCCGGTATTTTTACCATCTGCGCCGGCTCGCCGCCAATCCCCAGGCCGACGATCCCGCGCTTCAGGACCGCCTCATCGCCGTCTGCGCCGAGCTGTCGGGGGTTCCGCTGCCCGCCTGAGCGGCCCATTCACAGAAACCGTCGCGCGGGGGAATTGCGAATCACCACGCCCCCGCGCGACTATGGGCGCCAAGTCTTTGGCTGCCGGGTAAGTCGATATGCATATGCAACGGTTCAGGATCGTCATGGCGGATGGCCAGCCCGTATGGCCGGGCGAGATCATGCGTACCGACCATCCGGCGATCGGCGATGAAATCGTCGTCTTCGACTACCCGGAGATCAAGCGCTTCGTCGTCGAGCGTTTCGACCGCCGCCGCGACTGGCAACCGACCGACGAGCTGAAGCCGCTGCAGGCGATCCTGCGCCGCCTGCCGGCCGGCCGCCGCGTCCAACCGCCGGGTGACCTCCTGGGCCACCACATCGCCCGCCGCCTCGAAGAGGGTCTCGACCAGGCACTCGGCGAATTCCCCGTCAACACCGTCCTGCATCTGTCGAAAAACGATTTCGTCGACCTGTGCGCCTCGGAAGGCATAGGCGAGGGGCCGCGCCAGTCCTTCGTCACCCAGCTGTATAGCGGCGTGCCGATCGAACTGGGCGAGGACGGCGACGCGCAAAGCTATTTCACCGGCCGCCGAATGCTTGACGGCCAGCCGGGCGATGCCGGCGTCATCACCATCACCTGTGAGGACGGCACGCCCTTCGTGCTGGATCGCGAAATCCTCTGGATCGCCGAACGGCTCGCCGCAGCGGTCATCACACGCGATGGCGCAGCTTCCAAGATCTTCGAGCTGGTCGTCCCGCCGGAACTGACCAAGGCGGGACGGCGCACCTTTGAGCGTATCGCCGAATGCCTGAAAGCGGTCGAGCACAGGACTCTGTCGCCGTGGATGGCGGCACAGGACCTGACCGGCATGAGAATGGCCCTGCAGAGCCATCCGGCGCCGGCGCACTGACGGCCTGCTTCAGCCGGCCAATCTTTGCATGATGGCGTCTATGTGGGCGCGGGCGCCGTCGAGATGCGGAAAATCCGTGTTCTGTGGGTCGAATACGAAGGACAGATCGGTTCCGGCGAACAGGATAGCGTCCAGTTGCTCGTGCTCGATCATCTGGTGCGCCAGGGTGCGCAAGGCCTCCCGCTCGGACGCGGACGCCTTTTCGTTTTTGACGATATTGCTATAGATGCCGGCGATCTTCTCGACCTCGTCCGGCCTGGGAGGGATCACCTCGGCCACGTCGCGCAAGCGGCCGAAGAGGTTCGTTTCCATCGTCACCCCGGCGCCCAGAATGGCGACGCGTTTGAGCTTGCGGCGCTCGACCTCATCCGCGATGGCATCGAGCAGGCTGATGAGCGGAAGCGGTGTTCGCGCTTCCAGTTCCTGCGCGCACACCTGAGGCGAAAACGCCGGAATGGTGGCCAATTGCGCGCCGCCGCCGGCAAGCTGATGCAAAAGCCCGGTCAGATAGCCGGCCAACGCGTCAATCTCGCGCGCGGCGGAGAGCGCCATGACCTTTTGGACATCGGCATGGACCATCACGAGGCGCGGCGACAATCCGCGCGCCAGGTGTGCATTGACCAGGGCGCGGTAGTAGAAAATGCCGGCGCCGACGCCAAGGCCCGCCACCAGGCCAAGGCACGCCGGTTGACCTTCGCGTGTCATAGCTTCGGCTGCACCTTGGCGCACTGGTACTTGACCGGCGCCTTGCCGGCCACGCTGGCCAGCGCCGCGCCCGTCACTCGGGAAATTTCGAACGTCCAGGCTTGCTTGTAGTCATGGCCGAAGCCGATCCTGCCGCCCGTGAACAGGTACTTGGTCTCGTCCACTCTGGCGCTGGCCACGGGGCCGGAATGCCGCATGACCTCCTGCCGGTCGCGGGTGACGCCGATGAGCTTGCCGTCGCCGCCCGACACCCCGAAGCCGTTCTTCGGCGCGCACGCCGTCATGCCGACGACAAACGGCCCCTCGACGCAGCCGAGCGGAGCGCCGAAGGCCTGGTGCGCGCCAAGGCTTACCGTCACGTCGGCCTTGCCGTCGTGCGAACATTGCAGGACTTCGGCGGCCTGGGCCCCGGCCGCCAGCGACAGCAGCGAGAGGCTGGCCAGGATCGCTTTTATTGTCAGAAACCGAGTGGTCATTGTCGTCTCCGCGTGAGTCAGCGCATGGATGAGATAGCAGGAAGCGGCCATCCGGACCAGTCCGCCCCGTGCCCTTTCGCCGGGTCATTCGATCAAACGACATGGCATTTTTACGCCGGAAAACAGTTTGGTTTGGTCTGTGTGACGTCGCAGAGTTTCAAATGACCTTGGCCATTCCGTCGCTTGTCTTTTGTTTGGCGTTTAACAGATCGAGGCGGAGGATATCGGTTGGGCGGTAAGGGTGATCAGTTTCCGGTGAATGGCGGCCTTATGGGCGAGCGGATCCGGGCCTTCGACTGGAGCAAGACGCCGCTGGGCCCACTGGAAACCTGGCCCATGGCGATCAAGATCGCCGTCAATATGACCTTGTCGTCGAAGTTGCCGATCTGCCTGTTTCTGGGCGAGCATCTGATCGCGGTCTTCAACGACGCCTATGTGCCGCTCCTCGGCGAAAAATCGGATTCGCTCGGTGAACCCTTCCATGTGACCTGGAGCGAGGTTTGGGACGCCATGCGACCGATCGCCGAGAAGGCGATGGCCGGGGAGGCCAGCTTCTTCGAGGATTACTTCATTCCGCTGGCGCGCTACGGCGAGGAAGAGGAGGCCTATTTTACCTTTTCCTACAGTCCGATCTACGACGAAAACAACGACGTTGTCGGCATCATCGACTCGGTCGTCGAGACCACCGGCAAGGTCTTGGCCGAACGCGAGCAGCGGGCGTCGCTGGCCCGGTTCACCCAGTTGTTCGAGCAGGCGCCCTCGTTCATGACGCTTTTGCGCGGCCCCGAGCACAGATTCGAATACCTCAATCCCCGCTATCTGCAGCTGATAGGGGGCCGGGACGTCGTTGGAAAAACAGTGGCGGAGGGATTGCCGGAAGTGGTCGAACAGGGTTTCGTCGACCTGCTCGATATGGTCTACCGCACGGGAGAGCCCTTCATCGCCAACGGGATAAGGGCCTCGCTGGAAACGCCCGATGGCGCCTTGAAGGATCGTTATCTCGATTTTGTCTACCAGCCGATCGTCGAAGCGGACGGAACGATCGGTGGCATATTCGTCGAAGGTGTCGATGTCACGGACAGGACCCTGGCCCAGCAGTTGCTCCACGAAAACAGCCTGCAGCTCGCGATCCTGACCGACGCCATGCCGCAGCAGGTGTGGACCGCGCGGCCCGACGGTCAGCTCGACTACGTCAATGGGCGCACCACCGAATATGTCGGCGATGTCGCCATCGTCGACGGCATCGTGCAGTGGACGACGATCGTCCATCCGGATGATATCGAGCGCTCCATGCCGCTGTGGCTGCACAGCTTGCGGACGGGCGAGCCCTATGAGACGGAGCAGCGCATCTTCCACAAGGCCAGCCAGGCCTATCGCTGGAATCTGTCGCGCGCCCTGCCGGTGCGCAATGATGCGGGCCAGATCGTGCGTTGGCTCGGCACCAATACCGACATCGAAGATCGGCGCCAGGCGCTGGAAGCGACGATCGAAGCGCGCAACGCGGCCGAAGCGGCGAATATCGCCAAGAGCGAGTTCCTGGCCAATATGAGCCACGAAATTCGCACGCCGATGAATGCGGTGATCGGCTTGTCGACGCTGTTGGCGCAGACGACGCCGCTGACGGCCAAGCAGCGCGAATTCATCAAGACGCTTCAGATCAGTGCCGACTCGCTCCTGGCGCTGATCAACGATCTCCTCGACATCGCCAAGATCGAAGCCCGGTCTGTCGAGCTGGAACAGACCCCGTTCAGTTTGAACCGCATTATCCAGGAAGTCGCCAGCATGATGGCGGGTACGGTCCGCCAGAAGGGCCTCAAATTCACGGCCGAAGGCGGCTGTGCCGAAAACGCGATATTCCTGGGCGATCCGACGCGCCTGCGCCAGATCATCACCAATCTCTGCAGCAATGCCATCAAGTTCACGAACGAAGGCGGCATCCATGTCGCGATAACCTGCCATCCCATCGACGGCGAACGCCGCGAGACCATCTGCATCGCTGTGACCGATACCGGCATAGGTATCGCGCCCGACAAGGTGGACTCGATTTTCGATAAATTCGTCCAGGCCGACGCGACCATCAACCGAAAGTTCGGCGGCACCGGGCTGGGGCTCGCCATTACCAAAACGCTTGTCGAAATCATGGGAGGGTCTATTTCGGTCACAAGCGAACTTGGAAAGGGATCGACCTTCACGGCGTGCATTCCGCTGGATATCGCCGTTGACCATGCCCTCGACACGCTGGCGACGCCCATCGGCACGGCGGTCGATGAGACCGTGGAACGGGCGGCGCGGCCATTGGTCCTGCTTGTAGAGGATTTCGAACCGAACATCCTCGTCGCGCAGTCTTATCTGGAGGGTTTCGGCTACAGAGTCGACATTGCCAGAAGCGGAAACGAAGCCGTCGCCAAGATCAAGGCCGTAGACTACGCCGTTTGCCTGATGGACGTGCAAATGCATGAAATGAACGGTCTGGACGCGACCCAGGCGGTACGCGTGCACGAACAGCAGGCCGGCGGCCGGCGGTTGCCGATCATCGGCATGACGGCCCACGCCATGGCCGGCGATCGCGAGCGCTGCATCGGCGCGGGCATGGATGAATATATCGCCAAGCCTTTCAATCCCGATGAGCTTCGGCAAATGCTGAAATCGGCGACGAGGCCTTGAGGCGGGCCTTCAGGAATGGAGCATCTCTCCCAGCGGGCGTTCACACTGAAGACCCCGAAGGATTTCGCGGCCCGGCAAATGGACGTCGTTCAGCCCATGCAGAACACTGTCGCGGCGATGACCCAAATTTATCGCGCCTCCGCCACGGGCTTTACGAGAAACATGTCGCCCGTCCTTGCCAATCGCACGACAACCACCGAAAGGGCCGCGGCGGCATAGAGCGGCCGGGGTGAAAATTCACAAATGTCAGGGGGCTTGTCATTTCCAGGCTCATGACATTCAAAGCCTCCACAGGCCCGGCGCCCTGGCCGGACCTGTGGCGTCAAGGCCCGCGGAGTCAAGCCGACCTCACGTGCCGTCGGCGGTCACCAGCTTCAGACGGTCGAGGACATCTTTGGCCAGACGCGGCGACGCGCGCCGGCGCTCGGCATATTCGTCGACCCGTGCCTGCACGGCCTTGGGCAGCCCGCCGGCCTTGCGGCGCTGCAGGTGTTTCTCGTCGTCGAGCTTCGGTCCCATGGCCATATGGACGCTTTCGCGCAGCGAGCGGACCGCGTCGCCGATGCCGAGCGGGTTGTAGACCGGCGCCTTCGTCGGATCGACCCAGAGGATCTGTTCCCAGGTGCCGTCCTCCTTGACGTACGAGATATAGCCGCCGGGCAGCAACTGCCTTGGGTGTGTGACGTTGCCCATATAGCTGTAGACGGTCGCCGGCCGTATCGCGGCGTCATAAAAGTTCGGCGTGATAAAGTCGGAAACGGCAATTCCGTTGATTTCATAGGCGTAGCCGTTCGCTTCGCAGGGATCGCAGGCTTCGACCAGATAGCTGAACTGCCCCGGCGCGTCGACGACATCGTCCCCCTGGATGGCGATCGCCTGGGAGCTCTGAAGCCGGTTGCCGTAGGGATCGACGAGCATCTCGATGATTTCGTGGCTGGCGTCGATGGTCCAGCTATCGTCCTCCGGCGTGGCGATGACCCGGGCGAACGGCTGGTTCTTCTTGTCCAGGTGATAACCGCCCTCGCCGGGCGGCAGCTTGGCGACGAGGGCGACCGGCCAGGCCGTTATCGGCAGGGCCGACACCTCGGGGGCATAGCTGACATTGGCGCTGATGCCGCTCCAGTATTTCGTCAAGTGTTGCGTCACTTGCGTATTGAGGGCGACGGCGACGTTTTGCAGCAGGGTCGGATCAATGCTGTGCGTATGATCGACGAGCATGACTTGGGTGATCATCATTTTGGCCTCCTGACTCAGAGCGGGCTCTGGGACTGAGAAGATTGAAGTCATAAAGAGGCGCTCTTCGACTGACGCGTGTCAGCCGGACTGGCGCCCCCCAACGGAACGCGTGTAAAGCAGTACAAAACGGGATTTATTGAGCGACAGGCGTCGCGCGGCAGTCACAACTTAAGACTGCAGTCATTGTCCTCCCGGCCGCATGGGGGTGTCAAGAGTCGGGCGCGCAAGGCCCGACATATGAAGCATTCGGCAATTGACGCGCGCATCCGTTTTCATCGGAGTTAAGACTCTGAAGACCAACGAAAGTTAGTCGCCAGTTGCCGCGTCGCCGAATATTTGCCGGGCGCCTTCACCGAGAGTTGATATGGCGATGCACCCTTTGCCGGGCAGGGCGCGAAGAAAAGATCGCGGAATTTATAACATGCTTGCCCAATCCTCATGTGAATTGGATGGGCGCGCGCGGTAGTCCTTGGCCGGTAGTCATCATATAAAGGGGACGTCCGATGGACAACGGGCGCTGCATTATCGTCACCGGCGCCGAATCCGGGATCGGCGCGGCTTGCGCCGCCGCCTTCGGTTCGAAGCAGGACAAGGTCGCGGTTTTCTATTTCAGGGATGCCGGGGCTGCCGAAGTCACGGCCAGCAGCGTTCGCGCCGGCGGCGGTCAGGCCATCACGGTGCAGTGCGAGGTCGATGACGAAGCTTCGGTCGAAGCCGCCTACACGACCGTTGAAAAGGCGTACGGGCCCGCGCGCGTCATGGTCAATTCCGCCGGTATAAACATGGCGGGCGTTCGCGTCGCCGATATGGCGCTGGCCGGCTGGCAGCGCATGCTGGCCACCGATTTGACCGGCGCCTTCCTGATGTCCCGGCGGTTTCTCAAGGGCCGGCGCGGCCAGGCGGATCCTGCGGCGATGGTCCACATCTCCTCGATCCACGCCGAGGTCGTTCGCGCCGGCGGCGCCGACTATTGCGCGGCCAAGGGCGGGTTGACCAAGCTGGTGCAGACGATCGCGGTCGAGGAGGCGGCGAACAATATCCGCGTCAATGCCATCGAGCCCGGCATGATCCTGACGCCGATGAACGACCGCGCGGTCAAGGACACGGACTACCGCGCCCAACTCGAACAAAGCATTCCAATGAAGCGCGCCGGCAAACCCGAAGAGGTCGCCAAACTCGCGCTCTGGCTGGCCTCCGATGAGGCCAGCTACATCACCGGCGCCACGATCGTCATCGATGGTGGACTGTCTCTGCAATTGGGAATCGGCGCATGAGCGAATATTCGAAAACCAGCCTTTCGGACCTTCTGACGGGCGACATCAAGGAGACGATGCACCCGTCGAACGAGGCCGTCGACTTCAACGTCGAGGACATGCAGGACGTGACCTTGCTCGCCCCCGCGGCCTTGCGCGAACGGGATTTGATGAGCCCCTATGTCTGGCAGGACCCCAATGGCCGGCTGGGCATCATGGTGCGCGCGGTGCCGCGGCCCGACCGGCCACGCAGCGACACCGGCCAGATTTGGGCGGGCTGGAGCGATGACGGTGTCACCTTCGAGATGCTGGACGGGCCGTCTCTTGTCGGCAGCCCCGGTGAAGAGGATGCCGGCGGCGTCGAAGACCCGACCGTCGTTCTTCGCCCCGACGGCACCTACGTCGTCTATTACACCGGCGTCGCCGCCGACATGGCGCACGGCGAGATGTTTTACGCGGTGGGACCGGGCATCGACCGCTTGACCAAGGCGGGCGTGGCCCTGGCGTCGACCAAGTCCATGGGCAATACCAAGGAAGCTACGGTCGGGCGCACCAAGGACGGGCTATGGCAGTTGTTCTACGAATACGCCGCGCAGGACGCGTCGCGCGTCGGCCTGGCGCTTGGGCCCGAGATCGACGGCCCGTGGCAGGAACAACCGACGCCGTTCATGCCGCGCGACGGCGGCTGGGATAACTGGCACCTGTCGACGGGGCCGATGCTGATGGACCGCGCCGATCAGCCGGTGATGTTCTACAACGGCGCCACGCGCGACGCCCGTTGGCGGATCGGGTGGATTGCCTTTGACGCGCAATGCCGGCGCGTCACCGACCGCTGCATCCAACCCCTGATCACGCCGCCGCCGGTCGATGACCGCACCGCGACCGACATTGCCTTCGCCGCCTCGGTGATCAAGCAGGGCGACGATATCTGGCTCTACTATTCCCTCGAGGACCGAAGGCTGGCGCGCGCCCGGCTGCGCAGAAGCTGAGGCCTGCCGGGTTCGCGGGCGCCGTCAAGACGGGCCTCATCCTTTGCGGTGGACCAGGGTCGAATAGGTTTCGAATGTGCTGCCGGTGTAGCGCAGTTGGCGAACCTGAACCGCGTCGGCGGCGAACTCCAGAAGGTTAAAGCCATTGGGCTGCTTGCGCAGCCGTTGGGACGTCGTCGTGGAGGCGTTGACGTAGACGATCGTATGGCCCTGGTGGATGGAAGGCTCGGCGAAGGCATGGTGCTGGTGTCCGGCAAGGACCAGATCGACCTTTTGTTCCATAAGGGTGCGCAAGGCGCGCTGGCGGCCGAACACCTTGACGTCGAGCGGTAGTTCGGAGGAGGTGACGAGGGGGTGATGCAGGACGGCCATGCGCCACGGCGTCGTCGAGCCGGCAAAGAAGGCCTCGATGTCGCGGCACTGCCGCGGGCTGACGGCGCCATTGGCCCAATTGGGGTGCGGCAGGATCATGCGCGCCGAATTGAGGCACTTGATATCGACGAGGTCCGTGCGCCGGTCGGGTTCGAGATCGGCGGCGATGAAGCGGCGGTACCGCCTGAAGGGATCGACGAAGCGCATCGGATCGAAGCCCGGCAGATCGTGGTTGCCCGGAATGGCGATGACGGGAAGCCCCAAGGTCGAGAAAAACGCGCGGGCCTCGGCGAATTCCGCCGCGGTCGAGTCCTGGGTCAGGTCGCCGCTGGCGATGACGAGGTCGGGCGCGAGTTCGCGAAGGCTGGATTGCAGCGCCGCGACCACTTCGGGGACCGTGCAGCCGAAATGCAGATCGGATATCTGGGCAATCTTCATTATAGTCTTTCCGGACGCATCAGGCGGCGCCGGCCGGCGCGCCCGCGGGCACAAGCACATGAACCCAGCCGGGTTTCAGCGTGAATTCGAGCGGTGACGGCAGCTTGGTGACTTCGCCGTCGATGGAGACCAACGGCCGGTGATGCCGGCTCCACAGCCGGATTTTCCGGCCGACGGTTTCGGTGAGATCGGGGTCCTTGAGCCAATGGCCGAAAATCAGGCGCCACACGAAGCGGACGTGCGTGGCGTGGGTATGGGCGACGAACACATAGGCCGCCAGTTCGTTGCCGTCGAGGGCGACGCGCTTGAAATTGGATTCGGTCAGCTTTTGGCTGTCGGCGAAGCGATTGGCGGAGATGACGATCGCCGGCGTCTGCACCTTGATCATGCGGCCGTCGATCTCGAGCGCGAAACGGTCGCGACTGTGCATCTTGAAGTGCCGTAGCACGAAGAAGAACAGTTTGGGGATAAGAACCACCTTGTTGACCAGCCGGTGTTTCTCTCGAAAAACCGAAGCGTGGGGCATGGTGCCGATGCTGGCGCAGCACAGGAAAATCTCGCCGTTGACGAAACCGGCATCCATGACGGCCTCGCGGGTTCCCGCCGCATAGGCCTTGAGCGCCTGGGACAGGGAGGTGATGCCGAGATCGGCCGCCAGCAGGTTCATCGTGCCGAACGGCAGGATGCCAAAGCCCTTCTTGAGGCGGCCCAGGATGTCCGCGCAATCGCGGATCGTGCCGTCTCCGCCGCCGACCAGCAGCGGCGCGTCCAGACGCGCCAGACGCTCAAGCTCGGCATGAATGTGCTCGGGTTCGGCGAAGACCGTCTCTCCGACGGGCAAGGCCGCGGCGTTAATCGCCGCTTCGATGACTTTTTCGCCCATGGCGAGCACGGTCCCGGCGCGCTTGTTGATCAGGATGTTGAAAGGTGCCGTCATACCGCCGCCGAATTAATCACACCTCACCTCGCGTTATTCGCCGCAAGGATTCAATGTGCCGTTGCGGGTGGGTTTAGCGATTGGGGAATGACTGGCCAGACGCGCGGGTCAGTGGCAACCGCCGTCGAGCAGGGCTTTCAACAGGTCCAGGTTTACCGGCTTGGTGAAATGTTCGTCGAAGCCGGCTTCGGCGGTGCGGCGCCGCGTTTCCGGGTCACCCCATCCGGTTTGCGCCATGACGCGGGTGCCGCACAGCGACGTGTCGCTGCGCAATTTGCGGCAGACTTCAAACCCATCCATGACCGGCATGCCGATATCGAGCAGGACGACCTCGGGCCGGAATTCATGGGCGACTTCGATGGCGGTCTGGCCGTCGAAACAGGTACGGACTTCATAACCAAAGAGTTCCATCGCCCAGGTCAAGGTCAGCGCCGACGATCTATTGTCGTCGACAACCAGAACTCTGCGATTTTTGCGGGGCGTATCCAGATTTGAACCGGCGAACATTTTTATATCCTTCACTCGCATTTTGCGTTTGCATACGGCTGAAGTGATCCGCCCGGTTCAACGACAGTAACCGAATCATCGGCTCAACACATTAAAGCGTAGTTAACTGAAAGTAAGGATGAAGTATGGTTGCGCTCCGCCGTCGTTTGCTTCGGGATACATTAACGGCGACCGGGGCCGCGGCGGGACAGGGTCCCGCCGCGACGTTCATCAAGCGCTCGCCCGGCAATCAGGGCCGCTCGTCCGGTTCGCGCGTCGGTCGGAATGCGCTGTCCAGGGTTTTGTCCTTGCCGGCAACGCCATCGGTATGGTCTGCCCACGCCCGGTTCGGCGTATCGGTCTCAATCGTGTCGCCCTCGTCACCGAACAGGCCGTCCTCGCTCGTGTCACCGAGAATGCCGCTATCCGCCGGCGCTTCGCGATCGAGCCCTTGCGCGTCGCGGTCAAGCGGGACGCCGCGGACATAGGCGCGAACGCGCGCGTTGCCGGCATCGCTATCAAGGCCGTCGAACGGCGGCTGCACGACCGGAACCGCCGTTGAGGCGAAGGTGGGCTCGGCGCTGCCGCCGGCCGGCATCGCCTCGGCGCCTGACCAGCCTTCGCCGCGCCAGGCCTGCTCGGCGCCCTCGACGTCGGTGGGGCGAAACCGGTCGAGGATTTCGACGGCCGTTGCGGCGCGCCCCTGCTGCGTGTGAACCGTCAACAGGGTCTGGCCGCGGCGGACACCCTCGCCGTAAAGGTGGGCGTCGTCGTGATTGCCGAAGAAGGCCTTGATACCGGCCCAAAAGCCATGCGCGTGAATGGCCTTCGGTTGATCCGCCGCATCGTCTTCGTTTTGGGTGACATCGACGACGTCGAAGCCGGCCGCATTCAACGCGTGTTCGGCGCTGCGCGCGTCATCCGCGTCGGCGAACAGGGCGACGACCGTCCGGTCCTGGATGAGGGGGTTCTGTTCGGTTATGCCGTGGGTCTTGTTGGTGGCGGTGTAGTCGTCCATGGAAAGCTCCGGTACTGGGTTTGGGGATCGACGATGATCTAAGTCGAGACCTGCAGGTTTCGATCCGTAAGTGTTTCGCTGTGCAGATCGTTTGCGAATTCGCTCGCTTCGATTTCGCTTCGCGATGCTCAGGCTATGGCAAGCCCCGTAATCGAGCCATGATCAAGCGGTCCGGACTCGTAAGGACGTTGTAAGCCGTGCCCCCATCAGACGTTCGTGCCGTCTTTTTCTTCTTCCAGAGTCACGGCGACATCGGCGTTCGCCGACAGCCTTATCCGGTCACCTTCGATTTCGGCGACGAGGCCGAGATCGATATAGTGATGATGGCCCTTGTGCGCCCGGCCGATGTTTTCGACCTTTGTCAGCTTGATGCGACGGCCGTCGACATGGTCGACCGTGCCGACATGCACGCCATCGGCGCCTATGATTTCAGCGTGTTCCTTGATATCCGCGGCGTCTACCATCTCGTACTCCTTGAAAAATATCGGCTGCAATATGTGTAACGGCGCGCGTCCGGCCGCGCGCCCGGCGCGGAATCCATGGCGATCCATCGTCGTCACGGTGCCGCACGGCGCCATAAATTAGCAATGCGGCCAGCCCCGGCGACCGCGGCCTTGACGGGTTGCCTCGGGATCAGCCGGCCTTTCGGCGCGCGGCCGGCTTGGGCTTGGCGGCTGCGGCGGGCTTCGCCTTTTCCGGCTTGGCCTTGCCTGAAACGGCGCTATCGTTCGCGGCCGTATCGGCCGGCGGCGCCTTCAGACTGGCGCGCAGCGCGTCCATGAGATTGACGACCCGGGCCGCCGGACGCTCTTCGGGAATAACCGGTGCGCGATTCTCGACGCGGGCCTCGACGAGCTCCTTCAAGGCGTCGGTATACCGGTCGTGAAAGGCTTCGGGTTCGAACGCCCCGGTCTTGCGTTTGATCAGCTCTTTGGCCAGATCCTTCTCGTCGGCGTCGAGCTTGGCGTCCTCGATATCGCCGAAGACATATCCGCTCTTCTTGATCTCGTCGGCATAATGCAGGGTCTCGAGCAGCAGGCCGGGGCCGCAGGGTTTGACCGCGCACAGGCGCTCGCTGCCCGAAATAACGATCTGGCCCAGCCCCATGAGCTTCATTTCGCGCATGGCGTCGCGGATCACGCTGAACGTCGCGAGATCACCCTTGCCGGACGGCGCCAGATAATAGGGCGTGTCGAAATAGACGGCGTCCACCGCGTCGTAGGGCACGAACCTTACCAGTTCCATCGCCTTGCTTGACGGGATTTTCAGGTCCTTGATCTCGTCCGGCTCGAAGAGAATGTACTCGCCTTTGTCGACCTCGTAGCCCTTGACGATATCGGCACGGTCGACCTCGATATCGCCGGCGACCAACTTCTGGCGTACCCGTTCGCCGGTCGGCTTGTAAATCTGATGAAAGGCGATCCTGCCTTTGGCGTCGATCGCCGTGAACATGTCCACGGACAAGGAGACGAGCGACACGCGAACGGTGCCGCTCCAATAGGGACGTACTGCCATGCTGGCCTCGAATTTTGCGAGGTGAACGATCGAATCAACGGCTAGCAGGCGATGCGTAAGGTTTCAGTCCGTTTTAGCCCGGTCCGAGGTGGCTGAACCGTTGCCGGCCGATCCGGCAATCGGTCTCACGTCGCCGGCTCCGTTGTGGCCGCGCACGCGCAATGCGAAGGCAGCGTTTCAACATATTTGAACCAATAGTCTTCGAGGTTCTTCACGACATCGCTATAGTCGTCGAGGCTGAAGGGCTTGATGACGAAGCCGTTGACATAGTTCATATAGGTCGCGGTCAGGTCTTTCTCCGCGTTCGAGCTGCTGAGCACGATGACCGGGATCATTCTGAGATCGGGATCCGCCTTCACCTGAGCCAGAAATTCGCTGCCGCGCATATGCGGCAGGTTGAGATCGAGAAGAATGATGTCGGGGCAGGGGCTGTCGCGATAGGCGGGTTCGCGCCGCAAGATGGCAAGCCCGATTTCCGCGGATTCGGCGACCGTCACATGGCTTGGCAATTCGGCGTTCTTGAAGGCGAGCTTCATCAACAACGCGTCACCGCGATTGTCTTCGATTAGCAAGACGTGCGGAAGCTTGGTCCGTTCGGCGATCGTGCTCATGGGAGGTCCTTGTGCCTCATCGGGCGAGGGATCGCCGAGGCCGGCCCCCATAGTCGGCTATATAAAATCAGTATTCAATTTGGTAATTTGACACCTTATCGATCTGGTAACTATTAACCGATGAGCGGTGTCTCGACGAGTCAGTTCGCGCCGCGCACCGCCGCTTCGATCCGGGCGATATCGATCTTGCCCATCTCCATCATCGCCTCGAAGGCCCGCTTGGCCGCGTCGCCGCCCTTGGCCAGCGCAGCGGTCAGGGCGCGCGGCGTGATCTGCCACGACAGGCCCCATTTGTCCTTGCACCAGCCGCAGGCGCTGGCCTCGCCGCCATTGGCGATGATGGCGTTCCAGTAGCGATCGGTCTCTTCCTGGGTGTCGGTGGCGATCTGGAACGAGAAGGCCTCGCTGTGCGTGAAGGCGTCGCCGCCATTCAGGCCCAGGCACGGTATGCCGCACACCGTGAATTGGACCGTCAGCACCTGGCCCGCCTTGCCGCCCGGAAAGTCGGACGGCGCGCGCCATATCTCGCCGACGGTGCTGTCGGGAAAGGTTTGGGCATAGAAACGCGCCGCCGTTTCAGCGTCGTCGTCGTACCACAGGCAGATGGTGGTCTTGTGCATCGTATCGCTCCTCGGGTTGGCCGCCGGCTCGGGCCATATACGGCGATATCGGCGGCGGAAATCAATGCGAATTGAGCGATCTTAAGCTGCGGTATGCGCGCAACCCCGCAACCGCCACTGCGTCGCCTCGGGCAGGCCCTTCCAGCCGAAGGCGTGGGCCGTGTCGCCATGGAGATTGAGATGCGCCAGGCGTTCCAGCGCTTCGTCGAGCGACGGCCGATGGCCCTCGGGCACCCACCACAGGACCAGATGCATCTTGTCGAGCACCTCGAACCACTCGGCGCGGCGTTCGTAGAACTTGCGGTGGACCGTGTTCCACACAAAGTGTTCCAGGCTTTGGACGTCTTGCCAGACCGTCAGATTGGCGACGAATTGCGCATCGCCATCGATCTTGGCCTCCGTATTGCCCTTGCCGGGCTCACCGGAGCCCTCCATCATCCACACGAAGCCCGGCGACCGCTTGCCTATGCCGTTGACCAGGTCGAGGGCATTCATAAAGTCCGCGACGCGCGGATCGTCGGTGGGCGCCAAAAGCCGACCGACGTTCAATTGGGCCAGGTGCATCGGGTCTCCCCCCTTTTTCGCCGAACACAGTTCATATAGGGGCAAAATCGGCTATGAAAAGACCTCGGCAAAATGCCCGGGCGCGCGTTGTAAGGATCGGTCCATGACAATCAGCAGGTCCACGATAGTGAAAAGCTGCATCCTTGCCGCGGCGGTTGGTGTGGCCGGCGTTCGCGCCCCGGGCGCCGCGGCCCAACCGGCGCCACGGGTTCCGGTCGTCGCCGATCTGGGCGGCATATTGAATGGCGATACCGACGATACCCTGGCCTTCACCTCGGACGGCGACACGGTATTTTTCGACCGCAGCCTGGGCGCAACCAAATACGTCATGGTCTCGCACCGCCGCGACGGCCATTGGGCGCAGCCCGAACTCGCCGCGTTTTCCGGGCGCTGGTTCGATCAGAACCCGGTCGTCTCACCGGACGGCACCTACCTGATCTTCGATTCCGACCGGCCGACGCAGCCGGGCGGCCCGCCGCTCGTTCAGTCCTACTTCGGCAGGCCGAACCCCGGCAGCAATCTGTGGAAGGTGAAGCGCGTCGGCGATCAGTGGGGCGAGCCGCAATGGCTGGGTCCGGTGATCAATGACTCGGCCTTCATCGATTCCCCGAGCATCGCCGCTGACGGCAGCGTCTATTTCCTGCGCGTCGACCAAGGCCGGGTGCATATCTTCCGCTCGCAATTCAGGGACGGCGCCTACCTGCCGGCCCAGCGCGTGGCGATCGGGGATGCGGCGGTCACCACCCACGATCCTGCCGTCGCGCCCGACGAATCCTTCATCGTCTTCGACTATGGCAAGGTGAAGAACGGCCTGGGGCGGCTATCGATCGCCTTTCGCCAGGGCGATCACTGGAGCCGGCCGATCGATCTGGGCGACGAGGTCAATCAGGACATTCCGTGGAGTCCGCATCTCGGCCCGGATCATCGTACGGTCTATTTCACGGGCGCGACCCATAGCTGGCGCCTGTCGCTCGAGCCGTGGCTGGCCGCAGGCGCCTCCGGAAACAGATAGTCGCGATCGCGGGAAACGGCCGGGTTATTTCGGCAGATCGGCCTTGTTGATGCGGATCAACTGCCGGCCGGGGCGGTCGGCGGAGGCCGGTACCGTATAGATTTCGAGCTTGATCCCCGGCTTGACCAGATCCAGGCTGGCCGGCGTGTTCAGGGTGATCGAGATGCCGGGCGGGACCGTGATCTGCCGCGTGCCCGAGCCGTAATCGACCGTCAGGCGCCGGCCGCCGTCCACGCTGACCGCCGTGGCGACCACGCCGTTGGTCATCATGGTGCCGGTCTGGTCCATGGCGCGGTTGACGTCGAAACGCGGCGTGTTGGGCGGAAAGACGCGAATCTCGACGGACACGCCGGTGCCGTCGGGCTGGGTCTTGTTGGCCGTGGCGACGTAGCTGCCGGCCTGGATCTGGTCGAGGCCGATCGGCTCGACGACGGTCACGCTGCGGTTGGGCAGCAGATCGATCGCCGTGTTCGACCCGTCGGCGGCGGTCAGGGTCAGGCTCTTGTCGGACACGGTGGCGACCGTCCCCATAAGATGCTGCGGTCCCGACGGCGCGGTTTGCGCACCAGCTGAGCCGGCATAGAGCGAAACAACGGCCACGGCCGCCAGCAACATCCTGTTCATGTCTGTCCCCATCCATTGGCGTGACATCGCCGCACGCGCCGGCCATTCTAGGCTTAATCCCCTCCGACGGCAAAAGGTTCATCGTGACTTGGACAGGCCAATTTAAGGTGCCGCCGCCGCACCGACCGTGCCGCGCAGCCGCGCCCAGTTGGCCAACCCCAGCAACGGTCCCGTCATGAAGGTGGTGGCCAGCGCCATCAGGACCAGCATGGCGAAGATGCGCGGCGGCAAAATGCCGAGGTCGTAGCCGATATTGAGCGCGATCAACTCGACGAGCCCGCGCGTGTTCATCAGCGCGCCGAGCTGAAACGACTCGCTCCAGCTCATGCCGGTGAGGCGCGCCGGGATCGTGCTGCCCGCCACCTTTCCCGTCACGGCGACCGCGACGATGCCGGCGACGACCAGCCAGCTGGTGGCGTCGTTCAACATATTGACCTGGGTGCGCAGACCGCTGAAGGCGAAGAACAGCGGCAGCAGGAAGACCGTGCTGAAATTCTCCAGCCGCACCGACAGGTATTCGTGGAAATCCTTGTTGCGCGGCATGACGGCGCCGGCGAGAAACGCGCCGAACAGGGCGTGGATGCCGATGGCCTGGGTCGCCAGCGCCGACGCGGTCATGACGACCAGTATGGCGGCGATCGCGCCGAGCGCGCCGGGGCTTTTCAGGCGCTCGACCGTCAGGACACGGGCCAGCAACGGCCGCACGCCGAACAGCATGACCAGGACATAGACCACCAGAAGGCCCAGATTGACCAGGGTGGGCACAAGTCCCGTCGCCTTCGCGATCGCCACGATGAAGGCCAGGATCGCCCAGGCGGTGGCATCGTCGACGGCGGCGCAGGTTAGTGCCGTGACGCCCAGCGGCGTCTGCGTCAGACCGCGGTCGCTGAGGATGCGCGCCAGGACGGGGAAGGCGGTGATGCTCATGGCGATGCCCATGAACAGCGCGAAGCTGACGAACGTGGTGCCCGGCGCCGCGAAGGGGCGATACAGCAGAAGCGCCGACGCCGCCCCCAAAAGAAACGGCACCATGATGCTGGAATGGCTGACGACGATGGCCGTCTGGGCGCGCCGCCGCAGATTGCTGACATCGAGCTCCAGACCGACGACGAACATGAACAGGCAGACGCCGATCTGGCTGAACAGTTGCAGGATACCGAGCGACTCCTTGGGAAAAACGAAGGCGAACGACCCCGGCGACAGCCAGCCGAGCAGGGACGGTCCGAGCAATATCCCCGCCAGCATCTCGCCGATAACCGCCGGCTGGCCGAAACGGCTGAAGAGGCTACCGACGAGCCGCGTGGCCACGATGATGACGATGAACTGGATCAACAGGTGCGCCAGCGGATCGTGGACGTTCTGCCACAGGGCGGCCCAGACCGAGGCGCCCGCGGCTGAGGCGATATGCACCGCCGCGGCCGGCCCCAGCGACATGTGCTGGCCCAGGTGGAATATGGCGCCAATGCCCAGGACAAAGACGGTCGAGACGACGGCATAGATGGCGAGGATTCGTTTCATATGGCGTTCCCCTTCGACTGAGCTTCCAATTTTCCGGCGCAGACTGCGGTCAAGACGATTTTCGCATGGCGAACGGGCGCGATGAACAGACGATCATTGTCAATCTCGATGACATCCATCCCAAGGTCAAGGCAGGCACCGTCGCCTTCACGATGTGTCGCGCGTGCCGCCCCGCCCATCCGGCAATCGCGCCTTGATGTGCTCGATAAAGGCCCTGAGCTTGGGCAGGACCTGGCGCTTGCCCGGGTGATATAGAAATATACCCGGCGTCACCGTGCCGAAGCCTTCGAGCACGGGCACCAGTTGTCCCTGGCGGATGGCTTCCAGGGCCAGCGGCTCGGGCACCAGGGCCAGTCCTACCCCCTGCATCGCCGCGCCGATCAAGGTCGGATAGTCGTGGGCGATCAAGGGACCCGAGACCTGTGCCTCGATCGTCTTGTTGCCGTCGGTGAATGACCACAAGGCGATGGCGCCGTTCGACCGGCGCAGGCGCAAACAGGCGTGGCGTCGCAGATCCTCGGGGCGTTCCGGCCGGCCGTGGCGCGCGACATAGCCGGGACTGGCCACCGCGACGAACGGAAAAGGCGGCGTCAGCCGCACCGCCACCATGTCGGGCGCGATGAATTGACCCAGCCGCAGACCCGCGTCGAAGCCGCCGCTGGCCAGATCGACCATCTGGTCGCTGGCGGCGATTTCCAGCTCGATCTCGGGATAGGCCCGGCAGAAGGAGGCGATTACCGGCTCGAGTATCAGGGGCACCACGGCGCGCGGCACCGACAGGCGCAACAGCCCGCTCGGCCGCTTGCCGAGATCCCCGGCCACTTCGCCGGCATGGACCAGTTCCTCGAAAGCCGGGCCGGCGCGCTCGAAAAAGCGCTGCCCGGCCTCGGTCAGGCCGACGCTGCGCGTGGTACGGATGAACAGGGCGACGCCGAGCCTGGCCTCGAGCGCGCGCACGGCCTGGCTGACAGCCGACGGCGTGACGCCCAGGTCAGCCGCGGCGCGGCGGAAGTTGCGCCGCCGGGCGACGGCCAAAAAGGCTTCGACGCCTTCGAGCGCGCCCTGCCGGATTGTGTAGTTTTGCTTCATAGGTTGTGGAGACTATAACGGATAGTCGCACGGCGGAAGAGGGGGATATAAGAGGCGCGAACCGCACAGGACACCTCTCATGACCGACCCGGATACCATACGCCGCCATTACGGGACTGAAAGCCTCATTCCTCGACTGAAGGCAGCGCTTGAGGTTTTCGGGCCGGAGGATCAATTATTGAGGCCAGACCAATTGGGCCCGCTCGACCAGTTCCATACGCTGGGCGCGAAGGCGACGGCAGATCTCGCCGAGATGGCCGGCATCAGGGCAGACAATGCGGTGCTCGATGCCGGCTCGGGCCTGGGCGGACCGGCGCGCCTTATCGCCGCGGCCTGTCATTGCCATGTCACCGGCATCGATCTCAGCCAACCCTACACCGAGGCCGCGCGCTATTTGAGCCAGCGCACAGGGCAGGGCGCCCAACTGACCTTCGAGACGGCCAGCGCGCTCGACCTGCCGTTTACCTCGGGCGCCTTCGATGTCGTCCTGCTGCAGCACGTCGCCATGAATATCGGTGACCGCACCGGGCTCTATCGCGAAATGCGCCGGGTCCTCAAACCCGGCGGGCGTTTCGCCACCTTCGATATCGTGGCGGCAAGCGGTGAGCCGGTCTATCCGCTGCCCTGGGCGCGCACGCCGGACGCGAGCACCCTGCTGAGCGCCGCCACCACGCGCTCAACTATTGAAGCGGCCGGCTTTACGGTCCTGGCCTGGCGCGACGATACGGAGGCCGCCACGGCCTGGTTCGCCAAGCTGCGCGACACCGGCCTGCCGTCTGGACCCAATCTCGGCACCGTCATGGGGCCGGACTTCGCCGAGCTGACCGGCAATCTCGGCCGCGGCCTGGCGGAAGGCCGCCTTGGTGTCGTCACCGCCGTCTTTGGAGCGAACTGATATGACCGCGCTTATTTTCCTCGGCCAACTCGTCCTCGGCTACGTCGCCTGGCTGCTCGTCTTCGCCGTCTATATTCTGCCGAAATTCCGCGCGATGCCGCGCTTCGACGTGCAGCGCGCCATCGCCACCCTGCACAGCTTTCGCTTCTTCGGCCTGGTCTTCGTGATACCCGGCGTCGTCGGCACACACCTGCCGCAGAGCTTCGCCAGCTTTGCCGCCTGGGGCGATTTCGCCGCCGGCATTCTGGCGATACTGGCGCTCATCACCGCGCGCATCCGCCCGCTGTTCTGGTTGTTCGTCGTCGCTTTCAACCTCGTCGGCGCCGGCGATATCATACTCGACTATACCCATGCCGTTGCGGCCGGCCTTCCGGCTCTGGCCGGAGAGCTGGGCGCGGCCTACATCATCCCGATCATCTACGTGCCGCTTCTGATGATCACCCATGTCGCCGCGGTCTATTGGCTGATGCGGCCGAAATCCGGCGGAGATGAAAAAATCGCGTAAGGGCCGGCGTTCATCGAACCCTTAGACCTTGTGCGGTAAGATATGGCTGCGTCCTTACCGCCGCGATGCCATTCTGAAGCGCGGGGCTGGAGATTGCACAAGAGGTGGTTATGACCGCATTTGACCTTGCCCCGACGCGCCGCCGGCTGGCGCACAGCCTCATCACCCTGGTCACCCGGCCATCGAGTGGCGAAGCCGTGGCGCTCGACGTGGTCGAGGTGATCGGCGAACGCATGGTGTCGCGTGAAGACGGCAATATGCGGGTGGTCGGCGCCTTCGTTCGCTCCAATATCCGCCTGTTTCTCGAAGGCCTGTTATCCTTTGAGAAGATATTCGACCGCTTCGTCGAAGCCGCGGCCAAGGCGCCGCGCGGACAGCGCGCCCTGCTGATGTCGTTCAGCCGCAATGTTGGCCCAGCTTGAGGTAACGCCCTAAAACAACCCAGGCTGCTCGGGCTTGGCTGACGTCGCCAGATGAACGCCTTCCAGCTCCAGCATTTTCAGCTTGCTGAACTCGCCGCCCGGCGCGGAGAAACCGCCGACCTTGCCGCCCGCCGCCAGGCAGCGGTGGCAGGGAATGATCAGCGCCACCGGGTTCTTGGCCATGGCCTGGCCGACGTCGCGCGCCGCTTCCCAGCCGCTGGCGCCGACGGCCTTGGCCAGCGCGCCATAGGTCGTGGTCTGGCCCCAGCCGACGCGGCACAAGGCCGCGTAGATGTCGCGAAACAGCGGACTCTGGCCGTCGAGATCGAGGCGCACGCCGGAAAAGTCCACGGTCTCGCCGGCGAAATAGCGCTTCACCGCCGCGATGATGTCGACGACCTCCGGTGGGGGCGGTCCCGGGCGCGCCTCGGGCACGCGACGCAGCAATAATCGTTCGGTCGCGGTGGCCGTCGGGGTCGGCAACTGGAAACGCGCGATGCCGGTCTCGCTCCACGCGATGCCGCAAAAGCCGCCGGCCGTATCGAAAATGGCGTAGGTGTGCATGGGGCCAACATCGTGTGACAGATATATAAATTCAATCCGTCGCTTGCTGTGCATGCTATAAATCGGGCGGTCGCAATGGAGAGTCAGCATGCCGGCTGCCGATACCTGGTCCGCTGTTCAATATGTCCGCTTCGAGGACGAGCGAAACCGCCCGATCCGCGACCTCCTGGGCGCGCTGCCCTCGGGAAAGGTGGCCACCGCCGTGGATATAGGCTGTGGCCCCGGCAATTCGACCGAGCTGCTGCAACACCACTTTCCTGAGGCCAGGGTGCAGGGCCTCGACAGTTCATCCGACATGGTCGCCGCCGCGCGCAAGCGCTTGCCGGACATCGACTTTAAGGTCGTCGACATCGTCGATTGGCAAGGCGATGAGCGCTTCGACCTCATCCTCGGCAATGCGGTGCTGCAATGGCTGCCCGATCACGCGGCCCTTCTGCCGCGGTTGATGCGGCGGTTGACGCCCGGCGGCGCCTTGGCCGTGCAGATGCCCGACAATCTCGACGAGCCGGCTCATGTCCTGATGCGCGAGACGGCCGCGGCAGGACCCTGGGCTGCCAAGCTCGCCCAAGCCGCCGGCGCCCGCGCGCCGCGCCACACCGCCGAATGGTATTATGAATGCCTGCGCCCGATATCGGCGCGGGTCGAGGTGTGGCGCACGACCTATTATCATCCGTTGACCGATGCCGGCGCCATCGTCGAATGGTTCAAGGGCACGGGCCTGCGTCCCTTCCTCGATCCCCTCGACCCGGGCGAACGCGAGGCCTATCTGGGGCGCTACCGCCAGGCGATCGAACGCGCCTATCCGCCGCTGTCGGGCGGCGGCGTGTTGCTTTCGTTCCCCCGCCTGTTTCTGACCGCGGTGCGTACGCAATAGAAACGCATCATCAAGCGAAATGTGATTTTCGCCTGAGGACACGCGGCTTTAGTTGCGCCCCATGCCGGGGTAGATTGACTTGGCCAAGGTGTAACGGCCCATTTTTGGCACAGGCTTTGTTAACAGCCTTGGAGTAGTATTTTCCAAGAAAAAGGGCTGACACTAGCCACGAACGGGCTTAGATTCGCAACTGGCGCGAGTAAGAGCGCAAAAGCAGAGGTGCGGTGCATGCGGATGCAATCGTTCTTCAGGGAGACGCGGTCATGAGCGTCGTCGAAACCGGCCGCCCGGGTTTTGCACCGGGCGCGGCCAACGCGGTCCCTGGCCGGATACTGGTCGTTGACGATCGTCCGGAAAATCTTCTGGCCACGCGCGCCCTGCTGAGGCCTTTGGGCGCCGAGATCATCACCGCCGAATCCGGCGAGGTGGCGTTGGAGCACGTGCTCAACGGCAATTTCGCCTTGGTCCTGCTCGACGTGCAGATGCCCGGCATGGACGGATTTGAGACCGCGCGCTTGATGAAGACGCGGCCGAACATGCATTCGGTGCCGATCATCTTCGTCACGGCGATCAGCAAGGAAGACCATTACGCCTCCGAGGCCGCCCAGTTGGGCGCCGTCGACTACGTCTTCAAGCCGATCAATTCGGATATCCTCAAGTCCAAGGTCAAGGTCTATCTCGACCTGTTCCGGCAGCGTGAACAGATTCTCCAGCTCAACGCGACCCTGCGCCAATCGAACGAGGAACTGGAACGCTTCGCCTATGTCTGTTCGCACGACATGCAGGAGCCGGTGCGGATGATGAACACCTATGCCGGATTTCTCGCCGAGGACGCCATGGACCGGCTCGACGAACCGTCGCGCGACTATGTCCGCTACATCCGCGAAAATGCCGTGCGCATGCAGAAGATGATCCGCGACATCCTCAACTTCTCCCGCGTGGGACGTGAGGAAATCCGTTTCGAATCCGTGGATTGTCAGGTTATACTCAATGAAGTTCTTGAAGAGTTCGCCGATGTCGTGGCGCGCAAGCAGGCGCAGATTACGGCCTCGGTCCTGCCGACCATCGAGACCAGTCCGACCCTGATCCGCGTGCTGTTGCAGAACCTGATCGGCAATGCCCTGAAATTCCAGGACGGCAAGACGCTGCCGCGGATCGATATTACCGCCCGTCCTCAGGGGACGATGTGGCGTTTCGACATCATGGATAACGGTATCGGTATCGATCCGGCCTTTGCCGGACGAATCTTCACCATCTTTCAGCGCCTGCACCGCGAGGACGACTTTCCCGGCACGGGTATCGGCCTGTCGACCTGCCGCAAGTTCACCCGGCTGTGCGGCGGCGACGTGACCTTCGCGTCCAAGCCGGGCGAGGGCAGTACCTTTACCTTCACCCTCCCCAACAACCGCACCCTCTAAGGCCCCGGAGATGTTGCCTGATATGCGCCCCTCACTGGATATTCTCCTGGTCGAAGACAATGAAGGCGACGTCGAAATGACGCGCCGGGCCCTGAAGCGCGCCCAGCCGCCGGTGCGGCTGTCGGTGGCCAATAACGGCGACCAGGGCCTGGAAGCGCTCAACCGCACGGGCAAATATGCCGATGGCGTGCGGCCGCAACTGATCCTGCTCGATATCAACATGCCGCGCATGGACGGCAAGACCTTCCTCAGCATCGTCAAGCAGTCCGAGCCGTTCCGCGCCATACCGGTCGTCATGTTCACCTCGTCGGAATCGCCCAACGACATCCGCGAATGCTTCGAAAGACAGGCCAGCGGCTATGTCGTAAAACCGTTCGACGGCGGGCTCTATGCCGATCGTCTGCGCGAGGTGGTCAATTTCTATGGCGTCGTCGGCGAAGTGCCGTAGTCGGCGTCGCCATTGAATATTGATAGCATATGTGCTATCAATTCGCATGAAGATCGTTGTCGACACTAATATCTTCGTCTCGGCGATCATGGGCGCGCGTTCGGCGCCTCGCCAAGTTATTCGCCTTTGCTTGCAAGGTGAATTGCAGCCGCTGATGGGTAATGCCCTGCTCGCTGAATACGAGGATGTCTGTTCGCGTGCAGGCCTGTTCGATGACGCGGTTTCGGCGCCGGATGACCGGAACACTCTGCTGGACGCCTTTCTGTCGTCCTGTCTATGGACGCCGATCTATTACCTTTGGCGCCCGAATCTGCGAGACGAGGCGGACAACCATATTGTGGAACTCGCTGTTGCCGGTGGCGCGCAAGCTATCATTACAGCGAATGTCCGCGATTTTACCCGGCCCGCATTGCTTTTTCCGGGCCTGACTGTCGTTACAGCCGGCGATTTCCTGGCCGGAAGGAGTCATTAGATGAGCACCCTGACCATTCGTCTACCGGACGATCAGCACGAGCGCCTCAAGGCCCTGGCTGAGGCGCGCGGCGTGAGCCTCAATAAGTTGTTCGAAAGCTTTTCGACCAAGGCCCTGGCTGAATTCGACGCCGAAACGCGCTTCCGCCTACGTGCGGCACGCGGCAGCGCAGCGCTGGGGCTCGACATTCTGGATCAACTCGACAAGCATTACGGCAACGCATGACCCTTGGTATCTACGGCATAAAAAACTGCGACACCATGCAGAAGGCCTTCACCTGGCTGAAGGTCAAGGGCGTGGCCTATGATTTTCACGACTATAAGGCATTGGGCATCGATGCGGCCAAGCTCAAGGCCTGGGCCGCCGCCGTCGGTTGGGAAAAGCTGCTCAATCGCGCGGGCACGACGTTCAAGGCACTGCCCGACGCCGACAAGGAAAACCTGACTGAAGCCAAGGCCTTGAAGCTGATGACGGCCCAGCCGTCGATGATCAAGCGCCCGGTATGGGAGGTCGACGGCAAGATATTCACCGGCTTCAAGCCGGGAAGTCCGGAACGCGCCGCCCTGGAAGCCGTGGTTCTGGAAAAGGCCTAGCTCAGGACCGGCCGGATGATCGGCGCGAGGGTCAGGTTAAAGCCCAAGGTGATGGCGTAGGGGCGTGTGGACATAGATGTGTATCCCTATGGATAAGTCCAATCTGCGCCCGAAACGTGAAAGCTTATTTAAAACGGAGACTTAAGCAAAGGTTGTAAGGCCTTCGCTTAAGCCCGCTCGCCGATGGCCTCGTGCGCGCCGGCCTCGCCGCGGCGCCAGTAGGCCGAGGCCTTGAGCCATGCCGGATTGATGCCGTGGTCGTCGATCAGTTGCTGGCGGATCAGCCTGGCCTCGCCGCCCTCGCAGGCCACCCAGGTATGGACGTCGTTCTGCGGCAGGAACAGGCCGCGGATGGCCGCGTTGAGCGTCTTGGGCCCGCGTTTGGCACGGCGATGCACCCAATGCAGCGTCAGGTCGGCCAGGCTGTTGAAGACGATCTCGTCCTCGGGGCCGTCGACCTCGACGACCACGAAGGCCGGCGCGCCCAGGGGCAGTTCTTCCAGCCGCCGGCCGATGGCGGGCAGGGCGGTGTCGTCGCCGATCATTACATAGCCGTCGAAGGCGTCGGGGATCAGCATCGAGCCGCGCGGCCCGCCGAGATGGACCGTGTCGCCGGGCTTTGCGGTCCTTGCCCAGCTCGTGGCCGGCCCCGCCGTGTGCAGGGCGAAATCGACGGTCAATTCGCCCGTCGCGGCGTCGAAGGCGCGGGGCGTGTAATGGCGCCCGATCGGCTTCGGCCCCGTCTCCGGCGGCAGGGCATTGGCCACCGGCAAGGTCAGGATTCCGGTCTCCGGATCGGCGAAGAACAGCTTGATATGGTCATCGAAGCCTAGTGTCTTGAAATCTGAAAAGTCACCGGAAAAGTGCATTCGGATCATGTGCGATGTTAACATCTGCACGACACGGACCGTCAGTTGCCGCAGCTTCGGCTCGTAACGTACGCGCAGGATCGAGCGGCTGGTCCGCTCCATGATGGTGGCGTCAGGCATGGAGACGTCCTCCCTTTAAATTTGGCCTCTATTACGTCGCTTAAAGCTTGCCGATCTTGCGGGCCAGTTCGTCGATCAGCTCGACGGCCGCATCGATCTGGTCCTGGTTGAGCGGCTTCATGCCGCGCATCTTCAGGGCCATTTTGAGATTGCCCATGGCGCGGATCAGTTGGCCGTAGTCGCCGTGCTCGGTTTCGCCGCCCTGGTTCATGCGTTCGAACAGGACCGCGACCTCGTCGGCCTTCTCGGCGAGAAACGCCTGGCCGGTCTCGGTGATGTGCGCCTGCTTGCGGCCGTCGTCGCCGGGCTGGATGGTGATGAAACCTTCGTCTTCCAGCCAGTTCAGCGTCGGATAAATAACGCCGGGCGAGGGGCTGTAGGCGCCCTTGAAACGCTCCTCGATCTCCTTGATCAGTTCGTAGCCGTGCGACGGCTTTTCGCTGAGCAGCTTGAGCAGGACGAGGCGCAGCCCGCCGTGACCGAAGCCGCGGCCTTCGCCCCGGCCGCGGCTTCCGCGGTCGAAGGGACCGCCGCCGCGGGCGAACGGATTGCCGAAGGGGTGGCGGCCATGATGATCGTCGTGGCGGCCGTGGTGGGGGTGTCGGAAAAATCCTCTCATGGATCTAGCTTTCATTCTAGTGTGTTACGCGATATATCGGATTTGAGTTTGGCCGACGACGCGGCTTGCTCGAATTCGATGTGCATTAGATATATCTGAATCGTGTCCAATGCAAGCACTTTTTCGATATATCTAAATTGTATCTTTTCCCTGCCGGCTAAGGGGCGGGGACGCGGGCGGCGGCCGCATTACTAAAACTTAATACGAATCCTTGCATCCAAACGCCTGTCCCGGGGCCTCTTGTCCCTTAGAATGGCGGAAAACCCGCCGCATTATAGGAGATGTTGGATATGGAGGACATGGAAGGCGCTGTCGGCATCATTTCCGTTGTCGGATTCTTTGTTACGATCATCGTCGTCATCGCGGTCATCTTCGTTACGGGCGCGCGCAAGAATGCCGAACGTCAGAAAACGCTGCGGATGGCCATCGAAAAAAGCGACAACCTGTCGCCCGAAGTGATGAACGCGCTGCAGTCGATGCAGAAGAAGCCCAAGACGCCGATGAACGATGTCCGCGCCGGGCTGATCCTGATCGCCATCGCCGGCGGCATGATGATCTGGAACTATCTGGATCATGGCGAACTGGGCGGCGGTCTCGGCGGCATCGCCGCCGTGCCGGGGATGATCGGGGTGGCGCTGCTCATCCTGGGCATCATCGGCCTGAACCGTAAAGCGTAGCCGTATCCAGGGTGAGGCCGGATACGGCGAATGAAAAGCGTCATTGAACCCTCTGTGCTGCGCGGCCAGTCCGACAGCGACCTCGTCCGCTTCGCCGCGGCGGGCTCGCAGCCGGCCTTTGCCGAACTGGTGCACCGCCATTCGGCGGCGCTGCGTACGCACGTGCGCCGCATGGGCGCCCAGGGAGCTGACGCCGACGACATGGCTCAGGACGCCTTCATCGCCGCCTACGAACACCTGGCGGAATACCGCTTCGACGGACCGTTCTCGGCCTGGCTGAAGCGCATCGCCGCGCGGCGCTATCTGAAAAAGTTGCGGGCGAACCAGAAATATCTGCTGGTCGAGGACATGTCGCCTTACGAAGGTCAGGATTCGGGCGCTTCTGACGGGGCGAAGGCGCACAATCTCGACGCCGCCCTGGCGCGGCTGCGACCGGCGGAACGGTTGTGCGTAACGCTTAATTTCGGCGGCGACCTGTCGCACCAGGACATAGCCGACGAACTGAAATTACCGCTGGGTACGGTGAAGAGCCATATCAAGCGCGGGCTGGAGCGGCTGAAGGCCATCCTCGACCCGCAATCGCCTGAAGAACCTGTGAGGGCAGGATCATGAACGACAGTGATATAAATGAATTGTTCGCGGCGCCGGCGGTCTTTGACGACGCGGCGGCCTTCGAAGCGCGCACGACGCGCAAGCTGATGGTGCGCCTCATGCTGCGGCAATGGCTGGTGGTCATGGCCGGGCTGATCGGCGGGGTCTATGCCCTGTTCCAGTTCGTGCGCATCCCCGACGGCGGTCCGCTCAGCCTCAAGATGGCCCAGACCCGGACCGATATGTTGTTCGACCAGGCGGGGCATCAGTTGTCCAGCCTGACGACCTCGGGCGTGCGTTATCTCGACCTGGTGCAGCAGCCGATGGTGTTCTGGGGCGCGTTCGGCCTGTGCCTGACCCTGCTTGGGCTCTATTACGCTTATTCGCGGGAAGAAAGCCTTTAGAAAGAGAAGGTTTTTTGACACGAAACACACGAATGAAGTCGAAAAACACGAAGGCACTAGCGCCACGACCTCCTGCGCGAAGCGCCTTCCTTCATTGAAAAGAAGGCGCTTCGCGCATCAGATGCGACGCCCTGACATTCGTGTTTTTCGACTTCATTCGTGTGTTTCGTGTCAAAAGTTCTTCAATGGCTTACTACGCATGAACACCGTCGCGCCATGACTCGCATTCACACGCGCGACATATTATATGCGGTGCAACGAAACCTTTGCAGGATTCCCGCGTGAGCGCCCACTCTCAAAACATCTCGGCCCAAAGCCTCGTCAAACGCGTCAGCGTCCGCGACATTCGCGCCAGCAAGGGCAAGGCGCCGCTGGTCTGCCTGACCGCCTATACGGCGCCGATGGCCGAAATACTCGATCCGCATTGCGATATCCTGCTGGTCGGCGACAGCGTCGGCATGGTGGTCCACGGCCTGCCCAACACCATCGGCGTGACCATGGAGATGATGGTCCTGCATGCCCAGGCGGTGATGCGCACCGCCAAGCATGCCCTGGTCGTCGTCGACATGCCGTTCGGCAGCTACGAGGGCGGGCCGCAGCAGGCCTATCAGAACGCCGTGCACCTGCTCAAGACGACCGGCGCCCAGGCGGTCAAGCTGGAAAGCGGCCCGACCGTCGCCGATTCGATCCGCTTCCTGGCCGATCGCGGCATTCCCGTCATGGGCCATGTCGGCCTGCGGCCGCAGGCGGTCAATGCCGAAGGCGGCTTTCGCGCCAAGGGGCGCACCAACGAAGAGCGCGACCGCGTGCTGACCGAGGCGCGCGAAACCGACGCCGCCGGCGCTTTCGCCATCGTCGTCGAGGGCGTGGCCGAGGATCTGGCGGCCGAGGTCACCCGCGTCGTCGATGCGCCCACCATCGGCATCGGCGCCTCGTCGGCCTGTGACGGCCAGGTCCTGGTCACCGACGACATGCTGGGCCTGTTCGAATGGACGCCGAAATTCGTGCGCCACTATGCCGATCTGCGCCATCAGATCGGCGAGGCCGCCGGCGCCTACGCCAAAGATGTCAGGGCTCGGGCTTTCCCCGCCCAAGAAGAGACATATTTTTCGAAATAAGTACGGTTAGCGTCACTCTTAACGGGGGCGGCGGACTTTTGGGGCGGTGATTTCGAACGCAGTCATGACTGTGGGATTGCGCAATCCCCGGCCAGAGGTTAGGTTCCGGCCTCGCCGAACGGGCAGCCTGCAGGGCTGCCCGAAATAAACTCTGACGCCTGAGGACCCGCGTGAACGATATTTTTGACGAAACCGAAGAGAATCTCCGCGCCGACCAATGGGTGGCGATCGTCAAAAAAGCCTTGCCGTGGGCCGGGGCGGCGCTGGGGACGGCGTTGCTGATCACGCTGATGGTCTGGGGCTGGCAGGCCTACCAGGCGCATATCGCGTCGAGTTCGTCCGAAGTCTATGAGGCCGGCGCCGAAGCCAAGATCAAGGGCGACAAGGCGACGGCCAAGACCAAGTTCGAGCAGGCCGCCAAGACCGGCAACAGCAGCTACAAGGCCATGGCCTTGATGGAATTGGCCGCCATGGCCGAAGACGATAACGACAATGCCCTGGCGATCCAGGATTTCGACCTAGCCGCCAAGACCTCTCCCAATCGGATCCTTTCCGACACCGCCGCCTACAAGGCCGCGCTGCTGACCATCGACACCCAGCCCTATGCCGCGGTCGAACAGCGCCTGACGCCGCTGATGGGCGACAAGCGCCCGCTGGCGCCGTTGGCCAAGGAAGCCCTCGCGCTGGCCAAGCTGCAGAACGGCGACGTCAAGGGCGCGCGCAGCGATCTCGAAGTGCTGTCGCTGACGCTCGGCGCGCCCGAGGGCTTGAAGCAACGCGCCCAGGCCGAGATCATGGCGATCGATTCCGGCGCCGTGCCGACGGCCATGGCGGTGATGAAGCAGCCCGAAGCCAAGGCGCCGGCGATGCCGGCGGCCCTGTCGCCGGACGCCGCTGCTGCTGCCGCCGCCCAGATGCAAGACCAGTAATCGCCGTATAAAGCCAGATTGGAAAAAGCGATCATGACCTCCCGCTCCGCAAAGTTCTCCGGCACCGCCATGACCGCGTTGGCCCTCACCGCGCTGGTCACCGCCGCCGCCCTGTCCGGATGCGCCACGATCAACCGCTTCCGTAACAAGGACGACGGCCCGGTCGCCGTCGCTTCGCAGGGCCAGCGCATTTCCATCGTCGCCTTCGAGCAAAAGCTCGAGCCGTCCAAGAGCCTGAAGGGCGTCGGCTACTATTTGCCGCCGGTCCAGCCGGTCGCCAGCTGGCCGGTCGCCAGCGGGCCCAGTGACGCCCTGGTGCAGAACGCCGATGCGGGCAGGGCCCTGGCCATCGCCTGGGTCAAGCCGATCGGCCTGCCCTCCAAGAACGAGACCGAAGTCCTGGCCCAGCCGGTGTCCGACGGCCACCTGATCTATACCCTGGACGGCCAGGCGCGCGTCTCGGCCTTCGACGTCAATACCGGCAACCAGGTCTGGAGCCGCGACCTCAATCCGCATATCAAGCGCGACAAGGTCGGCTTTGGCGGCGGCCTCGCGGTCGATAACGGCAAGTTGTATGTCACCTCGGGCTATCGTTTCATCAAGGCCTTGAACGCCGAAACGGGCACGGAGATCTGGTCGAAGGCCGTCGATACGCCGTTGCATGCGGCCCCGACCCCGGCCAACGGCATGCTGTTCGTCACCGACGTCGACAACCAGATCTTCGCCTACGACGAGACCTCGGGCGAAATGGTATGGACCTATCAGGCGATCGCCGAGCCGGCGCGCATCCTGAAGGCCTCGCCGCCGATCGTCGCCGACGGCACCATCTATGCGCCGTTCTCGTCGGGCGAAATCGTCGCCCTGAGCGCCGCCAAGGGCGAGCCGACCTGGGATCAGGTGCTGGCGCAGTCCTCGCGCACCAATGCCCTGTCGGAAATTCGCGATATTTCGGGCCGGCCGGTGCTGTATGACGGCGTCGTTTTCGCCGCGTCGCACGCCGGTGTGTTCGAAGCCATGGACGCCAAGACCGGCGATCCCAAGTGGCACGTCGCCGCCGACAGCGTGAATACGCCGTGGGTTGCCGGCGACGTCGTCTTCCTGGTGACGCTGCAAGGCGAACTGATCTGCGTCAACCGCGACAGCGGCCAGATCTACTGGCTGAAGGACGAGAGCGCCGGCTACGTCAAGGACGTCAAGACGATGTTCGGCAACATGAAAAAGAAGGGCACGGCGCCGACCTGGACCGGTCCCGTCATGGCGTCGAATCGTTTGGTCATGGTCAATTCGATAGGCGAGATTTCGGCCTTCGACCCGAAGACCGGCGCCAAGACCCAGACCCTGAAGCTGCCGGGCGCGGCCTACATCGCCCCAATCGCCGTCGGCGACAAGCTGTTCGTCGTCACTGACGACGCCAAGCTCGTCGCGATCCGTTAGGACGCGACGAGCATACCTCCCCAGCTCTGCTGGGGAGGGGGACCGCGCGCCTTCTTCAGGCGCGTGGTGGTGGGGTATCTTACTTGCGGTTCTCCAGCCCTTGCGGTTCTGCGACCGTTGTCGCTCTACTGCCCCGGCGCCGGCGTCCCTACCGCATGCGCCTCATGCTCGGCAACAGCCTGCTTGTATTCCCTGGACGCCAGAAGCCTGGGCATATAGCGGATCGCCCGGCGCCAGGCGAACGGATAGGCGATGTCCGCCCCGGAGTCGAAACCCCCGCGTTCGCCGCAATCCATCGTCCGACAGGCGCCGCCGACATCTTCGAGGCGCAGTCCCTTGGCGACGGCGGTGAATTTCAGCACGCACGGCGTCTTGTCGTAATCGAGCGGGCCGAAATAGGTCAGGGCGTCGGGCATCAGGTCGGCTATGCCGGAAATATTGCATTCATGGCCGTTGTAGAACTCGCCGTGAATACGGAAATAGGCGGTTTTCGGCGTTACCTTCACCAGCTCGAATATGTCCTCGGAGGTATAGTGGTCGCCCGACACGTCGCCATTGGCGAATCTGTGCTTGTAGACACCGGCGGCTTGGTCGAGATCTGGCGGCTGTTGCGCCTTGGCGGCGACCGGCAACAACAGTAGCGCGGCAAGAAGTGGCAGCGTCTTCATATGGGTTCCCCTGTGGCGCCGCGAAACTAGACTTACTCAATCGGGCAGGCAAGCGTCCGCAAAATCTATGGTCATTCTTGCGCTTTTCGGTATAAGGCGCGGATGCCCTTGAAAATTGCCATAGTCGGCCGGCCCAATGTCGGCAAATCGACCCTGTTCAACCGCCTGGCCGGAAAAAAGCTCGCCATCGTCGACGATCGGCCCGGCGTCACGCGTGACCGCCGCTACGCGACCGGCCGCCTCGGCGATATCGACCTGGAACTGATCGACACCGCCGGCTTCGAAGATCTGACCGACCAGTCGCTGGAAGCGCGCATGCGCCAGCAGACGGAAAAGGCCATCGACGAGTGCGATGTCGCCTTCTTCGTCATCGACGCCCGCGAAGGCGTGACCGCGCTCGACCGCATCTTCGCCGGCATCCTGCGCAAGCTCGACAAGCCTGTGGTGATGATCGCCAACAAGGCCGAGGGCCACCAGGCCGCGGCCACCGCCGAAGAGGCCCGCGTGCTTGGCTTCGGCGAACCGCTGCACCTGTCGGCCGAACACGGCGAAGGCATGTCGGAGCTCTACGAGGCGACCGAACAGTATCGCCAACTCGTCGAAGGCGATTTCCTGGCCGAGGACGACAGCGACGAGGACGACGAGACCAAGCCGGTCCGCATCGCCATCATCGGCCGGCCCAATGCCGGCAAGTCGACCCTGGTCAACAAGCTGCTGGGCGAGGACCGCCTGTTGGTCGGGCCCGAGGCCGGCATCACCCGCGACTCGATCTCGGTCGACTGGGAATATGAAGGCCGCACCATCCGCCTGGTCGATACGGCCGGCCTGCGCCGCAAGGCAAGGGTCCAGGAAAAGCTGGAAAAGCTGTCGACCGCCGACACCATCCGCGCCATCACCTTCGCCGAGGTCGTGGTTCTGGTTATGGACCATGAGAACGCGTTCGAGACCCAGGACCTGCAGATCGCCGACCTGATCGAACGCGAGGGCCGGGCGCTGATCTACGCCATCTCCAAGTGGGATACGGTCGAGGCGCCGCAAACCAAGCTCGCCGAAATGCTCGAGATCTCCGAGCGCATGCTGCCGCAATTGCGCGGCACGCCGCTGGTCACCCTGTCGGGCGCGACCGGCCGCGGCGTCGAGCGGCTGATGCCGGCGGTGCTCAAGGCCTATCGCAACTGGTCGGCCAAGGTGAAGACGCGCGACCTCAACGACTGGCTGGCTTTGGCCGTGCAGAGGCACCCGCCTCCCGCCGTCGACGGCAAGCGCATCAAGCCGAAATA
>OUWB010211102.1_pt1 | contig 51615 bp, 50 predicted proteins | sample 1779821 | NCBI WGS metagenome assembly OUWB01 (sample SAMEA3914806, study PRJEB12502) | metagenome | biome: forest; material: soil | place: Canada | collected 2011-08-03 | depth 0.1 m
GTTTCCCTATTTCGTCAAGGGAACGGTCAATCACAGTTTGTGAGAAATCATTGTTAACCCATTCCGTTTCGATTTGCTTAAGCTTTTGACCGACCGCGGGTCCTCGCGTCAGGCCGCGCGCGATCAGGTCCGCCCCGCGCAGCGGAAAGGCCGGCACATCAAGTCCGGCCAGCAGGTCAAGCAATACCGCGGGCGACTGAGCCTGATGCGCGGCCAGAAGATAAACGGCGTCTTCGACCGCCTCGCGCCCAAAGCGGTAGATCAGCCGGGCAAAAACAGGCGTTTCCTCGTCCGCCAGCCGATCGGCGACCCGGCCCGCGGCAACCAGCCGGTCATGGATACGCCCAGGAAACTTCAGCCGGGCCTGCAGGGTGTCAACCGCTTTCGGCGCGAGCCCGAGGCCGGCGTCGATCAGCGCCAAAAGCCGCCGCTCGGCGTCGCGCGCCTGCGCCGCCATGGACCCGAGTTCCGCGACCTTCGTTCCGGCGAGATGCCAGCCCGGCAGCACCCGCGGCATTATCCCGGTCCGCTGCATCGCGTCGAACGCCGTCGTTGGATCGGGCAAGGCCAGGGTCTTGATCAGTTCCTGCCAGATGCGTTCGCCCGACAGTCCGGCGATCCCGGCGCTCAGCGCGACGCAGGCGGCCAGCGACGGCTCGTCGATGGCGCGGCCATAGCCCGCCGTGAAGCGGAAGAAACGCAGGATACGCAGATAGTCTTCGCGGATGCGCTGCTCCGCGTCACCGATGAAACGCACGCGCCCCTGGCGCGCGTCGTCGAGGCCAAAGCCCGTCGGGTCATAGACCAGGCCCTGACCGTCGGCATAGAGGGCATTGAGGTAGAAATCCCGCCGCTGCGCATCCGATCCCCAGTCGGTCGTATAGCTGACGACCGCGCGGCGGCCATCGGTTTCGACGTCCCGGCGCAGGGTGGTGATCTCGTAGGGATCGCCGTCGACCACGGCGGTGATGGTGCCGAAGGCCTTGCCGGTCGGCACGCTCTTCAGGCCGGCGGCGGCCAGGGCCGCTTCGGTCTCGTCGGGCGGAAGCTGCGTCGCCAGATCGAGATCGCTGGGCGCATGGCCCATGACGACATTGCGCACGCAACCGCCGACAAAGCGCACGCAGCCTTCACCGCCGCGGGCTTCCAGCGCGGCGAAGACGGCGCGCACGGCGTCGGTGCGCATGATTTCGGGCAGTTCGAGGATAAGACTCATGTCCTCGACCTTAAAACGGCGGGAACGTAAATCAAACGACCTTGACGACGCGGCCGCGCAGCTTTTCGCCGTCCGGATGACGATAGGCGATGAGCACGCGCTTGGGATCGACCGGCCCCGGCAAGGTGATGCCGGCGGCCTCCTCGAAGCCGAAGGGCTCGAAATAGCTCCGCGAGCCGACCAGCAGCACGGCGTTCAGCCCCTTGGCGAAGGCCGCGTCGAGCGCGGCCTTCATCATCGCCTTGCCGACCCCCAGACCGCGGCAGGCGGCGTCGACGACGATAGGCCCCAGAAAAGCCAGGGGTTCATAGGTGTTGGTGGCGTCATCGAAGACGAATACCGGCCACAGGCGGACACTGCCCAGCAGGCGGTCTCCCTGCATCGCCACGAAACTGAGATCGGCCTGATGCCGCGACTGTTCGCGCAGGCGTTCAGCCGTTTTGACGAATCGGCCCGGGCCGAAAGCGCGATCGGTCATCTCGAGGATGCGCGCGTCGAAGTCAGGCCCTTCCAGGGTTATCGTGTAGTTCAGAGTGAGTGCGTCCAAGGCCAAAGTCGTAATCCCTTCGGTGCCGCCCCCGCAGGCAAGGAATTGGCGTTTAACAGAAACCAAGGCGCGGGTCGCTGCAATTTATACGTCAAAATGTGACGACGGTCTGCAAGCGGTGAGACGCCTGAGCTAACCCTCCGACGCGAAGCGTCGGCAAGCGCGACTGCGCGCCCGAGCCCGTGCGAGGAGCCATGCGGCGCTTGAGCTCAACGCGAAAGGAAGGCGGCGAAGGCGGCGCGGGCTTCGGGACTGTTCAACTGCTGGCGGAAAATGCGGCCCTCTTCCCGAACCACCGCCCAAAGCGACTCGGCGTCGCGCATCAGCCCCTTGGTGTAGCGCACCGACGACGGCGACAGGGCCGCGGCCGTGGCGGCCATTTCATGGGCCGCGGCGGCGAGGTCGCCCTGCCCCACCACCCGGTTGACAAGCCCCAGCCGCAGAGCGTCGGCGGCGCCAATCTTTTCGCCCAACGCCATCCACCCGAAGGCCCGCGCATGGCCGATGCGTTGCGGCAGCAGCAGGGTCGATCCGGCCTCCGGGATGAGTCCCAGCTTGAGGAAGGGCAGGCTCAGGCTGATATCGTCCGCCGCCACGACGAGATCGCAGTGCAACAGCAGGGTGACGCCGATGCCGACCGCCTTGCCCTGCAGCGCGCAGATCAAAGGCTTTTCGAAGAAGGTCAAGGCCTTGAGAAAGCGAAACACCGGCAGGGTTTCGATATCGACGTCCGGCGACGTGAATTCCGCCGCCCCCTCGGCGAAGTCGGCGATGTCGTTGCCGGCGCAGAAGTCGCTGCCGGCCGCCGCCAGGACGACGCAGCGAACGGCGTCGTCGGCCTGGGCTTGGCCCAGCGCGATAGTGAGATCCGTATACATTGCCCGGGTCAGGGCGTTTTTCTTTTCCGGACGATCGAGCGTCAGCCGCAGAATGCCCTCGCCGATCTCGCTGATGATTCCGCTATCCATAAGTTTCCCCGCGCTCCCTGCTGTTTAGGGTTAACGCAGGCTTCCGCCCGGCGCAACGGTGCCGCAGCGGCAGGATGAGCGCTTTTTTCGGGCATTGCCATTTGTCGCCCATATCCTGTAGATAGGTAAACCATAACACCAAAAAACCATCCGCCCGCCTTTGTGCGTGCGGCGCCTACAGGTTCTCGCGAAGCTCTTGAGAAAGTCGCCCCTTATGAACATGTCCCATATTCTGGATAGGGCCCGCGCCCTGATCGTCACCGCCGGGATGGCCGTCGTGGTCTGCCTCGGCGCCGGCCAGGCGGCCTATGCCGCCGATTTCAAGATGGACCCGAAGATGCAAATGCAGGGCATGACCGATGCCCCGGCCATCATCACCGCGTCCGGCATCACCTGCGATCCCGCCAGTGCCTATGTGCGCGGCGATACCACGGTCACCGACAACGGCCAGCAACTGAAAGGCAAGCTTTACGAAATCGCCTGCAAGGCCGGTCCGGGCTTCCTGATCACCAAGACGCCCGACGGTGCAACGCACCAGCCGTTCACCTGCCTGCTGGCCGCCAAGGTGCAAAAAGGTAAGGCCGACAGCATTCTCTGCGTGCTGCCGGAAAACACTCCGGCCTACAAGTGGCTGCAACCGATCGCCCAAAAGTTCCTGCCTGACTGCCAGATCAGCGACGCCAGGCTCCTGGGCTCGACCACCGGCGATAACCCGATCGATCGCTACGAAGTCGCCTGTGGCGCCGCCCCGGGCGGCATCATCGACTATCCGCAGTTCAAGTCCACGGCCCCGGTCGAGTATCATAACTGCCTGATGGTCGATGGCGGAAAGTCGGCCTGTACCCTGACGACGAAGGCTCAGATGGCCGTGCAAATGGCTCCGCTGGCCGCCAAGGCCGATCCGAAGTGCCAGGTAACGGGCGCTCGCTTCGTCGGCGTGGCCAAGGAAAGCCAGGCGACCTACTATGAATTCGGCTGCTCCAACGAGATCGGCTTCGTCGTCCAGACCGCCGGCGACGGCAGCTTCGTCCGCGAAGTGCCGTGCAGCGCGGCCGGCGGTCTCGGCGGCTGTACCCTGACCTCCGCCACCACCATCGCCGCCGGCGCCAATGCGGGCTACACCGCCCTGCTCAAGACGGCCGGCAAGACCTGCACCGTATCGGACTACAATATCGTCGGCTCGCAGGACTCGACGCACCGCGACTATGTCGAGTTCAAGTGTCCTGAACAGCCGTGGGGCCTGATCGGCTTCGTACCGCAGGCGGGCACCCAGTCCGACGTCTCCGTCACCGATTGCTTCATGGATCAGGTCCGTCACAAGTCGTGCACCTTGACCACCGTCGACCAGCTCAAGGCCCAGATCGACAAGTTGATCAAGGCCGCCGAGCCGACCAAGGGCTGCGACACCAAGGACGTCCGCTATATCGGTGAAGCGGAATCGCCCGAGGGCGCGCTGATCGTCGAAGTCGCTTGCGTCAACAAGCGCGGCTATATCGGCGTCATCAATCCGGAACGCACCAAGATCGATGCCGATCCGTGCCGTCTGGCCGCCGCGCACCACGACGCGCAAAAGTGCACCATCCCGGAAAACGGCACCTATGCCGAGTAAGGCTTGAAGCCCTAACGGAAAAGCCCCGAAGTCTCTGGACTTCGGGGCTTTTTTTGTACTCCCCCGCTGCGCGGGCGAGGTGGATTTTGGGCGCGCCCGCGCTCAAAAGACGGAGGGGGGCGAGACCCCGCTGCGCGCGGGCGTTCGCTTATCGCGCCGACACCGTTTCGAGATGAACCGGGTTGGCCGGCGCCAAGGACACCCAGCCGAGATCGCCGCCGGGCGCCTGGCGCGATATCCAGGAATAGCCGGTGACTTGCCACGCCTTGACCTCGCCATGCAGGTTGTCGAGGACGTAGTCGCCCTGCCTGGCCGACACGACCAGCACGGCGTGGACCTCGCCCGCCGGCGTGCGCACGATGGCGACCGACAGCGCCGACGCCGGCACGCCCGACGCGATCAGCAGCCGGCGCTTTTCCAGGGCGTAGTCCTCGCAATCGCCGCGGACACCCGGCCCGATGCCGGGCGCCACCCAATAGTCCGGGACGTGATAGACCTCTTCGTCGGTGGCCGGCTGGATGCCATGATTGACCCGGTCATTGAGGTCGATGACCATGGCCATGGTCGGCGCGTCCAGGTCGATACGCGTATAGGCCGCTGGACGCGCATTGTCCGCAAGCGGCGCCACCACCGGCGCTCCGGGCCGAGACCCGGCTTGTAACGGCATGGACGTGGCGGGCTGAAGGGTGTTGCCGCGGCCGTCGACCTTGGCGGTGCGGAGCAGCGACTGGCGTTTTTCGATCAGGGCCGTGCGCGCGCCGGCGGCGATGCGCTCGACATTGTCGGCGGGCAAAGACTGACAATCGGTCGGCGAACGCACGCACATTTCCAGATAACCGGTCGGCGCCGATACCGGTCCGCCGACGGGCATATAGTCGACTGAAGCCGACGGGCTTGCGGGCGCCCCGGCGATCGACGGCGGCGCGGCAAGAAAGCTCAGAAGCGCGGTCACCGCGACCGCGGACGTCAAGGATACGCTACGCACAGAATACATCGGCAAAACTCGCTCGCCCCAAGGACCACCAACCGGATCACCTTAACCGGTAAATGAGCGAGGTAAACGCTTTGACAACCCGCCGTCACCTCACGCCTTCGCAACCGCAACAAGCGCAAGGTGTTTGAATACAGGAAGCGTAAAGGCGGACCGCGATTTTATAAGGTTTCCATAAAGCGGCAGGCCTCGCCAAGCGACGGATTCACAATTTCGTCATCGCGCATGACCACCCGGCCGCGGATGATCGTGGCCTTGGGCCAGCCGGTGACTTCCAGGCCGTCGAAGGGCGTCCAGCCGCTGCGCGTGCGCATGTCGGCATGGCGCAGAACGCGCTTTTCCTTGAGATCGACCAGGGTGACGTCGCCGTCATAGCCGACGGCCATGCGCCCCTTGTCGGCCACGCCGAAGACCCGCTGCGCCCCCGCCGAGGTCAGGTCGACCAGCCGCTCCAAGCTCATCCGGCCCTGGGCGACATGGTTGAGCATCACCGGCAGCAGGGTCTGCACGCCCGGCATGCCGGACGGCGACGCCGGATAGGGCTTGGCCTTTTCCTCGAGTGTGTGCGGCGCGTGGTCCGAGCCCAGGACGTCGGCGACCCCCTGGACGATGCCGCGCCACAGGCCGTTGACATGGTATTGGTCTCTGATCGGCGGGTTCATCTGCGCCAGGCCCTTCAGCCGTTCATAGGCCTCCGGCGCGACGAGCGTCAGGTGCTGCGGCGTGAGTTCGACGGTCGCGATATCCTTGTTGTCGGCCAGGAAGTCGATCTCCTCGGCCGTAGTGACGTGCAGCACGTGGATACGCTTGCCGGCCTCGCGCGCCAGCCGCACCAGGCGATGCGTCGACTGGATCGCCGACTGGGCGTCGCGGACATAGTCGTGGCTGGTCCAGTCGCCTTCGCGCGCCAGCGGCCGGCGCTCGGCCAGGCGGTACTCGTCCTCGGAATGGAAGGTGGCGCGGCGATTGACATTGGCCAGCACGGCGGCGACGCCGGCGTCGTCGGCGATCAATAGCGTCCCGGTCGAGGCGCCCATGAACACCTTGACGCCGCAGCAGCCCGGCAGGCGTTCCAGCGCGCCCAATTCGTGCACGTTCTCATGGGTGCCGCCGACATAGAACGCGTGATCGCAATGCATGCGGTGATGCCCGCGCTTGATCTTGTCCTCGAAGGCCTCGGTATTGGTCGTGGTCGGGTTGGTGTTCGGCATTTCGAACACGGCGACGACACCGCCCATCACCGCCGCCTGCGATCCGGTCTCCAGGTCTTCCTTCCACTCCAGTCCGGGCTCGCGGAAGTGCACCTGGGTGTCGATGACACCCGGCATGGCCAGAAGGCCGGTGGCGTCGAACACCTCCGCCGCGCTGTCCTGCGACAGATCGCCGAAGGCGGCGAATCGGCCCTTGTCGATGCCTATATCGCCCTTGCCGCGCCCGGCGTGGTTGATGATGTCGGCATTGCGGATGATCAGGTCGAAGGTTCTGGCCACGGCGTCCTCCCAAGTAAGAGATTTTTATAGCGCGTCGGCGGTTTCCGGTTCCGGCTTCGAGTCGGGCTGAGGCTCTGGGTCGGGCTCGGCCTTGCGGCTGTCGGCGACGGCGCGGATGCTCTCATAGACCCTGTCGATCGATAAATCGAGCATGTGACAGACGCTTTGGCGAAGTTTCGGATCGGATTCGCGGATCGCCTCGAAGCTGCGCGGCCCGCGGACGATATGGACATTGTCGCGGTCGAGGTCGCCTTCGGGCGCATCGCCGTCGTGCGTCGGCCCGAACAGGCCGAAACTTTCGATGCCCGCCGCCGCCGCCAGATGCAGCCAGATATCGTCATTGCCGATAAAAACGTCGCCGTGGCGAATGGCGGCATAGGCGCTCAGCAGGTCGAGCTTGCCGGTCAATTCCATCACCTGGGCGCGCGGCGTCGCCATGCGTAGCGCCACGGCGGCGTCGTGGTCGGCCTGGCTGCCGATGATCAGCAGTTTGGCGTTGGGATAGGGCCCGTCGTCGCGCATCAGGCGCGTCGCCAGCACGGTGAAGCGCTCGGTGGGCCAGCGCCTGCCGAGCCAGGGCGCGCCCGGCGCCATGACGATGACCGGCCGCCCCTCACCGCGCGAATCGTCGAGAAACGTCCGCACCCCGGCTTCGCGCGCCGGCGCGATGTCTAATGCCGGCCCGGCCTCGCCTTCCAATTGGAGCTTGGCGCGCAGTTGCGCCAGAGGCCCGGCGGGATTGCGGCGATCGAGGACGAAACGCGTCTTCGACTGCAAAAAGCGCGACAGCCAGGCCACCACCGGGTCGCGGCCGATATCGACGAACAGGCCCCACGCCTGACGCGACAGGCGCCACGCCAGCTTGGCGCCGGCGACACTCAGCCACGAAGCGTCGAAGACTTGCAGGTCGTCGATGCCATCGTCATCTTGATAGAGCTCAGCGGCGCTCTTTCCCGTCACCAGAGTGATATGGGCATGCGGAATCTCGGCTTTCAGGCGGCGGATCACGCCGCTGATCGACAGGGCTTTCGCCGGCTCGCACAAGGCCAGAATGAGAATGGGAAAGGCCGCTTTCATGCTACATACTTAATCCCGTTGCGATTCCACGCAAGTCCGACAGGGACTTGGGCCCATAACATCATGACCAAAATAGCTTTTTTACCGCACCGCGCCTCGATCAAGGTATCCGGTCCCGACTGGGCGAAGTTCCTCAAGGGGTTGTGCACGGCCCATATAGAGACCCTCGACGCGGAGGTGCAACAGGGCAGATTCGCAAGGCTGCATTATGGCGCCTTCCTGCGGCCCCAGGGCAAGATGATCGGCGACGCCCTGCTCCACGCCGTCGCGGCCGAGGATATCCGGCTGGATGTCCCAGCCGGCGTGCGCGATGAATTGCTGGCCAAGCTCAACATGTACAAGCTGCGCGCCCAGGTGACGGTCGAGGCCCTGGACGCGCCGGTCTTCGTGGCGTTCGGCGGGATGCCCGGCGGATTCCTGCGCGATCCGCGCAGCGATATCGTCGGTGCCGAGTTCGGCTTCAGCTCGGAGAGTCATACCGCTGATGCGACCGTGGACGACTGGGCGGCGTGGCGCATGGACCTGGGCCTGTCCGAAGCCGGCAGCGATTTCGGGCCCGACGAACTCTACGCCATCGATGCCAATCTCGACCTGCTGGGCGCCGTCGACTTTCACAAGGGCTGCTATGTCGGCCAGGAACTGACCTCGCGCATGAAACGGCGCGGCCAGATCAAGACCCGCATCCTGCCGCTGCGCCACGACGGCCACCTGACGCCGGGCGCTGAAATCCTGAGCGGCGAACTGAAGGCCGGCGCGGTCCTGGCCTCAAGCGGCGGACGTTCGCTGGGCCTTATGCGGCTCGATCGCTGCGACGGTGAATTGACATGCAATGCCTCAATCGTGCGACTGCACCGGCCGGCGTGGCTGGCGCCGTCCGCCCTCACCATACCTCTTGTCAAAGGAAGCTGACATGACCGACCTGCACCGCTGCCATTGGCCCGGAACCGATCCGCTCTATTGCGCCTATCACGACACGGAATGGGGCGTGCCCGAGTTCGAGTCGCGCGCCCTGTGGGAAAAGCTGGTGCTCGACGGCTTCCAGGCCGGCCTGTCGTGGATCACCATTCTGAGAAAGCGCGAAGCCCTGCGCAATGCCTTTGCCGGTTTCGATCCGGAGATCGTCGCGCGCTTCGGCGAGGCCGACGTCGAGCGCCTTTTACAGGACGCCGGCATCATCCGCTCGCGCGCCAAGATCACCGCGGCCGTCGACAGCGCCCGCATCACGCTCGACCTGCGCGACAAGGGCATCGAATTCAAGGACTTCATCTGGGCCATCCAGGACCATAAACCCCAGGTCAATCATTTCCGGAAGGGCGAAATCCCGACGGAGACCAAGACCTCGCAGGAACTGGCCAAGCTGTTGAAATCGAAGGGCTACAAGTTCTGCGGTCCGGTCATCGTCTACGCCTTCATGCAGGCGGTCGGCATGGTCAACGACCACGTCGTCGACTGCTTCCGCCATGCCGAAGTTGCCGATTTGGTGAAAAAGGGGTAAAGCTTACGCCTCGCACGTGACAAAGGGGGCTTTGATGACCGTGCCGTTGATGTTTCAGCCTTTGGCGAAATACGCCCAGTTCGAAGGCCGTTCCAGGCGGTCGGAATTCTGGCTGTGGATGCTTTTCCGCTTTCTGCTCGGCATCGCCATGGTCGCGCTGATCATCGCCCTCATAGCGCCGGCTTTTTCGGCGATGATCGCCGATCCCCACACGGCACAGGCGCGGGTGCCGCTTCTGATGGCCGACATCTTCCGCATCTATCCTCTGTTTATGCTGATCGACCTGGGCCTTTTCCTGCCGACCCTGACCGTGGCGGTGCGTCGCCTGCATGATAGCAATCGCAGCGGCCTGTGGCTTCTGACGCCGTTGGGGGTGTCGGCCGTGGGCCTGATCGTTCTCATGGGCGCCGGCGTGACCGTCGCCGTCGTACTGACGTCGGCCGGTCCACACAGCACAGCCGGACAAAGCCTGGATGCGATATGGCCAATTTTCGCCGCCTACGCCTTCTTTTTTATCACCCTTCTGAGTACCTATGTCGTTCTGCTGATTTTCATGATTACCGGCGGCACCAGGGGGCCCAATCGTTTCGGCCCCGATCCGAAGGGCATGGCAAACGCCGCCGCTTGACGCAGCGGGCGGGCCCAAGGTTGCCGTTTTGGCGAAATAGGCGTAGGTTTAGGCACCTGACGCACGAGACAAAGGGGGCTTTGCATGGCCGTGCCGTTGATGTTCCAGCCTTTGGTGAAGTATGTCCAGTTCGAGGGCCGTTCGCGGCGCTCCGAATTCTGGCTGTGGGTGCTCTTTCGGTTCCTGCTTAACCGATTTATCAGTGTCATGGCTTTCGCCTTCATCGGGCCATCCATGATGCAGTTTGGCATGCATCCAGCCGACTATTCCGGAAATCCAGATGCATTCATGCACGCCTATATGGCATCGATGTCGCCATGGCTGCATATCATGCCATTCATCTGGCTGGTCGGATTAGCCTTGTTCCTGCCGACCCTTGCCGTCGACGTGCGCCGCCTGCACGACATAAATCGCACCGGCTGGTGGGTTGTGCTGCCCTACGTCACCCTTGCCGTCGGGGTCATCGTGTTCCTCGTCGTCGGCGGATCCACCTTGTTCACCGCCCTGGCGGCCCATTCCAACGGCGGCATGTCTGAAGCCGACGGCGTTAAACTGGTGTTCGGCGTCATAGGGTCGGCTTTCCTGTTCATTATCCTCCCGTGCCTGATCGCCTGGATCGTGATGCTGGTGTTCTACGTCACCGAAGGCACGAAGGGCCCCAACCGCTACGGTCCCGATCCCAAGGGTGATACCTCGCCCCAAGTGTTTTAAGCCATGGCCACGCAATCGAAGATCTTCCCGATGTTTCGCCCGATCGTGCGCTATGTCGATTTTCAGGGCCGCTCGCCGCGGAGCGAGTTCTGGCTATTCCTGCTGTTCAACTACCTGGTCGTGGCCGGTTTCGCCGCCCTTATCGCCGGCGGCGCGACGGCGGGCGGCCATATCGACTTCGACAAGCTCTTGGTCAGCTATATGCGGTTCTCACCGCTTCTCAGCCTGTTCAACCTGGCGGTCTTTCTGCCGAATCTGGCCGTGCGTGTACGCCGACTGCACGATATCCGGCGCAGCGGCTGGTGGATCCTTTTTCCGACCGTCGTCGGCGTCATCGCCTATGTCGTCTTCTTTATCGTGGACGGGCCGGTCCTCCTTCAGACGGTGGTCGACATGGGCAAGAAAATCAACGCGTTGGGCGATCCGGCATCAATTCCGCCGGCGGCGATCATACGTCTGGAACTGCCCTTGTGGACACTCATGCTGCCGTGGGTAATGGGGCCTACCATCGCCGCCGAACTGCTCATGTGGATCGCCTATGCCTGGCCGGGGACCAAGGGAACCAACCGCTTCGGCCCAAATCCGCGCCTCGGCGCCCCTGTCGACCTGTTTTGACGCGGCGCCCTCTTTTCGGCCTCGGCAAATCGGTTTAATCGGCATCTCATGGCGGATTTGGCTTATGAATTGGCCCAGAACCTGGGAACCGGCAGGCGCGTGTGCGGTGTCGATGAAGCGGGGCGCGGCCCCTGCGCCGGTCCCTTGTGCGTTGCCGCCGTCGTGCTGGATCCCGCCAACCTGCCCGAAGGCATTGACGATTCCAAGGCGCTGACCGAGGCGCGCCGCTTCGCCCTGGAGCCGCAAATCAAGGCCGCCGCCGTCGCCTGGTCGGTGATCACGATCACCGTCGAGGAGATCGACACGCTCAACATTCTGGGCGCCACCATGGCGGGCATGACACGCGCCGTCGAAAGGCTCGATCCCTGCGCCCACCACGCCCTGATCGACGGCAATCGTTGCCCGAAACTGACCATCCCCTCGACGCCGATCGTCAAGGGCGACGCCCTGTCGCTGTCGATCGCCGCCGCCTCGATCCTGGCCAAGACGGCGCGCGACCGCATCATGATCGAGATGGACGCGGTCTATCCGGTCTACGGCTTCAAGAAGCACAAGGGCTATCAGGCCGAGGCCCATCTCGACGCCCTGCGCCGCCACGGTCCCTCGCCGATCCACCGCCTGTCCTGGGCGACCATCCGCGATCTGGAAGCAGCGGGCTAGATCCGCTTCCTTAAAAAAGGGAGCCATTTTGGACTCCCCTCCGAATGGCAACGCCATTCGGCAAGCGCGACCGCGCGCCGCGCACGTTTGCGCGAGCCCGGCGGCGCCTGAGCCACAAAAAAGAACAAAACGAATCCAAAACCGAGTCCCGCAGGACCCGTCCCGAAATATATTTCTCTAAGCGATTCTCGGCGAGTCAAGTGGTAAGACAATCTTAACCGCTAGAGATTCTATTCCTTGGGATTCAAGACTTTAGCCCGTCGGCAAAACGCCAGACGGGTCATCTGCGAAAGTGTCCCATGCCGAAGCTCAAAACCGCGTTCGCCCCCCTGCCCGCCGCCGCTCCGCTCAAGCTCGATACGATCCATGTCGGCGAATGCATCGAGGTGCTGAAGTCGCTGCCCGACGCTTCGGTCGACCTGATCTTCGCCGACCCACCCTACAACCTGCAACTGGGCGGCGACCTGCTGCGCCCGGACAACTCGAAGGTCGATGCGGTCGACGACGAATGGGACCAGTTCGCCAGCTTCGAGGCCTATGATCAGTTCACGCGCGCCTGGATGAAGGAATGCCGCCGCGTGTTGAAGGATGACGGCGCCATCTGGGTCATCGGCTCGTACCACAATATCTTCCGGCTCGGCGTCGCCATGCAGGACCTCGGCTTCTGGGTGATGAACGACGTCATCTGGCGCAAGGCCAATCCGATGCCGAACTTCAAGGGTACGCGCTTCACCAATGCTCACGAAACCCTGATCTGGGCGACCAAGGCCCGTGGCCAGAAGCGCTACACGTTCAATTATGACGCGCTCAAGGCCTTCAACGAAGACACCCAGATGCGCTCGGATTGGGCCATCCCGCTATGCACCGGCGACGAGCGTCTGAAGGACGAAACCGGCCAGAAGGCGCACCCGACGCAAAAGCCCGAAGCCCTGCTCTACCGCGTGCTGCTGGCCTGCTCCAAGCCCGGCCAGGTCGTGCTGGACCCGTTCTTCGGCACCGGCACCACCGGCGCCGCCGCCAAGCGTCTGGGCCGCCACTTCATCGGCATCGAGCGCGACGAGACCTATGCCCGTCACGCCAGCGACCGCATCAAAAAAGTCATCCCGACGACCCCGGAAGACCTGGCCATCACCGGCTCGAAAAAGGCCGAGCCGCGCGTGCCGTTCGGCGCCCTGGTCGAGGCCGGCCTGCTGCGCGCCGGCGACACGCTCTACTGTCCGCGTGGCGAAAAGACCGCCCGCGTCCGCGCCGACGGCTCACTGGTTCACGGCGCCCTGTCGGGCTCGATTCACAAGATGGGCGCCATGCTGGAACACGCGCCGGCCTGCAATGGCTGGACCTACTGGCGCTTCAAGACCGACGCCGGCCTCAAGCCGATCGACGACCTGCGCTCGCGCATCCGCGCCGACATGAACTAGCCAGGGGCTCAGCCCCTGGACCCGGACTCTGGAGACTGATGGGCCGGTGGTCGACCTGAGGGGATGGCGGCGCGTCAGCGGGCCGCGACGTCGGTGCGCGCATGGCCATCATCCGCCAGGGCCTGCGCGGTGCCGACTTCGGCCGACGTTTTTTCAATTGTTCCATCGCCTTCCGCCGGATCGAAACGGCACGTCAGGGACAGGATGCGCCCCGCCGTCGCGGATCCGTCATGCGCCTCGTGCGCTATGACGAAATAGCGGGCATTGTCGACGCCGATGCGCACGAAATTCTGGTCGGCCAGGTTATTGGGCTGCGCCGTGCAATCCTGCATCCGCCCGTCGGTATTGACAGTGCACAGGATATCGAAGGTCTTGCCCCGGTCGGCGAGGTCATAATCGGTGCTGTCGGGCCGGTAGTGCGCCGGATGCGGGTGTTGCACGACATCGACGTCCCCCAGGCGCAGGGCATCCTGGGCAAGAGCGCCAGAAGGGATCAGCGCGGCCGCAAGGAGGGCCGCCGCAAGGTTCAGTGCGTTCATAAGCCGTCTCCGAGACGTCCCACACGCCCACTCGCCGATAGCCCCAGACTAGCCAAGCCCCATGTACGGGCCAATGGGCGGGACCGGGCGTTTAAATCAAGAGGCCGTAAGGCCCTTCACCGCCTTGCGAAAGACGGTCGGCAGGTCGCCGGCGCGGCCGAGCGGTAACCATTGCCAGTCATTGTGCGCGCGCAGCATAGCCTCCCGCTCGCTTTTCGTCGGCCGGATCAGCCAGATCTCCTGGGTGAGCGCGAAGTGCGTAAAGACGTGCTCATAGGCGCCCGCGACTTCAAAGGAAAACGCACCCAGGATGGCCCGGGCTTCGGCCTCGCGCCACGGCGTGTCGCGCCACGGCGTATGCGGCACCCCCAGCATCCCGCCCAGCAGGCCCTTGTCCGCCCGGCGCTCGGCGATAAAGCCGTCGCCGTCGGTGAAGACGAAAGCGACGCCATGCCGGCGCGGCTTGGCCGCCTTCGCCGCCTTGACCGGAAAGCGCTCCGGCTGGCCCGAGGCGAACCCCGCGCAGCCGGCGCGCAACGGACACAACAGGCACAGGGGCGCCTTCGGCCGGCAAATGGCGGTCGCCAGATCCATCAGCGCCTGAGGCCAGTCGCCGGCGCGGTCGTTGCTGACCCACGCCTGCGCCACCCGGCGCACAAGCGGCCGGGCGCCGGGCAGTGGCGCCTCGATGGCGTAGAGACGGGTCATGATCCGCTCGATATTGCCATCGACGACATTGGCCGCCTCGCCGAAAGCGATCGCCGCCACGGCCGCCGCCGTATACGGGCCGAAGCCCGGCAATTTCAGCAGTTCGGTTTCACTCGGCGGAAAACGTCCGCCATGATCGCGGACCACGGCGCGGGCGCATTTGATCAGGTTGCGCGCCCGCGAATAATAGCCAAGCCCGGCCCACTCGGCCATGACCTGTTCGTCCGGCGCGGCGGCAAGGCTCGCCACGGTGGGCCACAGCTTCAGGAATTTCTCGTAATAGGGCGCGGCGTGCGGCACGGTCGTCTGCTGCAGCATGACTTCCGACAGCCAGACACGATAGGGATCGGACTTCCCGCCCCGCCACGGAAGGTCGCGGCCGTTGATGTCGTACCACCGCAACAGATCCGCCCGCAGACCCAAAATCTTGTCCGGCGAAGAGACAAGTCCCGCATCCTTCACTATACTCGACACCATGAAACGCTCCCTGCCCTCACTCGAGGAGTCCGTCCGCATCCTGCGCACGACTCACACCAAGCGCGCGCCGCGCGCCGGGCCGCCGGTACAAAAACAGGTTCAGCCTCTGCTGAAAAGCCTGCAGGCGCGCTTCGAGGCCAATGATGACGGTTCGGGCCGGTTGAAGACGCGCTGGAACGAGGTCGTCGGCGAGCAATTGTCGCGGCTGTGCGAGCCGGTGCGCATCATCAAGGGCAAGGGCAAGCCCGGGACGCTCGAGATTCGTGTCGCCGGCGCCTATGCGCCGCTGATCCAGCACCAGTCGCAAGTGGTGATCGACCGCGTCAATCTGTATCTCGGCACCGGCACGGTCGATCGCCTGCGCCTGATCCAGGGCCCTCTGAGCATCCAGCCCAAGGCGGCGCAACCGGCGCGGCCCAAGCCGCTCAACGCCGCCGAGGAACTGCGGCTGCGCGAATCGCTGGGCGATGTCGCCGACGACCGGCTGCGCGAAACCCTGTTGAAACTCGGCCGCGCCGTGCTGCAAAAGTCCAAGCCCGGCGCGTCTTGAATTTGGGCCCTGATCTCGCCGCAATCGCTTGCTTTAGAATGGCAGTTGACAAAGCCGCATCCTCCTGTCTCAAAAGCGGCCAGACAATTTTCGCGGGGACCAGCATGAACACCCTTCTTTCCAAACCGGTTCGCATCGTCGCCATGGGCCTGGCCCTGGGTCTGGCCCTGATCGCCACGGGCTGCTCCAAGTCGGCATCGTCTACGGCCGCGCTTTCCCCCAATGACATGAGCGAAGGCTCGCCGACCGCCAAGATCACCGTCGTCGAATACGCCTCGGTCGCCTGCCCGATCTGCGCCCGCGTCAATCACGACATCATGCCGGTCTTCAAGCAGAAATACGTCGATCCAGGCAAGGTGCTCTACATCTACCGCCCGATGATGACCGGCAACCCCGCCGTCGCCACCGCCGGCCACCTGCTGGCGCAATGCGCCGGCAAGGACAAGTTCTTCAAGGTGGTCGACGCCGTCATGAGCCATCAGGATGAAATGAATCAGGGCGGCGCGCCGGAACAATATGTCAATGCGCGCCCGGTCCTGCTGGGTATCGCCCAGGCGGCCGGCCTGTCCGAAGATCAGTTCAATACCTGCGTCACCGACGCTAAGGGCATCCATGCCCTCGACGACGCCAACGACCAGGCGCTCAAGGCCGGGGTCGACGCCACGCCGACCTTCTTCGTCAACGGCAAGAAGATGGACATGAAGAAGGGCGACATCACCGATTTCGACGCCGCCATCCAACCTCTGCTGAAGTAAGGCTCCGATGCGCCTCCTTGCCGTTCTGGCGGTTCTCGCCGTCGCCGTTTTCGCCGCGCCGCTGTCTGCTCAGGAAGTGGCCGGCGATCGTGCCTTGGGCAACCCAAAGGCGCCGGTGACGATCATCGAATACGGTTCGGTCGCCTGTCCGATCTGCGGCCGCTTCAATGAAACCGTCATGCCGGAGTTGAAAGCGAAGTACATCGATACCGGCAAGGTGCGCTACATCTACCGCCCCATGCTGACCGGCGTGCAGACCATAGCCGTCTCCGGTGAGCGTCTGGCCGAATGCGCCGGCAAGGACCGCTATTTCGCCGTGGTCGATGCCGTCATGCGCGGCCAGAAGGACTTCTACGCCTACGGCGAAAGCGATGTCTTCGCCCGGCCCGTCCTGCTGCGCATCGCCAAGTCGTTCGGCTTCGACGAAGCGGCCTTCGACAAATGCGTCATGGACCCGGCGGCCTTGAGCGCCATCAATGCCAACAATACCAAGTACCTCGACTCCGGTATCGATTCGACGCCGACCCTCGTCGTCAATGGCAAGCCGATGATCGACCCGAGCTTCAAGGCCCTGTCGGCGGCCATCGACGCCGCCGGACATTGATAGGCCCGACTGGGATAAGGCTGGCGGGGATAAGGCTGATCGGCATCTAGCCAGCCCGGGCGAATTAGCCTCATATATGGCGTTTACGAATCATTAATCCGCCCGGAAACCGGGCGCTCAGGCGCGTCCTTGCAGTTTCAGAAGATCAAACTCTCCGGGTTCAAGTCCTTCGTCGACGCGACCGAATTTCGCATCGATCCCGGTCTGACCGGCATTGTCGGCCCCAATGGCTGCGGCAAGTCGAACCTGCTGGAGGCCCTGCGCTGGGTGATGGGCGCGACGTCAGCCAAGGCCATGCGCGGCGCCGGCATGGACGACGTCATCTTCGCCGGCTCGGACAAGCGGCCATCGCGCAACTGGGCCGAAGTCACCCTGACCATCGACAATGCCGACCGCCTGGCGCCGCAACCCTTCACCGACCAGCCGGTGCTCGACGTCGCCCGCCGCATCGACCGCGGCGAAGGCTCGACCTACCGCGTCAACGGCAAGGAAGTCCGCGCCAAGGACGTCACCTTGCTGTTCGCCGACGCCTCGACCGGCGCCAATTCGCCCGCCCTCGTCCGCCAGGGCCAGATTTCCGAGCTGATCGGCGCCAAGCCGCAGAACCGCCGCCGCGTGCTCGAAGAGGCCGCCGGCGTCTCGGGCCTGCACACCCGCCGCCACGAGGCCGAATTGCGGCTGACGGCGGCCGAAGCCAATCTGTCGCGCCTCGAAGACATCTCCCGCGAACTGGACACCGCCTTATCCCGCCTGAAGCGCGAGGCGCGCCAGGCCGAAAAATATCGCAAGATCTCCGCCGAGATCCGCGCCCTGCAAAAGTCGATCGTCCATGCCCGCTGGCTGGAGGCGCGCGCCCAGCTGGAGGCTGCCAATAGCGACATGCAGGCGCGGTCGTTGCGCGTCGAGCAGACCACGCGCGCCGCCGCCGCCGCCCAGACCGCGGCGCTCGAGGCCAATGAGGCCATCGCGCCCCTTCGCGAGGAAGAGCAGATCGCCGCCACGGTCATGCACCGGCTCAGCATCGAAAAAGAACGCCTCGACCTCGAGGAAAAGCAGGCGGCGGGCGAGATCGAACGGCTGAAGGCCGATTTGCAACGGCTGCGCGGCGATTTCGAGCGCGAGCGCGACCTGTCGGCCGACGGCACGGTACAGGTCGAACGCCTGGAATCCGCCCTGGCCCGGGTCCAGGCCGAAATCAAGGACGCCCCCTCGCGCGAGCCCGAGCTCAAGGCGGCCCTGGCCGCCGCCGAAGAGGCGCGTATGGCCGCCGACCGCGCCATCGAAGTCCTGGCCGCTGAACAGGCCGCCCAGGCCGAGCGCCATCGGCTGGAGGCGACGCGCCTGCAGGAAGCCAAGGCGCGCTTCGACCGCCTGAACACGCAACTGGCCAATGCCCATCGCGACCGCGAGGTGCTGGGCACGTTCGACTATGCGGCGCTCGACCGGCTCAAGGCCGAGGCGACCAAGGCCCAGAGCGAAATGGAAGCGGCGCGCAAGGCGGCCGATGCCCTCGAAGGCGATCGCGTCACCCTGGTCAATGCCGAGGCCCTGGCGCGCAAGGCGGTGCGCGAGGCCGAGGACGGTTTGGGCCGCATGACCGCCGAGGCGCGCGGCCTGTCGCAGATCCTGAGCGGCGGCGCCCGCCCGGCCGGCAACGACAGCCGTCCCGTCCTCGATCAGGTCAAGCCGGAAAAAGGCTATGAACTGGCCCTGGCGGCGGCGCTGGGCGACGACCTCAACCTGTCGCTGTCCAAACGCGGCCAATCCTCCGCCCTGGCCTTCTGGAGCGAGGACTTCGAATCGCAAGCGGCGCATATAGATATGAGTGCGCTGGGGGTCGATGCCCTGTCGGCGCGCGTCAAGGCGCCCGATGCCCTGGCCCTGCGCCTGTCGACGGTCGGCATCGTCGCGGCGCCGGCCGATGGCGACCGCCTGCAGGGCCGCCTGCCCGTCGGCGCGCGGCTGGTGTCGAAGGAGGGCGATCTGTGGCGCTGGGACGGGCTGATCGTGCGCGCCAAGGCGCCCAAGCCCGCGGCCGTACGTCTGGCGCAGCGCAACCGCCTCGAGGATATCGAGCGCGAGATCGACACGCTCAAGCCGAAATTCGCCGAGGCGCAAAAGGCCCAGGCCGCCACCGCCGAGGCCCAGAAGAAGCACGACGACGCCCTGCGCGCCGCCCGCGCCAGGCTGCCCGACCTCGAACGCAATGCCCGCTTCAGCCAGGCCGCCGTCGAGGAACGCCTGCGGGCGCAGACCCAGTACGAGGCCCGCCTCGAAGCCGTCGAGGCCAGCCTCAAGCGCTTCCAGACCGAGCACAACGAGGTCGAGCACCTCTACAAGGCCGTCATGGCCTCTCAGTCCCAGGTCCAGCACATCGGCGGCATGGCCGACGCGCTGACCGAGGCGCGCAAGACCGCCGAAGTCCATCGTCAGGCGGCGATGAGGGCGCGCGGCGACCTCGACCAGGACGCCCGCGACCGCCAGGCGCGCGAAGGCCGAGAGCGCACCATCACCCGCGAGCTCGGCGAGTGGTCGCGCCGCACCGGCGAATCGGGGTCGCGTCTCGGCAAGCTCGAAAAGGACCAGGGCGCCGTCCGCGCCGCGCTGGAAAAAGCCCAGGAGGCGCCGCGCGCTTTCGAGGGCCGCCGCGTTCATCTGGTCGACCAGCTCGCCATCGCCGAACTGCGCCTGGCCGAGGCCCGCGATGCGCTGAACGCGGCCGAGAATGCCCGCCGCGACGCCGATTCGGCGCTGCGCTCGACCGAGCTGGAGGCCGCAGCCGCCCGTGAAACCCGCGCCGGCGCTCTGGCCCGTCTGGAGGCCGCCCAGGCCAAGGCCGACGACATCGCCGCCAATATCCTGGAACAGACCGGCGGCACGCCCGACGAGCTGGGACAGAGGCTGCGCGAGGAAGCCATCGCCACGCCGACCGATGCGTCCGGCGCCGAATCATTGCTGTCCGGCCTGGAACGCGAGCGCGACCAGTTGGGCGCGGTCAATCTTCGCGCCGAGGAAGAAGCGGCCGAGTATGAAACCCGGCTCGATACGTTGAGCCGCGAACGCAACGACCTGATCACCGCCATCGGCAAGCTGCGCGACGGCATCGATGAATTGAACGCCGAAGGCCGCGAACGGCTGCTCAAGGCGTTCGACATCATCAACGAGTATTTCAAGACTCTGTTCGTCGCCCTGTTCAACGGCGGCTCGGCCGAGCTGCGCCTGGTCGAATCGGAGGATCCTCTGGAAGCCGGGCTCGAAATCTATGCCTGCCCGCCGGGCAAGCGTCTGTCGACCATGAGTCTGATGTCCGGCGGCGAGCAGGCCCTGACCGCCACGGCGCTGATCTTCGGCGTCTTTCTGGCCAATCCGGCGCCGGTCTGCGTGCTCGACGAAGTCGATGCGCCGCTGGATGACGCCAATGTCGACCGCTATTGCCGCCTGCTCGACGAGATGCGCCGCCGCACACGCACGCGTTTCATTGCCATCACCCACAATCCCGTGACCATGTCGCGCATGGACCGCCTGTTCGGCGTCACCATGGCCGAACGCGGCGTGTCGCAACTGGTCAGCGTCGATCTGTCGCAGGCCGCGGCCATGGTCGCGGAAGAAGTGGCGTGACTTGCGGCCCGATCCGCTTTACCGCACAGCGTTCCGACACGGATTTCCGAAGCCGAAGGCTAAGGCAAGCGCGACCGCGCGCCCGAGCCGATGCGAGGAGCCCGAGCGGCATCTGAGCGGAAAAAAGAGAATAAAGTGCCTAAATTTCCGGGAGTTAGGGGTTATAATATGCAGCTTTCCGGCACAAATGACATTAATGGCCACTTTGTCGCCCGACTTTGCTTGACCTTTAGGGAGGTCTTGAGTAGGTTCCGCGCCGTTCGAAGCCGGGGTAGCCTCATGTTATCCCGCCTGTTGAGTGCTGAACGTGACAGATGAACCGGATGACCGCGACCCCGACGGAAAAACCCTGAGGGATCTCGATGCCCGTCTCAAGGCGATCGACGCACGTCAGCGTCCCGCCAAGGACAAACCGGCTGAAGCCGGTATGAACGCGGGGTATCAGGCCCTGGGCAGTTTGTTCGGGGGTATTCTGGTCGGTCTCGGCCTCGGGTGGGTTGTCGACCATTATGTTCACACGACGCCGTGGGGCATGCTGGTTGGCACACTGTTGGGTCTGGCCGCGGCGATCTATACGATCGTCAAGGCGGGGCAGGACCGCCCGTAACAGGAAGCCCTTCTCCGGGCTCTTCGTCAAAAAGAGACATTTCATCCGGCTTCGCATGCGCGTGGCCGGCAACACATAGAGGTTACACGGCGGATGGCCATCGACCCGTTAGAGCAGTTCAAGATCGAGAAGGTCGCCACGCTTCCCGGCTTCGACATCGGCGGCGTGCACGTTGATCTCAGCATCACCAATTCGGTGCTCGCCATGATGATCGCGGTGGGCCTGACCTTGCTGTTCTTCACCCTGACGACCGTACGCGCCAGCATCATTCCGGGCCGCGGCCAGGTCATGGCCGAAGGCATTTTCAACCTGATTGACGACCTGACCGAGTCTATTATCGGTCACGACGGCCGGCAGTTCTTCCCCTACGTCTTCACCTTGTTCCTGTTCATCCTGAGCTGCAACCTGGTCGGCATGTTCACCTATTTCACGGCGACCTCGCAGGTCGCGGTGACGCTGAGCCTGGCCGTCATGACCTTCCTTTTGGTCATCATCGTCGGCTTCGTCCGCAATGGCATGGGCTTCTTCAAGATGTTCCTGCCGTCGGGCGTGCCCTTCTACCTGGCGCCGCTGATCATCCTGATCGAAATCATCTCCTTCCTGGTGCGCCCCGTCACCCTGACGCTGCGTCTGTTCGGCAACATGGTCGGCGGCCACATCGTGCTCAAGGTCTTCGCCGGCTTCATCCTGATGGCCGCCGCCGCCGGCATCGGCTTCGGCGTCCTGATCGGCGCCCTGTCGCTCAGCACCATGGTCGCCCTGACCACCCTCGAATTCCTGGTCGCCTACCTGCAAGCGTTCGTCTTCGCGGTGCTGGCCTGTGTCTACATCAGTGACGTGGTCAATATCGGCCACCACTAACCCTCTCCCATCCTTTATCCCTACACCTACGGAGCCTACCCAATGGACGCTGCTTCTTCCCAAATCATCGAAACCGGCCTTCGCGCGATCGGCGCGGGCCTGGCGACCCTCGGCATGATCGGCGCCGGTATCGGCCTCGGCATCCTGTTCGGCAACTACTACATCGGCGCCCTGCGCAACCCGTCGGCCGCCAAGCAACAGCAAACCAACCTGTTCATCGGCATGGCGCTGACCGAAGCGCTCGGCATCTTCGCCTTCGTTATCGCCCTGATGATCCTCTTCGTTCTTAAGTAAGCAGCGGCGGGTTTCCCGCCGTTCAGGATACACCATGATCGCAACCTCCGCCGACGCCGTCGCTTCAGCGTCCGACGCCGCTTCCGACACCGGGTTCAGCGCTTCGGCGACTGCGCCCACCGTCGTGGCATCGACGGTGCCGCTGACCAATACCGCGCAACTGGCCCAGGCTTCCTCCGCGGCCGGCGCGGCGAGCGGGACCATGGCGACGGGGACCACGGAAAAGCCGGCTGACGAAGGCGGCATGCCGCAGCTCAGGACCGAATACTGGCCCGGCCAGATCGTCTGGATGCTGGTCATCTTCGCCATCTTCTTCGTCGTCATCGCCAAGGTCTTCGCGCCGCGTCTGCGCAAGGTCATCGACCGCCGCGGCGAGACCATCGCCGAGGATCTGGCCAATGCCCGCGCCAATCGCGACGAAGCCGAGGCCCAGGCCAAGCATGCGGCGGCGGAAACCGCCGCGGCCCATGCGGCGGCCAAGAAGCTGGCGGCGGAAGCCGTCGCCCGCTCCAATGCCGAGACGGCGGCGGCGCAAGCCGACGAGGACACCAAGCTCAATGCCCGCCTGGGTGAAGCCGATGCCCGCATCCGCGCTGCCCGCGACGAAGCCATGAGCCACGTTCGTGACATCGCTACCGACACGGCTCAGGCGCTGGTCGAAAAACTGACCGGCAAGGCCGTGACCGCGGCGGCGCTGAAGTCCGCCCTTGGAAAGGTATCGTAATGAATTTCGCCGATATCGAAACCTGGGTCCGCCTCGCCCTCGTCCTGTTCTTCATCATCCTGATCGTCGCCCGCGTGCCGGGCAACATCTGGAAGTCCCTGGGCGACGCCGGCGCGGCCGTCCGCGCCGAGCTCGACGAAGCGGTGCGTATCCGCACCGAGGCGCAGGAACTGCTGAACCGCATCAAGGCCGATCGCCTGAAGGCCGAGCAGAAGGCGCGCGAGATCATCGCTCTGGCCGAGGAAGAAGCCCAGCGCATGGCCACCGAAGCGCGCGCCAAGCTTGAGGACAATATCAAGCGCCGCGAGGCCCTGGCCGAGCGCAAGATCGCCCAGGCGGAAGCCCAGGCGGCCGCCGACGTCAAGGCCGCCGCGGCCGATCTGGCGGCGCAACTGGCCGAGACCGTTCTGCTGGAACGCACGCGCAAGGCTGGCGCCGACAGCCTGGTGGATAAGGCCATCGGCGAACTCGAAGGCCGCTTCAATTAAGCCTCGTACCCGTCAATGGGTTACCACTTTCAGGCTATGGTGGAGTGCTGCAAAACCCTGGGGCGAAAAGGACCTATCTCCAAGGCCCACTGACGTTCAGCCAAACCTTTGGAATCTTTAAATAAAGTCCGGTTCGCAAGACCGGGCTTTATTTTTTGTCCTACATTAACGGCCATGAAAGCCTGTTTTGCTAAGTTTTGCCCGTGGGTTCCGAATTGCAACCCTAAAAACGGCAATCGGTTTCAAAAGTAGCGTGCAATGATCAACGTTTTCGAATGTGTCATCGGACAGCACAATTTGTGGCTGGTCCTGATCGCGGCGCTGGTCTGCGTCGCCGGTGCCTGGACCATCCTTCGGTTGTTCCAGCGCGCTCAGGCGACCAAAGGCCCGCAAAGCATCGGCTGGCACTTTCTGACCGCCGTGGCCGCGGGTTCGTCGATCTGGTGCACCCATTTCATCGGCGTCCTGGCCTACCATTCAACCACACCGGTCACCTTCGACCCCGTCCTGACCATCCTGTCGCTGCTCATCGCCATAGGCGGCGCCGCGCCGGGCTTCGTCCTGGCGGCGCGTGGCCGGTCGCTGAAAGCCTCGGCGCTTGGCGGCGCGATTATCGGCCTGGCCATTGCGGCCATGCACTATACGGGCATGCTGGCCTATCGCGTCGACGGCATCGTCACCTGGGGCCAGGTCTATCTGACCGTCTCGGTATTGCTGTCGGTCAGCTTGTCGGCGGTCGCCATGTCCTTCGCGACGCGGACGTCGACGCGCGATAAATATATCGCCGCCGCCGTGCTTGTCCTTGCCATCGTCAGCCTGCACTTCACCGGCATGACGGCATTTCATGTCCATGCGCTCAAGGTCGGGCCCGCCTACTCGAATCCGGCCGCCATGGAGGCCCTGGCCATGGCCGTCGCCGTTGTCGGCCTGCTGATCATCGGCACGGGCCTCTCCAGCTATCTGATCGACGACCAGACGCGCAGCGACAGTTTCCGCAAGCTGCGTCACATGGCGCTCAACGATCCCTTGACCGGCCTGCCCAACCGCGCCGGCTTCACCGATCGCCTGAGCCACGAAGTCGCGCTGTGCGAAGCCGGAGGCTCGGGCTTCTCGCTGGTCGTCATCGACCTCGACCGGTTCAAGGAAATCAACGACGTGCGCGGCCATAGCGCCGGCGACGAAGTCCTGATCACCGTGGCTCGCCGCATGAGTCAGCATCTGGCGCCCGGCGAATTCGTGGCGCGGCTGGGCGGCGACGAGTTCGCCGCCATCCATCGCAATGACGCGGGTTCGCACCTCGGCGCCTTTATCGAACGGCTGGAAAAGGCCCTGTCCCGCACCGTCGTCCTTGACGACTATCAAATCACGCCTGGCGCCAGCTTCGGCGTTGCCCGCTATCCGCAGGACGCCGGCGACGAGGAGACCCTGGTCAACAACGCCGACCTCGCCATGTATCGCGCCAAGACCGAGCTGACGCGCCGCGTCTGCTTCTACGAGCCGTCGATGGACGAAGCCGTGCGCGAGCGGCGCGCCTTGGGCGGCGACCTGCGCGAGGCGGTCAATGGCGGCCAGTTGGCGGTCTACTACCAGCCGCAAAACAGCGTCTCGACCGGTGAGACGGTCGGCTTCGAGGCCCTGGTGCGCTGGACGCATCCGACACGCGGGCCGGTCCCGCCGTCGGAATTCATTCCCCTGGCCGAGGAAACCGGCCTGATCATGGAACTGGGCGAATGGGTCCTGCGCCGGGCCTGCGCCGATGCCGCCGCCTGGGAAAACCCCTACAAAATCGCCGTCAACCTGTCGCCGGTCCAGTTTTCGCATGCCAATCTGGCGCAACTGGTGAACGACATCCTGGTCGAGACGGGTCTGTCGCCGGACCGGCTCGAGCTCGAGCTGACCGAATCCACCATCATCTCCGACAAGGCGCGCTCGCTGCACGTTCTGCGTCAGATCAAGGCCCTTGGCGTCAGCATCGCGCTCGACGACTTCGGCACCGGCTATTCCTCATTGGAAACCCTGCGCGCCTTCCCGTTCGACAAGATCAAGCTCGACCGGTCGTTCATGAGCGAGATCGAGACCAGCCCGCAGGCCAAGGCGATCATCCGCGCCGTCCTCGCCCTCGGCAAGAGCCTGGAGGTCCCTGTCCTGGCCGAAGGTATCGAAACGCGCGACCAATTGGCCATCCTGCTCGCCGAAGGCTGCGACGAGGCCCAGGGCTATTATCTGGGCCGTCCGGCGCCGGTCGCCGAGGCCTATGCCGCCGTCATTTCCGCCGTGGTACGTGAATTGGCCCCCAAGCGCCGCTGGGCTTAGGCGCGATTTAATGCGCTCAGGCGCCGCGAGGCTCCTCGCATAAGCTCGGGCGCGCAGTCGCGCTTGCCGAAGCTTCGCTTCGGAAATCTGCGCTCAGGCGCCGCAAGGCCCGTGGGCTTAGGCCCGTTTCGCGCCGGCATTGCCGAGCCGTGCGATCAAATAGACGATCACGCCCAGCAGCAGCACGTACACGGCCTCGATCACTTCGGGCTCGTAGATGACGAACCGCGTCTCATGCAACGCCTGGACCGTGAGATAGGTGCCCATGGCCTGATAGCCCGCGCCGGCGACACCGGCATAGAGGCCGACCTGCCCCATTAACGTCAGAAGGCTGGAACGCGAGCCGCCCGACACCCGTCGGGCGATGGTGGCGATCAAGGCGATCAGCCCCGCGCCCATGATGATGACCATCAACAGCTTTACCAGTAAAGGCGCATCGGCAAAAACGCCGAGCGGCGAAAAAGCCATCAGTGTGCCGATCATCTCGGCGGTATCATTGTGCATGGTGCCCTCCCCTTTTGTGCGCTCAAGCGCCGCGCTTGCCGGGCTGAATAGTCCAGCCCGGAATTTGAGGACACCGTATAATAAAAAAGCCCGCCGGTCACTCGGCGGGCTCATGAAGGCGTGAAAGGTCCGCGCCGCGACCGGAAGGGCTGTCCGAAGCGGCGTGAACCGCTAAAGACTGGCGCTGACGGGTTTTGGGCGGCGCATATAGCGGCGGCGCAGACCACCCAGCACATGGCGCGAACGCAGGAAGAAACGTTCGAGCTTCAAGGTCTGTTGCCAGAACACCGACGCGATCTGCGGATTCCGGCGCAACAACTTGCGCACCGGCATGACCCAGTTCGGGTGACGGCGCTTCATATGAATGAATTGGCGGCGCGCCCACATGGCATTGCGCAGCACCATGATCAGGCCGATGACGACGAAAGGCAGGCCGAGGTGCAGCGGCGCCAGGGCGAAGGGAATGCCGACCACGAAAAACACCATGCCAACCGCGATCAATACGCCGCCGGTCACCTTTTTGAACAGGTGACGCGCCTGGCGCTTGATGTGGCGCCACTTACGGCCGCCCCCGGTTGCTGTTTTCGGCGCCAATGCGCCTTGCGTGCTCGACATGTGCCTGATTAATGGACGTTCTTTGCGCCCAACCTTAACGCTTGGTAAACCGCACCCGATATGGCGAGGCATGATGGCAATGTAAAGGCTCAGGCTGAATACGAGGTGAATCTGGAGAAAATTTAATTTTCGTAAGGCCTAAGCTGGAAACCGTACAGCGCCGTACGATGGAGATAGGGGTTAATGGATTGGAAATCCAGCCCTCTTGCTGCTTTGCACAATCACATCATGTGACAGGGTTATGCACAGGGTGTGAAAGACAGAATTCAACCAAGGATAAGGCACGGATCGCCGCAATGCGGCGACACGGATTTCCGAACGAATGACAGTGTACAGAGCAACTTGAAATCGCTAAGAATATCCGCGTCGCCGCATGGCGGCGATCCGTTTCCATCCGTGGGAAAACCTCTCAAATCAGTTGCTGGGCAAGCCTGAATAGGTCAGTCGCGGTTGACGCGCCGCGCGGGTCTCGTCCAGGCGCTTGGCCGGGGCCAGATAGGGCGCGCCCTTGAAGCGGCCCGTATCGCCGTCCAGGGCCGCCTGGGCCAGGGCGCGCAGCACGGCGATGAAGCGGTCGAGCTCGGCCTTGGATTCGGTCTCGGTCGGCTCGATCAGCATGGCGCCATGCACGACCAGCGGGAAGTACATGGTCATCGGGTGGAAGCCCTCGTCGATCATCGCCTTGGCGAAGTCGAGCGTGGTCACGCCGGTGTCGCTGAGCCAGGCGTCGTCGAACAGGGCTTCGTGCATGCACGGCCCGTCGGGGAACGGCACCGACATCAGGTCCTGCAGCGAAGCCTTGATGTAGTTGGCGTTGAGCACCGCGTCCTCGGCGACCTGTTTCAGACCGTCGGAACCATGGCTCAGCATATAGGTCAGGGCGCGGATATACATGCCCATCTGGCCATGGAAGGCGCACATGCGGCCGAAGTTGGCCCTGGACGCGCTCTCGCCATGTTCCTCAAGCGCAAAACCGCTACCCTCTGCGACGACCCAAGGCCGTGGCGCGAAAGCCGCCAGGGCCTGCGACAGCACCACCGGACCGGCGCCCGGCCCGCCGCCGCCGTGCGGCGTCGAGAAGGTCTTGTGCAGGTTGATGTGCATGGCGTCGACGCCGAGGTCGCCCGGGCGCACCCGGCCGACGATGGCGTTGAAATTGGCGCCGTCGCAGTAGAAGTAGGCGCCCGCCGCGTGGATCACCTTGGCGATCTCGATGATGTCGCGTTCGAACAGGCCGCAGGTGTTGGGATTGGTCAGCATGATCGCGGCGACGCCGTCATCGATCTTCGACTTCATGTCCTCGAGATCGACACGGCCGTCCGCCGTCTGGGCGATTTCGCGCACCGTATAGCCGACAAAGGCCGCGGTCGCCGGATTGGTGCCGTGCGCCGAGGTCGGCACCAGCACCGTGCGGCGATGCCCCTGCCCCGCCGCCTCGTGGGCGGCCTTGATGGACAGCAGGCCGCACAGCTCGCCATTGGCGCCGGCCTTAGGCGTCAGCGCCACGGCCGGCATGCCGGTCAGGGTCTTCAGCCAATGAGCCAGGCTGTCCATCAGGCCAAGCGCGCCCTGCACGGTCGAGACCGGCTGCAGCGGGTGGATGTCGCCGAGGCCCGCGACGCGCGCCATCTTCTCGTTGAGGCGCGGATTGTGCTTCATGGTGCACGAGCCCAGCGGATAGAGCGCCAGGTCGATGGCGTGGTTCTTCTGCGACAGGCGCACATAGTGGCGCATGCATTCGGGCTCGGTCAGGCCAGGCAGGTTGAGATCATCACCGCGCACCAGATCGCCGAGATCGGACGTATCGATTGCCACGTCGGCGAAATCGACGCCGGTGCGGTGGTAGTCGTCCCATTCGAAGATCAGCTTTTCGCTCTGCAGCAGGCCGCGCCCGCCCAAGAGGGTCTTGAAGGAGGTTCCCGTGACGTCGAAGGTTTCCGGCGCCGACGGGCGTCCGACCGTGTTCATGCTCATGACAGCACCTCCTTCAGGGCCGAGGCAAAGGTGGCGATATCGGCGTCCGTATTGGTCTCGGTGGCGGCGACGATCAGGTGGTTGGCGAAGGCCGGATCGCTGTCGAGGCGCGACACGGGCACGCCGCCCAGGACGCCTCTAGCGGCCAGGGCCTCGACCACGGGCGCGGCAGCGGTCGGCAGCTTCAAGGTGAATTCGTTGAAGAAGCGCGGCGTGACACATTCGACGCCTGACATCTTCGTCAATTGGTCGCGTACGGCATGCGCCTTGGCATAGTTGATCTTGGCGACGCGCTTCAGACCCTCCTGGCCCAACAGGCTCATATGGATCGAGAAGGCCAAGGCGCAGAGGCCGGAATTGGTGCAGATGTTCGAGGTCGCCTTGTCGCGGCGGATATGCTGCTCGCGCGTCGACAGGGTCAGCACGAAGCCGCGCGCGCCGTCGGCGTCGACGGTCTCGCCGCACAGCCGGCCCGGCATGTTGCGCAGGTATTTTTCCTTGGCGGCGAACAGGCCGACATAGGGGCCGCCGAACGACAGGGGCACGCCGATCGACTGGCCTTCGACGGCGACGACGTCGGCGCCCATTTCGCCGGGCGACTTGAGCAGGCCCAGCGACATGACCTCGGTCGTCACGACGATCAGCAGCGCATCGGCCGCCTGGGCAGCCGCGGCGATCTTTGCCACATCGGTCGCCGTACCGAACAAGTTCGGCGTCTGCACGACCACGCAAGCCGTGTCGGCGTCGATATGGGCCAGGGTGTCGGCTTCACCGTCGACCGCCAGTGGGCAGGCGTCGGTCGCCATGCCGACGGCATGGGCCAGGGTCTCGATGGTTTCGCGATAGTGCGGATGCAGCCCGCCCGACAGCACGGCCTTGTTGCGCTTGGTGATGCGCTGGGCCATCAGCACGCCTTCGGCCGCGGCGGTCGAGCCGTCATACAGCGAGGCATTGGCCACCGGCATGCCTGTCAAACGCGCCACCTGGGTCTGGAACTCGAACAGCACCTGCAACGTGCCCTGGGCAATTTCCGGCTGATAGGGCGTATAGCTGGTCAGGAATTCCGAGCGCTGGATGATGTGGTCGACCGTCGCCGGGATATGGTGGCGATAGGCGCCGGCGCCGACGAAGAACGGCGCCCTGGACGGGCTCAGATTCTTCGCCGCGAAGGCGTTCAACTGGGCTTCGACCTCCAGCTCGCCGGCATAGGCCGGCAGGTCGACCGTGCCGGAACGGCGCGCGGCGACGGGCACGTCGATGAACAGGTCATCGACCGAATGGGCGCCGATCGTGGCCAGCATGGCCTTACGATCGGCATTGCTCAGGGGCAAGTAACGCATCACCAAACCTTGTTTTTATTACAGCGTATCGAGATAGGCTTCGTAGGCGGCGCGATCCATCAGCGCGTCGAGCTCGGACGGATTGGAAAGCTTGATCTTGGCGATCCAGCCGGCGCCTTCCGGGACGGCGTTGACGATGTCCGGGCTGTTCGACAGCTCGCCATTGGCGTCGACGACGTCGCCGCTGACCGGCGCATAGACGTCCGACGCCGCCTTGACGCTCTCGACCACGGCGAACCCGTCGCCTTGCTTGACCGACTTGCCGACTTCGGGAACTTCGACGAAGACGACGTCGCCCAGCGCATTGGCGGCATAGGCGGTGATGCCGACCAGGGCGCTGTCGCCCTCGATGGAGACCCATTCATGGTCCTTGGTGAACTTCATCATCGGACTTTCCTCTTTTTTGGCCTTAAGCCTTAGGTTTGCGGTGATAGCCGTTGGCGACGAACGGCAGGGAGACGATTTCGGCGGCGTAGGTCCGGCCGCGCGTTTCGAGTTTGAGCTTCGCACCCACGGCCGACGACGCCGGCGGCACATAGCCCATGGCGATCGAGTAGCCGAGGCTGGGCGACGGTACGCCCGAGGTGACGACACCCAGTTCGGCGCCGTCTTCGCTCAGGATCTTGGCGCCCTCGCGCGCCGGCGGGCCTTCCAGCACGCGCAGCGCCACGCGAACGCGATCCAGTTGGCCGTTGAGTTGCGCCTGGATGCGACGGGCGCCTTTGATATCGCCGCGCGTCAGGCGCGACTTGTTCATGGCGAAGCCGAGATTGGCCTCGACCAGGGTGTAGCCCGCGTCCATTTCGTGGCCGTAGAGCGGCATGCCGGCTTCCAGACGCAGGCTGTCGCGCGCGCCCAGCCCGATCGGCCGCACCTGAGCGAAGCTCAGGAACTCGTCCCACAGGTCGCCGACGCGCACCGACGGGAAACTGATCTCGAAACCGTCCTCGCCGGTATAGCCCGACCGCGAGATGAACGCGGTCTCGCCGAGCAGCTCAAAGGTTCCGCATTCCATGAAATAAAGGTCGCAGGCTTCGGGGCAAAGCTCTTTCATGACTTCGTGCGCCTTGGGGCCTTGAAGCGCCAGAAGCGAGCGATCCGTCAGGACTTCGAATTCGACATCGGCGCCGGTTTCGTCATCGGCGATCGCATCGCAGATGACCTCGAAATCCTGGTCCTTGCAGGCCGCATTGACGATCAGGAGGAAGCCCTCGGCCTCGGGGCGCGACACCATCCAGTCGTCGAGGATGCCGCCTTCGGCATCGAGCAGCAGCGAATATTTCTGCTTGCCGGGCGCCAGTATGGCGAAATCGGTGGGTGTCAGGGCTTCGAGCGTGGCGATCGCGCCTTCGCCCGTCATCCGTGCCTGGCCCATATGCGACACGTCGAACAGGCCGGCCGACGCCCGCGTCCACTTGTGTTCGGCCAGCACGCCTTCGTACTGCACCGGCATATTATAGCCGGCGAACGGCACCATACGCGCGCCAAGCGCCACGTGCCGGTCGTAAAGGGCTGTATTTTTAAGGTTTTCAGGCGCGGGAGCGTCAGACATGGGGCCTCGCAGAACGATTCAGGTCCTGCCCCCGCTGTCCCTTGGTGCCTGAGAGATTTGCTCCTTCGGCGGACGTGCCGGGCACGTCACTTTCCAGCGTTTAGAAGCCTTCGCGGTCCGTTTGCCTGAGCGTTTCCGGGGCGGTTGCGCCTTCGGCGTCGTGACGAGTCACGATCTCTCCCGCGAGAGCGTGTCGCTTGTGCGCTGCGAAGGCGGCGGAGTCAAGCGGCCTTCAACCGTTATTGACGACCAGCTTGAGATGGCCCTTTTCGCGCAGTTGCGGCGGGTCATATACCGGCGGCCGTTCGATGCGCTCCGGGCGTTCCAGCAAGCGCTTCTTGTGCCGTGTCATTTGCGGCAGCAGCGCCGCTTCAAGCTGCCACATCTCGATCTCGACGCAGGCGTCGGCAATGCGTTCGATATGGCGGTTGTGACGGCGACCGGGCGGCGTCACCAGCACCAGCTTTTTCTTGGGGAAGCGTTCCTTGAGATAGCGCGCCGTGGCCGCATGGTCGCCGTCGGCGGTGACCAGATAGCAGACATCGAACAGGTCGTCCTCGGCGTCGGCGGCGATCGACAGGGCCAGATTGACGTCGCCCTGCTTTTCCACCGACAGCTGCCAGCTATGGCCGCAGGAATTGCAATTATCCATGGCATGGACGAAATGGCCGATGCGGCAGACCACGCCCTGGGCTTGCAGGGCGCGCATATAGTCCTCGTGCGCCTTGAGCTTCGACTTGGCCGAGGGACGGAAGGCCGAGCACCACACCACACGCTTGACGACTTCGGATTGCGGGACGATGGCGCGACCCAGCGCCTTGAGATTCAGCCATTGCAGATAGGGCCGCTTATAGGCTTCGACGGCGTGGAACAGGTTGAAGCCATCGACATAGAAGGCGGCGCGCTTGCGGAACAGCGGAAACCGCCATCCGCGCGGCGTCTTGAACGCCTTGTCGGTTGCGGGTTTGCTCCGTTCCGGTTGCTTCCCTATCGTCGACGACATCGACCCGCGCACCACCCGTTAACATTCTGCTAACACTAAACCTCAAGTTTGGGCGTTTGTCAGTAGGGCGGCGGATCAATTTTTTACATTTGTTCCGGCGCTTGCAGTCCCATCAGGTCGAGACCCAGTTCCAGTTGCCGCAGCACCACGCCGACCAGGGCCAGTCGCGAGGCCTTGACGGCTCCGTCCTCGGCGCCCAGCACCGGACAGGCGGCGTAGAATTTCGAGAAGGCCTGGGCCAGGCGATAGACGTGATCCGCCACCAGGTTTGGCGCGCGCTTGAGATAGGCTTCGCGCAGGGCGCCGTCGAAGGCGTCGAGCAGCAGCACGACCTCACGCTCGGCCGGTTCGGCGACGATGATGGCGCCGGCGGCCACGCCCTGCTCGGCCGCCTTGCGCAATATGCTCTTCATGCGCACCGCCTGATACAACAGGTACGGCCCGGTCTTGCCCTCGAACGACATAAAGCGATCGAGGTCGAAGATGTAGTTGGTCAGGCGGTGATTGCTCAGCTCCGCGAACTTCAGCGCGGCGATCGCCACCTTGTGCGCGGTATCGGCGAAGTCGGCCTCGGACAGGTCCTTGCCCAGGCCCGCCTCGTGCAGACGCTCGCGCGCCTTGTCGAGCGCCTGGCCGATCAGGTCGCCGAGCTTCAAGGTGCCGCCGTCGCGCGTCTTGAACGGCTTGCCGTCGGGGCCATTGACCGTGCCGTTGGCGGCGTGCTCGAGTTGGCCCTCCGCCGCATAACCGGCGAGATAGGCGGCGCGGAACACCTGCTCGAAGTGATCGGCCTGGCGCTGGTCGACGACATAGAGGGAAAGGTCGGGGCCGAATTCCTGCTTGCGCTCGACGATGGTCGCCAGATCGGTCGTGCCGTACATGGCCGAGCCTTCCGACGATACGACAAGCAGCGGATTGACGTCCTTCTTGTCGTCGTCGCGCGCCACGCGCACGATCTGAGCGCCCTGGTCGGGGACCAGCAGCCCCTGGTCTTTCAGGTCCTCAATCATCGGCGCGATGAAGGGATCGGCGTCGGATTCACCCTTCCACCAGTCGAAGGTGACGCCCAGCGCGCCATAGTCGCGGATCAGGGCGTCGCGGCTGACCGTGACGAAGTGCGCCCATAGGGCGCGATAACCCGGCCGGCCGGCCTGCAGCTCGCGCGTCGCCTTGCGCGCCCGGTCGCGATAGGCCTCGTCCGATTTGCCCTTGTTGGACGCCATCGGATAGAGCCGCTCGAGGTCTTCCAGCGTCACCGGTGCTTGGGCGGGATAGCCGCCGGTCAGCGCTTCGTCGAAATAGGGCAGATCCGGCTGTTCGTCGGACACGGCGACGATCAAAAGTCCCATCTGGTAGCCCCAGTCGCCGAAATGGGCGTCGCCTATGACCTCGTCGCCCAGAAAGCGGAAGATGCGCTTCAGGCTTTCGCCGATCACCGCGGTGCGCAGATGGCCGACGTGCATCGGCTTGGCGACATTGGGTCCGCCGAAGTCGATCAGTACCTTGCGCTTGTGCGCCACCGCCGGCGCGCCGAGGCGTGGATCGGCGGCGATGATGTTGGCGCGGTCGCTGAGCGTGGCGTTTGCCAAGACAAAGTTCAGAAAGCCGGGCCCGGCGATATCCAGGGATTGCAGCCGCGCATCGTCGGCCAGACGCGCGGCGATCTTGTTCGCCACTTCGCGCGGATTGGCCTTGGCCTGTTTGGCGACGGCCAGGGCGCCGTTGCATTGGAAATCGGCCAGGTCCGGACGATCCGAGGCATTGACGCGCCCGGCCGCGGCATCGAAGCCCTCGGCGGCAAAAGCGGTACCCGCGGTCGTGGTCAGGTCGCTGCGGAAATCGTGGGAAGGAATGAAGTCTTCGGACATATGCTTTTCACGGCTGGAATTTCCAGCCGTAATTAGCAGCGTGTTCCAGCATTACAAGGTTTATTGCGGAGCTTGCGGGCTCTGGGTCCCTTGGCCGCTTGGCGCCGGCTGGGCACCTTGCGAGGGTTGCGAACTCGAATCCGCCGCCGCCTTCTTTTCCGCCGCCGTCACGGTGCGGAAATGCTTGCCCTGGCGATTGAAGTCGGCCATTTGCGGCGTGACGTCGAAACCGACCAGAACTTCGAAATTGGCGCCCGATACGGTGATGTCGCCACGCGGGATCAGGATATTGGCGATCTGCGTGTCGATATGGACGGTGTCCTCGCCCGGCTTGAAGGTCACCGGCAGATCGAATTCCTGCTTGGCCAGCACGGTCTTGTCGCGCTCGGTCACCGCCACCCAATAGTGATAGACCTTGGTCACGCCGTCGGCCTGCGGGCCACGGCCCAGCGAAAAGCCGATATTCATACCGACGTGGATCGGCTGCTGGCCCTTGTAGGCGCAGTCCGAGGAAATGCCTTCGATCTCGCCGGTCCACATGGCCGCCGAGGACGTTTCCTTGTCATCCTTGAATTGGTGATAGCGCGCCGCGTCGTACAGCACCTTGACGTAGGGGCACGGTCCCTCCGCGTGGATGGCCTTCAGGTTGAGGCTCTTGTCGCCCCACTCGGCGTCCTTCTTTTCCTGGTCGGCCGCATGCGAGTCCTGGTCTGCGCTACCGCCGCCACCGCCGCCGGGACCGCCAGGGCCTCCGCCTCCGCCGCCGTATTGGGCATGGGCAACGGGCGCGGCCATCAGGCCCAGCGCGAGTGACAGGCCCAGACCCGTCAGAAGACGACGCACGAAATTCGACATGGACGGCTAGATCCTTTGGCTTAAACGAAAAAGCGGCAGGAAACCGCCCCCGCCCGCGATGTGTAGCGTCACACCGACGCTTTTGAAAGGGTTTATCGACCGAGTGCGGCCAAATCACGGCGGAACGGTTTCACTGTGGCGCTCGCGCGCCAGTCGCTTGCGGCGAGTCGAAAGCCCGATCCGCCGGACGAACTTCGCACGAAGATCGGCCGATGGCTATTTCAAACCGGCGCGAAAGCCCCTATGTCTTCTTTCATGAGTCCCCGTCCTCTCAAAGTGAACCTGGCCACGCCACGCGGCTTTTGCGCCGGTGTCGATCGCGCCATCCAGATCGTCGAGCGCGCCATCGAGCTCTACGGCGCGCCGGTCTATGTGCGCCATGAGATCGTGCACAACAAGCACGTCGTCGACCGCCTGAAGGGGCTGGGCGCCGTGTTCGTCAAGGAGCTGGAGCAATGCCCGCCCGACCGCCCGGTGGTGTTTTCCGCCCATGGCGTGCCGAAATCGGTGCCGACCGAGGCCAAGTCGCGCCAGATGTTCTATCTCGACGCCACCTGCCCTCTGGTCTCCAAGGTCCATGTCGAGGCCGAACGCCACTACACCGAGGGCCGCGAAATCGTGCTGATCGGCCACGCCGGCCATCCGGAAGTCATCGGTACCATGGGTCAGTTGCCCGAAGGCGCCGTGACCCTGATCGAGACGGTCGAGGACGCCCGCGTCTTCACGCCCAGGGATCCCCAGACCCTGGCCTTCGTTACCCAGACGACCTTGTCGGTCGACGACACCTCGGACATCGTCGCCGAACTCAAGGCCCGCTTCCCGGCCATCGCCGTGCCGCACAAGGAAGACATCTGCTACGCCACCACCAATCGCCAGGAGGCGGTCAAACAGGCCGCCGCCGATTGCGACCTGGTGCTCGTCATCGGCTCGGCCAAGTCGTCCAATTCACAGCGCCTGGTCGAGGTCGCCCTGCGCGCCGGCGCCAAGGCCGCCTATCTGATCGACGACGCGTCGCACGTCGACTGGGCCTGGTTCGACGGCGTCGATCGCCTCGGCATCTCCGCCGGCGCCTCGGCGCCGGAAAACCTGATCGCCGAGCTTCTGGCCGCTATCGCCGCGCGCTTCGATGCCGAGGTGGTGGAAAATTCCGGCGTGGTCGAGACCGTGACCTTCAAACTGCCCCGGGTCCTTACTGAATCAGCGTTCTAACCGAGGTCTGATGACTCGCCCGCAAGTGACTATTTTTACCGACGGCGCCTGCAAGGGCAATCCGGGCCCGGGCGGCTGGGGCGCCATCCTCATGTCGAACGGCCATGAGAAAGAGCTCTACGGCTACGAGCCGCAGACGACCAATAACCGCATGGAGATGATGGGAGCCATCGCGGCGCTGGAGGCGCTTAAAAAGCCGTGCGACGTGTCGATGAATGTCGACAGCCAATATGTGCTGCAGGGCATGACCGAATGGATCCGCGGCTGGAAAGCCCGCGGCTGGAAGACCGCCGACAAGAAGCCGGTGAAGAACGACGACCTGTGGAAGCGGCTCGATGCCGCGTGCGCGCCGCACAAGATCAAGTGGACTTGGGTCAAGGGCCACGCCGGCCACGAATATAATGAGCGCGCCGATCAATTGGCCAACAAGGGCATCAGCGAAGCGCGCTCAGCCCAAAATCTCTAGCCCTTCCGCGAACCGCCGCCCGTTGGCGACATAGTGATCCGCGGATCGCTTCAGGCCTTCGATCTGCTCGGGCGTCAATTCCCGCACCACCCGCGCCGGCGCGCCCATGATCAGCACGCCGTCGGGAAAGACCTTGCCCTCGGTGACCAGGGCGCCGGCGCCGACCAGGCTATTGGCGCCGATGCGGGCGCGGTTAAGGATCGTGGCGCCGATGCCGATCAGGCTGTTGTCGCCGATCGTGCAGCCATGCAGCGTCACCTTATGCCCCACGGTCACGCCCTCGCCGATCGTCAAGGGCGAGCCGGGGTCGGAATGCAGTACGCTGAGGTCCTGGACATTGCTGCGGCGGCCGATGCGAATCGGTTCGTTGTCGCCGCGGATTATGGCGCCAAACCACACCGAAACGTCTTCGCCGATGCGAACATCACCGATAACATGCGCGCCAGGCGCCACCCAGAAGCGTCCGCCTCCTGAGCTTTCCGGCGCCTGATCTCCCAGTCTGTACAAGGGCATAGGGTCTCCATCGCGGCGGTTACACGCTTGTCACGCGAATGCGAGATAGTCTGCACACGCCTTTTAAGAACTCGGTAACGCTTCGGCGCGATTCTGATAGCATCTTGATGAGGGAATCATTACCCTCGAAAAGTGCCGGTTTAAGGTTCAACCTTGAAAGAGGGCCTGGTGACTCCAAAGGTCGTGTTCATACCGATTGTTTCCCCTCCGCCTCCAACCGGATCCGGCGGCGCACCTCAGTATAGCGCCGTTTTCTCCTGCAATTTCGTTTACCCCAAGGCGAGCCGCTCCCGGCCTCGCCTTTTTTCATGCCCGCGACCGGCCCGACCGGTGCGCGCCGCAGCCCATCAGTAAAGAAGGAGACCATCATGACCAAGCGATCCGTCAAACGCTACCTTCGCGAAGGCACCCTGGACGCCGAGGCTTTCCAGCCCGACAGCAAGGTGCGCCGCCTAGGCGTTCATAACGGTGGTGCGTCGGCTTGGTCCCCGGTGGGCGGTGCGGCGCCAATGGCTGCAAATGGGGACCGCGAACAGTCCTACATGAAAACCATAAAACCAAAATCGGAGGGCCAGGCGGCGCTGCTCAGCGCCATCGACGAAAAGAACCTGGTCCTGGCCTTGGGGCCCGCGGGCACCGGCAAGACCTATCTGGCCATCGCCAAGGCCGTCGAGGCCCTGGAAGCGGGCAAGGTCGGACGTATCGTCCTGTCGCGCCCGGCGATCGAGGCCGGCGAATCGATCGGCTTCCTGCCGGGCGACATGGAGGACAAGCTGGCGCCCTATCTGCGCCCGCTCTACGACGCCCTGACCGACCGGATCAGCATGAAGCGCGTCAAGGCGCTGATGGCCGAGGGCCTGATCGAGATCGCGCCGGTCGGCTATATGCGCGGCCGTACGCTCAACAACGCCTTCGTGGTCATCGACGAGGCCCAGAACTGCACCTATGTGCAGCTCAAGATGCTGCTCACGCGGCTCGGCTGGAACTCGACCATGGTCGTCACCGGCGACCCGGCGCAGAGCGACCTGATGCCCGGCCTGTCGGGCTTGGGCGACGTCGCCGAGAAGTTCGAAAGCGTCGAGACCATCGCCGTGGTGCGGTTGCGCGACAAGGATATCGTGCGCCATCCGCTGGTGGCGCAAATGCTCAGCGTTTTGTAAGGGTTTTCAGATGCTTCACGCGAAGGGCGCGGGTTTTATCCCGCGCCTTTTTGCTGCGCGGCGCGCACCCTTTATAGTGTTATAATGCTGAGAACCCGACTGCTTGCGATTGAAATGTGACACAATTGATAAGCTGTCACCTGAATCTGCGCCGACGTTCGTTGCCTATCCGCCAGCGGTCGTGCGTCAGTATCGGGTCCAGGGGGCTTGCCCCCTGGTGCGCCCGGCCGGGGTCGAACCGGCATGGGATTGCTCCCGACGGATTTTAAGTCCGTAGCGTCTACCAATTTCGCCACGGGCGCATTCCGGGCAGGCAGGGGCCGGGTTTTGCCCGATTTGCCCTGCCCCGTCAAAGATTACTTCGCCGCGGGCGCCACGGCCGGCCGCTTGAAGGTCACGTCGCTGCCGGCGACCATCCAAAGCGTGCCGGCCCAGGCCGCCACCACCTGATTGAGGTTTTCACGGTTGATGCGCTCCAGCACATCGTCCGGTGTGTGGTGCGTGTTGAAATAGTCGTAGCCGTCCTGGTCGAGCAACAGGCACGGCACGCCCTCGGCATGGAGTTGATCGGTGTCGGAATCGCCGCCGGTCGAAGGATCGGCGTTGATATAGGCACCCAGCGGGTTGAGCAGCACGGCCATCTTCGGCGCGAAGGCCGCGTCGTCGGTCGCCGGCAATTGCGCGCGGTAGACTTTGTCGGCGCCGAAATCGGCCTCCATGGCCAGGATGTGGTTCGCCGCCTCGGCGGCGTGCGACTTGGCGTAGTTGTCGCCGCCGGTGCCGAAGCCCGCCGGCTGAGACACTTCCTCGGAACCCCACAAGATCAGACGGATGGTGCGCTTCGGCCGCAGGCCATGGTCGATAATGCTCTTGGCGGCGCCCAGCGCGATCGCCGTGCCGACGCCGTCGTCGATGGCGCCGGTGCCGAGGTCCCAGCTGTCGAGATGGCCGCCGATGACGATCACCTGCTCGGGATGTTCGGAGCCCTTGATCTCGGCGACGACGTTCTGCGAGGTGCCGGCGCCCAGGAACTGCGGCTGGGTGTTCATGCGCAGGCGCACCGGCCCCGCCTCACCCTTCTTCTGCATGACCTCGATGCGGCTCAACTGGTCCGCATCCGGCGCGGTGATCGCCATGGCCGGAATGCCCTTGTTGTCCGACCAGTCGGACGCGCCGGCGTGCGGGAAGCGGTGATCGTCGGTCGACAGGGAGCGCATGACGAAGCCGATCGCGCCGCGCTTTTGCGCCGCCGCCGGCCCCATCCAGCGTATCGGGCCCGACATGCGGCCATAGCCGCCGCCTTCGGAATCGCGCGTCATCGGTTGCAGCACGACGACGATCTTGCCGGTCAGGTCGGCCTTGGAATCGAGAAACTGCTGCCACGTGTCGAACAGGACGGCTTCGGCCTCGATCCCGCCGGCTGGCGTCGCCGATGAACCGCCGAGCGACACGCCGACCAGCTTTTGCGGGAACGGGCCGGTGATTTCGAGGCTTTCGGGGCCGCGCTTCCACACCTGAAGCGGGAAGGTTTCGATATGGGCGTCATCGAAGCCCAGCGCCTTGAGCTTGACGACGGCCCAATCGGCGGCGGCCTTTTCATTGGGACCGCCGGCGGACCGCGCGCCGAAACGCGTCGTCAGCTCGGCCACCCAGTCATAGGCGGCGTTGGATTTCAGCGCGTCGTCGCGCAGGATGGCCGCCTGGTCCTCCGGGCTCAAAGCCGGCACCTTGGGCGCCTGCGGCACCGGAACCGGCATCTTTGGTTTCACCGTCTCGGCGCCGGCGAAACCCGACACAACACTTAAAGCCAGGGCCAGGCCCGCCACAGCAATCTTCATTCTTACTCTTTCCGAAGGTTAGGCCGCGATCTCTTCCATCGCCGCCAAGGCATTGCGCGTGCGGCCATCGGCGACGATGGGCTCAAGCGCCGATTTCAAGGCCCGCACGGCCTCATTCAGGCTGTCCTCGTTCTGGCCGCGCAGCACCAGGTGCGTGCCGAACTCGCCCTGGATCAGGCCATAGGGATAGGAGCCCAGAGAGACGTCGGGAAAGCGCGCGTCGATATCGCGCAGCACATCCGCGGCCCAGCTTTCGCCGACATAGACCAGCTTTACGGTGCGCGACAGGGTGCGCCGCCCGGTGGTCAGTCGGGGCGCCACGTCATCGAGCATGGCGGTCATGATCTTGGGCACACCAGCCATGACGAAGACATTGCCGATCTGGAAGCCCGGCGCGGCAGACACCGGATTTTTGATCAGCGAGGCGGTGTCGGGAATGCGCGCCATGCGCCGGCTATTGACGTTCAACTCATAGCCCATGCGGCGCGCGCGGTCCTCGAGCAGGGCCAGGGCCTCCGGATGCTCGCCGATGGCCACGCCGAAGGCCGCGGCGATGCAGTCGGCGGTGATGTCGTCGTGGGTCGGCCCGATACCGCCGGTGGTGAAGACGTAGCTATAGGCCGCGCGCAGCGCGTTGACGGCCTCGACAATCTGCGCCTCGATGTCATGCACCATGCGCACTTCCATCAGGTCGACGCCCAGCGCCGCCAGGAATTTGGCGATTGTGTTGACATTGGTGTCGATGGTACGCCCGGACAGGATTTCGTCGCCGATGATGATGATCGCGGCGGTCGGATTGTCGGGCATAGTCATCGTCGTAAGCATGGGGATAGGCTCCGGTGGCGCAGAATCACGTGATCGAAATGAACGGCCTGATGAGCGGCCGTCTGCGGACGCGATACAAGCGATTCTTCGCGGATATCGAACTGGATACAGGAGAAATCATTACAGCACACGTCCCCAACCCGGGCAAGATGCTGGGTCTTCTGGCGCCAGGCACGCCTGCGTTACTGACGCCGCTTGACGATGCGAAAAAGAAGCTGAAATACCGGCTGGAAGCCTTACGGGAACGGGGTGTCTGGGTCGGCGTCAATACCCAGTGGCCGAACCGCGTGGTGATGAAGGCGGCGGCCGACGGACTGATCCCGGCCCTGCACGGCTATACCGTCCTGACGCCTGAGGTGAAGTATGGCGTGAACTCGCGCATCGACATCCTGGCGTCGGGTCATGCGACGCAACCGAATGCCTATGTCGAGGTCAAGAACGTCCACTTTTCGCGCCAGGACGGGCTGGCCGAGTTTCCCGACTGCGTCACCGAGCGCGGCGCCAAGCACCTTTACGAGTTGATCGAGATGGTGCGTCACGGCTTCCGCGCCGTCGTCGTGTTCTGCGTGCAAAGGCACGACGTCCACCGCTTCGACATCGCCCGCGACTGCGATCCCGGTTTCGGCCGCGCCTATGACGCGGCGCAAACCGCCGGCGTGGAATTCATCGCGCTGAGCTTCGAATTCAGCGGTGACGGGCTGCGCTACGCGAAGGCGCTGACACTGGCGTAACCGAGGGTTTGGCCCAGTCGAAAAGGCTCAGCGGGATCGATTGAGCCATGGCCGCCGCGCCCGCCGAATTGGGGTGCAGGTGATCGCCGTGATCGAAAGCCGGCAGCAGGTGCCCCGGCGCCGCCGGGTCCTCGGTCACCTTTTCGAAGTCGATGACGCCGTCGAACACGGTCTGGGTGCGTATCCAGGTATTGATCGCCTGGCGCCGCGCTTCCTTTTCGTCGCTGTAATAGTTCGCAAAAACCGTGCCGGTGAAGGGCGTCAGGGTGGCGACATAGACGCGCAGGCCGCGCTCGTGCGCCCGCTCGGCGAGCTGGGTGAGCCCCATGATCATGTCCTCGGCCGATTCGAACTCCGGCGATCCGGCCGCGCCGGCATGGCCCAGGTCGTTGATGCCGATCAGCACGATGACGGCGGCGGCATTGGGCTGGGCCAGGACGTCGCGGTCGAAGCGCGCCAGGCCGGCATCGCCAAAGCGCGCCCATTGGCCGTTGTGCAGCAGACGGTTGCCGCTCAGGCCGGCATTTGCAACGGCCAACGGAATGCCCGCGGCGTGCAGCCGGCGGCTCAGCCCTTCCGGCCAGGTGCCGCCGCGATCCGGGTCGATGCCGTAGCCGTCGGTGATCGAGTCGCCGAAGGTGATCAGCGTGGCGGTATCGCGGCTGCCGGACACCTCGACCTCGCTCAGCCAGGGAAAGGCGCTGCCCAGACCGATATCGGCCTTGCTATCGGGCAGGGCAGCGGCCGTCGTCTGGTCGCCCGGCGCGGCATAGAGCGCGTCGCGCTGGATATCGTGGACCGTGGTCATCTTCACCGGCTCATGGACGTAGACGCTGACGGCCAGGGCGCTGTCCTCGGTGACGTCGAGCGCGATCGGATCGCTGAGCGCATAGGCGCCGGGCGCAATGGTCACACCGCTCTTGCCGGAAAAGGTCACGTCACGGTCGGTGGCCGGATCGATGCGGCTACCCGTATCGCGGCGCGCTATGCGGACGTCGTCGAGATGCAGCGGCTCGGCGCCATAGGCATTGGACAGGCGCAGGCGTACCTCGCGGCCATCGGCGGTGACGCGGACGATCTGGCGCAGGGTGGTGTCGTGAATCGAGGCGCCCTCGCCGCCCACCGGCTCGGGACTGGCGTACCAGGCGGGTAGCCAGGTCATGGCCGGAGCGGCCGCATAGGCCGCCGGTGCGGCCAGCGCCACCATCATCACCGCCATCGCCAAGCGCGCGCGCGCAAACCCCATGGTGCCCTCCCCCATATATCGATATCGCCCTACGCCGCCCTATGGGCGTCCGCCGTGTCGCTGTCCCGCTTGCGGCGCGGGTTCTTGCCGCCCAGCGCCACCACCGCCATCAGGGCCGGCACCAGAGCGGCCTCCTGACCCGGCACGGCGAAGTAGCGCGGCTCCCACTGCGGCTTGAACTTTTCCTTGTAGGCGCGCAAGCCCTCGAAATTATAGAAATCGCCGCCGACCTGATAGATTACCGCGGCGATCTTGTGCCACGCCGAGCTCAGCGGCTTGGCGTCGAGCCCGGCCAGGGGCGCCAGGCCCAGGCTGAAATGCTCATAGTCGTGCGTACGCGAATACTCGATCAGGCGCAGGAACAGATATTCCATCACGCTGGGCGGCGCGTCCGGGTCGTAGCGCATCAGATCGAGCGTCAGCAGGGTCTTGTCCTGGGTCGGCCACAGATTGGCGAAGGCGACGATCCGGCCTTCGACCTTGACCACCGCGACAGGCATCAGGGTCATGTAGTCGGCCTGGAAACAGCCCAACGAGTAGCGCTTTTCCTTGGCGTTCTTGCTTTTGAGCCAGGCATCCGAAACCTGTTTCAATGCCGGAAGGTAAGCCGCCACGTCCTCGGCATCGATGACCTCGAAGGTCGCGCCCAAGGTATCGAACCGCTTCAGGGTCTGGCGGAAGCCGTAACCTTTCTTGCCGGCCAGGTCGAAGGCCCGCACGTCGACCAGGGCCTCCTCACCGATCTTGAAGGGACGCAAGCCCAGGTCGATCACCAGGGGCAGCATCTTCGGGCCGACCTGATAGAGGGACAGGCGCGCATTGGCCAGCGACGCCATCTCCTTCAGCGTCCAGCATAGGGCGGCGGCCTCGCTGGCGCGGCCGACCGGCTCGCCCATCACCACCCATTGCTTGCCGGACACGCCATACATGATGAAGGCCGTGCGGTCGCCGTTCCACAGAATGTGCTTGTCGCGCAGCAGGGCCAGCCAGGCCTGGGGGTTGGAGGCCTCGCGCACCACGTCCTTGAGCTGCTGCATGTCGGTTTCTTCCGGCATGGGCGGTTGCCGGCGCGCGATGCCGAACAGACGGTAGAGCGCGATGAGCGAGACCATTATGGCGATGATCGCGACCGAACGCAGGAAGCGCGAAGCGGCGGCCTTTTGGCCATGATCCCCATAGGAGAAATGCACCCACAAGGAATGGGCATAGGGCACATGCTGGTAAGAGTAGAACCCGCCCCAGACGATCAGGCCCAAAGCCGTGAGCGGCAAGGCCAGCCACATGGGATTGAACGACAGGCTGAGCAGATTCGAGCGGCGATTGAACGCGCGCCGGCAAGGAATAAGCAGCAGGGCACAGATAATCAGGCCGATCGCCGGCGCCACCGCGAACTCGCGGGTCAGGGAGAAAATCGCGCCCAGGCAGAACAGCGAGATCGCCATGTACCAGGCGCTGTCGATTCGCTCCCATAGTCCACGCGCGAGGAAAAGCATCAGGACGGCGATGATCGTCCCGACGGCGTGGGAAATTTCGACGATTTCGAGCGGAATCCACCGCCGCACAAACGGCAGGACCTGCGGGTCGATCGGCGTCAACACCGAGCCCAGCAACAAGACGCCGGCCGTGAACATGACGATGGCGAATACCCGCGGGATCAACCGCGTGGCCGAATCGAACAGGATACGATTGACGGTAAAAGGTGTGTTCATCGACGCTCGGTTCGCGGGAGTTGCGGACCAAGCGTCGCCCGGTCTTGCCCCATGCGGCAAGTATACAGGCAAAGGTGGCGAAATATAGGTTTTTGTTACCGATGTTTCAGCCAAGACGCGTCAATTGGCCGTGTCAGCCGGCCTTGTGGCACCACGTGTCGTGGATATCGAGCTGATCGCACAGGGCCTTTGCCTGGGCGTCCGTATGCACCGGCCCTAGCCGCAGGCGGACCATGGCCTTGCCCGTCGCGGTTTTGATTGCCTGATAGGTCGCGCTGTAATGCGTGGCGGCGGGATGGCTGTCCTTCAGCGCTTCCAGGGCATTGACCGCCGCCGCCATGGTGCCGAACGAACCGACCTGGATCGACCGGTTGAGGTCGCTCTTGACCCAGTCGGTCTGGACGCGCTGCGGCGGCGTATCATCGTTTTTGGGGCGCGCGTCATCGGCCGGCGGCGCGGCTTCCTGATCATCGGCAACGGCTATCGGACGCGGTTGCGGTCTTTCCGGCAGGGTTTCGGCCATGATCGGCACGTCGGGCAAGGCCTTCGCCGCCGCGGCCAGGGCGGCTTCGGGATCCATCTCGGCGCCCTGCACGCGTTCGTCCAGCGGCGGGCCGTCGTCGGGGCGATCCATCAGCAGCGGATCGACCACGGCGATCTCGAGCTTTTTCGCCACGCCACCCGGAGTCACCCCGCTTTGGGTCAGCACGCCGTCGTGACCGACGGTCAGGGCCTTGGCGGTGTCGAGCAGCAGCGCGACGTCCTTGCCGCCGAGCGTCTTGTCGTCGGCGGTGCCGGTGGAATGGTCGTTGGCGTCGACGGGCACGGTCTTGATCTTGTGCAAGGTGTCGCTTACGAGGACGCCGGCGCGGTCGCATCCGCCCAGGGTCACCATGGTGAAACTGGCGGCTACGACATATATGAGTTTGGTTACAGATAACTCGGTCATACGCATAGGATTAACGCAGCGACTTTAAATCGGCGTTAGAACAAATGGTTAAGATGGAAGTTAAGCATGATTGACGTCTCGGCCGCGTCTTCCCTCGAACAATCCCTGAGGCGCGTGCGAACGGTTGACGACCTGCGTACGCAAGTGAATCCTTGGCGAGACAATGGGGCGAAAATTGGTTTCGTGCCGACCATGGGCGCCCTTCACGCCGGTCATCTCGAACTTGTGAAGCGCGCGAAAGGCCTGACCGACAAAGTCGTGGTGTCGATTTTCGTCAATCCGCTGCAGTTCGCGCCGACTGAAGACCTCGACCGCTATCCGCGCGACGAAGCCGGCGACGTCGCCAAGCTCGAGGCCGCCGGCTGCGACCTGGTCTATCTGCCGACGCCCGACGTTCTGTACCCGCAGGGCTTCGTCAGCCGCATCGAGATGCAGGGGCCCGCGCTGGGCCTGGAAACCGACTTTCGCCCGCAATTCTTTTCCGGCGTCGCCACCGTGGTGATGAAACTGTTCAACCAGGTGCGGCCCGACGTCGCCGTGTTCGGCGAAAAGGACTTCCAGCAACTGGCCGTGGTTCGTGCCATGGCGCGCGACTTCGACCTGCCCGTCGAGATCGTCGGCGCGCCGACGACGCGCGAGGCCGACGGCCTGGCCCTGTCGTCGCGCAATGCCTATCTGTCTCCCCAAGAACGCGCCGCGGCACCCGAACTGCACCGGCAATTGCAGATGATCGCCGCGCGCCCCGATCCGGACGCGGCCATCGAACAGGCCAAGGCGGCCCTCACCGCCGCCGGCTTCGGCAAGATCGACTATATCGCCCTGCGCGACGCCGACACGCTCGGCCCCGTCACCGGCGCCACGCGGACGAAGCGCCTGCTGGCGGCCCTGTGGCTGGGCAAGACGCGGCTGATCGACAATATCTCCGTGCCCTAAGGCCTAACAGGCCAATGCGTGGACATGGCCCGCGGCGGCATAGCCGAGGATCAGCCGGTCACGGGTCACGATCGTCAATCCCTGCTCGCGCGCCGTGGCAATGATCAGGCGATCGGCCGGGTCGCGCGGCGGCTCGCCCGGCAGAGCCGTGGAGGCAACCAGGATGTCCGGCGTCAGCAAGGCCGGACGCACGCCATCGACGGCCAGCAAGGCCTTGAACCACGCGGCAGGGCTGGTGACGGCGGGCATGCGCCCGCGCGAAACCAGCATCCCCATTTCCCAGGCCGTGATGTGCGATACCGCGACGGGCTCGCCATCGTCGGCCGCCTGATCGATGGCGCCGACCGCCGCGTCGGAGAGCGCGGCGTTTTCCATCACCCAGATACAGGCGCAGGTGTCGAGCAGAAGCCGGCTAGCCATCCAGCAAATCCGCCCAATGCGGATCCGCCGGCTGTGTCAGGTCGAGATCGGCGGGAAGGGTCAGCATGCCTTGCAACGCCCCGAACAGCGGACTGCGGCGCGGCGTATTGTCGCCCGCCACGGGCAGCGGCTTTTTCGCGGCCGAGCGCATCTTCTTGAACATCAGCTTTTCCCCTGCCATGTCGACATTCGCCGTCTCGAACCCGGCATCCAGCCAGGCGCGTGTCATGACATTATTGGTCGGATTGTTGCTCCACCACGCCCGCTGCCGCCGTGAGGACGGAGGCAGCTCAAAGCCGAGTACGTGCTCGATTTCCGAAAAGCCCATGGGCACGGCGTCGTCGTCGCTTTGCGACAGATAACTTAGCAGCGGGTCATATTTGCTCATCGCTCAGCTCCGGGCACACGATGACACACCTTCCGCCACATGTAAACACACAGTGTTTAAACCTACCACACACCCGCGTCCTTGAGCGCCCTGGCCATCTCCGGCGGCAGGTCGTGATCGCCATCGGCAATGTCGCGCGGCGCGTCGGAGGCCTTGAGATATCGCCAGCCCTGGAAAGGCCGCCGCGGCTGGGATTCGGTCGGATAATGGGTGGTGCGCAGGCCGATCTTCCAATACGGCCCCTCCCTCTCCGAGGATGCGTCCTGAGTGTCGACCAGATCGAAAGAAGCGATCTCGCGCCGGCACAGAATCGCCCCCTTGATCACCCAATAGAGCGACCCGCCGTCGAGCAATTCCTCCCAGCGTGTCGGCCGGTTACGCGTGTGGATATAGGAGATATCGCCCCTCGCCTGCTCCCAGCGCAACAGGTCCTCGACGCTCTCGGCCCCGACGCACAGCTTGACGATGTGGATATCGCTCACGGTTATTTTCCCGGTAAAACAAGGTTAAGGGTTTAGACTCATATCGGACGTAATCCTATATGAAAAAGTCCGTACAACAGGAGGTCGCCCCATCCATGACCGCCAAGCTTTCGTCTTCGCCGTCACTCCAGGAGGCCCTGGAAGGGCTGTTCGGCACGGCCATGGGCCAGGGCGCCAGCGTCATTTCCTTGCCCGGCGGGTCGCGTCTGTTCAGTACAGGCGACGATTCGGACCATCTGTATCTGCTGCGCTCGGGCCGGCTGGGCGTTTTCCGCCACGATGAAGACCATCTCGAACTCGGCCTGATCGGCATTATCCGGCCGGGTGAACCCGTGGGCGAAATGTCGCTGATCGGCGGCACGGCGCATACGGCGACCGTCATGGCGCTGCGTGATTCCGACCTTCTGGCCATTCCGCGCGACGACTTCATGGCCGCCATCGACGCGCGCCCCGAATTGATGATGGCCCTGTCGCGCAAGATGATCCAGCGCGCCCAGCCCTCGACCCACACCAACACACCCAACGTCTTTGCCTTCTTCTCCCTGTCGGAAAAGTCGATCCGCCCGATGGTCGATCGCGTCGCCGAGCAGGTCCGCACGCTCGGTTACCGGGTCGCCGTCCTCGACAAGACCTTCCACGGCACGACGCCCGAGGCCTTCACCCAGATCGAAAGCGAGGTCGATTACGTCCTGCATGTCGCCGAACGCCATGAAAGCCACTGGCGCCTGCTGAGCTCGCGTCAGGTCGATCACGTCTTCTTCGTCGCCGACGCCGAATATCGCCCGGATTCCGATACCGAAGGCGAAAAGTCGCTGCTGCACCGCGCGCCCGACCTCGTCCTGACCTACCCGGCGGGCGTGAAAAAGGCGCACATTCCCGGCCGCACCCTGCAGTGGCTCAATGCCATGCGACCGACGCGCTGGTTCCACGTTCATCCGGACGACACGACCGACGCCGCCCGCCTGGCCCGCATCATAACGGGCCATAGCGTCGGCGTGGTGTTTTCCGGCGGCGGCGCTCGCGCCTTCGCCCAGATCGGCGCCATTCAGGCCCTGCGTGAGGCGCACATCCCCTTCGACTTCGTCTGCGGCTCGTCGATGGGCGCCATTCTCATCGCCTCCCTCGCCCTGCAATGGCCCGAGGCCGAGATCGATTCACGCATGCGCAACGCCTTCGTCGATACCTCGCCGCTAGACGACGTCGTCTTCCCGTTTATCTCGATGACCGCCGGCAAGAAGGTCGACGAGCGCCTGGAGCGCCACTTCGGCGACGTGGCGATCGAGGACCTGCCGATCCCGTTCTTTTGCGTCTCGTCGAACCTGACGACCGGCGTATTGAAGGTGCACAAGACCGGCCTGCTGCGCCAGGCGCTGCGGGCCTCGATCTCGCTGCCCGGCGTCATGCCGCCGGTGGTCGAGAACAACGAGGTCCTGGTCGACGGCGCGGTCATGCGTTCCTTCCCGGCCACCATGATGCGCAACACCCATCTCGGCACGGTCATCGGCGTCGACGTCACCCGCGCCCGCGGCCTGGACCCCAAAACACTGGTCATGCCGAAGAACCCGGCCGCGTGGTTCGCCCGCGGCGAGTGGCGGCGCGGCCCGCCGATCATTTCCGTCATGATGCGTTCGGCGACGATCACCACCACGGCGGACCTCGCCCAATCGCGCGCCGCCACCGACCTGCTGATTATCCCCGAGCCCGCCGGCGTCGAGATTCGCGACTGGAAGGCCTATGACCTGGCGGTGGAAAACGGCTATCAGACGACGGTCGACACCCTGGCGCAACTCGATTCGTCGGTGACCACGCTGCGTAAGCTGGGCAAGAGCGTGCATCCCAATATTCCGGCCTTCACGCCCGACGATTCCTATATCGGCATGACCGAAGCGCCGCCGAAAAAGGCCAAGGCCGATCCGCAGCCCAAGGTGCAAAAAACCAAGACGGGCGACGCGGCGAAAATCCCGGCTCCGCCGGCCCGGCCCGCGGGCAAGCGGCCTTGATCTATTCTTTGAGGCCGCCGAGCCGGCGCATCATCAGCCACATCGAGATCGACACCAGCACGAAGCCGATGACGGCCGTGACGATCGATACCGCCGCCAGGTCGGGTTGCAGGCCGTTACGGATGACCGACAGGTCCTTGGACTTGTAATAGGCGCCGGCCGCCACACCCAAGGAAATGATGCCGACGATGCTGAGCAATATCCACCAGATGGTCGACAGGAACATGCCCACCCAACTGACCGTCTGCACGCCTTCGTCCTCGTTGGACATGGCGATGCGGCCGTCGTGCAGCCAAGCTTCGCCGCCGTCATGGCCGTCGTCGTATTCCCCGGCATAGGCCGCCTTGGGCAGCAGGCTGGCCTGGCGTTCGGGGGCGGCGAAATCGGGCGTCACGGGTTGATGTTCGGCCGGCAGCGGCCGTTGCAGCCGCTCGCGCCAATTCAGACCCTCCTCGCCAAGTCCGGGCTCGGCCTGAACGGACGGGGCCTGAATCGACGGGGCCTGGACCGGTTCTACCCGGACGGGCTCGCCGACCGGCTGCGGACGCGGCACTTCGACCACATCGTCCGCGACGTCACGCACCGCCGTCGGGGGCAGCGGACTGGCATAGGGGTTGACCGCCGTGACGATCGGCGCCGGCAGATTGGCCGCCGACATGATCGGCGTGAATGGCCTGAAGCCCGACACATCGTCGTCGGCATCGTCGCGCGCCTCGACGCGCGTCGAGAACAAGGGCGCGCCGCCTTCTTCCGCGGCTGTGGCAGGCTCAGGGGCTATCGGGCCTTGGGTGACGAATTCTTCTTCCGGACGCTTCGCCGCCTCAGGCTCCGGTTCTGCCGCCTGAGGGGCTTCCGGTTTTGGGCCGGACGCCATATCGCTTGAATTCGCCTGAGGTGCCGGCGTCAGGTTGGCCTGGGTAATGGGCGCCGCGCCCATCCCCAACGGGCGGCCCAAGGGACCGCCGCCGTAGGGCGAATAGAGCCGCATCAGGGCGGCGGCGGCCTCGGCCTTGCGCGCTTTTTCCGCGGCCTCGTCCACGGCGGGAATCGCAACCGCGGCGGCGGTGACCGC
>OUWB010000048.1_pt2 | contig 51573 bp, 38 predicted proteins | sample 1779821 | NCBI WGS metagenome assembly OUWB01 (sample SAMEA3914806, study PRJEB12502) | metagenome | biome: forest; material: soil | place: Canada | collected 2011-08-03 | depth 0.1 m
CCGACACCGACACCGACACCGACACCGACACCGACACCGACACCGACACCGACACCGACACCGACACCGACACCGACACCGACACCGACACCGACACCGACACCCACGCCCACGCCCACGCCCACGCCCACGCCCACGCCCACGCCAACTCCGACACCAACGCCCGCCCCTACGCCAACGCCTACTCCGGCGCCCGGATGCACGGCCTGGGTCAGCGGCGGCACGTATACCGCCGGGCAGACGGTGAGTTACGACGGCGCCAGCTACGTCGCCCTGGTCAGCCAGACCGACTATGCCGGCACCGGCTGGAATCCGGCATCGTCGCCCTCGCTGTGGAGCGCCGGCGGCTCGTGCGGCACACCCACGCCGACACCTACTCCCACGCCAACGCCCACCCCGACGCCCACTCCCACGCCCTTCGTCTTCAGTCCCTACAAGGACGTGACGGTCGGCTACAACCTCGGCGACGGCTCGATGAACAGCTTCGGCAGCGCGGTCACCTCGGCCATGCCGGGCGGCGACAGCGCCCTTTCGTGGGCCTTCGCCACCGGCACCTGCGGTTCGGAAAACTGGGCCGGCATCACCCCGGCGCAGATGGCAACCAACGTGGCGCGCTTCGTCTCTGCCGGCAAGAAATACATCGTTTCCACCGGCGGCGCCGATGGCGCTTTCACCTGCACCACCGATGCCGGCTTCCAAACCTTCATCAGCAACTACTACTCGGGTAACATGATCGGCGTCGATTTCGACATCGAGTATGCGCAAACCCTGACCGACATCGCCAACCTGGTGGCGCGCGTCAAGACGGCGCAGGCGAAGTATCCCAACATGCGCTTCTCCTTCACCATCGCCGTGCTGGGCACCAGCCAGGCCGGCTCGTCGACGGCGGTCGACATGGGTTCCAGCTCGCCCAATCCGCTCGGTGCCGAAGGCTTGATTGTGATGCAGGCGATCCAGCAGGGCGGATTGACCAACTACACCGTCAACCTGATGACGATGGACTACGGTTCGCCATCGGCCGCCAACTGCGTGCTCTCCGGCGGCCAATGCGAGATGGGCCAGTCGGCAATCCAGGCTGCGATGGATTTCCACGGCTACTACGGTATTCCCTATAGCCAGATCGAGCTGACCCCGATGAGCGGCGCCAACGACACGGCCGGCGAAACCTTCACCCTGGCCGACGTCGATGCCGTCACCGCCTGGGCCAAGACCAACGGCATCTCCGGCCTGCACTTCTGGTCGTTCGACCGCGATACCGGCCTGTCCTACACCGATGAGTTCGTCAAGGATCTGGGCCTGTAGGCGCCACCTTCCCGATCCGGCCGGCCCTAGCGGGCCGGCTTTTTTTTGCACGGCAGGCGGGACTTTCTTCCATCCGGGCCTCATGTCGGCGCCATGGCGCAGCGGATTATATGAACTGTATGTTTATCCAGTAGAATATCGATTCGATCTGCCGCGCCATGAACATCATTCCCGACCGCCCCGCCGTCTTGCTCGGCCCTTTTTATTACCTCGACAATTTCGCATTCGTACTCGAGTGGGTGAGCTTGCGCTATGGCGACTTGCTCGATGGTGAGGAGCGCGCTTTCATCGAACGCTTTGCCGCTCTACCGCAAATGTCGCGCGCGCTTCTGGTACGCATGGTCATGCGCAAGGGCAAGCTGTTTCGCGCATCGAAACTGCGCTATGAAGAAATCGGCGAGACCGCGCGGGCAATGCAGCCGTTGGTCGAGGAATCCTGGGTCGAAGCCGACCCCGAACTGACACTGGAACAGTTGTTCGGTTTGTTGACGCGCAATGAATTTGCCGCAGCACTCGGCTTGGGCGTGGCCAAGACCGCGCGCAAGGACGAGTTGTACGACATGGCGGCGCAGAGCGACAGTGTGCCGCGCCGTTTTTCGCAATGGTGCGCGGGGCTGGCCGACTGTGCCTATGAAATCCGCACCGGCGCCGTGTGCGACCGCCTGCGCCTCATGTTCTTCGGCAATCTGTATCAGGACTGGTCGGAATTCATCCTGTCCGATCTCGGCATTTACACCTACGAAAAGGTCGAGTTTTCATTGGATTCGCGCGCGTTTCATACGCGTGCCGATGTCGATCTCTACCTGTATTACCAGGCCTGCCGCGAGCTGTTCCACGGCGGCGGGGAAGACGAGGACATCGAAACGGAATTGGCGCGCCTGGCCCAGGTCGAGCGCGACGTGCTGGCGGCACATTGCGCCAATCCCTGGCTGCGGGAACGCCGCGCGCGACTGCTGTTCCAGGTGGGGCAGCGGCTGGAACAGCTCGAATCGCATGACGCCGCCCTGCGCGTTTATGCGCTGTGCGACTATCCCGGCGCGCGCTTGCGTCGCATCCGCGTGCTGGAAAAGAGCGAACAGCTGGCCCACGCCATGACGCTGACGCGCGAGGCGCAGGCCGCGCCCGAAAGCGCCGCCGAAACGCAGGGGCTGGCGCGTCTGCTGCCGCGTCTGGCGCGCAAGCTGGCCCTGCCGCGCGAGGCGGCCCAGCGCCTGCGGGCGGCAGAGCGGCTCGACCTGGTCTTGCCGGCGCCGACGGCAGATTACTATGTCGAAGAACTCGCCCGCGCGCACTTTGCCGCGCGTGATCCCAAGGCGCGCGTGTTCTATGTCGAAAACGCGCTGATCAATTCGCTGTTCGGCCTGCTGTGCTGGGACGCTGTGTTTCATGCGGTACCGGGCGCTTTCTTCCACCCGTTCCAGAGCGGCCCGGCAGATCTGCACAGCGCCGAATTCTTCAAGCGGCGCGAGGGGGCATTGCGCGCCTGCCTGGATCAGCTCGATAGTACGTGCCATGGTGCGCGTTACCGCGACACGATACGCGATAACTTCGTGCGCAAGGCGGGCTTGCAATCGCCCTTTGTGTTCTGGAGCGTGCTGGACGAAGAGTTGCTCGAACTCGCGCTCGACTGCATCCCGGCGGCGCATCTGGCGCGTTGGTTCGAGCGCATCCTGGCCGATGTCGCAGGCCACCGCAGCGGCTTCCCCGATCTGGTCGCATTCTGGCCCGCAGAGCGGCGCTATCGCATGATCGAGATCAAGGGGCCGGGCGACCGTCTGCAGGACAACCAGATCCGCCTGATCGATTTCGCGCTGACGCATGATATGCCGCTGGCGGTGTGCCACGTGGCCTGGGAAGAAGCGTGAGCTATACCGTTGCCGTGCGCGCGCTGTGCGAATTCACCGCCAAGTGCGGTGACCTCGATTTGCGCTTCACGCCTGCGCCGAGCGCGCAGGAAGGCATCGCCGGTCACGCCACGGTGCGCAGCCGGCGCGGCGCCGGCTATCGCGCCGAAGTCAGCCTGGAAGGCGAATACGGCCCCTTGCGCGTGCGCGGCCGGGCCGACGGTTTCGATGCGAAGAAAAACCGCGTCGAGGAAATCAAGACCCATCGCGGCAGCCTCGAGCGGATGCCCGACAATCATAGGCAGCTGCATTGGGCGCAAGCCAAGACCTATGGCGCGCTGCTGTGCCGCCAGTTGGGGCTTGAGGCGATCGACGTCGCGCTGGTGTATTACGACATTGGCGACCAGAGCGAAACCGTGCTGTGCGAGCGTTTCGAGGCCGCCGTGCTCGAGCAATTCTTCGTGCAGAGCTGCGAACGCTTTCTGGCCTGGGCCGAACAGGAAATGGCGCATCGCGCCGCGCTCGAGGCGCAACTGCGCGAGCTGGCTTTCCCCTACGCCGCGTTCCGCACCGGCCAGCGCGAACTGGCCGAAGCGGCCTACAAGGCTGCGGCAGCCGGCTGCGCCGTGATGATGCAGGCGCCCACCGGCATCGGCAAGACCGTGGGCACGCTCTTTCCTTTGCTCAAGGCCAAGGAGGCGAAGCAGCTCGACAAGATCTTCTATCTCGCCGCCAAGACCTCGGGGCGGCAACTCGCGCTCGATGCGCTGGACCTGATCAGCGACAGCCGGCCCGGCATGCCCTTGCGCGTGCTCGAACTGGTGGCGCGCGACAAGGCTTGCGAACATCCGGACAAGGCTTGCCACGGCGAATCCTGCCCGTTGGCGCGCGGCTTCTACGACAAGCTGCCGGCGGCGCGCAGCGCCATGCTGCACGAGCGGCGCTTCGACAAGGCCGGGTTGCGCCGCGTCGCGCTCGAACACGAAGTCTGCCCGTATTACCTGAGCCAGGAAATGGCGCGCTGGGCCGACGTCACCGTGGGCGACTACAACTATTTCTTCGACATCAGCGCCATGCTGCACGGCATGACCATGGTGCACCAATGGCGCGTTGCGCTGCTGGTCGACGAAGCGCACAACCTGGTCGAGCGTGGGCGCAAGATGTATTCGGCCGAACTGCATCAAGCCGATCTCAAGGCCTTGCGCGTTGCCGCACCTGCCGAGTTGAAGGGGCCGCTCGATCGAATCAACCGTCATTGGAATGCGCTGGTGAAGGAGCAAGAGGCCGAATATAAAGTCTACGCAGCGATTCCCGACAAGTTCCTCGACGCGCTGCAACAGGCAAGCGGCGCGATCGCCGATTATCTTGCGGCGCATCCCGAGGGCGCGCACCCCGAGCTGCAGCGTTTTTATTTCGACATCGGCCTGTTCGAACGGCTGGCCGAGGTTTTCGGCGAGCATTCGCTGTTCGATGCCGAGAAGATCGAGGGACGGGCGACGGTGCTCAATCTGCGCAATATCGTGCCGGCGCCTTTCCTCAAGCCGCGCTTCGCATCGGCGCACGCGAGCGTGCTGTTTTCCGCCACGCTGGCGCCTTGGCAATTCTATGGCGACATGCTGGGTTTGCCCGAAGAAACGCCATGGATAGCGGTCGCTTCGCCGTTTCGTGCCGAGCAGTTGGCGGTGTCGATCGAGAAGCGCATCTCGACGCGCTGGCGCGATCGCAGCGCCTCGCTGGAGCCGATCGCCGACCTGATCGCACGCCAGTATGGCGCGGCGCCGGGCAACTATCTCGCCTTCTTCAGCAGCTTCGATTATCTGCATAACGTGGCTGACCGGCTCGTGCAGCAGCATCCCGATCTGCCGCTGTGGCGCCAGTCGCGCGACATGGACGAAGCCGCTCGCGAAGCTTTCATTGCGCGCTTCGCAGCCGGCGGGCGCGGCATCGGCTTTGCCGTGCTGGGCGGCGCCTTCGGCGAGGGCATCGATTTGACCGGCGACCGCCTGATCGGCGCCTTCGTCGCCACGCTCGGCCTGCCGCAGTTCAATCCCGTCAACGAACAGATGCGCGAGCGCATGCAGCAACTGTTCGGCGCCGGTTACGAATACGCCTATCTGTATCCGGGCTTGCAAAAGGTGGTGCAGGCCGCCGGGCGCGTGATCCGCACCACGAGCGACCGCGGCGCGGTGTTCCTGATCGACGACCGCTTTGCCAGGGCGGAGGTGCGTGCGCTGCTGCCGGACTGGTGGGAGGTATCGGTCAGGTAGCCCGCGCCGACGTAGGTGGCTTGCGGGAAAGGGGAGGCAGAAGGTAAACTAGTCCATAGACTTTTACCCCTTCAACCTTGCTCGCCAGCGTTCGTGATGAAATCATTTTCCTATTTTGCGGCAGCCGTGGGCCTGTCTGCGATCGTGCAGTGCGCCCACGCGCAATCCGCGCCGATGCCGGTATTCAAGGAAGGCGACTTCTGGGAATATCAACTCTTCGATAGCTGGTCGAACCGCATGACCTCGACCTTCTCCAGGCAGGTTATCGGCATATCGGGCGACTTCATCCGCGTGTCCTACGACGTACGCGAAATCGCCAAGACCGGCGAAGTCGGCCGGCCGCAGCAAAACGAAGCGACGCTGCGCGCGGACTTGAACGCCACGTCGATGTCGGGCAGCGAGAAATACGAGAAGCTCTATTACAAGTGGCCGCTGGAGCCGGGCAAGAAGTGGATTTCGCAATTCAAGGGCGATATTGCGCCTGCCACCGCCAACGCCGCACCCCAGGTCATCACCACGACCTTGAACGTCGAAGTCAAGGGCTGGGAAAAGCTGAGCACGCCGGCAGGCGAATTCAATGCCTTGAAGATCGTTGCCAAGGGAAACTGGACGGTGAGCAATTCGACGCTCGCCAACGGCAGCGGTACCTTTACCGCCACGCGCTGGTACAGCCCCGACGCCAAGAGCGACGTGCAATACAACTACGAGGCGTACGGCGCCGATGGCGCACCCTTGACCAAGACGCGCCAGGTGTTGAGCAACGTCAATTTCAAATAGCGCCTGCTTCGGTGCGCGGCAGCAGCAGCGCCGCCGCAATCGTCGCGAGCAGGTGCTTGAGGGTGTGACCGCTGACTATGCCCAGCACAGCCAGCAATTGATGGTCGTACAGTTCGGCCAGCTTGGCGGCGGCATACAGGATGATGGCGGCGACTACGGCCCGGCGCCTTGCGCGCGGCGCACAGGCCACAGCCTGCCATAACGGAATCAGCACCAGCGGCAGGATCTGGAACAGCAGATACCAGCGCAAATCCCCCGCGCCTTGCAAATCGGTGACGCGCCACCATAGCACGCTGGCGATGGCAAGCACGGCCAGCACCAGCGTCTCGCGGCCTTCGTTATTGCTGATGCCGCACTCGGCGCGCACGGCAGCGAGCAAGCCGGCGCAGGAAAGCGCAATCGGCAGGCGATCCCAAACCAGCCGCGCATCGTCCGGCGCGAGATGGTAATAGCTCGAACCGATGGCCGTCATCAGCAATCCCGCCAGGAACAGGCCGTAGCCATATTGACCGGGTTGTCCGCTTGCGCAAAAGAGCGGCCGCAGCCGCCACCATCCCCACGCGGCCACCACGGCGAAACCGAGGTTGGACAAAACGTCACCGGCATGTGCGATGCCGGCGAAACGCGTCTGGTCGGCGAATCGATGATAATCGGCAAACTGTGCGATCGGGCCGTACAGCAGGAATGCGGCACAGATGATTAGCGTGAGGATGGCGGGTAGGTGGCGCATGGCAGGTTTTTCGATGTGGTCACGCCATGATGCCGCCGTATGCCATGTCCGGCCAGTCAAGACAAAACGGTAGCATGCGCCGCATCCCGCCGTAGCGCTCCGCGCTACCGCCCATGCTAGACTGCCTCGTTTTGGCGTTTGCCCCGATCCATGACCCTGCCGCCCCTGCATCGCACGCTCGAACTCTGCGGGTTTGCCGCCCTGCCGGCCTTGCATAGCGAAGCCTACAACGGCTGGCTGTTGCGCCTGTCCGGTGGCGGCCCCAAACGTGCCAATTCGGTCAACCTGCTCGATCCTTCCACGCTGCCGCTGGAACAAAAGATCGACCGCTGCGAACTGCTGTTCCGCCAACAAGGCGTACCGCCCACGTTCCGATTGACGCAACACGAGATCGATCCGGGACTCGATGCGCTGTTGGCTGCACGCGGCTACCGCAAACACGATGAAAGCATCGTCATGCTGCGCAGTCTGGCTGCGCCGGCCTCGCCGGATTCGTTGGGAGAGGACGCAAACGCGGTCGCGCAACTGCCTGCCGAGCAATGGTTCGCGTTATTGCATGAAATCGATCAGGGAAACGCGGAGCGCAAACGCAAGCACGTCGAATTGTTGGGCCGTCTCGCGCTGCCGGCCTTATATGGCGCGATCGAGCGTGCGGAGCGCCGCGTCGCCATGGGCCTCGCGGTGATCGATGCGCGCCATGCCGGCTTGTTCGATATCGCCACGTTGCCCGAGGCGCGGCGCCAGGGCCATGCACGCCGCTTGACGCGCGCGCTCTTGCTCGGCGCACAGAGGCGGGGAGCGGAATTCGCCTACCTGCAAGTGGCCGCGGAAAACCGCGCCGCTATTTGGCTCTATGCCGCGCTGGGCTTCGAGGAATGTTATCGCTATTGGTATCGCGTGCTTGACGGACGTTCCTAGTTATCTTCTCCCCTGCGCCCCATCAGGTGCAGACGCAATTCCTGTTTCGCCGCACGGCGCTCCCCGCGCCGCGGATTGTCCCCTGCGTGGCTGCCGGCCTTGCGCTGCCTGGCCGGCAGCGCGACCGGATTACGTGGCTTGATCGCCGGTATCTTGATCTTCATGTCTTATTCCTCGATACGCACCGCCTGGTACGGCGCGTGCGGCACTTGCATCGGAGACCGGCACGTCTTGCCGCGCGAAAATCAATCCGCGCAAAAACAAAACCCCGGCGAGTTTCCTCACCGGGGTTCAATGGGAGAACGACCGGCTCGGGTCGGCTTGCGCCGTGCCCCGAGCTTCGCGCACGGGGCTAAGTTGTCTTGCTGTTCCTGTTAGCCGTACGTGGCATGGGCCGTCCATTTCGAAATGGGGTTGGTAAATTTCCTGAGAGGCGATTCTGCTGCATTTATGGGCACAGTGTCAATTCGCAAGCCCTCCCGCGTTGTATTTTCACGCCATAAATTGGCACAACAGCCGATGGAAGTGATGCACGCCACGCTCGCGCGTCGGCGAGTAGCGGCCATGGCGATAGAAGCGCGAGCGCACGCCGCGCTGCACGGCACGCACGATCTCTTCGTCTTCCATCTCCACCGTATCGAGCCCGGCACCGGCGCCCTGCTCCAGCTTGCTTGCGTCCCGGACGAAGGAGCGGAAGCTGATGTGCGTGCGGTCGCGCGAGCGCGGCTGGATCAGATTGAGCGACAAACCCCAGGGGTAGAAATTGAGCATCAGGTTGGGAAATACCCAGTAATAGTAGGCCGCCACGCGCTTGCCGTGGTCGGGCGCGCCCGCCGGAATCTCGAAAGCCGGTTCGCCTTCGCGCGCGATGGCGAGCTGCAGATTGGCGTAGCGCCCGATCTCGCTGGCATAGCTGCCGTATTCCACCACGGCGTTCAAGCCTGCGTGCACGAAAGGGATGTGGAAGCCTTCTAGATAGTTTTCCACGTAGAGCGCCCAGTGCGCATCGAGATCGAAGTCGCGGTCGCGGCTCGGGTCGTGCGCGAAGGTGTCGATCGGCATCCACGGCAGGCGCGTTTCGATTTCAGCCATGAATTCGGCAAGCGGCGCCGCCGGCGCAATCGAGGCGAAGGCGTGCCCCTTCCACAGTGCGAACGGCACGGTGGGCAAATGGTCGCTTGCCGAGGGAAAGTTTTGCGCCTCGGAAAATTCGGGCATCGAAAGCATTTTGCCCTTCAAGTCGAAGCGGCGTGCATGATAGCCGCAGCGGATTTCCTTCAATGGGCAGGCTTGATGAACCAGGATGTTGCCGCGATGTGTGCAGACGTTCGACAGGCAACGCAATTCGCCTGCTTCGTCGCGCGTCAGCATCAGCGGCTCATCGAGCAGGCCGGGCAGCAATTCGCACGGCGCCACGCTGCCGGCTTGCGCGACGTCGGCGACGCCGCCCAGCCATTGCCAGGAACGCGCGAAGATGCGCTCGCGCGCTTCCCGGAAATGGCTTTCCTCGGTGTAGAAGGCGGTATCGAGGGTGGTGGCGCGGGTGATGTCTGGATCGATGCTGAACGTCATGAGGGTCGCGTCTCCTGATCTTTCCGCAAAAGATAAGCGTACCTGATCGTCGCCGCAACCATTTTCGCGCCTTGTGCAAGGTCTAGGCATGTCCGCAGGAGAGTTTCGACGAAGCCACTTGCGCGGTGCTCAGTGAAGAAGTCTGGATACTGCTAATCTGATCATCCCGCGATTGAGGTAATAGCTTGGCTCAATCGAAGAGATTGCGGTGCTAGCTATCGCGATATTCCAATCAATCAATTTGAGCTATTAAGCCGTCATGACTATAGTGTAATTCCGATGTTCATCCAAAGCGATGAACATCAATGCATCGACGACGGGGCCGCAGGGCTGGCCGATACGGTCATCGTCTTGCGTCAACGCCCATGTCATTCAAGGAGACATTCATGAGTAGCGAAAGCAAGTGCCCTTTCCCCCACGGCCAGTCCAGTGCCGGCGCCCGTTCGAACCGCGACTGGTGGCCCAATCAACTGAATCTGAAACTGTTGCGCCAACACTCTTCGAAGAGCAATCCGCTCGGCGAGACATTCAATTACACCGAGGCGTTCAAGACGCTCGATCTGGCTGAGGTCAAGCGCGACATCTTTTCCCTCATGACGACCTCGCAGGACTGGTGGCCGGCCGATTATGGCCATTACGGCCCGCTTTTCATCCGCATGGCCTGGCATAGCGCCGGCACCTATCGCGTGGGTGACGGCCGGGGCGGCGCGGGCGGCGGCAACCAGCGTTTTGCACCGCTCAATAGCTGGCCCGATAACGTCAATCTCGACAAGGCGCGCCTGCTGTTGTGGCCGGTCAAGCAAAAGTATGGCCGCAAGCTTTCCTGGGGCGACTTGATGGTTCTGGCCGGCAATTGCGCGCTCGAATCGATGGGCTTCAAGACCTTCGGTTTCGGCGGCGGCCGTGAAGACTTGTGGGAACCGGAAGAAGACGTCAACTGGGGCACGGAAACCACCTGGCTGGGCGACGAGCGCTATAGCGGCGAACGCCAACTCGACAAGCCGCTCGGCGCAGTGCAGATGGGCCTGATCTACGTCAACCCGGAAGGCCCGAACGGCAATCCCGACCCGCTGGCTTCGGCGCGCGACATCCGCGAAACCTTCGCCCGCATGGCGATGGATGATGAGGAAACCGTGGCCCTGATCGCCGGCGGCCATACCTTCGGCAAGACGCACGGCGCCGGTCCCGCCTCGAATGTGGGCCGCGAACCGGAAGGCGCGACGATCGAGCAGCAAGGACTGGGCTGGAAAAACAGCTTCGGTTCCGGCCGTGGGGGCGACACCATATCGAGTGGCCTGGAAGGCGCCTGGACGCCCAACCCGATCAAGTGGGACAACGGCTTTTTCGACACGCTCTTCGGCTACGAGTGGGAATTGACCAAGAGCCCGGCCGGGGCGCACCAGTGGAAGCCCAAGGATGGCGCCGGCGCCGGCACGGTGCCCGATGCGCACGATAGCACTAAGCGCCATGCCCCGTTCATGCTGACCTCGGACATTGCGCTGCGCGTCGATCCGGCTTACGCCAGGATTTCCAAGCGCTTCCACGACAACCCGCAGCAATTCGCCGATGCCTTTGCCCGCGCCTGGTTCAAGCTCACGCACCGCGACATGGGACCGCGCGTGCGCTACCTCGGTCCGGAAGTGCCGGCAGAGCATTTGATCTGGCAAGACCCGGTGCCTGTCGTCGATCATCCGCTGATCGACGCCGAGGATATCAGCGCCTTGAAGGGCAAGCTGTTGGCATCAGGTCTTTCAATCTCACAATTGGTGGCCACGGCCTGGGCTTCGGCCTCGACCTTCCGCGGTTCGGACAAGCGCGGCGGCGCCAATGGCGCACGCATCCGCCTGGCGCCGCAAAAGGATTGGGAAGCCAACCAGCCGGCGCAATTGGCCAAGGTGCTGGCCGCGCTGGAACGGGTACGCGACGAGTTCAATGGCGCGCAGGCCGAGGGCAAGAAAGTGTCGCTGGCCGACCTGATCGTGCTGGGCGGTTGCGCGGCGGTGGAACAGGCGGCAAAAAATGGCGGCCATCAGCTCGTTGTGCCGTTCACGCAGGGCCGCACCGACGCGACGCAGGAACAGACGGACGACGCGTCGTTCGCCTATCTGGAGCCGACTGCCGACGGCTTCCGTAATTACCTGCGCAAGGGCCATAGGCAATCGGCCGAGGAACTGCTGCTCGACCGCGCCCAGTTGCTGACCTTGACAGCGCCCGAGTTGACGGTGCTGGTGGGCGGCTTGCGCGTCTTGAATGCCAACGTGGGGCAATCGCAGCACGGCGTCTTCACCAAGCAAAGCGATACGCTGTCCAACGACTTCTTCGTCAACCTGCTCGACTTCGGCACGACCTGGAAATCGATCTCCGATTCGGACGACGTGTTCGAAGGGCGCGACCGCGCCAGCGGCCAGGTCAAGTGGGGCGCAACCCGTGCCGACCTGATCTTCGGCTCGAACTCCGAGTTGCGCGCGATTGCCGAAGTTTACGGCAGCAGCGATGCAAAGCAAAAATTCGCGGAAGATTTCGTGGCGGCGTGGAACAAGGTGATGAACCTCGATCGCTTTGAAGTGAAGAAGTGATGGCAATGTGAAGCTACGGCCTGCGTTTCCGGCAGGCCGTAGCTTTACAAATCGATGGCAGCCAGGCGACGGTAGATGGCCAGGGCGGACGTATCGGCCTGGCTGGCGATGAAGTCGACCACCAGGTGGGCGCGCGCATTCCATTCTTCGAATTCCTGGTCGCGCCCGCTCAAATGCGCCATGGCCTGCGTGTAGGCCAGCCGGCACTCCGTTGGAATCAGCGCGAGCAGTTGGCGCTCGAGAAATAGCGTCGGGTCGTTGGACTTCGCCATCGCGGCCTGGAAGCGCGGCATCGATATCTTGAGCAGCACCGCGAACTGATCCAGCAAATCTTTCACGATGTTGTAGCCGTCGAGCGCATGGCGCTGCACCGCTTCGAGCGTGTGGATTCTCGCAGCGCAAAAGCTTTGCAGGGTCTGCAGCAACACGCCCGTGCCCGAGTTGGGCGGCACCAGCGTCTCGACCCGGCCGGCAAAGGCGTCGTCCTGCAAACCGATGAAGCTGCGCGCGGCGTAGTCGGCCATGACGGAAAACAGCGTGACGCGCACGCTGGCGAAAGCCGCCGCCGTACCGGCGTCGGCTGCCTGGCCGAGCAGCTCCATGATCTCTTCGTCGGCCTCGTCGGGGTCCATCGGGATGTAGGTGGAAAGCCAATCGTCGCGCAGGGTCTTGAGTGCCGCGCCCGCGTCGATCAGGCCGATGCCGATGGCGTCTTCCAGGTCGCCGAAGCCGGTGACGATGTCGTGCGCCGCCTCGACCAGCAAAGTGAGGGGGAAGCGCTGCGGCGCGCCGGCGCTGTAGCCGAAGGCCGACCAGATGCCTTTGACGAGGCCGGCTTCGGTGGAGAAGAAGCCGGCACGCTGTTCCAATTTGCTGCCCGATTTGCCGTCAGGCACAATCGAATCGCCGCCCGACATGTCGAGGTGGCGCAGGTAGGTGGCGAGGCTGGTCTTGGTCAGGTTCAGGCCGCCCGGTTCGCCGTGCCAATGCCATTTGCCAAGCAGGCGCAAGCCTTGCGGAACTTCGTTGAATTGATGGAAGTCGACCAGGGCGTTCAGCATGCGCGGATCGCGCGCATCGAGTTCGCGTGCGCCGTAAGCGAGGCTGGCGGTACGGATCAGTATCGGGCCTTGTTCGGCAAACCAGTTGCGGATTGCCGCAGCCCCGGCTTCGCCGTAAGGCGGGCTGCCGATGCTGCGCGCGAGGCAGGCGGTTTCGACAAAGCCGAGCAGGGCGGCATAGGTTGCGCCATCGGTTTGGCCCTGTGCGGCCAGGCCCGTAGCGACGCGGGCGGCGATGGCGCGGCCGACTTGCGACACCTGCAAGGCATGGCTCAAGCGGCTGCGCACAGCCGTGCTGCTGGCAAGCGAAAATAGCTGGCCCTGTTGCTGCAGGCGGCGGAATGCCGGAGAAAAAACGATGCGGCCACGGTCGGCCTCGGCCTCGGCCGCAACGTTCGACGTGCCGCCGGCGCGCAGGCGCTCGGACTTCAGGATAGACGCGTAGTCTGGGGTCATGGTATCCCAAGCTGGTTCAATCGATCTTCCTCCACCGCTTGCGAGGGGCGCCGGGCGGCTTGATGCGGCAGCACGGGGTCAAGCGATTGTATGACTGTGCGCAACAATTGGCAAAGCATGCACGCCTCGGCCAACAGCCGGACGTGGCATTGTTGCGAATTTTCCGCATGCGAGACTGGAAAAGCACGGGCAAAACGGGTACACTCGATTTGCTCTTTTAACAATTCTGATGCCACTTTGGGATGACTTCCCGCTATGCCGGGAATGCGCGGAAGGGCGAGGCGAATTGCAAAAATCCATTCATCATTTTTCCGCATTTTGGCAAAAAACCGACTATTTGCGCGGGGTAATTGTTACAGGCATGGGAAATATTGGACGAATTCGCAAAAGAATGTTAAATCGCAAATGTTGGCAAAAAGCCGCAGTAAAATAGAATCAAGTCAACAAGAAGCGACAATTGCCGGCCTGAAGAAGCAGAGCCGGTCATCGCTTCAACAGGAAACGCGAAGCTGCACGGGAGAGCATAGGGACGCCTGCGAGGAACTCGATATTCGGTCGGTGGTCTGATTCAGGCTCGTCGCCGGGGTCAGGCCTGTCGGCCCGGTTGGGCGGACTGGCGCTATCATGGTACTCGAGGCAAGCGCGATGTACGGGGGAACGAAGTGGAAATACTCGGCATAATCATAGGCGTCGTTGCCGTTCTTGGCATAGGAGCGGCGATCTACCTGCGCCAGCAAGCGGCGAAAAAGAGCGTCTTCTCGCGTTACGAAGAAAGGCCCGTTCTGAGCAAGGACGAAACGGTCTTGTTCGGCCGCCTGTGCCGCGCGCTGCCCAATTGCTACATCTTCCCCAAGATACCGGTGTCGCAATTGATCGAACCGTCCGAAGGCGACCGCAGGCGCACGCCGCATCACTTCGAACGCATCGAGGGCATGGCGGTGGATTTTGCCGTGTTCGACGGTGACCTCGCGCTGGTATGCGTGATCCTGCTGGAACCGCAAGGCATCATGGGCAACGACCAGTTGCGCCATGCCGTCCTCGATCGCTGCTTCAAGAGCGCAACCGTCAAGGCCATGCGCTGGAGCACCAACAACAAGCCCTCGGTCGAGCAGATCAGCCGCGCCATCCTGCCGATGACCAATGCCTCGCGGCCCACGCTCGAAACCGGCAGCACGCTGAACCCGACGCCGAGCACCCTGAACCCGGACACGGTGCAGCGCATCTACAAGGCCGAACCGGTGCCCAGCAATATCCGCGGCCTGTCGCAGGAACAGCTCGACGCCTTGACGCCGACCAAGTTCCTCTCCACGAACTATCCGCACATCTGGCAGCGCATCTGCCTGTTCGCGCCCGAGCCGAAGCACTTGCAGAAATACCTGCAATCGCTGGCGATCCAGGACCGCGGCGAAAAGCGCGCCGGTTTCCCGGTCGAGGCGCTCAAGGAAATCACCGATATCCAGATGGAAAACGACCGCTTCCTGACCGGGCCCGTCACCGGCTGGCAGCCGGCGTTTGTCAATCGCTGACACCCGCTTGACGCATGCCGTGTCCGGGCTCGCTTGCGTCCGGCGCGCTGTGGCCTCATTCGCTTGATCCGGTGCCGGCCTTGGCGCCGGCGGGGTGGATGAGTTGGTCTGCCATGCCCTCGCCCATCTTCACCAATTCCCTCTCGGTCGACGAATCGGCATCGTTGGCAAGAAACACCATGCCCAGCCCGGCCTTGGGATAGAAGGCAAGGTAGCTGGTCGTGCCGAAGCTGCCGCCGGTATGGCGGATCACGAGCGTGCCGTCGGCAAACTGCTTGACGAACCAATACAGTGCGATGTCGTCATCGCGTTCGTCGGTATGGGCAAACGTCACTTGATGTGACAGCGCGACGGCGGGATTGCCCGCATCGAGATTCCATTGCAGATAGCTTAGCTGGTCATGCACGGTTGACTTCAGGGAACCCGCCGCCGGAATCGCCTTCCAGAAGCGCAGCTCCGGCATGGGATTGCCTAGTCCGTCGTAGCCTTGCGCGATACGATCGCGCAAGGCCCGATCGACGGCAACGGACGTGTCGCGCATGCCGTTTGGCGCCGTGATGAATTGCCTGACCAATTCCTCGTACGACTTGCCATACTGCTGCTCCAGGATGATGCCGATCAGTTGTGAATCGATGTTGGAGTAACGGAAATGCGTGCCTGGCCGTTCGGTGATGGCTATCTTCTTCAAGTCTTCGAGGAATTGCGCTTCGCTATAGTCGCCGTAGGAGTCCAGCATCTGCTGGACCGACATGCCGTCGCGAAATGGCCGGATGTGCTTGGGCAAACCCGCCGTATGATTGGCCAGATCGAGGATGGTGACGGGCCGGCCCGCGAAGCCGAGATTGGGATACGGCGAAGCCAGATACTTCTGCACCGGATCGGCGAGCTTGATCTTCCCGTCGAGCACGGCTTGCGCCAGCAGGATGCCGGTGTAGCTCTTGGTGGCGGAACCGATTTCATAGAGGGTGCGCTCGTCCGGTACGTGAAGTGTGGCGCGATCGGTTGTGCCGAAACCGTAGGTGTGTTCGATACCGTCCTGGACGATGCCGATCGAGAGACCGACGTGGTGAGGATTGCTGACGAATGCCTCGCCGGCCTGATTGACTATCGCATCGATTGCACGGTTTTCTTCAGTGGGCGTATCGGTGCCGGCACAGGCCAACGCCAACGCCGGACTCATTGCCGCCAGGATCGCGAGCAAGGTATTGCGAACTTTAGATGCTTCCAATTTCATGGCTCCGGGATGAGATGGAAGTAAGACGAGGCCGAACTGTGGACGGCCGCGGCCACGGGCTTACTCGGGTTGGCTCAACGCCTGCCCAATCAACAGCCCGCGCCGCGTGATGACGTCGGCATCGGCGCGCAGCAGGCCGAGCCGGCGCTGCAGCAGCAGCCAGCCGGACCATGCGGCGGTGGGCGTGCCGGCGTCCAGCGGCGTGACGATGGTACTGTCGGCGCTTGCTTGCGCCGTGGTTTGCGGCAGCAATTCGGTCAGGCGTTTTTGCAGTTCGCCCAGCGAAATCCATACGCCCGAGCAGGCATGCTGGATTTGCGCGTCGACCTGGGGCGCGGGCATGTTGAGCGCATGGCGCCGCAGCAGGATGCGCAATGCCGCGACATGGGCCACGATCAGGTAGTTCTGCACGGTGAAGAGGTGGATGTCCTGCACCGCGCGGTGCTTGCTGAGCGGCTCATCCAACATGCGTATCAGGGCCGAGTTCAGGCCGGCGAGGCTGTCGAACAGGCCTTTGCGGCACAGGCGGTAGAAGAAGTCGTCCTTGACCTTGCCGATCATGAGTTCGCAGCTTGCTTCGATGTAGCGCTGGTTGGCGCCCAGCACGTTTTGTATCAGTTGCGGCAAGGCGCGGTATTCCCAGCTTGGCAGCACGAAGCTGAAGAAGGTGGCGATCGCCACGCCGATGAAGGTGTCGATCAGCCGTTCGCCGATGGCGTGGCCGGTGCTGTGCGTCAAGAGCGTGATCTCCAGCAGGATCTGCATGCTGGCGAAAATCGCGGTGTAGCGGTATTTGACGTAGACGAAGGCCGAGGTGGCGACGGTTGCGACGAACAGGAATGCCAATAGCGCCGCCGGTGCATGGACGTAATGCACGATCACGGCGGTCAGCATGCAGCCCAGGGTGGTGCCGATCAGGCGGTCGCTGCGGCGCTGCTTGGTCATGCTGAAGGTGGGCTTGAGGACGATGGCAATGGTCAGGATGATCCAGTAGCCGTGCGAGGAATAGGGCAGATGTTCGGAGACCAGGAGGCCGAACGAGATCGCCATGGCGATGCGCAGCGCGAAGCGGTAGGTCGGCGATTGCCAGTTGAGGTTGGCCTTGAGCAGGCCGAATTCGTATTTCTGCTTGGTCAGGAAAGGCGTGAAATCCGCGCCGGATAACGCCGCGCCGGGCAGAACCGGCGCGATCGGTGTGTGGGTGGCGCTGTGCAATTGTGCGATGGTGTCGGTCACGGCCACCATTTTGTTGTAGGCGGCGCGCACCACCGATACGGCCTCTTCCTTGCCCGCCACGGTTTCAAGCTGCGCGATTTCGGCTTCGATGGCAGCGCGTTCGGGCGCATAGTCGATGGCGGCCACCGAGGGCCGCCCGCGCGTGACGGCGTAGGCGATCGACTGGGTGTCGAGCGCAGCCTTGTGTGCGAAGCGGTGCAGCCAGGTCAGCACGTCGGCGTCGGCCAAGTGGCGCCGCAACAGCGCGTAGTCGGTGTGGGTGGCGAGGACCAATTCGTACAGATCGAGCATGCCGAAGTGGATCTGGACCAGGATGGCGTCGCGCGTGCTGGCGTCGCCGCGCAGGATCATGTCGCGCGAGACCTGCTGCTTGTCGGCCAGGATGCTTTGCTGGCGCACCAGGGTGTTGAACTGGTCGTTCAGGTCCGTGTTCATGTCATAGAACTCGGATTTGATTTCAATATAGCGCGCCAGCTCGAACAGGGTTTCTGCCAACACCTGCTGCTTGACGCGGTTGCGCAAGAGCCAGGCGGCGGCCATGGCGTAGAGCATGTACGTTGCCGCGCCGGCGAAGAACAGGGCGCTGTGCGTCAGCGCTTCGCGCAGGCTCAAGTCGTTTTCCATCGACAAGGTCATGATGAACAGCGCCGAGAATTGCAGCGGCATGGTGCGCTTGCCGTACACCAGCATCATGCTGGCAAGGAAACTGACCACCACCACCATGACGCCCAATAGCCAATGAACCGGCGCGGCCAGGGTGATGATCAAGGCGACGGCAGAGCACAATAGTACGCTGGCCAGCATTTCGTGGAATTTGTGGCGCAGCGGGCTGATCAAATCCATGAAGCTGGTGCACATGGCGCCGATGCAGACCGTCATGGCGGAAGCCAGGTCGGCTTGCCACATGACGAGGCTGGTCAGGCCGATGATGCCGATGGCGGTGCGCAGGCCGGTATAGAAATAATGGCTGAACAGGAAGGTGCGCGGATCGAGCGCATAGTGCATGAAGTTCGACCCGGATGGCGGCGAACCGGGCTGGGACGGCCCGGACTGCGGCGAAGGCTGCATACGTGCGGGAATGGGCGAAATGGAAACAGGCTAAAGCTTAGCCGATTTCTCCCGCGCCGGCATGGCTGAAACCTGCCTTATTGAATTTGATCGCGCGCGGCATAGGCCGCATCGAGTTCCTTGCGTGCGCGGGCTACCTCGGTTTCGAGCTGGTTCACGCGGTCGAAATAGCTGCCGCGCAGGCGTGAATAGCCGTTGACCATGCCGACCCGGTCGCCGCCCTGTATCTGCGAGCCGCTGGTCAGGCGTTGCTCGGCCTGCTGCAGGCGCTTCAAGGCGGCTTCCACGCGCGCATCGGCCACGCGCTGGCGGTCCTTGTGGGCCTGGTAGTCGGCGTCGGCGCTTTTTTCCATCTGCAGCAGCGCACGGTTGGCGGCACGTTGCTGCTCCGGCGGCAAGGTCGGGACCGAAATGGCCGAGACGTTTTGCCCTTCGCCGGCGGCCGGCTTGTTTTGGGAATAGGTAACGACACCGTTTTTGTCCACCCACTTGTAGATCACGGCGTCTTCGGCATGCGCCGCCGAGGCTGCTGCGATGCACGCGGCCAGGATGGCTGGAAGGATGCGTTGGTGCCGGGAGCGTTTGGTGCCCATGATTCCTCCGCTTGTGAAGCAGTGGAAATGATCTTACTGCGGTTTGTGCCGAAGGTGGCGAGTGTTACTCGCCGTTACAAACGCGAGGCTTGCCGGCACGCCGTTTCCACGACCTTGCGGCAAGCCCCGAGCGGCGGTTTCCTACTTTTGCGCCACTTTGGCCTGCTCTTGCGCCTGCCAGCCGCCGCCCAAGGCCTTGATCAGATAGACCGAAGTCAGCATCTGCTGGCCGCGAATCTGGATCGCCTGGCGTTGGTTGGTCAACAGCGTTTGCTGCGCCGTGATCACGTCGAGATAGGTGTCGAGGCCGCCGGTATAACGGTCGTTGGCCAGATCGAACGCCTTTTGCGAGCTATGGACGGCGGCTTCGGCCTGGTTCGAGGCGCGCTGCAGCAAGGCCGCCCCGGTGATGCCGTCCTCCACCTCCTGCATGGCCACCAGCACGTTTTGGCGGTAGGCCGCCACCGAACCCTGGTAGGATTGCTCGGCGATTTTGACGTTGGCCGTGGTGCGGCCGGCATCGAATATCGTCTGCGTCAGCGAAGCGCCGAGCGACCAGACCAGATTGGGCGCGGAAAACAAGCTGCTGATCTTGTTGTTGCTGTAGCCCACGCTGTCTTCCAGCGGAGTCGGCCCGATCGAGATGCTGGGGAAATACGCCGCCTTGGCCACGCCGATATTGGCGTTGGCTTGCGCCATCGCCCGTTCGGCCGCCGCCACGTCGGGACGGCGCTGCAATACCTCGGACGGCACGCCGACCGGCACGGCCGGCGGCGCGAGATTGACCTGCGCTGCCTCGATGTGGAAAAGCGGCGCGGGCGTGCCCGTCATCACGGCCAGGGCGTGTTCGTCTTGCGCGCGCTGGTTCTGCAGCAATTCGAGCTGGGTCTTGGTCGAGTCGAGCAAGGCTTGCTGCTGCGCCAGGTCGAGACCGGAGGCGAGGCCCAGATCGTGACGTGAGGTAACGAAATCGAGAGCCTTGCCTTCCAGCACGATGCCTTGGCGCACCACGTCGATTTCGGTATCGAGCTCGCGCAGGTTGAAGTAATCGGCCGCCAGTTCGGAGGTGAGCAACAGTCTCGTATTCTCGAAGTCCGCCCCGGCTTGCTGGTCGCCGGCACGCGCGCTTTCCACGGTGCGGCGTACGCGGCCGAACAAATCGGCTTCATAGTTGACGTCGAAGCCGGCGCCGAAGCTGGTTTGCGGCACCAGCGGCTTGGGCGGCACTTCTTCGCGCGCCGCGCCGGCTGCCAGTGACACCTGCGGGAACAGGCCGGCCCGGGCGATCGTCACGGTCTGATGCGCCTGTTCCAGGCGCGTTGCCGCCTGTTTCAGGCTTTGGTTTTGCGCATTGGCTTGCTGTTCCAGTTCGTTCAACTTGGCGTCATTGAACTGTTCCCACCAGTTGCCCCTCAACGCGGCATCGTCGGGACGGGCGGTGTTGAAGGGGATGTCGCCGGCCCACGCGGTGGGCATATTCTCGACATCCGGCTTCTTGTAGTCGGGGCCGACGGCGCAGCCGGCCAACAGCGTTGCGGCGCCGATCGATACGGCACGGCGGGTCAGTTTCATGGCGTGGCCTTCTTCGGCTGCTCGCCGCCCTTTGCCGGCTCTGCGCTGGCGGTTGCCGGTGGCGGCTGCATGACCGTCACCGCGTCGTTTTCGGCCAGCGAATCGGGTGGGTTCAGTACGATGATGTCGTTGGTTTGCAGGCCGTTGAGGATTTCCAGCGTATTGCCCAGGTCATGGCCGATGTTGACCAGTTTCAGTTTGACGTGACCGGTGTTGTCCAGCGTGGCGACCTTGGTGCCGTCGGGGCGGTACAGGATCACGTTGGACGGCACGATCAGGGCTGCGGACGCGCCATTGACCGGCAGCGCGACCTGGACGTAGGAACCGGCCAGGAGCTTGCCGTCGTGGTTGGGCAGATCGACTTCCATCTGCAGCGTGCGCGTGGCGGCATCGATGGCGCCGGCGGTGCGTACCACCGAGCCTTCAAAGTTCTGGCCGGGAAGTTCGGACTGCTGGACCTTGACCTTGTCGCCGACCTTGATGCGTTGCGAGAACGATTGCGGCACGTAGACGTAGACGCGCAGCGGATCGATCTGGGACAAGGTGAACAGCGCGCGGCCCGAGGTACCCCCGTTGCTGGTATCGACCAGATCGCCGACTTCGACGTTGCGGTGCGTGACCACGCCCGTGAACGGCGCCAACACGTTCTTGAACTGCTCCAGTTCCTTGAGGCGCTTGACGTTGGCTTCGGCCGCCGCCAGGCTGGCCTGTGCCTGTGTAAAGGCGCTGGTGCGCTCGTTCAATTCCTGTTGCGTCACGGCGTCTTTCTTGCGCAGCGCTTCCCAGCGCTCGGCCGAGGTCTTGGCCAGGTCCAGGCTCGAGATCGACTGGTCACGCGCCGCGACGGCTTGCGCCAGTTGCTGATCGACTTCGGGCGTGTCGATCACAGCCAGCACGTCGCCCTTGTTGACCTTGGCGCCGATGTCCGTGTTCCAGCGCAGCACGTAGCCGGTGGAGCGGGCGTAGATCGGCGACTCGATCATGCCCTGCAGCGTGCCCGGCAGGGTCAGCGCCGTGCCGGAGGCAGAACTCTTGGGCGTCGTGGTCAGGACGTAGACCTTGCCTTCGTCGGCGTTGGATTTTTCCAGCGCATGGGCGTGGGCGATGCGTACGCCGACTTCGATCACGGCGCCCACCAGGAGCAACGCGAGGATCGAGACGCTGATCAGGCGTGCACGCTTCAGGATGGGCCCACGGTGCGGATGATGGACCACGTGGCCGTCGTCGCTATGCGCACCGATGTTGGAATGGCGTTCTTTAGTCATGTCAGTTACTCCCTTCTACTGCTGGCGAAGATGGTGGATTCGGATGGTGGCCCTCTTTGCGTTCCTTACGGTGCTCCAGATAGCGGTGCACTGCAGCGAATACGATGGGCACGAAGAATAGGGTGGAAACGGTGGCGAACAACAGGCCGCCGATGACGGCGCGGCCGAGCGGCGCATTTTGTTCCGCGCCTTCGCCGAGGCCCAACGCCATCGGGATCATCCCGATGATCATGGCCAGCGCCGTCATCAAGACCGGGCGGATACGGGTGGACCCGGCTTCGAGCGCCGCCGACAGCGGCGGTGAGCCGGCCTGCAGGCGCTGGCGCGCGAACGAGACCATCAGAATACTGTTGGCCGTTGCCACCCCCATGGTCATGATGGCGCCGGTCAGGGCCGGGACGGACAGCGTGGTGCCGGTCAGGAACAGCATCCAGGCGATACCGGCCAGGGCGGCAGGCAGCGCGGTGATGATGATGAACGGATCGACCCAGGATTGGAAATTCACCACGATCAAGAGGTACACCAGCACGATCGCCATCGCCAGGCCGACGCCCAGGCCGATGAAGGAAGAGTGCATGGTATCGACCTGGCCGCGAATTTCGATGCGCGAACCGCGCGGCAGATCGCCGCGCGCCTTGGCCACGATGTCGTTGATTTCGTTCGCCACGCCGCCCAGGTCGCGGTCTTCCACGCTGACGTAGAGGTCGATCACGGGCGTGATGTTGTAGTGCGATACCAGTGCCTGCGTCTGGGTCTGCTTGACCGAGACGAGGTTGCTCAATACCTGGCTCGAATTCGCGGCGCCCGAGGTGGACGATTGCGCGCCCGGCGGATTGACCGGCGTGCGCAGCAAGGAGTCAAGGTCGTCGACTTTGTATTGCGGCGTCTGCACGGCGATGTTGTAGACGATGCCGTTCTTCGGATTGAGCCAGAACGCGGGTGCGGTCTGGAAGCTGCCCGAGAGCGACACCAGCACGTCGGACGCGACGTCGACCGGGTTCAGGCCGAGTTGCTTCATCTGCGTGCGGTCCATGTCGAGCGCGATGGTCGGCTCGTCGATGCGCTGGTGGATGTGTACGTCGACCGTGCCGGGAATCTTCTTGACTTCCTTCATCAGCTTCGAAGCAGCGTCGTAGTTGGCCGCGAAGTCGTTGCCCGCAACCTGGATGTCGAGTGCCGCCGGCTGGCCGAAGTTCAGGATCTGCGTGACCATGTCGGCCGGCTGGAAGAAGAATTCCACGCCGGGGAAGCGCTTGGGCAATTCGGCGCGCAGCTTCTTGATATATACCGACGTCGGCTTGTGGTCTTCCTTGAGCGAGACCAGGATCTCGCCGTCCATGGTGCCGATGGTGCCGGCATTGGAGTAGGACAGATTGATACCCGAGTATGGCAAGCCGAGATTGTCGAGGACGGTGCCCAGCTCGTCCTTGGGAATGACTTCGCGCACCACCTTGTCCACCTCGTCGGCCACGCGTGCCGTTTCTTCGATACGGGTGGCCGTCGGTGTGCGCATGTGCAGACGGATCTGGCCGCCGTCGACCGAGGGGAAGAAGTCGCGCCCCAGGGCGAACACGAGGCCCAGCGACAGTACGCAAAATCCCAGGAAGACCGAGCCGAACATCTTGCGATGGGTCAAGAGCGTCGAGAGGATCAGGACGTAGCCGCCGCGGAACTTCTCGAACGCCGCGTCGAAGCGCTTGTACATGCGTTGCAACAGGCTGGGCTTGGCGTTCGGGTCATTGTGCGCATGGTCCATCATCAGCATGACCATGGTCGGCACCAGGGTACGCGAGAGCACGTAGGACGCCAGCATCGCGAACACCACCGATTCGGCCAGCGGCACGAACAGGAAGCGCGCCACGCCGGCCAGGAAGAACATCGGCACGAACACGATACAGATACACAGCGTCGATACCAGCGCCGGCACGGCGATTTCGCCGGCACCGTCCAAGATCGCCTTGTGCAGGTCGGAGCCTTCTTCATGCATGTGGCGTTCGATGTTTTCGATCGTCACCGTCGCATCGTCGACCAGGATGCCGACCGCCAGCGCGAGGCCGCCCAGGGTCATGATGTTGATCGTTTCGCCAAGCGCGTAGAGGATGATGATCGAGGTCAGGATCGACAATGGGATCGAAACCGCGATGATGCAGGTGGAGCGCCAGTTGCCGAGGAACACCAGGATCATGGCAGCGGTCAGCAGTGCGGCGATCAAGGCCTCGCGCACCACGCCCGAGATGGCGGCCTTGACGAACACCGACTGGTCGAACAGCGGTTCGATCTGCAAATCCTTGGGCAGGGTGGTTGCGGCCTGCGGCAGCAGGGCGCGCAGGTTGTTGACGATGTCGAGCGTGGACGAGCCGCCGTTCTTCAGCACAGAGATCAGCGCGCCGCGTCGCCCGTCCTGGCGCACGATGTTGGTTTGCGGCGAGAAGCCGTCGCGCACGCGCGCCACTTCGGAGAGATAGGTGGTGGCGCCGTTCTTGGACAGCACCGGCAGATCGTTCAGGCCGGCGATGGTTTCGGGCGAGCCGTTCATTGCGACGTTGTATTCGATTTCGCCCAACTTGGCGGTACCGCCAGGCAGCGCCAGGTTTTGCGCATTGACGGCGCTGACGATGTCGGAAGGCGTCAAGCCCTTGGCCAGCATGGCCTGGTTGTCAAGGTCGACCGAGACCAGGCGCGATTTGCCGCCGTAGGGGTAGGGAATCGCGGCGCCCGGGACCGTGATCAGTTGCGGGCGCAGGAAGTTCAGGGCCGTGTCCGACAACGCCTGCTCGGTCATGGTCGGGCTCGAGAGGCCCAACTGGATGACCGGGATCGAGGACGCCGAATACTTGATGATCAATGGCGGCGTACTGCCCACCGGCAGGGTACGCAAGATGGTTTGCGAGATCGCCACCGTCTGCGCCAGTGCGGTCTGGATGTTGGCCGTCGGCTGGAAGAAGATCTTGATCACCGAAATACCCGCCAGCGATTGCGACTCGATGTGTTCGATGTCGTTCACCGTGGTGGTCAGGGTGCGTTCGGTGGGGGCGGTGATGCGCTGCCCCATATCCTGCGCCGAGAAACCGGTGTAGTTCCAGATGATGCTGACGACCGGGATGTTAATTTCCGGGAAGATGTCGGTTGCCATCTTGGACAAGACAAGCGGGGTCGACAGGAGGATCAACAACGCCATCACAATGAATGTGTATGGGCGTTTTAAGGCTATTTCTACAATCCACATGGCTTTTTAGTTTTCCGCACTGAGCGTTGGCGTCTCAAAAATTTTTGCCGTGTTGCCCCGGCTTTTTCGGAGTTTGCTCGCGTCGCAAATTGCTCCGGCGATTTCAAACGAGCGCAAATGGTATCCGAATTTTCGCAAACAGGTTTTGCCTCGGCTCACTACAATTTACAAGGCATTTACAAAGAAGCTGACTGCATATCGATAAAACAAAACCGTTGATGCAAGAACTGGCCCCAACGGAGCCAGTGCATTCATCAAAACCGGAAAGTACGGCAACCCAACGTATCAGGAGGCCTCGGTCACCCGCTGCAAATGCTCGAGCAACTCGGTTGCGACGAGCAGTTTCTTCGCGTCGATGTCGGACAAAAGCTCGGTGCGGAAGACATCCGCCTCGTGCTTGACCTTGGCGTACAGCGCCTTGCCCTCTTCGGTCAGGACGATCAGCTTGACGCGCCGGTCGACCGGCGACGCTTCGCGCAGGATCAGCCCGGCTTTGGACAGGCGGTCGATCATCGTGACCATGGTCGCCGCCTCGATGCCGAGCTTGTTCGCCAATTCGATTTGCGACATCGGCGCGTCGGTCTTGGCGATGGTGGCGATCGTGGTCCAGCTTGCCTGGCTCACGCCGAGATATTTCAAGCGCCGGTCGATGGCGGCCTTCCAGGCGCGCGAGGTGTTGTGCAACGCGCCGGAGAAGCGTTCTTCCAAGGTAGTCAAAACCGAAGCCCTCTGATAATTAGTGTCCTAATTACTCATTCAGTGTAGCAGAATCCGAAAATTCGCTCAGGGCGCGGAAAACCCGTCTCAACCTTGCGGCCGTCCAGGGTTTTACGTGCGCCGGAAAAACGATGGCGCACACCGCTTGCCTGGCTACACCACCTAAAAATTGCCAAACATCACTTGTCATGCGAGCGGAATCATAATACAATTTTAGTTAGATGTCTAATGATATGAGTACTGATATTTGGTTGGCGCACCCGAGAAAGCCGGGTGAAGCAGGCCAAATCAGGATGGAAATTTCCCATGAGCACCAGCACTTCCCCCGGTGAACCGTTGAACCGCGGCATGATCACGATTTCAATCATGCTGGCGACCATCATGCAAGCCTTGGACGGCACGATTGCCAATGTGGCCCTGCCCCACATGCAAGGCAGCCTGTCGGCTTCGCAAGACCAGATTACCTGGGTCTTGACCTCGTTTATCGTGGCCGCCGCGATCACGACGCCTTTGACCGGCTGGCTGTGCGACCGCTTCGGCCAGAAAAACGTGTTCCTGGCCTCGGTGTTCGGCTTCACGGTGGCGTCGGTGTTATGCGGTATCGCCGGGTCGCTGGTGCAGATCGTGATTGCGCGGCTGCTGCAAGGCGTGTTCGGCGCGGCGCTCGTGCCCTTGTCGCAGGCGGTGCTGCTCGATATCAACCCGCGCGAGAAGCACGGCTCGGCGATGGCGGTGTGGGGCATGGGCGTGATGGTCGGGCCCATCCTCGGCCCGACGCTGGGCGGTTATCTGACCGACGCCTACAACTGGCGCTGGGTGTTCTTCATCAACGTGCCGGTCGGCGCGATGGCGTTCTACGGCATCTGGCGCTTCATCAAGCCGACGCCGGCGGCGCGGCGCATGGGTTTCGACATGTTCGGCTTTGCCACGCTCTCCCTGGCCATCGGCGCCTTGCAGATGCTGCTCGACCGTGGCGAGCAGAACGACTGGTTCACGTCGCTCGAGACCTGGATCGAATTGATCGTGCTGGTGACGAGTTTTTCCTATTTCGTGGTGCACACCATGCTGACGCCGGCCAACAAGTCTTTCGTCGACTATCACTTGTTGAAGAATTCGAATTACGTGACCGGTCTCCTGTTCATTTTCATCGTCGGCCTGGTGCTGTTCGCCACGCGCGCGCTGATGCCGACCATGCTGCAAAACCTGATGGGTTATTCGGCCAAGGATACCGGGCTCGTGACGGCGCCTTCGGGGCTGGGCACGATGTTCGCGATGATGCTGGTCGGCCGCCTGGTGGGCAAGATCGATCTGCGCCTGCTGCTCGGGGTCGGTTTCGCCGTCACGGCGTTTTCGCTGTGGCAGATGGCCGGCTATACGCTGGCCCTGCAGGAGTCGAACATCGTCTGGCCCGGCGTGATCCAGGGGCTGGGCCTGGGATTGGTGTTCGTGCCGCTGTCGGCGGCCACCTTTGCCACGCTCTCGCCCGAGATGCGCGCGCAAGGCACGGCCATGTACAGCCTGATCCGCAACATCGGCAGCAGTATCGGCATCTCGCTGGTGCAGACGCTGTTGGTGCGCAACAGCGCCACGGCGCACGCGTCGCTGACCGAGAAGATCAATATCGCCAACCAGGGTTTTCTCGATCCGGCCGTGTCGGCTGCGTATGGTCTGGGCAACAACCTCGGCGCGGCAAGTTTGAATGGCGAGATCACGCGCCAGGCGACGATGATCGGCTACCTCGACGATTTCCGCCTGATGCTGCTCCTGACCTTGGCAGTCATCCCGCTCCTGCTGTTGATCCGGCCGGCCAAGGCAACCAATGCCGCACCGGCGATCGATCATGCGGCGATGGAGTAACCAGAGAGTCCATGCAATGAATATTTCCCGACCTTCCCCGATGCTTCCCAAGATCCTGTCGTGCGCCCTGCTGCTGGCCTTGGGCGCCTGCGCCAGCATCCCCGCAGACAACGACGTGCTGCCCCAGCGCGACGTGGCCAGCGCGCAACTGGCGCAAGGCATCAGGCTGACGCGCGAAGGCTGGCCGCCGGCCTTGTGGTGGACGCGTTACGGCGACACGCAACTCAATGCATTGATCCAGCAGGCGTTGAAAGAAGGCCCAAGCATGCAGAGCGCGACTGCGCGTTTTGCCACTGCGCGCGCCGCGCTGCAATTCAACGTGGCCGACCAGGGCGCCAAGCTCGATGCCGACGCCATGATCAGCCGCCAGCGCTATTCGGCCAACGGCTTCTTCCCGCCGCCCATCGGCGGTGCGTATTACACCGAAACCACGCCGCAATTGGCGGCGAGCTATGACGTCGACTGGTGGGGCAAGCACAAGGCGGCCATCGGCGCGGCCCTGGGCGAAGTCAACGCGCGGCTGGCGGAAAACGCCGAAGCCGAGGAAAACCTGGTGACTGCCGTGGCGCAGACGTATTACAGCCTCGAGGCCGACTGGGCGCGGCTGGCCAATCTCAAGGACGCGCTCGATTTGCAGCAGCAACTGGTGATGGATAAGGCCAAGCGCATCGCGCATGGCGTGGCGGCATCGTCGGCCGAGCGCCAGGCCGAGATCGACCTGGGCGCGACGCGGCAGCAGGTGACGCGGCTGGAAACGCACATCGCGCATGAACGCGAGGCGCTGCGCGCGCTGGTCGGCGGCAACGCGCAGGACTTGGCCGATCTCGCCCCCCATCCGCTGCCGCAGCCGGAACCGGCGCTGCCGTCCAGGCTGGGCGGCGACCTGCTGGCGCGCCGGCCCGATCTGCAGGCGGCGCGCTGGCGCGTCGAGGCGTCGCTTAGCCGCATCGATTCGGCCAAGGCAGCGTTCTATCCCGACATCAACCTCTCCGGCTTCGTCGGCAGCGACGTGATCCAGTTCGGAGACTTGCTGAAATACCCGAGCCGCACGCTTGATATCGGCGCGAGCTTTTATCTGCCGCTGTTCGACAATGGCCGCCTGCAGGCCAAGCTGGCCGGTTCGCGCAGCCAGCGCAACGAGGCCATCGCCGATTACAACCAGGCCGTGGTCAATGCGGTGCGCGAAGTGGCGCAGCAGGGTGTGGCGATCGTCGGGGCGCAAAAGCTCATCGAAGAACAAGGCGCCACCAGCGCCGCGAGCGCGGCCCTGCAGAGGAGCACCGAAGCACGCTACCGGCAAGGCCTGGTCGACCAGGCAGCCCTGCTGTCGGCGCAACTGGCGGTGAAACGCCAGCGCGATGCCGAACTGCAATTGCAGGGGCAACAGATTCAAAACGAAATCGCCCTGGTGAAAGCCTTGGGCGGCGGTTATACGGCGCCGCAGGACGACGCCGGTGCCGTATCGAAACAATAATTCACAGCATTCAGTCACAGCAATAAGCCAGGACACACCATGACCACGGAAAACCAGAGCAACGCCACCCCCGATGCCAACAAGCGCCGCAACGTGCTGTTGGGCATGACGGCGCTATTCATCGTCGCCGGCATCGCCTATGGCATCTATTACACCACCGTGCTGACGCAGCGCGAAACCACCGACAATGCCTATGTCGGCGGCAACATGATCACGCTGACTTCGCAAGTGTCGGGCAACGTGCAAGAGATTCGCGCCGATGAGACGCAGATGGTCAAGGCCGGCGTGGAGGTGATCAAGCTCGATTCGCTCGATGCCGAATTGAACCTGCGCCAGGCCGAATCCAAGTTGGGCGCCACGGTGCGGCAGTTGCGCCAGCGCTATGCCGACGTGGCGCAATACGAAGCGGCGATCGAACAGCGCAAGCTGGTGCTGCAGCAAGCCGAAGACGACCTGGCGCGCCGCGCGCCGCTGGCGGCCGACCATACCGTCTCGGCCGAAGAAGTCACGCATGCACGCCAGACCGTGGCCGAGGCCAAGGCAGCGCTTGCGGTGGCGCAGTCGCAGCTTGAGGCGGCGCGTTCCGGCGTGGCCGGCGTCGACATCGTCAACAATCCCAGCGTGCAGTCGGCCAAGGCCGACTTCCTGGTTGCCTGGGTGGCGGCGCGGCGCAATGCCATTCTTGCGCCGGCATCGGGCTATGTGGCCAAGCGCAGCGTGCAGGTCGGCGCCCACATCGTGCCGGGCACTGCTTTATTGTCCATCGTGCCGCTCGACCAATTGTGGATCGATGCCAACTTCAAGGAATCGGAATTGCGCAACCTGCGTATCGGCCAGCCGGTGAAGATCGAGGCCGACATCTATGGCGGCAAGGTCGAGTATCACGGCAAGCTGGTCGGCCTCGCTGCCGGTACCGGCAGTGCGTTCTCCTTGCTGCCGGCGCAGAATGCCACCGGCAACTGGATCAAGATCGTGCAGCGCGTGCCGGTGCGCATCACGCTTGATCCGAAGGAATTGGCCGAGCATCCCTTGCGGATCGGGCTGTCGACGGAAGTGACGGTTGATACGCACGATCGTGATGGCGCGGTGCTTGGCGCGCCGGCGTCGGCGGCCGCGGTTTATTCGACTGAGGCGTTAGGGCAGCCGGTGGCTGAGGCTGAGGTTATGGCTAAGAACATTATTGATAAAAACCTGATCAAGTAAGCCGGGTAAAAAACCCCCTCTCCCGCCTTGCGGGCGAGGGGCGTTCAGCCAGCGTGTCACTCAATCTGCAGCCGGAAAATCCAGCGTCGTATCGTTAATCCGATTGAACAGATTGGTCAAATTGATTGCCGCCATCGCCAGCGCAATATCCGTAATCTGCGCATCGTTGTAACCCGCCGCGCGGATTGCGGCCAAGTTCGCTTCGGGTAGCGTGCCGCTGGTTGTTGTCAGTGCGCGCACGAAAGCAGCCAGCGCATCGTTCTTCGCATCGTCGCTCGCTTCGCCATGGCGCACCGCCAGGATCGCTTCGCGGCTCAAGCCGGCGCGCTTGCCCATCATGGTGTGCGCGGCCAGGCAATAATCGCAGCCGGCGGCTTCGCTGACCGCCAATTTGACGATTTCAATTTCCTTGGCCTTCAGGCTGCTCCTTCTGAGCGCAGCATCGAGGTTCAACGCCGACTCCAGCGCGACCGGGCTGTTGCTGCCCATGGTCAGGTAGGCGTTGGGCACTTTGCCTGCGGCTTGCTTGATCATGGCAAACAGGGTGGCGGCGCCGCTGCCGGCTTCGTTGACGGGTTGTGTGAAGAGACGAGACATGATGTCTTCCTTTACGTGGTTTGTTGGAATGCCTCATGGCATGGCCAAAGTATAGGTAAACGTATTGAGTAGATAAATGCCGTAAAGTGTCTATAATTTGCTTATTCGTCTCAAATAACGATCTCATGGATGCCTTGAGCCGCCTGTTGGCCTTGTACCCGCTGCGCGCCGCGCTTGAAGTGCGCTGTCACTTTGCTGCGCCGTGGGTGATCGATCACCCGGCGGCGGAACATGGGGTGGCGCCTTATCACATGATCGTCGAGGGCCAAGCCTGGCTTGACGTCGGGCAGGCCGCGCCCGGTCGGACCGAACCGCTTGCCTTGCAAGCCGGGGACATCATCGTGTTTCCGCACGGGGCGGCACACCGTATCCGCACCGAAGACGCTGACTTGGCCAGGCCGCAGATCGTCTCGCGCGAGCAGCACGTGGTGGCGCAAAGCACCAACCTGGGGACCGGCCCCGTGGCCGAGGTCTTGTGCGGCCAGTTCGAGTTTGGCGATGCGGCCAGCCACGTCCTGTTGCGCGCCATGCCCGACCTGATCCATGTCAGAACTGCCGGGCTTGAGGACTTCGCCGGTCTGCGCAGCCTGGTTGCCATGTTGCGCAACGAGGCTGCCTGCCTGCGGCCCGGTGCGGCGGCGGTACTGGGGCAACTGTCTTCGGCGCTGTTTGCGCTCGTGGTCCGCGCCTGGCTCGAACAAGCCGAAGAACGGCCCGGCCTGTTCGCGCTATTGGCCGAGCGGCGTCTGCAGACGGCACTGCAAGCGATGCTGGCCGAACCGGGCGCCGACTGGCCGCTCGCCAGGCTGGCCGCGTTGTGCCACATGTCGCGCGCCACCTTTGCGCGGCTGTTCGGGCGCGTTGCCGACGCGACGCCGGCGGCGGTGCTGCTCGATATCCGCATGGCGCAAGCCGCTGCGCTGCTGGCGCAGGGCAAGGCCAGCGGCGAAGTCGGCGTCATGGTCGGCTACCAATCGGAAGCGGCCTTCAATCGGGTGTTCAAACGCCATTTTCAGCAGGCGCCCGGCGCGTTCCGGCGGCAAAAACGCGGCAATTGATTGTCGCTCGGCAAGAGGCACTGCGCGGTTACAAATTAATCCCTCGGACAGGTGGAAATCCGCTGGTTTTTCGCGGGCGGATTCGGCTATGATGATAAAACAGTGTTGTCAAACTGGAATCAAAAATAGCGCGAGGGTGCAAACCTCGCCTGCACCCAAGGGGAAGGCCATGTCGAACCATCTCGTGCCGGACCAGGCGCGCGCCTACATGCACAAGCTGCTCGAAGCGGTGCACAACGCCGGCGGCTCCGACATGTTCATCACCGCCGGTTTTCCGCCCAGCATGAAGGTGCATGGCGAAATCCGCTCGTTGTCTTCGGGCAAGCTCACGCCGGATTTGAGCCGCGCCTACGTCACGTCGCTGATGAGCGAGGCGCAGAAGGCGGAGTTCGAGCAAGCCAAGGAATGCAACTTCGCGATTGCGACCGGTTTTTGCCGTTTCCGCGTCAATGCCTTCCTGCAGCAGCAACATACCGGCATGGTGATCCGCACTATCGCCAGCGAAGTGCCGACCATGGAGAAGTTCAAGCTGCCGGATATCCTCAAGGATATCGTGATGGCCAAGCGCGGGCTGGTCTTGATGGTGGGCGCTTCGGGCTCGGGCAAGTCGACCAGTCTGGCCGCGATGCTCGACCATCGTAACTCCTCCGTGTCGGGCCATATCGTCACGGTGGAAGATCCGCTCGAATTCGTCCATGAAAGCAAGAAGTGCATGATCACGCATCGCGAAGTCGGTGCCGATACGCACTCGATGCTGCACGCCTTGAAGAATGCCATGCGCCAGGCGCCCGACGTGATCATGATCGGCGAGGTGCGCGATACCGAGGCGATGGAGCACGCCATCGCCTTTTCCGAGACCGGCCACCTGTGCCTGGCCACGCTGCATGCCAACAACACCAACCAGACGCTGGACCGCATCGTCAATTTCTTCCCCGAGGAACGGCGCCCGCAATTGCTGATGAGCCTGTCGTCCAACCTCAAGGCCATCATCTCGCAACGGCTGGTGCGCTCGGAAGACGGGCGGCGCTGCGTGGCAAGCGAGATCCTGATCAACACGCCGACCATTGCCGAGATGATCCTGAAAGGCCAGTTCCAAAGCATCAAGGAAGCCATGGGCAAGTCGCGCGAAATCGGCATGCGCACTTTCGACCAGGATTTGTTCGATCTTTACGAAACCGGTGAGATTGGCTACGACGATGCTTTGCGTAATGCGGACTCGATGAACGAGCTGCGCTTGAATATCAAGCTCAAGGCGCAGCGCGGCGAACCGGGCAAGCCGGTGGTGTCGGTCAGCGCGACGGCGGCTGCCGCAGCGGCGGCGGCTTCGGCTCGGGTGCATGCGCGGTAAGGAATCGCGGGGCCGTTGGGCTTCGCCTCGCTCAGCACCAACCTACACGCAGAGGCGTCGCCACAGATCGTAGGGTGGGTGCAACCCACCAATGTGTCGGGCATGTTTTGCGGTGCTGGTGGGTAGCACCCACCCTACAGTCTGTTTGGCACATGGCGGGAATAGCAGTATCTAAACGTGATTACGCCCTAACGCAAACTTAGCGTCCCCTTTTTCCACATCGGGTCCTGCCAGCGATAGAACACACTCAACGAACGCGGATCGGCGGCGCGCTTCTCGGTTTCCATGCTCGTCAAATCAATCATTTCGAAGCTACGCTTGAAATGCCCGTCGACGCGCACTTCGCGCGCGGCCAGCATCTTGTTGGTGCCCGGCACCCAGCCGGCGAATTCAAGATAGCCCAGGTCGGGGTTGTCGCCGGGCGGCAGGATGTCGATGGTCCAGCCTTGCTCGTTTTGGTGGAATACCCATAGTTCGCGCCAAGTGTCGAGTGGTTGCACGGCCAGGGTCACGGCGCTTTGGTGTGGGTTGATGGCAGTCGAGGCGTTCCAGACCACGCCGTAGGTGCAGCGCTGGGCGAGGGGTTTTTTCGCGTCGTGCTTGGCGTCGGTCAGGCTGACGCAGGTTTGACCGGACTCGCCCGGTGCGGTTGTGATGGCCAGACCCGAGTGCGGAGCAGGTTGCGACTCGGCTGCCCAGCGCGAAGCGGCAGCGCGCACGGCCGCTTCGGTGTAATCGGTATTGTCTGCTTCGGCCAGTTCTTCCTTGTTGACGGCGGCCAGTTCGGCGATGGCGCGGTTTGCCGCGTCTTGCGCATTTTGATGCGAACGCGCCTTTTCGAAAGCAATGCTGGACCAGACGGCAGCGCGGCGGATGTGCAGGCGATTCTTTTCGTATTCGGGCAGGTCGGCCAGCTTGACGCGGTCGAGCGTTTCGGCGCGCCATTGGTCGAGGTTATTGCGGTCCAGCGGGACCAGGTTCGGGTCCACGCATTCGGCGCGCGTCAAGGCCAGTGCGGCGCGCTCGCGCTGCTCTTCGCTGGAATTCATCGCCAGCACGCGGCGGAAGGCTTCGCCGTTGTAGCACAGTTGCATGCGGCCTTCGTGTTCGTAGCTCTGGATCGTGACGCCGTAACTGGCGACGACTTCGAGATGGGCGGCGACGATTGCGTCGTCGTTCTTGGACAGCTTGCCCGAGGCGCGGCGCGCCAGGCGGTCGGCCATGGTGCCCAAGGCATCGAAGGCTTCGGCATCGATGGCTTCGGCCGGCGCGGCCTTGATGTAGGCGGCGGTGTAGGCGATGCCCAGCGATTCCTCGCCGGGCGTATCGCGCAGGAAGCGCACCACGGCCATCAGGCTGGGCGCGTCCTTGGGTTCCAGCGATTGTTCGCGCACGGCGGCGGCTGCGATATAGCCGCCGCGCTCGCGCCGGTGGTCATACACTTGCAGGTATCCCATGCGTTCGCCGCGCACTTCGAGCGTATCGCCCTGCCACAGCACGGCTTGCTGCTGGGCCGATTCGCGCGGTGCACCGCGCAGGGCGGCGCTATCCTGGGTGACGATGGCGACCAGGCCTAAGGCGATCAGGCTCATTGTTGGGCCTCCGCGACGTTGTTTTCGACAGGCTTGGCGCTGTCGGCTTGCCCGGTGCCGAGCAAGGCCTGTCCGATGAAGCCGCCGGCAGCGGGGGGCGGCGCGATGATGACGGAAATCTTGTCGGACAATTTGTCGGCCATGGTCTTCTGGATCAGTAGCGGGTTTTTCGAGATCAATGCGCCGTCGCGTTCCAACTGGGCGCTGGCGATCTTGCCGACCGACTCCAGGCGGTAGGATTCGGCGTCGGCAAGCTTGCGGCGCGAATCGGCTTCGCCGGAGGCTTCGATGCGGCGCGCTTCGGCGTTGCCTTCGGCGGTTTTGACGCGCGCTACCTTCTCTGCTTCGGCCTCATACTGGCGTTGCTCGATCTGCTTTTGCTTGAACGGCAGCACGTGCTTCATCGCCTCCTCCTGCGCCTTGGCGGCGATGATCTGTTCTTCGCCGGCGGCTTCGGCGGCTTTTTCGCGCTTGACCTTGTCGGCTTCGGCTTCGAGCTCGGTTTGCTTGACCTGCTTGTCCTTCAATTCGAGCGTGTATTTCATCTTCTCGGTTTCGAGCTCCTCGGTCAGCAGCTTTTCCATGCCCTGGCGGTATTCGGGCGGCAGGTCGACCTGGCCCATGGTCACGCTCTTCAAAATCACGCCGTCGGCGGCCAGCTTCGGTTTGAGGTTGTCTTCGATTTCCTTTTGAATCTCGTTGCGCTTGGCCGAGTAGATGTCGCGTACCGAATAGCGGGTGAAGGATTGGTAAATCACGCCGCGCACTTCCGGTTCGATGATTTCGCGGTCCAGATGCACCGGCAGTTTCTTGGCGATCGTGTCGATCTTGCCCGGATCGAGCGCGTAGCGCACCGTGATGTCGACCCCGATCGACAAGCCTTCGACCGACTGGAACGGCGCTTCGCCGTCGGCCTTGGTGTTTTGCGTCGGGTGGTAGACCTGATCGAGCAGCGAGTAGCGGCGCAGTTCGTGCAGGCCCGGCACCACCACGGCCAAGCCTTCGCGTACTTCGGTGCTGCTGCCGGTCAGCGTGTTGGTGCGGATGCCGACTTCGTTGGGTTCGAGCGTCTTGAACGGCGGATGCGTATAGAGTTCGTAGCCGCCGATCAGCACGACAGCGGCGCCGGTCAGCGGCAGCCAGGCGCGGCGCACGAATTGGGCCAGCGAGCGCACGAGGCTGGCCAGGCCGTCGATGACTCGTTCAAGCAGGCCGAGCAAGCCGTGGAACAGGGAATCCAGAAAGTCCGACATGATGTTTCCTCCTTGGTGGTTGACGATGAGGTCATCTTGCGCCGCCCATGGTGGAAGCAACAATGCCGCGTGCGCCCGGCTTCTTTCATGGTCCGCCGGCTTATGGTTCTGCGCGTGAAGAAACCTTCACACCGCGAGGGAGACTTTTCAGGAAAAAACGGTAATACTGTGAAAAAGCCACGGAGAGTCAGCAATGTTGAAGCCAGCAGGCAAAGTCGCCGTCATCGAAGACGATATTCCCACCAGCAATCAGTTGCGCGGCTGGATTGAATCGGCCAAGCCGGGGATACGCGTCGATCAATGGCATACGCGCGACGATGCCGAGGCGGCGCTGGCGCGCGAGGACTATGATCTCGTCGTGCTGGACATCGAACTCGGGCGCGAGCGCCATGCCGGCGTGGCCATCATCAACGCCATCAACAAGAGCCGCCCGACGCCGGTGCTGGTAGTGTCGGCCATGCCGGCCACGATCTACCGCAGCATCATGAAGGCGCTCGACGCCTGGGATTACCTGCAGAAGGCGACCTTCGAAGAGAACGACTTCATCGACACCTTCCTCGAAATCCTGCGCGCGGCCAAGGACAGGGGCAACGGCCGGGAGGGATCGTCCGACGGACGTGACTTGTCGATCGATCCGCTGCGGCAAAAGACGCCGATGTGGCGTAACCAGCGCATCAACCTGCCGCTGACGGCGCAGCGCATCCTGATGGCGCTGTACGAACACCGCGGCCAGGTCGTGACCTACGAACAGTTGTTCCAGGTGGTCAAGAGCGGACGCAACCGCGACAATATCCGCAAGCACGTCAGCACCATCCGCGACGCGTTCCGCGAAGTCGACGAACACTTCGCCAGCATCGAAAACATCCCGATGCGCGGCTTCCGCTGGACCGAGCAGAATTCGTGATGCATCCTGCGTGCATATGAAGCTGAAGCTGAAGCTGCCCAACCTCGCGCAATTCCGCCTGCGCATCCTGTTTCGCGGCGCGTTCCTGCTGTTGGCGACGGCAACCGTCGGCCTCGCGTTGTATGTGCTGCAGCAGGAAAAGCAGCTCTCCTACAACGATTATCGCTACAGCCTGAAGAAGTCCGGCGAGCAGATCGCCGCCACGCTGCGCCATCCGACCGGGCAGCTTGCGCTGCTCAATCTGAAGAACGACGGTGACGATGCGGCGCCCCTGCATCCGGTGCTGCTGCCTTATCCCTCGCTCGACTTCGACGACCAGAGCAAGGTGCTGCAGGCGATCACGATGTCGGGCTGCCTGGCGCAGTACGGCGAGGCCGGCAGCCTCTGCGTGGCCATCGGCAACAGCCCCTGGGCCGGCGGATTCATCTATGCGGCGGGTAGTTTCTATAGCGGCGAACTGGTGCCGCATCCGCATGGCGACCACGACTTGAACCAGGCCCATCGTGTGCGCGTTACCGTCGCATTGCGCGGCGAGACCTACCGCTGGATCGCGCCGTTCGAACAGATCGGCGATGCTGCGCACCAGGGGCGCGGCATGCATGGCCGCCTGACCGGGTTCGGCCTTGATGCCGACGGCGAATTCGATGCGCGTCCGGATAAGGAATTCCGCGGCTGGGTCTGGCAAAACCCGCACTGCTTCAAGTCCGATCTTGACGATGCCGATTGCGTGCGCAGCGCCTTTTATTCGATGCGTCTGCCGATCCCGGTATTCCAGAAGGAATTGATGCAGATGCGCCGCCCCGTGTGGCCGCCCGCCGATCTCGACAAGATACGGGTGCGTATCGAAGTGCTGGCGCCGGGCGATGGTGTCAATGGTGGCGGCGCCTTGTTCGATAGTGACAGCGGAGCGGCGGCGAGGCCGTTCGCAGTACGCGACCTGGCGGCGCAACTGCTGCCCGGAGAAACGCTGCGCATACGCAAGCAGGGCGAGAATGGCGATCTGTTGCGGCTTGCCGGTGCGGAGGGCTTGCCCGACACCAGTTCGCGCATCCTGGCGCGCCTGATCCAGAAGCTGCCGCTCGACCAGGACGGCGGCTTGAACCAGAGCAGCCAAGCTATCCTCACGTCGTCGGGCATCTATGAGCTGACGCTCTCGGGCGACGTGCGCGGGGTCGACCGCAGCCTGAGCGTGGTGGCGGCGCGCGTGTCGTGGTTCGTCGGTGCCATGCTGCTGGCGCTGTTCGTCGCCTGGCTCATCATCGAGGTTGGCATCATCCGGCGCATCGCGATCTTGACCAAACGCGCGTCGAATCTGTCGCAAGTGGTCAAGGGTTCGGGCGGGCTGGAGCGGTTCGAGTTGTCCGATCTGCGCGGCGGCGATGAGCTGGGCATCCTGGCCGCCTGCCTGCACGATCTGCTGCGCCGCGTGAAGGAAGACGTCGAGCGCGAGGAAATCCGCGCCGAACAGGAGAAGGAAATGTGGCATGCGGTGGGTCATGAAATCATGTCGCCCCTGCAGTCGCTGATGGCCCTGCATGGTACGGCGGAGGGGCCGAGCAGCCGCTACATCAACCGCATGCAGCAGGCGATCCGCGTGCTCTACGGCAGCGCGTCGCCCTCCGAAGCGTTCCAGTCTACGGTGCTGCAGGTGACCTCGGTCGAGCTCGACGCCTTCCTGAGAAATGTGGCCGACAATGCGCCGCTGGTCGGGATTGCCGACGTACGCTTTGCCAACGAAGGCGGCCCGGTCACGGTGCGCGCCGACGACTATTCGCTGGAAGACGTGGTGACCCACGTCTTGCACAATGCCGAGCGTTACCGCATCGAAGGTACGCCGATCGACATCGTCTTGCGCGCCAGCGAGACCGGGGCGGCCATCACGATTGCCAATCAAGGACCGAATATCGACGAAGACATGCTGGGGAAAATTTTCGAATACGGGGTATCGGACCAGCACGATTCGGCCGCCGAAGGCAATCGCGGCCAGGGATTGTTCGTCGCCAAGACGTATATGGCGAAGATGGGCGGTACCATCGCCGTGCAGAACCTGCCCGATGGCGTGGTGTTTACGCTCGTCCTGCAGCGCATCAGCGCTTGAATTATCACTTAGCGGCGACGGAACCTTTATTCATGTACTCGCTCCTGCCCGCCCTGGTCGCCTCGATCTTTCTCGGCTACGGCATCATGGTGGCTTGCACCCAGGGTTTCACGCGGGTCGGGACGAGCTTCTTCTTTCTCTGCATGGTGTCGGCCCTGTGGCAGGGCACGTGGGCGGTGCTGTTCCAGGTCAGGGAGCCGCAGACCATCATGTTCCTGGTGCGTTTCGGCTACCTCGTCATCCTGTTCCTGCCGACCAGTCTTTATCATTTCCTGACCGAGATTACGCTGGCAGGACGGGAGCGGCGCTACGTCTATCTTTCCTACGCCTTTGCCGGCTTGCTGGCCATCGCCGATCTTGGCGGCGACCGGTTCGTTTCGGGTTACTACGATTACTTTTTCGGGCCTTACCCGCGCGCCGGCGTGCTGCATCCGCTGCATGTGCTGCAAACCGTCGTCGTGGTCGGCCGTGGTTTGTATGTGACCTATGTGCAGCAACGGCACAGCAATGCGAGCCAGCAGATCAAGCTCCGGCTGTGTATGGGCGCCGTGGTGATCTATTTGTTCGCTGCGGTCGATTATCTGTGCAACTACGGCGTGGTTTTTTATCCGCCGGGCGTGATCTTCATCGCCATCAGCCTCGGCATCTTCACCGTGGCCATCGTGCGCTTCAATCTGTTCAATCCGCTGGCGCTGGCGGCTTACATGGTGGTGGCCAATGTCAGCCACGAATTGCGCACGCCGGTCAATGCGTTGCGCCTGCTGCTCGATTCGGCGAAACGGCGCAAGGGTGAAGACGTGGCCGACCTGCTGCCCCAGCTCGACATGCTGGCCGCGCACATGAGCAAGCTGGTGGAAAACATGTTGCTGCTCGATCCCGATCGCGCGGAGAATCGCCACAACGGTGGTATCGAGGATTTCGATCTGGGGCGCGAGATTTTTTCCGCCGCCAATCTCGTGCCGCGCTCAGCAGCCTCGTTTTCCGTCGACGTGGCAGGATGCGAAGGCGTGATGGTGCGCGGCGACTTGACGGCACTGCGCCGCATTTTGGTCAACCTGTTGTCGAATGCGTTCAAGTTCACGGAATTCGGCACGGTCGCTTTGCGTGCTGCCGTGGAACCCGCGAGTGACGGGAAATTGCGCTGCACGCTCGAAGTTAGCGACACCGGCATCGGCATACCGAAGGCGATGCAAAAGCAAATCTTCGATGCCTTCGTGACGCGCGGCATCCATGGGGCGCAAGCCGGCGTCGGGCTGGGTCTGGCGATTTCGGCCGAATTGGCGCGCAAGCTTGAAGGATCATTGCGCCTGCTGCGTTCGGAAGTCAACGCGGGCAGCACGTTCGAGTGCGTTGCGCATTTCGGCCCGGCGCTTGCGACATCTAGCCAGCCGGTTGCGGCGGCGCCGGCCGCCCACCTTGGCGCCGCACGGCGCCTGCGCGTGCTGGTGGCGGAAGACGACCCGATCACGGCCGACGCCATGCGCATCGTGATCGGCCAGCTTGGGCACGAGGTGGTGCACGTGGCGACCTACTACGAACTGGGCACGGCCATGGCCGATGCCGACGTGTTGTTCGATATCGCCTTCATCGACCACCGCCTGCCGGGCGGCCATGGCCTCGATATCGTCAAACTATGCCGCGAACGCGGCTGGGCGCCCGGCACGAAGCTGATCCTGACCACCGCCGAGGCAAGTGCCGAACTGTTGGCTCGCGCGGCCGGCTTGTGCGACGACGTGGTGGTCAAGCCCACCGGTGCCAGGGTCATACACGATCTGCTGGACCGTGCCGCAGGCGCTGCCTGGGGCGCGGAATTTGCGCCGGTGCTCGATCGTGCGCCGTTGGCGATGCTGGTCAGGAGCGGCGCCGGCAAGGGCGAGTTGACACAGATGTATAACCTGTTTTCTTCAAGCGTCGGTGACGCCTTGGCGCAGCTTGAACTGAGCGTGGATCAGACGGCGAGCGCCGACGTGCTGCACCGGACCCAAAGCGCTTGCGCCACCATGGGAGCCGTGGCCCTGCTCAAGGAATTGCGCAAGATGTCGGAGGAACTGGGTGACGGCACGCGGTCGCCGCGACTGGCACAGGCGCGTGAGGTGTTCAATCAGACCAAGGGCAGCTTGCTGGAATTCCTGCAGGAACTGCCGGTCCGGTCTTGATCATCCTGGGGGTCGCCGCAAGATGGCGACGGTGCGATCGCCAACCGCCGCTCAGTAGATTTCCGGCACGATCATGTTCTGCGGAACAGGGTGGCGCACGTAGTCTTCGTGCCGCTCGCGGTCGGGCAGGTCGATCGGAGGATGCTCGATTTCGCTATAGGGCATCATGCCAAGCAGATGGTGGATGCAATTGAGGCGCGCCTTTTTCTTGTCCACCGCCTGCACCACCCACCACGGGGCTTCTTCGATATGGGTGCGATCGAGCATGATTTCCTTGGCCTTGGTGTACTCTTCCCAGCGGCGGCGCGATTCCAGGTCCATTGGGGAAAGCTTCCACTGCTTCAGGGGATCATGGATGCGGCCGAGGAAGCGCAAGTGCTGCTCTTCATCGGAGATCGAGAACCAATACTTGATCAACTGAATGCCCGAACGCACCAGCATGCGTTCGAACTCGGGCACGTCGCGGAAGAATTGTTCGTACTGCTCGTCGCTGCAGAAATGCATCACGCGTTCGACGCCGGCACGGTTATACCAGCTGCGGTCGAACAACACGATCTCGCCCGCTGCGGGAAGATGCGACACGTAGCGCTGGAAATACCATTGCGTGCGTTCGCGGTCGTTCGGCGCCGGCAGGGCGGCCACGCGGCAGACGCGCGGGTTCAGGCGCTGGGTGATGCGCTTGATCACGCCGCCCTTGCCTGCCGCATCGCGTCCTTCGAACAGGATCACCACCTTGTGGCCGGTATGCACCACCCAGTCCTGCAGCTTGACCAGTTCGGCCTGGAGGCGGAACAGCTCGCGGAAATATTCGCGCCGGCCGTTCTTTTCGTCTTCGCTGGCGTCGGAAGGCGGCTCGCCCGACAAGGCGTCGAGCGGACGGTCTTCGAATTCGAGCTCGAGTTCTTCGTCGTAGCTGTCGGCCAGATCGCGGTGGATGCGCGCGATCAGTTCGCGGTCTTTCAGATTCATTCCGGGTCCTCGAAACAGGTCAGAACAGGTGCGAGAACAGCCAGTACAGCGAGCCCGACAGCACAATGGCAACCGGCAGCGTCAGCACCCAGGCCATGGCGAGGTTACGGATGGTCGACAGTTGCAGGCCCGACTTGTTGGCTGCCATGGTGCCGGCGATGCCTGACGACAGCACATGCGTGGTCGACACCGGCAAGCCGTACATGTCGGCTGCGCCGATGGTCAGCATGGCGACCAGTTCTGCCGACGCGCCTTGCGCGTAGGTCAGGTGGCTCTTGCCGATCTTTTCGCCGACCGTGACGACGATGCGCTTCCAGCCCACCATGGTACCCAGGCCAAGCGCGATCGCCACGGCCACCTTGACCCAGAGCGGAATGAATTTGGTTGCGTCGTCGAGCTGTTTCTTGAACGCCGCCACGTTGGCCTTGGTGTCGGCATCGAAATGCACGTTGGGATTCTTGTCGAGCAGGCGCAGCGCCTCGCCGGTCAGGTACATGTCGTTACGCACGTTGGCCACGATTTCCGAAGGCATGCGGGCCAGCGTGACGTGTTCCTTGACTTCGTTGCTGATCAAGCCGGTGATGGCCACCACGGCGGGTATCACCTCGGGCGTCAATTCCTTGGTGCGGATGTATTCGGAAAGCGCCTTGTGCGGATCGGTCGGCACGCGCGCCGTGGGGGGCAGGGAGCGCGCCAGCGATTGCTGGGTCACTTGGGCGACGGCGACGAATTGCGTCACCTGGTCAACCGGCATGGCGCGGTTCAGGGCATAAGCCATCGGCACGGTACCGACCAGGATCAGCATGATCAGGCCCATGCCCTTTTGGCCGTCGTTCGAGCCGTGCGAGAAGGACACGCCGGTGCAGGTCAGGATCAAGATGCCGCGAATCCACCATGGCGGCGGCTTGTTGCCTTCCGGGGCCTTGTACAGTTCCTTGTTCTTGACCAGAGCGCGCAACAGCAGCAGCAGCACGGCAGCGCAGACGAAGCCGATCAAGGGCGAGAGCAGCAGCGAATAGCCGACCTTGGTTGCCTGCGCCCAGTCGACGCCGCTGGTGCCGTCGCGGCCGTGCATCAGCGCATTGGCGACGCCGACACCGAGGATGGAGCCGATCATGGTGTGTGAAGACGAAGCCGGCAGGCCGAGCCACCAGGTGCCGAGGTTCCAGATGATGGCGGCAATCAACAGCGCAAACACCATCGCGAAACCGGAGCCGGAACCGACTTGCAGGATCAATTCGACGGGAAGCAGCGAAATCACGCCGAACGCGACGGCGCCGGAGGAAACCAGCACGCCCAGGAAATTGAAGCAGCCGGACCAGATCACGGCGAAGCTGGGCGGCAGCGAATGCGTGTAGATCACGGTGGCAACCGCGTTGGCCGTGTCGTGGAAGCCGTTGACGAATTCGAAGCCGAGCGCGATCAGCAAGGCCACGCCGAGCAGGAGATAAGGTATCCAGGAAGTCGACAGCGAGCCGGCATTGTTGACGTCCGTCGTCAGGCTCATGCCGGTAAAGGCCACGCCGACGACCAGCAGCACCAGAAAAACGATGATGGTGACAGGGCTTGTCTTCGCGTCGATATGTGGCCGCGATGCGGCGAGCGTCGCGGAGCCGTCGGAGGCGACGGCAGCGGTGGTGGTGGAATTCATGGCGGTCAGCCTCCCGGGCTTTGTTTGTTCGATTAAGCAGCCGTCAACTCTACCTGTCAAATATGACAGTCATGTGACCCTGGATTGCAATTCAGAAAAATGCATTACGGCAACACAAACAGCCGGTAAACATTGCCGGGGGCACCGTAAACACGGTGATTTTTCGCACTGATCACCGGGGTTTCGGGCTTGCGCCTGATTAATACCGCGCCTAAGCTATAGACATCAAAACAAACGCCGCACCCCGTGTGCGGCAATCATGTGAGTTCCAAACGCCTGCTGTTTCACTCCTCTGCAGCCCGCCTTTGCCGAAATTTTCGCCGAATAGTTCCTGCGTTTTCGATCAGCGCATCGGCGTCGCTCGTCCTGCAGATGGAGCCGCGCGGGCATCGATGACGTAACAAGCGCAAACCTCAAACAAGAAGGGAAGGTAGAATCATGTTGAACGATTTATCCAGTCTGGGCTGGCTGTCGATTGCCCTCGACGTTGGCGTGACCGCGCTGGTGCTGGCGATTTTCGCCAAGATTGCCGGTATCGTGCGCTATATTCCGAACGACCGCGTCGGCGTGGTCGAAAAGCTCTGGAGTTCCAGCGGCTCGGTCAAGAGCGGTTTGCTGGCGCTGCACGGCGAAGCGGGTTTCCAGCCCGAACTGCGCCGCGGCGGCTTTCATTTCTTCGCGCCGTTTCAGTATCGTGTGCATATCCGCGAAATGATCTCGGTCACGCAAGGCAAGATCGGCTACGTGTTCGCGCGCGACGGCGTCGACCTGCCCGTGGGCCAGACCCTGGCCGACAATGCCAAGGAATCGAACTTTCTCGATGTGCGCGCCTTCCTCGAAGGCGGTGGACAAAAAGGTCCGCAACGCAAGATCCTGCGCGAAGGCACGCACGTCATCAACCCGGCCATGTTTGTCGTCATGACCGAGGAAGCGACCTATTCGCTGTCCTTGAATGCCAAGGAAATGGAGTATTACGAACAGATGCGCGGCGTGCTGGTGGAGCGTCACGCCTTCCGCCCGGTGGTGATCAAGGAAGCCGACGGCGCACACGATTCGGACCAGCTTGCCATCGTCACGGTGCAGGACGGCCCCGGCCTGCCCAAGGACGAATTGCTGGCGCCGGACGTGGGCGACACGCACAACTCCTTCCAGGAAACGGAAAAATTCCTCGCCGCCGGCGGCAAGCGCGGGCGCCAGGAGCGCGTGCTGGTTGAAGGCACCTACTACATCAACCGGCTGTTTGCGACGGTCGAGTTCATCCGCAAGACCGTGATCCCGGTCGGCTATGTCGGCGTGGTTGTGTCCTACACAGGGCGCAAGGGCGATGACTTGTCGGGCAAGGAATATAGCCACGGCGAACTGGTCGAGGCCGGCTGCCGCGGCGTCTGGCGCGATCCGCTGATGCCGGGCAAGTATGCCTTCAACACCTATGCCGGCAAGATCGAACTGGTGCCGACCACCAATTTCGTGCTGATGTGGAAGTCCGGCGAAAGCGGCTCGAACTTCGATTCCAACCTGCGCGAAATCACGCTCATCACCAAGGATGCGTTCGAGCCGCAACTGCCGCTGTCGGTGGTGGTGCATATCGACTATCGCAAGGCGCCGATGGTGGTGCAGCGCTTCGGCAACGTCAAGCAACTCGTCGAGCAGACGCTCGACCCGATGGTGTCGTCGTACTTCAAGAACGTGTCGCAGACCAAGACCTTCATCGAGCTGATCCAGTCGAGAAGCGAATTGCAGGAAAACGCTTCGCTCGACATGAAGGCGCGCTTCCAGATGTATTCGCTGGAGTTCCAGGAAGTGTTGATCGGCACGCCCAAGCCGCAGCAGGGCGACACCAAGATCGACAACATCATGGCCCAGTTGCGCGACCGCCAGATTGCGCGCGAACAGGTCGAGACGTTTGCCCAGAAGCAGATCGCGGCCGACAAGGAACGCGAATTGAACGAAGCCGAACAGCGCGCCGCCAAGCAGAAGGAATTGACCGGCTCGCTGGTCGATATCTCGATCAAGGAAAACCAGGGCGCGGCCAACGTCAAGGCGGCGGAAAAGAAGCGCCAGGAAATCGAGGCGCTGGCCCATGCCGAGAAGTTCAAGCAGGAAATGGAAGGTTCGGGCCGCGCCTCGGCGATCCGCTCGGTGGGCGAGGCTGAAGCGGCTGCCATCAAGGCCAAGTCGGAAGCGCTCGAAGGCGAAGGCGCCGACAAGCAATTGATGCAGACCGTGATGCTGCGCCTGGCCGAGTCGTTCGAAGTGTCGAAGGTACCGCTGGTGCCGCAGATCCAGTTGGGCGGCGGCAGTGAAGGCAATGCGTTCTCGACGCTGCTCTCGCTGATGAGTTCCTTGAAGGCAGAGGAATTGTCGAAGACGGTGAAAACCGAAAACCACAGAGCCTGAGCCGGGCCGCCATGAAAAACGCCGGGTTGAACCCGGCGTTTTTTCATTCAATCGGCCGGGTTGTACCTTTGCAAGAACGCTTCCAAAGCGCCATAGAAGCGCTGGTTGTTGGCATCCTGCCAGATGCCGTGGCCTTCGCCTTTGAGCACCATCCATTCGACGGTCTTGCCCCGCGCTTTCAAGGCATCGCGCATCTTTTCCCCTTCTTCCATCGGCACGCGCTGATCCTTGTCGCCGTAGGCCATGAACACCGGGACCTTGATGCGATCCACCAGTTTCAGCGGTGAGACGCGGTCGAACATGTCGCCATCCTTGTCCGGGTCGCCGACCAATTCCTTGCCCTCGTAGTCACGGTATTCTTCAGGCAGGTAGCGCCAGTCGGACAGCTTGAGCTGCAGCTTGAGGTCGGTCACGCCGGCCATGTTGACGGCGCAGCGGTATAGGTCAGGATCTTTCACCACGCCCATCATCGCCGCATAGCCGCCGTAGCTGGCGCCCATGATGCAGACACGCTTGTCGTCGACCGCGCCCTGTTTGACCAGGTTTTGCACGCCATCGGTAATGTCGTCCTGCATGGATTGGCCCCATTGTTTCCAGCCCTTGGAAAACAGCTCAAAGCCATAGCCGGTAGAACCGCGGAATTCGGGTTGCAGCACGGCATAGCCGCGGCTGGCAAGGAATTGCACTTCGGGGTCGAAGCCCCACTTGTCGCGCGCCCACGGGCCGCCGTGAACGAAGACAATCAGCGGCAATTTTTTTACCGGCCTGCCTTTGGGCAGGGTGAGGTAGGCAGGGATGTCGAGCCCGTCGCGCGCCGTGTAATGGAATACAGACTGCGTCGACAGATCCTCGCTCTTGATCCATGGACGAGCGGCGAACAGCTTCCTGAGCTTGTGCGTCGTCATGTCGTAGTAGTAGTAAGTGCCCGGATCGACGTCGGAATAAGAATGGATCAGCAAGCCGGCCGAATGATCGTCGCCGGTGACAATGTTGACCCGATCGGGCAGGACCTTGTCGATACCGTCCTGGATTGCAGCGCGCTTCCCATCGAACCAGTGCACGGTTGGCTGGTCGCCACTGTAACGTATGCCAAGCAGGCGGTGCGTGTCGCTAGTGAAGCTCAAGCCGCCCCAGATGTCGGCGTCCGCATCGGCGAAGAATTGCTCGCCGACGGCATTCTTGACGAAGTCGTACTTGTAGATTGCGTTCCTGCCGTTCTTGTCTTCCTTGGTGACGAACAGCGTCTTGTTGTCCGCATCGAAGTCGAGCGGCCAAAATTCGGGACGTAAATTGTCCAGGTCGGTAATCTTGTGCCAGGCTGCGTTTTCGCTTTCACGATACCACAACGCCTGGTGCCTGGAGTCGGTCGTCGAGGTTACCGCAAGGCGGATCACGTTGGCATTGTCGGTCCAGAATCCATTCACTTCGCCCGTGACAGCCATGCCGAGCTCGCGCTTCGCGCCGGTCACCATGTTGAAAACGATGGGTTTAGTGCCCCTCTCGCGCGTGCTGGTTTCTGATGCGAGCAGTAGGTCTGGCTTGTCGTCGTAGATGTCGATCGGATCGGCAAAGTGCATCACCTGTAATTGATGTGCAATCTGCTTGGTCGCGGTCGGACTCAATTCCTTTGTCTCGCTACCGTCGCGGTTGACGACGAACAGACCATCCTGCACAAAGCCTGTCCACAAGGTGTTTTCGTCGAATAGATAGCTTATGCCGTAGAGCAGGCGTTTGTCGCCGGCCCAACGGACCCAGGATACGTCGGCGTCGTTGAATTCCGCGATTTCCTTGCTCTTGCCGCTGTCGATATCCATCACGGCAAGACTGATGTGATTGTTTACGGTAATGCGCATCGCGACCGATTTGCCGTCGGGTGACAGTACGGCGCTAAACACATCGGCTTTCTTGAACAAACCATTGATCGGGACGGGATTGGCCGAAGAAGTGGCTGGCAGCAAGACGCAACAGGCCACAAGCGCCGGCGCGAGCAGGCGGAAACCGGGTAGGACCATGGATAAACCTGTGAGTGGATTGGGGGACGTAGGAATTGCGCCAATATTGTGCCATGGGAATATGCGTTTTTATTCAAGTGTCCGGTCCTTAGAGGCCGCGCTAGGTGTTTACCTCTAAAAGGGTCTGGGAAGTGTGAAATATTCACACTCGGGCGGGCAGGTAGCCGCGCCGGAACGTTAAATATGGTCAAGCCGGCAAACAGGCGAAAAAGCCGAGCTTAATGTCAGGTTGGCACGCTTTTCGCATTTTTTCTTCCTGATTCAACTGTTTTATTGACCTCTGTCCAATAAAAAGCGGGATTTCCTGGCTTGAAGCGCTGCCTGATGGCGCAATTCTTGCGACTCGACCAGTGATTGCTGTGGTTCGGGAGCGCCAAGTGGGTCTGCCGGTCCATTTTTTGAGTGTTGTTGCCCTGGTTTGGCCTCCGACTCAGGCTTGTCTTTCCAGGGACGTAGTTTATAATTTGCCCGGCTTGACTTCCGGTATATCGGGTTGCCCCGATCTGGGAAATCATTGCTGAAAGACAATAAAAATTCCCGAAAACGGGAGAAATGAAACAGGGGTAGAGAGAGGGGGCGTGCCGCCGCATATGCACATGTTGCCGCAAGCTTCCTCTCGCTTCATGCCGGGCGTCGGCACATTGCGAAGGTCTCAGGTTGACCTCAGGAATATTTTGATGCGCGTGAATGAGGTCACTTTTTCGATAGCGGGCCACGCGGCTTGGGCGCCGGGCATTGAAACGCCGGAAGCCTGGGACGCCTGGGCAGCCGCGCCGTTCGAGATAAGCAGGACCGCAGAGACCGCCGAACCGGGTGTCCGGCAGATGCCGGCGATGCTGCGACGGCGCGCCGGCTTTCTCGGCAAGATGGCGCTGGAAGTGGCGTATCGCTGCGCCGATGGCCGTAGCGGGATTCCTGTCGTATTTTGTTCGCGCCATGGCGATGTCGCCCGTGCTGTCGAGCTATTGACCGATCTCGGCAACGCCGCGCCGCTGTCGCCCACCAGTTTCAGCCTGGCTGTGCACAACGCCAGCGCCGGCCTGTTTTCGATTGCGCGCGGCGACAAGGCCAATCATCTGGCTGTGGCCGGCGGGGCCAGCTCCATCGAACATGCCGTGATCGAGGCTTGCGGCCTGCTCGCCGACGGTGCGCCGGAAGTGTTGCTGGCGGCTTACGACATGCCGCTACCCGAGCTGTTTGCGCCCTATGAGGATTGCCGCGAACAGCCGCATGCCTGGGCCTGGTTGTTGAAAAAGGATGGACCGGGAAAGATCGGCCTCGCCTGGGAAGCCGCGCAGGAGCGGCCGGCGGCAGCCGATGGCATGCCCGGCACGCTGGAAGTGTTGCGTTTTCATTTGCGCAAGGAAGCCTTGCTCGAACGCGTGGCCGATGGCCGCAAATGGCGCTGGATGCGCCATGGGTGAAGCCCGTGGCTGAGTTGCTGTCGCGCTATTGGCGGATGTTTGCGACCGGCTTCTCTTTCGCTGTCTTCGGTTTGGGTGGATTGTTGTTGCGCTTGGCGGTGTTTCCGTTGTTGAATCTGGTAGTGCGGCAGCCGGTCAAGCGTGTTGCCGGTGCGCGGACGGTGGTGCAAGTCGCGTTTCTCGGCTTCGTCGGGATGATGCGTTTGTTGGGCGTGTTGCGTTATGAGGTGGTCGGCCGTGAACGGCTAGAGCGCCGCGGTTTGCTGATCCTGGCGAACCATCCGACGCTGATCGATACGGTATTCCTGATCGCGCTGGTCCGGCAGGCCGGCTGTGTGGTCAAGGGCGGCTTGTGGAACAACCCGTTTACGCGCGGGCCGATCCGCGCGGCGGGCTACCTGAACAACGACAAGGGCATCGGTTTGCTCGACGATTGCATTGCGGCGCTGGAGGGCGGGGATAACCTGATCATCTTTCCCGAAGGCACGCGGACGCCGGCCGACGGTGCGCTGCAGCTGAAGCGCGGCGCGGCCAACGTGGCGGTGCGCGGTGCGCGCGACGTGACGCCGGTCGTCATCAGTTGCGAGCCGATGACCTTGAGCAAGGGAGAGAAATGGTGGCAGGTGCCGTCGCGCTGCGTGCAGTTCCGCATCGACGTGCGCGACGACATCAAGATCGGCGACTTCATCGGCGACGGCGTTCCCGAAGCGATGGCGGCACGCCGGCTGACGAAGTATCTGGAAGATTATTTTACCGAGGGAAGAGAACAACATGCTAGAACAGGAAGTCAAGGAACTGATCATCGACGTGCTGCAGCTTGAAGACATCACGCCGGCGGACATCGATACGGACGCGCCGCTATTCGTCGAAGGCCTGGGCCTGGACTCGATCGATGCACTGGAGCTGGGCGTGGCGCTGCAAAAGCGCTACGGCATCACGCTCTCGGCCGATTCGGCGGAAACACGCCAGCATTTTGCCTCGGTGCGCGCACTGGCAAGCTTGATTGAAAACAATAGGAAGAAGTAAGGGGTAGGACTATGGTAGTGGTGAATGACATGAGCAAGGAAGAGATCACCGCCTGGGTGGTGGATCTGCTGGCCGAGATGTTCGAATTGAACAAGGAAAGCCTGTCCCTGCAATCGAATCTGTACGCGGACCTCGACATCGACAGCATCGATGCGGTCGACCTGGCGGTCAAGCTCAAGCAGTTGACCGGCCGACGCCTGCAGCCGCAGGTGTTCAAGTCGATCCGTACCGTCGGCGACATCGTCGATGCCTTGGCCGACCTGTCTTCCGAGGCCGCAACGGAGCAGGCCGCATAGGACTTTGGGACGCGCGATGATGACCGCCCTGACGGTCGCAATCACGCTGCTCTATCCGCTTGCGATCTGGTTGGGACATGGTCGGGTCGAGCCGCGCTGGATGGCCTGCCTCCTGGTGGCGGTAGCGGCCACGCGCCTGCCTGCGCTCAAAATCAGCCGCGCTGCGCGCTGGTCGGTGGCCGGCGCCATGCTTCTGGCCGTCGCTGCGGTATGGAACAATGCCGTGTTGCCTCTGAAACTCTATCCCGTGCTGGTCAATGCTGCGCTCCTTGCGGCGTTCGGCTACAGCCTGGCGCATCCGCCCTCGCTGGTGGAACG
>OUWB010004340.1_pt1 | contig 49477 bp, 48 predicted proteins | sample 1779821 | NCBI WGS metagenome assembly OUWB01 (sample SAMEA3914806, study PRJEB12502) | metagenome | biome: forest; material: soil | place: Canada | collected 2011-08-03 | depth 0.1 m
TGCTCGATGCGCAGTACCATGCGCCCACTATCGACGTCGCCGATCTTCAGCCCGGTGACTTCGCTGATTCGCAATCCTGCGCCGTAGGCAAGCGATAGCGCTGCCTTGTATTTCGGACTTGGAGTCGCGGCAATCAGGCGCGTTACCTCGTCGCAACTCAACACCACGGGTAACCGATGAGGTTGAGGCACGTATTGCATCTTGTCCATTAACTCGGGGCGATTGAGCGTCACCTCGAAGAAGAATTTCAAGCCCACGATCGCTGCATTGATTGCGCCGGCGGAGGTACCGCAATCGACCATAAATATCTGGTAGAGCCGCAAATCCTCGTCGCTCGCCGTGTCGGGCGCACGACCAAGAAAGCCAGTGAATTGCTTGACTGCACGGATATAACCGCTTTGGGTCTTGGGGAAAGCTTGCGCATCCGCATGTCGTCTTGCATGCGTTGGCGCATCGGGCTGATGGTTTGCGTCGGTCGAGTCATGGAGGGTGTAAAAAGTTTTGTGTAAACGGTCATTTGGCAGGAGACTGCCTGTATAAGGGAAACAATGACCTACGTAAAACGCACCAAACGAGCGAAGCCCGATCCTGAACTGGTCAAGCTGGCAGACAGCCTGCTCGCCAATTACACGAAACCCGAAGACCTGATAGGCGAGAACGGTCTGCTCAAGCAGTTGACCAAGATGCTCGTCGAGCGTGCCCTGGAGGTCGAAATGACCGATCACCTGGGGCACGGCAAGAGCGGTGAAGTTATCAACGACACCGCCAACACACGCAACGGCCACAGCGCCAAGACGCTAAAAGGCGACTTCGGCGCACTGCCGCTCGACATCCCTCGTGACCGCCAAGGCTCATTCGAACCGCAAATCGTTGGCAAACATCAAACCCGCTGGACCGGCTTCGACGACAAGATCATTTCCTTGTATGCCCGGGGCCTGACCGTCAGGGAGATCCAGAGCCACCTGGAAGAAATTTACGGCACCGAGGTATCACCCAGCCTGATTTCGTCGGTTACAGACGCTGTGAGCGAGGATGTGAAGGTTTGGCAGGCCAGGCCGCTCGATGCGCTTTACCCCATTCTGTATCTCGACTGCATCCACGTGAAAGTGCGCGACACCGGCGCCGTGCGCAACAAGGCCGTCTACCTCGCCATCGGCGTGAACATGTCAGGCCACAAGGAAGTGCTGGGCTTGTGGATCGCCCAGACCGAAGGGGCCAAGTTCTGGCTGCAAGTTGTCACCGAGCTGAAGAATCGCGGCGTGCAGGACATCTTCATTGCCTGCGTCGATGGCTTGAAAGGCTTTCCTGATGCCATTGAGGCTGTCTACCCCAAGGCGGCGGTTCAACTGTGCATTGTGCACATGGTGCGCAATAGCTTGAACTTTGTCTCGTGGAAAGTGCAGAAGGAAGTCGCCACTGACCTCAAAGGCGTCTACAGCGCCGCAACCGTCGAGGAGGCTGAACACATGCTGTCGGCATTCGAGCTCAAGTGGGATAAACAATACCAATCGATCAGCCAGTCCTGGCGGCGCAACTGGGCCCGGATCACGCCGTTCTTCGACTACCCGCCGGAAATTCGAAAGGTGATCTACACCACCAACGCCATCGAATCGATTAATATGAGTCTGCGGAAAATCATCAAAACCCGTAGTTCATTTCCGACCGATGAGGCCGTCAGCAAGCTGTTTTACCTGGCGCTCAACAACATCAGCAAGAAATGTACGATGCCGCTGCGGGACTGGAAAGGAGCGCTCAACCGCTTCACAATTCAGTTTGAAGAACGGATGACTTCGGTCTAAACGAAAACCCGTTTACACAAAATCCCGTACACCCCCGAGTCATGATTCTGCTCCTGTTGGAATGCGAGGCGGACTACCTCACTTCCCAACATAGGAAACAGATCGTTCCTCGTTCCAACAACCCTCCGGCGATGGATCGGAGAGCCACTACCGCGAGAGCGGTTTAGTCCATCGCCCCATAAGAGGCAATCTCGACTCTCCAAAGCAGCCACCCGTCCCACCATGTACGCCTCGCCACGTCGCCCCCTACCCCGCTATTTCTTCCCCCGCAACCGCTGCTGCTGCTTTTTCTGAGTCTGCTGCTTGCTGCGCCTGGCTTCGACCAAGGTTGTCGCGTCTTTCTTTGCCTGCTCGAACGTGCACATTTCGGGCTGGTCGTCATGCACGGAAAAGAAACCGTCTTCCTGCGCATCGACAACCAGTTTGATGGCTGCCGCATCATCAAAATCGTAAAGCTCGGTGAGAAGTGTTGTGACTTCGTCGAGATAGGCTTCATAAGTCAGGTGTGCCATGGGTTCTGTTCTCCCTTGAAGTGAATTAGCGAACCTTACCACTTATCCAAATGGACTGGCAGTGCCCGCGGCGAACTGGCGCGCGTTTCCGCATCAACGCATCCGTCCGGCGAACCTAGACAGGCATGGAACTGTGCGCCAACGCGTTCACGAATCGTTTGCCCCCGGGCCACTTATCGGTGACTTTGCCGGGCGGCAGTTTCGACAGATCGGATGCGTTTGCATTCATTGCATGTGGATTGATCAACGTTGTTTTGGCTAAAGTTCCAGGACCACAATTTGTCTCAAGCTACCGAACATGCCCGATGTACTACAGGCGGACGGCGCGTACAGTTCGTCTCAGGCAATCACAGCCGCAGTCACCGGTGAAACCACCGTCCACCCCATCGCCTGGTAAAGCGCCCGGCCTTCCCCGGTCGCGACCAGTACGCCAAGGTTTGCGGCTTCGGCAATCGACAGGTTCCCAAGCGCCGCCATGATGGCCCGGCCCAACCCCTTTCGTTGATGTCCGGGCTCGGTCACAATCTGGTCGAACGTGGCGAAGCCGTCGCAATGGGCCACGCGGCCCCTCGCCGCCAATTGTCCGTCATCATCCCTGAACTCGGCATCGGCGACTGCCCCGAACCGGATCAGAGCCAGCCGGTAAGTATCGTGCGGGGCTGCTACGGTCTGATTCAGCACCTTCGCCATCAGGTATTCCGGCGCCTGCACTTCCCAATGCGCAGGCAACAGCGGCGCGACTTGTTCCGGGTGCGCGCAAACCTTCAACCACGTTCCGGGAGCCTGCAATCCATCGATCAATTCGCGCAGCGTTTCGGCGTCGCGCTGCACCACGACGTGGCGTTCCAGATGCAGGGGCGCGCCCAGGTCGATCTTCCAGCCGTAGGCTTGACTGACAGGTGGCGCCTTGTTCCTCGTCCGAGCCCATCCCGCGGCCCACGCCGCCGCTATTGCCGCCACATCGAATTCACCGGAAGCCTCGCCCAAGTTCGTCCTTTCCGTCTCGTGAAACTCAAAGATGTCGCGTCTCAAGCGGCGGCGTATCCCAGTTATCGTTACGCCCATCGACATACGTAATCGGCGCGCCGGCCAGCTCCTCGTCCGACACATCGTCCAGGCAAGCCACGCTGACGCCATAGAACTCCCCGCGGCGCGGCGAATGCGCGATTCCGAAAGGCCGCACGCCGCAATGCCGGCAGACGAAATGCCGCTCGCGCTGTGCGCCAAAGCGATACTCAGACAAATCCGCCTCGCCCGCCAGCAGACGAAACGACGTGGGCGCCACAGCCGCCGCCCAGCAGCGCATTTTGAGGCAAAACGAGCAGTTGCAGCGCATCGTGCCGTGCGCCAGATCCAGATCGGCTGCGAAGCGAACGGCCCCGCAGTGACAGCTTCCGTGATAGGTTTTCATCTCTCTGCATCACTTTACGTTGGCGGCTTCGGCACACCCTCTGCCGGCGTCATCAGTTCATCGCAGCCTGGCGGCGACGATCAATCCCTTGCCGGATTATATAGACGTGACGACAAAATACGCAGGCAAGAAGCCGCAGCATGAGTAATCATGCCTGAAAAACGTCCTTTACTCGCCATAAACGGTAATGCCTTCTACATTTCAGGGCGCTTTCCATTTAGAATCGCCAGGCAGCATCCATAAAATCGAACAGGCATCAGGGGGACGGAAAATGAGAACCGGCTTCACCGCCATGATCATCGCGTGCGCCTTGGCCGGCTGCGCTACGCAGGGCTCGGTTTCGTGCGCCACGCTCAACACCCGGGCCGGGTATACCGACAAGATCGACAACATCATCGTCGGCATCAAGATCGACAGCATACCGGCCACATTCAGCGAACCGTTTGTCTCCAACTTCAGAACCCTGCTGGCGCAGCGCCGGGTCAGCGCCAACGTGCGCGCCATGTCGGAACTCGATCTCGATCCGCTCTCGCAGGCCGAAGCAACAAAATACCACTTCGCGATGCTCTGCATTCCGACCCATATCGCCTCGAACCGAACCGTGGTGCAATCGATCACGATGAACTGCACGTTGACGGACAACCGGGTCAATATCGTCGTCATGAAAGCCGACGTCAGCGCCTACAAGGGCTTCGGTTTCGGATTCGGCCAGAACGAAGCGGAACACACCACACAGGAACTGCTCGCCAAGATGGAACAGGCGGGGCTGCTGTCGGCGCAGCAAGCAGCGGCGCAATAGATCCCGAAGCAGAGCCGGAGCACAACGGAGCGGCGATGGACGAACTCAATCCCTACCAGGCCAGCACAACCGTCACCGACGACGCCGTCTATGCAGACCTGCCGCCGGAGCCGGAAGCCAGACCCTTCGGCGGCTGGCTGTTCCTTCCGCTCCTTGCGCTGGTCCTGACGCCCCTGCGCATGGTGCACTCTATCGCAACGTCCTATATTCCGATGTTTAACAACGGCATCTGGCATAAGCTGACCAGCCCCGGCAGCACGGCTTACCACCCGCTGTGGGCGCCTGCCCTGTTGTACGAAATGGTCGGTGCGGCTGGCAACCTCGCGCTGCCGCTGGTTGTACTGGTATATTTGTTCCACAAATCCCGCACCACACCGAAATTGATCATCATCTGGCTTGCCCTCAATGTCCTGCTGGTCGCCGGCGACGCGCTGTTTGTCCAACTCATTCCCTACTTCAAAACCCATCCCAGCAAAACCGAGACGACTGAATTGGCGCGCGCCGCCATCTCTGCCCTGATCTGGATTCCCTACTTCACGATGTCGGTGCGGGTCAAGGAAACCTTCGTGCGCAACTGGCCGAGGAAGCCCGCACCGCAGCGAACTGCGTGAGCGCCACGCCGGCGCGGTAGAAAGAAACACGGCAGCACGAAAGCCGGCCGACGACGACGCTGCCGCAGAACGTGACGGCGAACATGCCGAAGAAACCGCAGCGGCAATATCACCCAAACGGCATGGCATAGCATCCCGCATTCCCACCCGCCCCGACAGCCCCTTTAAGCAATCCAGCCGGATGAAGGCATCCTCATTAATATTAGTCTTACTGTTGACAATTGAATTCAGTCAGGCTAATATTCATCCATGGCAGCACCAATCCGCGCACCGGACCCATCCACGGTTCCGCGCAAGCCCCATGGCGCCGCCACAAAACCCATCGGCCCAGGCACGGGAAACGACGTGCGCGCGGTATCCACGGTGACGCGCCAACCCCATTCGAAAGCAAGCCATGCACAACTTCGCCGCCGCCCAACGTCAATACGACCGCCGCCTTCCCGCCGAACCGCCGCAACCCGCTCACCCCGCGCTCGATCCGATGGAGCAGTTGCGCAACGACCTCGCCAAACGCCTCGACGCGCAAGACATCGCCAGCGCCGTGTGGGACCGGCTCAACGACAGCAACGCCGACATCGACATGATCCGCAACACGGCCTGCGGCGACAAGACGGCGGCAATGGCGCTGTTCGATGCAGCGATAAAAGCGGTGGCCTTGCAGCGCGCGGCGTGACAGCGCGGCAGCACCGCCAAACGAAACCGGCTCGCCCGCGTTGCACGCCAACCTGTAGAAGTCATTCAAGGTATAGGTATAGAGAACTGCCACCGACGGCAAAGCTGTGATCTAATTGATGCCATCAACGATCAAGGAGACAAAAAATGCGCCGCATCCTCTTGAAAACCCTGTTCGCCCTCGCCACCCTCGGCAGCGCCATCCATGCCCTTGCCACAGACGGCGCACCGGAAAGCGCCCCCGCCAGCTACGCCGTGCTATCGCTCGTCGGCCACGACATGCGGCTGGTCTACTACGTCAGCCAGACCAGCGACTACATCGGCTCGACCCGGCCGCACCAATACGCCACCAACAGCACCCTCTTCGACGACGCCGCAGCAGCCGGCGTGCGCGACGCCCTCACGCAAGCCAGGAGCGAGGTCGCAGTCAAAGCGCTGCAAACCAGCGACACCGCCCTGTTTGAGGCGCAAGACAAACTGTTCCAGGCCGGAAGCGACAACGGCGCATCGAAGGAAGCGCTGCGCGCCCTGCTCAAGGATACCGGCGCCACCCGCGTCATCGTCCTGACCAACTACAAGGGCGCCGCCCACCTGAAGATGCCGACACTCAATCTCTATCTGGGCAGCGGCAAGCTCGAAGGCATCGGCTACTACGTCGACAACAACAAGCGCGTGCGCGCCGAATCGGGCGAACCGGGCAAGGGATTCGTCGCGCCCTACGCCTACATCAAGGCCACGCTGCTCGACGCGAAGACGCTCGACGTGATCGGCGAGCAATTCGCCATCGACTCCGACACGCTGATCAATCAAACCGCATCGCGCGATGTCTGGCTCGCCACGCCCGACGACCAGAAAGCCACGTCCCTGATCAACGTGGTGCACGCCGCTGCGCATGACGCAACAGCCAACCTGCTGCAGGCGCTGCTGGCAGACAAGCGCTCCTGATCGATTGCGCGGCGATCGCCGCGCGGAGCGGTCCGGATTTTTCTCACGCTCAAACTTGATCCGCCCAACCTGAAACCCAACCATGAAGAAACTCGCCGCCCTGCTCTCCCTGTTGCTCCTCTCCGCCGCGGCCCACGCCGCGCCGCCATCGGAGGCATCGATCAACCGCCTGCTCAACGACATGCACGTCGAAAAAATGCTCGACGCCATCATGCCGCAAATGGAAGCCATGATCAGGCAATCGGAAACGGCCGCAACCGGCGGCAAGGCGCCCAGCCCCGCCGAGCAGAAAATCGTCGACAAATTCCACACCAAAGTCGTCGGCATCGTCAACGCCAACCTGAACATGGACAAACTGCGCCCGACCTACGTGCGCATCTACTCGCAAAACTTCACCCAGGAAGAAGTCGACGGCCTGATCACCTTCCTCGAAAGCCCGGCCGGCAAGGCCTACGTCAACAAGCTTCCCGTGGTGATGCAATCGGTGATGGCAGAACTGCCGAACCTGCTCAACCCGATGAAGCAGTCCATCATGCAGGCGTCCAAGGACATGAATGATGAGTTGGTCGCATTGCACAAGCGAGGCGCGAAGTAAGGCAGGCAGGTGGCGCTGAAGGTACCGGCGCCCGACATGGTGGCCGGAAAAGCGCAGCGCCTTCCGACGGGGCGGCCATCCGCCCTACATCCTGCCTGACGCCCCTTCAACTACCTCACTCCCCCGCCACCAACAACCCCATAGGCCCAAACAACCCCTGCATCGCCTTATTCCCGATAAACGAAAGATTATAGGGATGCTCAGCCAAAGCCTGCGGCAACTGCGCCGCTTCCGGCAAGGCCTGCAACTGCTCGGCAATTTTCCCCCATAGCACCAGCGTAGGCTTTGCGGCAGGCGATGCGCCGGCCAGTTCAGCCAGCACCGTTTGCAGGAAGGGACGCCAAGCCTTGGCATCCTTGATCGGGGCCACGTGTTGCCTGAACACGAGCGCCGCATTCAAGAGCAGAAAGCCGCGCGCAAGCAGATTGTGCTGCAACTGCGGCAGGGTCTGGATGGTGTGGTCATCAAGGCGGGCGCGCGCGGCGACGGGCGCCATGGCCGCCCCGCCGGTGTCGCGCTCCTGCAGCTGCCCATCGGCCACCAGCAGCATCTTCATGAAGTTGCGCAGCGAGGTGGCGCGGTTGACCTGTTTCGACAGCCCGGCCTCGGACCACAGCGCGCCGACGGCGCCGTCCATGAAGCACACGCCGGTGGCGCTTTCCTCGCGCGGATACGGGCCTTCGCCGACGAGCACGTAGCGCACCGCGTCTTTCGGCAGCGCGAACGCCGCGAACAGGCGGCCGCGCGTGGGCAGATAGGTGTCGGCGGCCAGCGCGTTCAGGTAGGCCGGATCGGCGGCGGCCACGGCGGCCAGGCCGCGCTCCAGCGTGGAGCGCCACGAGGGGTGAGCCGGCGCCAGCGCGGCAGTGATGCTGTCAGGGAGGATGGAAGACATGGGCGAATGAACGGATGATGGCAAAGGCGAGCCGCCATCTTAGTGCATTTTGGCGCGATGCTGCGCCTGGCGCATCGTGAAGATTGCCGCGAAGCCTGCCACAAAGCCGGCGCACGCAGGCGGCAAATTCAGGCGCCGGAAACCACCGGCGCAGCCGGCACCTTGGCGCGGCGCCCGGGCTTGAAGCCCAGCGCCGGGCCTTCCACCAGATGCCACGAGAACCAGGCAAACGCCACAGTCACCGCCGCCGCCAGCATCAGACCCACGGCAAACGGCAGCTTGGCCGCACCGGCCCAGATCAGCGTCTGCTGCACCGGGAAGGCATAGATGTAGATGCCGTAGGAGAGATCGCCGAAGCGGCCGAAGCGGTTCACCACAGGCGTGGAGCGCGTGCCGAAGACGATGACGCAAGCCGGCAGGATCAAGAGCAGGCCGACGTCGACCGCGCCGAGCAGGAACGCGACTGCAGACAAGACGGCGGCGGGCGCCAGCAGCTTCAGCGGCTGCGCATCCCATTTGTCGCGATAGACGTCGAGGCAGGTGCCGAGGAAGAAGTACAGCGCAAATTGATATTGATAATTGTTCGGGTCGCGCACCACACCGAAGTAATAGGCGACCAGCCCAAGCAGGGCCAGCACGGCAATCCAGCGCCGTCTGGCCAGCCCGATCAGGCCGATCAACGATAGCGCCAGATAACAGCGCACCTCAAGCGGAATCGTCCACAGCGAACCGTTGACTGCCTTGGGATAGAGGTTGGTTTCGAACACGCCCGGCAGGTGATAGCGGATCGCCATCAGCTTCAGGTTGTTGAAGAAATCGATGAAGTCCGGCCCGGCAAAATAAGCCGACGTGGAGAGGGTCGACACGATGGGGCCGAGCACGAAGGCCGCCAACAGCGTCACCACGGCCAGCCCGGGCCAGATGCGCAAAAAACGCTTGGCGACGAAGCGCACCCAATGCGGATCATTGCGCCAGCTCTGCGACACCAGGAAACCGCTGATGGAGAAGAAGATCAGCACGCCGACATTGCCCAGCGCCTTGCTGCCCAACAGCGGTTCAGGCAGGCCGTTCAATGCATATTGGTGGCTGAACAGCACCATGAAGGCGGCAAACACACGCAGGAAATCGAAGTTGTTATGCCTGGCCGGCGCGCCGGCGATACCATCGGTCATCGCGAAGAACCTGAGAATATGGCTGAAAATATGGCTGAAAAGCGGAGGTGCAGCGGCGTATTATAGCCGCTTTAGTCAGGTGAAATTCAGGCGAGATTCAGGCGAAACTCAGGTGAAAAACCGGCCACTCATATTGTCAGAATTGCGCAGCCGGAATTTCTGCAGCGACAAGGCGATGAGTTCTGCGGTTCATTACATGGATTGCTGCCGTGCCACGGACGGCTTCTCATCCCCCGCACGGGATGAGAATTGCATTTGCCTGGCTGCAGAAATGCCGCCTTGCGGCGTAATGTCGTTCAGTGGGTGTATCGTCCCCGCAAAGGCGGGAACCCAGGAATGCCGCGAACGAAGGTTTTAATCCTGACCCCCGCCTTTGCGGGGATGACGAGTCAAGCGTGAAATTGGTGCTTTTCACTTCTTGGCTGAACGGCATGACGCCTTGCGGCGAGCTTTCAGGCTGTGCGGTTTGCGGCCCGCCCGCGTTTGCCTTAACCCCCGGCTTCAAGCTCCCTCAGGCATCGGCCCGCGCCGGCTTGGCCCCGGTGCCGCGCACGTTCAACTTCAACACGTTTTGCAGCATGTCGAACCAGAACGGCGCGCCCAGGCTGACGGCGAACGCCGTGACGGCGCAGCCGAACGCAGTCAGTCCGGAAAAACCCCAGCCCGGATCGAACCAGTTGACGTGGAAGCCGAACAAGGCCAGCGTCTGGTCGGCCAGCCCGAGATTGGCGGCGGGCACACCCTTGGCCGCATCGGCGCCCGCCACGGCCACGGCTTGTTCGCGCAGCGTGTCGGACAACCAGAGCGACCTGGCCACGCGGATCGCGTCGAGATTGAACAGGAAAGCCAGCACAGCGCCCAGCGCCAGGCTGAGATAGCCGGAGCAGCGCTTGTACTGCGCCGAAAGCCGCTCCATGCCGTTGTCGAACCAGGCGGCAAGCTGTCGCTCGAACGCGCAGACGTCGCCTCCGGCACGCGCGGCGGCGGCTTGCGCGGCGCGCTTGAACGGACTGTCCGGCAAAGCGCCGATCGCCGCGTCGATCCCGGCCAGGGGCGCGGCCGGATCGCCGCCCGACAGCACGTCGACCACGGCGGCGGTGAAGTCCTGCGCGGAAATGTAGGACTTGTCGCGGTCCGGACAAACGCCGGGATGCGCCAGCACCGCCAGCGCCACGGCATCGCCCTCCTGCCCCAGCAGCCGCTTCAGCCCCGCAGCGAGCAGCTTCGCGCGCAAGGCCAGCGTGGTGGCAAGGAATTCCTGCACGCTGGTCACGAAGACCGAAATGGCGAGAAAGAAAAACGCGATGCCTATCGCGGTTTCAAGCGCCTGGCTGCCGAACATGGTGGCTCCCTTGTGTCGTTGGTTGAGTTTGGCTAGATGGTAGCTTGCCTTGGGGGCGGGTGGAAGCTGTTAGTTTCGGCAGGGGGGCGCCGCTATTTTCAGCGATGGACGAGTAGCAGGATTCCCCTCTCCCGCTTGCCTGCGGGCGAGGGGCGATCGACCTGTCGCTCGAACACCATAACCTGGTCTTTTCGGACGGCAAAAAGCCCTTCGCGTGAAGACAACCACCTGTCATTTCCTGCAGCCCGCCCCAGGTGCCAAAACCCCACGAAGCGGCCATAATGACGCATGAACCCCGCAAGCACCTGCACGAAGCGGCGCAGCCGCGCATGGCCCGCATGGCGCGCAGCCCTGGCGCTATGCCTGACCCCGGCCGGCGCCGCCCTGGCGCAATCGGCCTCACTGACCGCCTACACGGTCCCCGTCGCCCCCTGGACCTTCCCCGGCGACCCGGCGCGCGGCATCGCTCCCCAATATCTGCGCTACCTGTTCGACAAAGCGCAAATCGAGGTGCATCTCGACACCCTGCCCTATCTGCGCGTGGTCAACGGCCTGCGCGACGGCAGCAACACGGCGGCAATCCTCATCCCCGACGCCGAGCGCGACACTTTCGCCCTGCGCCTGTGCAACGCCACCGTGATCCGCCCCGGGGTGCTCTACAAGAAATCGCGCTTCAGGCTCAACGACATCGCCGCCCTTGCCGGCCTGGCGGTAGGCGAGCAGCACGGCAGCCACGCGCTCGACAAGCTCGCCGCCGTACCCAATGTGCGGCACGACAAGATCGAATCGATCGACCAGGGCCTGCGCATGCTGGAAGTGGACCGGCTCGACGCCACCTTCGTCTCCAGCCCCGGCGTGGAAGTGCTGATGGAAAACTACGGCCTGTCGCCCGCGGACTATGCGTGGCTGGAAGTGGACCAGAACCCGGTCGTGGTGTACATATCGCGCAAATCGCCGCTGGCAGCCGACAAGGCGGCGCTGCAGCGTTTGAAGGACGTATGCGAAGGCACGGGCCGGGCAGTGATGACGCGTTTGATGCGGGAGTACAAGTGAAAGTGAGGTTGAATACTCTGTCGCCCGTGGGCGGGAGAGCGGGCGCATGAATTCTCGGCGAACCATGCGGGACAAGATGCAGTCGCACCGGACGCAGTTCCGCTTGCGACGACGCCAAAAAGCCGGGAGTCAAAGCGGATAAAGAAGCGGGGCTGCCTGAGCCGCAGGCGAGTTTCCGCGCTTCCCGCTTTGACTCCCGGCTTTTTGGGAACCCCCGAAGGGGGCGGCGTTGTGCGGTCGCCTTTTTTTGCTTACTTTCGGGCGGCCGGCCAGGCGCGAAGCAAAGAAAGTGAGCGGCCGCCGGGCCGCCCCCCGGCGAAGGTGTCGACGGGAAAAAACGAAATTCTCGAACGAGGAAGAAAAGGCGGAAAAGGACATAGCCTTTCAAGTCAAGAATTATCCTAGCCAGATCGCAATCCCCCTCATCCGATCGCCACCCGCCCCACCCCTCCCCTCCCGCCCACGGGCGAGGAGTGATCCCCCTACACCAACTCCCGCATGGCAGCCGGCTCAAAGTCCTTCAAGCCCGCCACGTCTCCCGCCTTGACCTTGGCCGCCCAGCGCGGATCGCCCAAGAGCGCGCGGCCCACGGCGATCAGGTCGAACTCCTTGCGTTCCATGCGGCGCAACAGGCCGTCCAGGCTGGCCGGCTTGGAGCCCTTGCCGGAGAAGGCAGCCATCATGTCGCCATCGAGCCCGACCGAGCCGACGCTGATGGTGGCTGCGCCCGTGAGCTTCTTGGCCCAGCCGGCGAAATTCAAGCCTTCCTCGCCATCGAGCTCGGGGAATTCCGGCTCCCAGAAACGGCGTTGCGAACAGTGCAGGAGATCGACGCCGGCGGCGACCAGCGGGCCGAGCCAGGCTTCCATCGCGTCGGGCGTTTCGGCCAGGCGCGTCTTGTAGTCCTGTTGCTTCCATTGCGATACGCGCAGCGCGATCACGAATTCCGGGCCGACCGCCGCACGCACCGCCTTGACCACCTCGACAGCGAAGCGCGCGCGTTCGGGCAGCGTGGCGCCGCCGTAGCGGTCGTCGCGCAGGTTGGTGGCGCCCCAGAAGAACTGGTCGATCAGATAGCCATGCGCGCCATGCAATTCAAGCATGTCGAAACCGAGGCGCTTGGCTTCGGCAGCCGACGCGGCAAAGGCCGCGATGGTGTCGGCAATGTCGCTCTCGCTCATGGCCTGGCCGCGTTGCGTCTCGGGCGCGACGAGGCCGGAAGGGCTTTCGATCTTGCCATCGGGCACCCAGTCGGTCATGCCGCTGGCCACGGCCCCGACGTGCCAGATCTGCGGCCCCATCTTGCCGCCGCCGGCGTGCACTTCATCGATCACGTGCTGCCAGCCGGTCAGCGCAGCGGCGCCGTGGAAATCGGGAATGCCTTCCATGTTCTTGGCAGCAGGACGACCGACGACGGTGCCTTCGGACAAAATCAGGCCCACGTCGGCTTCGGCGCGGCGGCGGTAATAGGCCGCGACGTTGTCGCCGGGCACACCCTGCGGCGAGAACGAACGCGTCATGGGCGCCATGACGATGCGGTTCTTCAGCGACAGCGATTTGATCTGAAACGGTTGAAACAGGACGGACGTATCGGAAATGCTCATGAAGCCATGCTCCTTTTCAAGTAGACCGGAACATGGTATCAGTTATATACTTGGTGTCAATCGGGCACTTAAGAGCAACCAGGTATCCTCGAGGAAACCAGCATGAACAAAACCAGATGCGACGTGGTAAGCGTGGAGGATTGCCCGAGCCGGCTACTGCTCGAACAGATTGCCGACAAATGGTCGGTGCTGATCCTGGCCGTGCTGAAACGCGAACCGCTGCGCTTCAACGAAATCCGCCGCCGCATCGAAGGCATCACGCAAAAGTCCCTCACGCAAGCTTTGCGCCGCCTGGAGCGCAACGGCATCGTCAGCCGCACCGTGCTGCCCGGCTCGCCGGTGGCGGTGGAGTATCAAGTGACGCCGCTCGGACGCACGCTGGACAAACCCTTCGCTGCGCTCTATCTCTGGACCCAGGATCACCTGCCGCAGGTGGAAGCGGCGCGGGCGGTGTTTGATGGGGTGAATCAGTAGCGTACCAGGCAGGTTGCGCTGAGCGCAGCGAAGCGCAACATCGGTCGTATATAAGCACGGCAGGAGTATAAAGAGCCGCGTTGTTGCGCTTCGCTTTGCTCAGCACAACCTACGTCTCCGGGCGCCCTGCTTCTCTTCCGACTCAATACGCGGCGATGAGCAACACGGATAGAATCCGACATGGCAAGAACGCAGAGATACCGCAGATGTTGCGCTTCGCTTCGCTTTGCTCAGCACAACCTACCTATCTTTGCCGCGTCTGGCGTCCACGTTCAATTTATCCATCTGCGCCTGCAATTGTGCCAGCGTCGGCACGGCCAGACGGCGGCGTTCATTGTCGTCCGCCGCGCCCGGCTCGACGACTACCTCAGCGCGATTCACCGGCGTGGCTCCCCTCGTCCGCGGGCGGGAGAGGGGTGGGGGTGAGGGAGACAGCGATCTGGCTGCGATCCAAACAGAAAAGCCCTTTGCGTCCCAGCCATTCTGAACAGGCAATTCGAACAAAAATATTCAGCCTCATTGGATCTTTTCAGTGCAGCCTAAGCCCCCCCTCACCCCCTCTCCTCTCCCGCCTGCGGGCAAAGGGTGATCGGTAGCCTGCTCGCTTTACTACGAAGGTGAGTCAACCTGCGCTAAAGCGCGGTCAAAGCAGCATGCTGGAGTTTGACATAACCCCCATCAAATCTCACAACCGCTAAATACGCATCGCAGGAAAATGAGGGCGGCGTAGCAGTAATCACGCCCCCTCAAACCTCCACACTATCCACCCCAGGCGCCCCAAACAACTGCTCCTTCAACATGTGCAACTGATCCCGCACCTGCGCCGCTTTTTCGAATTCCAGGTTCTTCGCGTGATCGAGCATCAGTTTCTCCAGCCGCTTGATCTCCTTGGCCACCTGCTTCTCGCTCATGTTGTCGTACTTGACCTGCTCCTGCGCCGCCATCTGTTCCATGCGCGCTTCCTGCGGGTTGTACACACCGTCGATCAATTCGCGGATGCTCTTCTTGATGCCTATCGGCGTGATGTTGTTGGCCTTGTTGAATTCCACCTGCTTGTTGCGGCGCCGTTCGGTTTCGCCGATGGCGCGGCGCATCGAATCGGTCACGCGGTCGCCGTACAGGATCGCCATGCCGTTCAGGTTACGCGCGGCGCGGCCGATGGTCTGGATCAGGCTGCGCTCGGAACGCAAAAAGCCTTCCTTGTCGGCATCCAGAATCGCCACCAGCGACACCTCCGGCAAGTCCAGCCCTTCGCGCAACAGGTTGATCCCGACCAGCACGTCGAAGGTGCCGATACGCAGATCGCGGATGATTTCCACGCGCTCCAGGTTTTCCACATCGCTGTGCAGATAGCGCACCTTGACGCCGTTGTCTTCCAAGAATTCGGTCAACTGCTCGGCCATGCGCTTGGTCAGCGTGGTGACCAGCACGCGCTCGTCCTTCTTCACGCGGTCGTGGATTTCCGACAGCAGATCGTCGACCTGGCTTGAGGCCGGGCGCACTTCAATCAAGGGGTCGACCAGGCCCGTGGGGCGCACCACCTGCTCCACCACCTGCCCGGCGTGCTTGTTCTCATAGTCCGCCGGCGTGGCCGACACGAACACCAGCTGGCGCATCTTGCCTTCGAACTCGTCGAAGCGCAGAGGACGATTATCCAGCGCCGAAGGCAGCCGGAAACCGTAATCGACCAGATTGGTCTTGCGCGAACGGTCGCCGTTGTACATGCCGTTCAACTGTCCCAAAAGCACGTGCGATTCGTCCATGAACATCAGCGCGTCCTTCGGCAGATAATCGACCAGCGTCGGCGGCGGATCACCCGGTTTGCCGCCGCTCAAGTGGCGCGAATAATTTTCGATGCCCTTGGTAAAGCCGATCTCCTGCATCATTTCCAGATCGAAGCGGGTGCGTTGCTCCAGCCGCTGCTCTTCCACCAGCTTGTTTTCCTTGCGGAAGAAGTCCAGCCGTTCGCGCAGCTCGGCCTTGATGGTTTCGATGGCGCGCAGCACGGTCTCGCGCGGCGTCACGTAGTGCGAACCGGGGTAGACCGTGAAGCGCGGAATCTTCTGCCGCACCTTGCCGGTCAGCGGGTCGAACAATTGCAAGCTCTCGATCTCGTCGTCGAACATCTCGATGCGCACCGCCAGCTCGGCGTGCTCGGCCGGGAACACGTCGATGGTGTCGCCGCGCACGCGGAAGGTGCCGCGCCCGAAATCGACTTCGTTGCGCTTGTACTGCATCTGGATCAGCCGCGCGATCAGGTCGCGCTGCGACACCTTGTCCTTGGCGCGCAAGGTCAGCACCATCTTGTGGTATTCGTTGGGATTGCCGATACCGTAGATGGCCGACACCGTGGCCACGATCACCACGTCGCGCCGCTCCATCAGCGACTTGGTGCACGACAGCCGCATCTGCTCGATATGCTCGTTGATCGAGGAATCCTTCTCGATGAACAAATCGCGCTGCGGCACGTAGGCCTCGGGCTGGTAGTAATCGTAATAGCTGACGAAATACTCGACCGCGTTGTGCGGAAAGAATTCGCGGAACTCGCTGTAGAGCTGCGCCGCCAGCGTCTTGTTCGGCGCAAACACGATGGCCGGGCGCCCCAGGCGCGCAATCACGTTGGCCATGGTGTAGGTCTTGCCCGAACCGGTCACCCCCAAGAGCGTCTGGAACGACAAGCCGTCTTCAATGCCCTCGACGAGCTTGTCGATCGCCTGCGGCTGGTCGCCGGCAGGCGGAAACGGCTGGTGCAGGCGATACGGCGAATCGGGAAACGTGACGATCTTGTCGCTGGCCGCATCGGGCACGGCAACGAGCGGGGAAGAGGAATCAGCCATACGATATCAATCCTTTACAACTTAAAAAGCAGGCACAGAAGGGCAACCCTCTCCGATGAATTCGTCATCTCCGCGCCAAAAGTTACCAACAAGCCGCAGCGCCACTAACTCCCCTCTCCCGCCCGCGGGAGAGGGGTTCCATGCCACGGTATGCAGTCGTGGTGAATCATCTGCCTTGCAAGAAGGCCCAGCAATATCACGGACGACAATCACGCACCCCATGCAATATCCGCATAAAGCCAACCACCGTTTCTAGGTTAAAATAACACCACCCGCTGAAACAGCGATGGATTGTCAAGAAGCACACCCCCGGCTTACACCACGCAACCATCCCCCGCATCCTGCCACGCGCCGCGCCAAAAGCTTGACGGCCCTGCAAGATTGTTCAGTGGAACAAAGCAATACGACGCATACGAACCGGTTTCCCAACCCAACGCGCTGCAAGCGAACGATTGCAGCGAACTTTCGATGTTATCACGATGAACGCCAACCAATCTTCCAAGCTCTTTTCCGCCATCGACATGGCGCCGCGCGACCCCATCCTCGGCATTACCGAGGCCTTCAACGCCGACCAGAATCCCGATAAAGTGAACCTGGGCGTGGGCGTCTACTACGACGACAACGGCCGTGTGCCGCTGCTCGACTGCGTCAAGAAGGCCGAAGCCGGCCTGGCCGAAAAAGCCGCCCCGCGCACCTATCTGCCGATCGATGGCCTGGCGGCATACGACAAGGCAGTGCAGGAACTGGTGTTCGGCGCCAACAGCCCGGTCATCACCGAAAAACGCGCCATCACCGTGCAAGCCCTGGGCGGCACGGGCGCGCTGAAGCTGGGCGCCGACTTCTTGAAGCGCTTCTCGCCCGACGCGCAAGTCTGGATCAGCGACCCGAGCTGGGAAAACCACCGCGCCCTGTTCGAATCGGCCGGCTTCACCGTCAACAACTACCCCTACTACGACGCCACCACGCGCGGCGTCAATTTCGGCGGCATGCTCGCCGCGCTGAAAGACATGCCCGCCGGCGCCATCGTGCTGCTGCACGCCTGCTGCCACAACCCCACCGGCGCCGACCTCACCGACGAGCAATGGCATGAAGTCATCGACGTCGTCACTACGCGCGGCCTCGTGCCCTTCCTCGACATGGCCTACCAGGGCTTTGGCGACGGCATTCTTGAGGACGGCAAGGTGGTCGGCCTGTTCGCGCAAGCCGGCGGCCCGCTGTTCGTCTCGAACTCGTTCTCCAAGTCGTTCTCGCTGTATGGCGAACGCGTGGGCGCGCTCTCCATCGTCGCCACCACGTCCGAAGAAGCCGCACGCGTGCTGTCGCAATTGAAGCGCGTGGTCCGCACCAACTATTCCAACCCGCCCATCCACGGCGGCCAGGTCGTGGCAACAGCCTTGGCCACGCCCGAACTGCGCACCCTGTGGGAGCAGGAACTGGCCGCCATGCGCGTACGCATCCGCGAGATGCGCCACACCCTGGTGCAAAAATTGAAAGAAAAGGCCCCCAGCCACGACTTCGATTTCGTCATCGCCCAGCGCGGCATGTTCAGCTATTCGGGCCTGACCAAGTCCCAGGTCGAGCGCCTGAAGAACGAATTCTCGATCTACGCCGTCGACACCGGCCGCATCTGCGTGGCCGCCCTGAACTCGCGCAACATCGACCGCGTGGTCGACGCGATTGCCAAGGTGCTGTAAAGGAAGCCCCAGGCAAGCTTGACGCAGGAAATGCGCCAAATCGCATGTCCATTTCATTCGCCCAAGCAATTTTTTGCCAGGGGGCTTTACTTTTATTTTGAAGTGCGCCTATAATAGCGGCTCTGCTGTTCCCTGATAGCTCAGTTGGTAGAGCGACGGACTGTTAATCCGCAGGTCCCTGGTTCGAGTCCAGGTCGGGGAGCCACCCAATTCAAAGGCCCAATTCGTTCGGATTGGGCCTTTTGTTTTGCCTCCGCATTTTGCGATCTCCATAGCGAAAATCCCCTTCCCAGCACCACCATCTGCATCTCACGCGGCAAGGTTTCGACCTACGCCACATCATCCTACTCACGCGTTCGGATTTTGATTTCCATGAATATTTGGGACAAAATTGGGACAGTTCAGAAAACTGACGGCAACTAACACATGGCTACATTTACCAATCGAGGCGACTACCAATGGCAGGCAAAGGTACGTCGCAAAGGCTATCCCCCGCAATCGAAGACATTCGATACAAAGGCAGAGGCTGAAGCTTGGGCGCGCGAAATCGAGAGTGGGATGGATAGGGGTACGTTCGTATCACGAACCGAAGCCGAGGGCACGACGCTACGAGAGGGCCTGGAGCGATATTCGCGCGAAATCACGCCACGCAAAAAAGGGGCGAAACAGGAACTGGTGCGAATCAGGCGGTGGCAGGCGAGCGTTCTTGGCGAACGGCCTCTGGCCAGCATTCGCGGCGCCGACATGGCCAAATTTCGTGATGCCTGCCGAGCTGAAGGTAAAGCCGAAAATACCATCCGACTCGAACTGTTACTGCTCCACCATTTTTTCGGAATTGCGCGCAAAGAATGGGGCATGGAAAGCCTGGATAACCCTGTTGCGAAAATCAGTCTTCCAAAAGGGTCTAATACCCGAGAGCGACGCCTTCAACCGAAAGAATTTGAATACCTTACGTCTGCTCTTCGCGCCAGCAGCCAACCAATTGCTGAGCCCATTACCAAGTTCGCGATCCTGACAGCGATGCGCCAAGGCGAAATTCTGGGCCTTCACTGGGATGCAATTGACTTCAAGAAGCGAACCGCCTTTCTTTCGGATACGAAAAACGGAGACTCGCGTATAGTTCCTTTGTCAACGAAGGCGATTGAAGTCTTAAAGGAAATGGCTCGGCCAGTCGCAGGAGCGAAAGTTTTCAATATTTCACAGGACTGTTTGACCAAGGCGTTCGCGCGTTCATGCAAGGCTGGGCGCGCAAAATATCTGCAAGACTGCGAAGAAGCTGGCGACACGCCCATACCCGGATTCCTGGAAGACTTGCGCTTCCACGACTTACGGCACGAAGCAACGTCGAGACTATTCGAAATGGGGCTGGAGATAATGGAAGTTGCATCGGTCAGCGGGCACAAGTCGCTGGCGATGTTGAAGCGATATACTCACTTACGGGCGGAAGAGTTGGCAAAGAAGCTGGGGTAAGGGCACAAAAATCTGTTAATCGCCACACCAGCTTGCCTGGCCGAGAACTTTTATCGCGCCAGGCTTTTTTATTTAAGGTGCCAGTAAGGAGAAATTCTTTGGAAGCAATTATTGGCATAGATCACGCCAGGAAACATCCGTCCGCAGTCGACATCGGACACGGCTGGCTGATCCTCGCTGACAGAAATGTGTTCAAGAAAATTTTCTTGGTCAGTAAACATCAACCAGTCATCATTCCATTCGAGCATGATGAACCTTACCACTCATTCTTACATGCCTATATGCTCGCAAAAATGCATGCGCAAAACAACGCGCAATTCCCATCGCCGGAAGCAGCTCAAGTCCAAGAACTTATCTATATACCGTTGGTATCGACTGGAGACAATCGGACTTGACCTAAAGGTTAAGGGTCCCAGGTAGTTAAATTTCCCGATACGTGAATTTACTGATCATAGCCAGCAAGGTCGCGTTATGAAAAACCGCATCATGGGGAACTAGCAAATACAGCCAAGGTTTTCCCCCATGCGCTTGCGAATACTCGCTGGCGTTTTTGCACCAAGCCACGGCCGCATTTGCTTTGGCCTTTACGTCAGCATTTCCCATATCTTTGGCTGCCTTTGTCTCGACAATCAGGTTCAATTCGGCAGTTGCTGCAACAAAGTCAGGGACGTATTCTGGCTGATTCGCGCCAGCACGATAGTAGATGGTGAACTGTCCGGCGATTGGGCGGAACCAACGATGCGCGTCGCGTTCAAGAATGCCTGCCAAGACACGCTCTGTATCTGAATGAAATTTCTGTACAGGATATGCGCATTTGGCAAAGCCGCCGTATACGTATTGCGCAATCTTTCCCTTGTCATCCGGAGCTCGATGCAGAGGGAGTATATCGCCCTCCACTGTGAATGCACAGGACTTCAGCGGTGTGAATCCTTGGCTTATGACAACCTCGGACGTAGATGCGTCCACATAGTAGTGACTAGCCATTTGCAGGTGGATGTTTTCCGCAATCGTCTTGCCATAATTGCCAAGGACGTTATGCAACTCGTCATCTGATTGCAAGTAGGACCTGAAGTGTGCGACTGCCTGACCAGCCAGTTCATAGATCAGATCAGCATGCTCGTCGTAAGATACATCGTCATAACCGATTAATTCATGCACGATGTAATCCTCCAGTCGTGCCTCAAGTCGTGCCGATGATTCGCCGTATAAAATCTGCTTGGCAGTCTTTAAGCCCTGCCCGATTAAGGCCATGTCCTGCGGTTGAAAGTTCATTTTCGATACGTCGAGCTCAAAAGCCTTGTATCCGCTTTTTACCGGACCAGTAGGTACGACCAAGATACGCGGGATATCGATGGTGTACTCTACCAGTACTGCAACTGTCTTTTGCACGATATCCGTCACCTGCGCAATGATTGCCGTCGGCTCGGCTGATAGTAGATCGCCCTGGTTTGGCAACATACGCTCTTGAACCCGTTGGGCGATTTTTTTTTGAATCGCTACTTCAGTCAGTGCGCCACTGCTAGGAACCAATGCTTGACCTTGCTGCTTCTCACGGCTGATTTCAGCAATCACGTCGATAGCATATTGTGCGATTTTCTGCTCTTCGCAGGTGAGCAGCGTGGTCGTGGGCGCATATATTCCGTACTGCGCACTTTGCAACGCTATGCCGGGTACCCGCGTCGTCCCAGTAGCAACGGTACCTAGTATTGCGTTTGCCGTAGATTGCACCGCAATGCTCTTCAGATTGCTGCCTGTAGCGGCCTCCGGCGTCAACAATAAGCGCTGCATGCGAATCGGCGAATCTCCGCGGCCTGCCTCATCAATGACTTCCTGAAATTTGTCATGTGCAATGATATTCAAGCGATCTACGACATCAACACCGGTCTTGCGTCCATATGGTAGGCGCAAACCGCGACCGATCGATTGTTCAATCAGAGTGCGTGCATTGGCGGCGCGTAGCGGGACGATAGTGTACAGGTTAGTAACATCCCATCCTTCTTTCAGCATATTGACGTGAATAACAATCTCGGTCGGTTCGTCGTAGCTTCCCATGCTTCGCCGAAACTTACTTCGCGCCGACGCGATTCCTCTTGGCGGGCTTGATAGCCGGCTCGTTCGTTAGCCTTTTCCTCCCGCGGGTCTTTCCCTTCATCAATGAGGCGCTGCAAGCGGCGCGCTTCGGCTTGCGCCTGATCGATCATCCAGCTGCGCGTGTCGCCAATGGTAGTTCTGACGGTTTGACCGTGAATCTTGCCCTGAAATATATATGCCTTGGCACCTGCGGACGTGGCACGTACGGCCAGTCCAGGCGTTTTTTCGTCCCATAAAAACGACTGGCCATGGCCGTTGCTAGCTATGAATCCGTCAACGCGAGAGGTGGTGAATTTGACCTTAGCCATACTTACCTTAAAGAAATATTCAGTTACATGTAAGCCGTGTGTAACCAAATTATGGGGTAAGAAGCCCGATTAGATCAACTCCAAAAAGATTGATTTTTTAAATATTTTCTTTAAAATCATGTACATGAATATTTCAATCAACGAAATTCAACGCACTTCAACGCCTACACGCTCGGACTGTTAATCCGCAGGTCCCTGGTTCGAGTCCAGGTCGGGGAGCCAACCTAACACGTTGAACACAAAGGCCTTCTTCGGAAGGCCTTTGTCGTTTCTGGCTTAAGTCGCGAAAATGATAGCGCAATTGATAGCGTTCAATTTCGCCGACACGTCGCCCTGTTTTGCATTACGTTGCGGTCGAGTGCGCGCCCATACGATTGGGTTATCGGGTTGAGCCGTCGTTGCCGTTTTCACGGTGAATAAATTCGATTGCTTCACTGCGTTGTCCCTTAGCCGTGGCGACCGCGTACTAGCGGTGGACGCCGATACGCAACAAACCGCGGTTGCGTGGTCCCGAGCCGCGCCGGAACGCCCCTTTCCCGCTGCGGCGATAGGAATGGCGTCGTTTGCAGATAAGTTACATCGGGAGGTTCAGCGACATCCAGACAATTGCGACTACATCGTAATTGACTTACCAGCCAGCGTGGAAACCGCGACGCCAGCAGCTGCCTTGTTGATGCCCGGTAACTTTGAACCGCGCATGAGTGACAGCCGTGACTTTATCGCTTGGCGCTGCCAAGGGGAGGACGGCAAGATGATGATGATCAATTCCGCACGCAAACGAACACTCACAACATCCGGCGCAATGAGCGCCAGCGAACGGTGGACTTGCGCGTCAAGGGCTATCGTCGTGCAATGCAAGAAGCATGCATATGCATAGCGTGGGATTCTCTGCAGGCGTCATCAAGAATCTGCCTGGATCGACCGGGAAGGACGATGCCCAGGCATGCGGTTTCGGCTGGCAAGGTCGTGGTTAGCCAAAGCATCAAAGGCACGAAAATCTCACGCATCAAGCAGCAGCCTTTTGCAGAACCCTTGTCGCACTAATGATCTACCGCGCCGAGTGATGGCGATAAATGTCCGTCTGCGGGAATTTATTGCTGCTTGGCACAAGCACTGCGCTACGCCGGCGACTGGGCATCAGCGTCAACCGAATTTTCAACCTGATCGTGAAGTGTCCATGCCAAGTCATCCGGAGACAACACCCCTGGCCCCAGAGGATGCCTCATGGGTCGGTAAATTAGGCCCCGGACTCATCACCGGCGCCGCCGACGACGATCCAAGCGGGATCGCCACTTATTCACAGGCCGGAGCGCAATTCGGCTACAGCATGCTGTGGACGGTGATCTTCACCTATCCCTTGATGGTGGCAATCCAGATCATCAGCGCAAGAATCGGCCGCGTCAGCGGGCACGGCCTGGCAACCAATATCTATCGTCACTACCCCGGCTGGCTGCTTTACTGGATAGTCGGCCTTTTACTGATCGCCAACACGGTCAACATCGCCGCCGACGTCGCCGCCATGGGCAATGCATTGAAGTTGCTCATCGGCGGGCCGGCTCAGATCTATGCCCTGGGCTTCGGCATCGTCTCGCTGGGTTTGCAGCTCTACATACCTTATCGCCACTACGTGCGCGTCTTGAAATGGTTGACCCTGGCATTGTTTGCCTACGTCGGCATAGTGTTTACCGTACAGATCCCGTGGGGTGTTGTGCTTGAAAAGACGGTTTTTCCATCCCTTTCTCTGCATGCGGACTACGTCACCACAGTGGTCGCAGTATTCGGCACCACCATCAGCCCGTATCTATTTTTCTGGCAGGCTTCGCAGGAAGTAGAGGAGCAGCGCGGTGACGCAGCCGCAAGGCCGATTCGATATGCTCCCAAGCAAGCAGCGACCAATTTCCGCCGCATCAAAATCGACACCGCGATCGGGATGGCATTTTCCAACGTCGTCGCATTCTTCATTATTCTCGCCACGGCGGTGACGTTGAATCTACATGGCGTGACGGATATCCAGACCACCGAGCAAGCGGCTTCGGCGCTCCGCCCAATCGCCGGGGAGTTCGCGTTTTGGCTGTTCAGCGCAGGAATCATCGGCACCGGCTTCCTGGCGGTGCCGGTATTGGCCGGCTCGGCTGCCTACGCGATGGCTGGCGCGTTCCGATGGAAGAACAGTCTGGCTTTGAAACCCGCATTGGCCAAGAGGTTCTACGGCATCATTGCCATAGCGACCTTGATCGGCGTTGCCTTGTGCTTCACTTCGCTCGATCCGATCAAGGGGCTGTATTGGAGTGCCGTCATCAATGGGGTAATTTCCGTTCCCATCATGGCCGTCATGATGCTGATGGCATCTCGCACGGATGTGATGGGACGTTTTATCATCGGCAGGCGATTGCGTCAGGCCGGTTGGGCCGCAACCGTCTGTATGGCGATCGCCGTCATGGCAATGCTCGGGGCCATGGTCGCGTGACTTACCCGAGAGCGCGATTGCCAGCGGCTATATTGATTTCGTTCTCGCACCGTAAGAAAGCGCGCAGGAAATCATCAAGATTGCTCGCCTAAGTGTGCGAGCGAACCATCATTCCGGGCCGCGACCCGATGGGCGAGTCCAGTGACACAAGAGGCCAGGGCGCCGGGAAAAGCCGATTCCAAGACGTGAAGCGGGCATTGTCGCCCCGGCTTGCAGATATCAGATATCAGATATCAGATATGACAGCGGAAAGGCATTTCGTATAAAGCCACCTGGACCGGCGCGCATTGAAATATTTCGATCATATTCTGCCGAGCAAGAACAGGATCAAAATGATCAACAGTATTAGCCCGACGCCGCCGCTTGGGCCATATCCCCAACCTCGGCTGTGCGGCCATGCCGGGAAAACACCAACCAGCGCCAATATCACGATAATGAGAAGAATCAACCCGATACTCATACTGCCTCCTTTATTGAAATAGTCTGAGATGCCTCGGCGCCTTGGTTTGCCGCTTCGGAAAAATTCCAGGCACGCAAATCATTGTGGACGCCAAGCATCTGCCATCACCTTAGCCCCAGCTTGAAAATCAATCTGTTCGGCAACGAACAGTGGGAGTCCCCAAGTTGGGCAGGGCGAGGAACAATTGCGAGAACCGCCGCACCACGATCTTTTTCGGATCGAACGCCAAGCATTGTGTGCGGTAACGCACGGAGTCACCGGATCGGACCGCTACACTGTGCATCGGGGAATAGCCTGAAGAAGCGAATTTTCCGTTGACGGTCTTGTGTACACCAACCGGAGAGTCATTTTTCAGTTTTTATTGGGACGGAATCATGTTTCCCGACATTTTGCTGATCCGCCATGACGACGGATATCGGATTATGCATGGGCGCCTTCGTCTTGCGAGCGCCATGAGCACGTTGGAAGAAGTCGCGGTCAACATCAGTGGCAAAGACAAAGTAAAGATAGCGAAGGAATGATCATGGCTTTCAAGACCATTTTGGTTCATATCGATTCAACGCAGCGTGCCGGCGAGAGAATCGGGATTGCCATTGACATGGCCACTAGCTACGATGCCCATCTGATCGGCATGGCCGCGACCGGTTTGTCGGGACTCTCTTATTTGAAAGGCGAACACGCTATTTCACTAATGGACCTGTTGGCCTCATTGGAAACTAACGCGAACGAAGCGCTTTCGAAATTCGGGGACGCTGCCCGGAAAAAAGGGGCAAGGTTGTTCGAGCAACGCTTGGTGGACGAAGACGCCGGGGTTGCGATCAGTTTCCAGGCGCGCTATTGCGATCTTGTGATCATCGGTCAAACTGACATCGAGGCAATGTCACCTTTTGTCAGATCGGATTTTCCGGCATATGCTGTCCTGCATTGCGATCGGCCGGTACTGATTATCCCTTATGTCGGTAAATTCGACACCATAGGCAAAAGAATCGTCATTGCATGGGACGCCAGCAAAGAGGCTGCACGCGCAGTGACCGCCGCTGTCCCTTTGCTACAAACGGCAGAGACCGTAAAGATAGTGATCTTCAATCCCAGCGCAGAACGGAAAGAGCATGAAAAAGAGCCTGGGTCCGAGATCATGCAGTATCTTGCACGTTTTGGCATCAAGGTCGACGTGTCGGTACAAGTGACTAACTTGGACACCGGAAATTCGCTGCTATCGTATCTGGCGGATTGTTCCGCCGATCTGCTCGTGATGGGAGCATATGCGCATTCGCGCTATCGCGAGATATTCTTGGGTGGAATGACGAAGACGATTCTGAAGAACATGACCATTCCGGTATTGCTTTCGCATTGAATATTGCTTATTCGGTTCATACGGCGATGAACACATGCAGAGGTGCAGATGTCGATGCTTGAGGGCCTTTTTTCAAGTAGGCCAGAACTATTCGCCATCATCGGATAACCGCATTGACTACGGCTGTGTCGTTTCGTCTTGCGAGAAACGATTTGATGCGCATCGTTGAGGAAAGCCCGGGATTCGCTGCCGGCTTGAATCGAGAACTTGCCGCCAGAAGACTATTTTCATGCGCCGCAATGGAAGTTCAAGACCTTGGGGAACATTCGGAGGAAAGCCCTGCCGAATGGTTCTCCCATTTGTTCCGGCGTCCGGATGCAGCGACGGATTAATACCGAAACCAACTGTTTTCCAGGCTTGGCAATTGCCTGAAAAAGCTTCACTGTCGCAGGGGCCGACCGCGAATTCTCGACTGTCCCCGTATGCAAAATGGCTCTTCAGTGTTGAAAAATGCCGGGAGCATATATTGAATCAAATTTGGAAGGATAACTCCACGTTATGCAAATTCAGGTCAATACCGACAATACAATAGAAAGCCATGCGCCGCTCGTCGCCCATATCGAATCTGTGGTAACCGAAGCACTGGAGCATTTCAGCGAGGGAATCTCACGGATAGAAGTGCACTTGAGCGTAGTCAATGACCATAGGCAAAAGGGGGGCGAACATCGATGCTTGATGGAGGCGAGAATGGAACACCATTCACCGATCGCCGCAAGCGACCAGACGGACAGCCTGCATCAGGCAATCCATGGGGCGGCGGAAAAATTGAAAAGGGCAATCGGCAGCACGCTTGGGCGCATCGATGATAGTGCAAGACATACTGCCGATGCGCTTGTTACGGAAGCTGAACCGAATATGCCAACCTCCGAGTACGGGGACGGTGAATAGGCGCAACTTGTAAGGCCGACACAATCCCGCCGGCAAAGCCGGAGGGGACTGCGCATTGGATCGCCGACCTGACTGTACGGATAGTGGCGCGGCCAAGGTAAAGCAGATGAGCGGCACCCAGCCTTGGCGCAGACCATTTGATACAGCGAGATCCAACATAGGCAATGCAACGCAAAGCCCCTCGTAAGCGTTTTAGCGGCCATACCGGCACAAACATTCTGAAAAGCATATGCGGGACAGCGCACATATCGCAGCCGTATTCCCAACTAAACTGAATCATCGCTCGTATCAACCGTCGAGCCCGATAAATTTCGCACGGCGCATCCATGCCTTCACGGCTCTCCACAAGCAAGACTAAAAAGGTGAATTGCAATAGCTTGCTTTTCCTTGGTGCATTGCTGCTTTGTGCGGGACTGTGTTTAGGGTTTTCGAAAAACGGCAATCCCTCGCTCGTCCTGATCTTGCTGGGCTGCAGTATCGCGACGTTTTCTGCGGTAGTGATCGTGCTATTGCGGTCTCATGAATTGAGAATTCACGATCCGAAGAAATTGAAATCAGAACCCAAGCCGGAAATGGCACCGGGAATTGCGCCTGAACTGGACGCGAAAGCTGGAATGAATGCGAATATTAAAGCCAGTGACAATCCCGCCCCTAAGCGGGAGGCCAATGCGGAGCCTGCGCCTGAAGCAGGAAAAGGAACAGAATCCGTACCCAAGCCCTTGCCGATGGTTGAAGCCAAGGCAGAACCCGTGTGCAAGCCAAGTACCGATAAGACATCCGAGATCCAGACCGACGGGGATAGTTCAAACAAATCCGGCATGAGCTTGTTGATGGGCACACCTCTGGGTGATCTGCTCCTTTCCGCCCTGCTTAGAGACCCTGAAAACGCCGGCCGCTTTGTCACAGAGGCGATCCTGCAGGCGCAAGCATCTTCATCGATCCGGCTTGAGTGATGGATACTGCCGGTCAAAAAACAGTCGAGAGAGAAGCGATCATCGCAACAGGCGTGACCAAATGGTTTGGCGAGGGTGAAACCAGGAAGACAGCGGTCAACGCCGTCGAATTCGTCGCTCACTTTGGCGAGATGTTGTTCATTGTCGGTCCCTCCGGCAGCGGCAAGACTACCTTGCTCAGCATGATTTCGGGGATTCTACGTCCAAACGCCGGTAGTGTGACGGTAAATGGCGCGGATATCTGGACTCTCGACAACGACGAACTGGCCGACTTCCGCTTGAATACGATCGGATTCGTGTTCCAGGATTACCATTTGTTTCCACGCCTGACGAGCGCCGAGAATGTCGCGATTCCCCTGATATTGCAGCAGCGCGATTGGAATGAATCGATCGCTGAGGCAAGCAAGTACCTCGCCATCGTCGGCCTGAAAGGACGGGCAGACATTCTGCCTGTCAAGTTGTCCGGTGGAGAACAGCAGCGCGTCGCGATTGCACGGGCCATCGTCAGCGGGCCACAGATCCTGATATTCGACGAGCCGACTGCGTCCCTTGACGGCGATACAGGAAGGATGATTCTCGCGTTTGTGAAGGAAAAAGTGCTGAACGAGAATCGCTGCATCGTGATCGTGACCCACGACGCGCGGATCAACGAATATGCGGATCGGATTATCCACATGGAAGACGGATGCATCACCGGATTGGATACGGGCACGGAATGAGAAACAAGATCATCTTTGCATTGTCGATCCTTGGGATCCTGGCTGGACTGGTCAGCGCCTATATCTTCGGCATTCAGAAGAAGGCGCAAGCTCCCGTATTTGCGCCCACCAGCAGTCCGTACGATTCGGCGATTTACTCCAATGGGATGATAGAAAGCGATCAGCAAGCCGGCGAAAACGTCAATGTCTTTCCGGAAGTCTCCGGACCCATTACGCGTATCGCCGTGCATGAGGGCCAAGCAGTCACAGCCGGCACGCTGCTGGCGAGCATCGACGATTCCGTACAGAAGGCGAATACCGAGCAATTGCGCTTGCAGTCCGAAGCGGCGCTGGTAGCGCTGCAGGAACTGAAAGCGCAACCGAGGAAGGAAACCCTGGCTGTCAACAAGGCTCAGGTCGACCAGGCCGAGTCCAACCTCAAGGCCGCACGCGATCAATACGACAAACGCCGGGCATCCTACGAACTGGACAAGCGGTCGATCAGCAAGGACGTGGTGGATACGGCGCAGGACGCGATGATTCAAGCGACGAGCGCGCTCAAGGTAGCTAGCAGGCAATACGACTTGACGAAAGCAGGCGCCTGGATTTTCGATATCAACAATCAGCAGAAACAATACGAGGCCGCCATACAGGCCTACCGTTCGGCCAACGCGCTGCTCGCGAAATATTCGATCAAGGCGCAGGCTGACGGCGTGGTATTGGCAATCAATGCCAGTACCGGCAGTTATGTTTCTTCGCTGGGCGTCTACGATACCTATACCCAGTCAACGGACCCAGTTGCGGTCATGGGTACGCCGCAAGAATACCTGGAAGTGCGCTGCTTCATCGACGAAATACTGATTTCGCGGCTGCCGGCGCCGGAACATATTCGCGCGCAAATGTCGATACGCGGCACCACCGTCAAGATACCGCTGGAGTTTGTTCGCGTGCAGCCGCTGGTGTCGCCCAAGATTGAGCTGTCGAACCAGCGCGAAGAAAAGGTCGATTTGCGTGTGTTGCCCGTTATATTCCGCTTCCCGAAAAAAGATCTCACCATGGTCTATCCCGGCCAACAGGTGGATGTTTTCATAGGACAGAAATGACAGCGGCGCCCGTCGATGCGCCGAGAATGGCGTTTTCTGCGCCGGAATCGATGCGTCATGGCACGCTCATCTGCGCTGCTGTGGCATGCCTACTCTGCGGTTGTGCCGTCGGCCCCGATTTTGTCAGGCCTGCGCCGCCAACCGAGCAGCGCTATACCAGCGAAGCACAAATCGACAAGACGCTTACGGCGGACGGCCAGGCGCAGCGCTTCGGCGTCGATATCCCGCTTGCCGCCGACTGGTGGAAACTGTTCAAATCGGAACAACTCGACGCGATGGTTCGACGGGCGATTGTCGATAACCCGACCTTGCAGGCGGCTGACGCGAGTCTGCGCGAAAGTCAGGACAACCTGCGCGCTGGATATGGCGTGTTCTTCCCGCGGGTCGATGCGACGGCAGATGGCAGCCGGAATCGATCAGCGCCGATTTCGGAGGGATTGCAAACGCCCGGCTCGATCTACAATCTCGTTACGGTAAGCGGCAGCATCGGCTATACGCTCGACGTTTTTGGCGGCGATCGCCGGATGGTCGAAAGCCTGCAGGCTCAGACCGATTACCAACGCAACGCCGGCAATGCGGCCTACCTGGCGCTGACCGCCAACGTCGTCAATACCTGTATCGCACGCGCGGCCTATGCGTCCCAGATTCGCGCTACCGTGCAATTGATCGCGATGGAAACCGAACAGCTTGCGGCAATTCAGGCCCAGGTCAATGTCGGAACTTCCCCCTATTCCAGCGTATTGAGCATGCGCAGCCTCATTGCCGCCAATCAGGCCACGCTGGCGCCACTCAGACAAAAGCTCGATCAGAGTGAACACCTGCTGGCGACACTGGAGGGAATCCCATCATCGGGGGCCAGCCTGCCCGATATCGCGCTAAGCTCGCTGGCCCTGCCGGCCGACTTGCCCCTAAGCCTGCCCTCTGATCTCGTGCGGCAGCGTCCCGACATACTCCAGGCCGAAGCACTGCTGCATGTTGCCAGTGCCAACATCGGCGTGGCCACCGCCGCAATGTTTCCCAGCTTTAGCTTGACCGGAACCTATGGCGCAGCCGGAACCGGTCTCGGCAATCTATCCATGCCTGCGGGACGGTTTTGGAGCATCGGCCCATCGGTATCGATCCCGCTTTTTCATGGCGGCAGCCTATGGTATACCCGCAAGGCGGCGATCGACGCTTACCAGGTGACGGAAGCTAACTACCGTCAAGCTGTGTTGACCGCTTTCGCTCAGGTTGCCGACTGCTTGAAAGCACTGGAACACGATGCCGAGGCATTGCAGGCGCAAACCGAGGCACAGCGCGCCGCGAAAGATGCACTACACCTCTTGAACGTCAACTACGACACCGGCATGGTCGCGTACGTCGACGTCTTGGCGGCCGACGTGCAATATCGGCAGGCGACGATTTTATATCTGCAAGCGGTCGCACAACGCGAGCAAGACACCGTCGCATTGTTTGCTGCCTTGGGCGGCGGTTGGTGGAACGCGAAAAGTCAGGCACCCGCGGGGAAGTCACCATGAGGTACGGTGGCATCATTCGCATCGGATACAAGCTTCTGGTCAACGACAAGGGCAAGTTCTCCGCATTGTTGATCGGGATTACCTTCGCGGTTTTCCTGATGGTGCAGATGACCTCGATGTTCGCCGGCATCCTGAACCGTGCCTATTCCACCGTTACCAATATCGGCGCCACGCTATGGATCATGGACCCGGCGGTCAATACGCCGACCACTTCCATTCCCTTGCCGGATTATCTGCTGGATGCCGTACTGAGCATGGATGGGGTCAGATACGCCGCGCCACTATTTGTCGGGGGTGCTCAACTGAGGCTCAATGACGGCGTCTATCAATCCGTCACGGTGATCGGGTTGGACGACATCAGCCTGTTCGGACGCCCTGCCCTCGAGCAAGGCAACATTCTGGATATCTATGCTGACAATTCCTTCATTGTTGTCAACGATGCGGAATTCTCGAAGCTGGAAAATCCAAAGATAGGTACGACATTCGAGCTCAATGACTACCGTGGTGTGATTGTGGGTGTCGCTGCGGTCGCCTCGAATGGGCTAAATGGCGTGCCGACTTTGTATACCACCTACAATCGGGCCATCGAATACATCCCAAGCACGCGGTTCACGATTTCCTATGTGTTGGCGCAAGCCAAAAACGATGCTGCCATCGCAGGCATCAAGCAGCAAGTCGCGAAGCTTGGCTACATCGCGTTGACCAAGGACGAATTCAACCAACGCATCGCCGCCTATTACACCTACCAGACCGGGGTCGGCACCAACATTCTGTTAATGACGATCATTGCTTTTATCGTCGGGCTATCGATCTCCGGCCAGACCTTCTACACATTCATATTGGAAAACGTCGATAAATTCGGCGCCTTGAAGGCGATCGGCGCGAAAGGACACGAGTTAATCGTCATGATCCTGTTCATGGCGAGCTTCACTGCGCTGACAGGTTACGGACTGGGCATCGGCCTGGTGACGCTGATGATATCGATTGCCCGAGCGAGCCTGCCGAATTATGCATCGACCATCACTTTCTGGAACCTCGAACTGGCTTTTGGGATGGTCCTGTTAATCGCCGGCATCTCGAGCTATTTTGGCGTGCGCCGCGTGCTGAAAATTGAGCCATTCGATATATTCAGAGGTTAGTAGAGTACTGGAATTGCCGGCGAGATTTTTCACGGCAACCTCGTTTCAACATCGCATAAGCCACGTGCCTTTCATTCCAATTTAATCTGCCGCTAGGTGCGACAACGCACGGAGTCGCCGCGCAGGAGAGGCCATCCTTGGTGCAAATTCATTGGAAAGACGTTCAACGGATTTCATATGGCTCAGCAAAATGCGTGACCCTCAAATCCCCCACATCCTTTATTGCCCGGCAATGACGCCTTCAATGCCGCCTCGGCAAAGCTGGAAACATTGCGCCGGGAGTTTGCCGCAGTTGAGAAAATTGCCCGCGGGGCCGATTTCACCAAGGAAGAGCTGGATAAAGCTGCCTGATCCGTATTCAGATCGACCAAGGGGATGGCTTAACTTCCACACTCGCGCGCACGTCCTTGCCGCCAAGCCTGCCTCGTGCTCGCATCCTGTCAATCGCTCGTTTATCGACACTTGGATTTCCGGCGGACGCCTGTTCTTGACAACCAATCTCTCTTGGAGAATTGCATGACCAAAACAATGCAGGCTGCTGTAGTCGAACAATTTGGTAAATCGCTTGCGCTCAAGGAAGTGCCGATTCCCGAGCCCGGGCCGGGCCAGATCCTGGTCAAGACCGAAGCGTGCGGCGTGTGCCACACCGATCTGCACGCCGCCGACGGCGACTGGCCGCTCAAGCCCACGCTGCCGTTCATTCCCGGGCATGAGGGCATCGGCATTGTGACCGCGCTTGGTGTGGGTGTGACTGCAGTCGAGGAAGGCGATCGAGTCGGCGTGCCTTGGCTCTACTCCGCTTGCGGCCATTGCGAATATTGCCTCGCTGCGCGCGAGCCTGTCTGCCCCGACGCACAGTTTGGCGGCTACACCAAGAACGGCGGCTTCGCCGAATACATCTTGGCCGATCCGAACTATGTTGCCCACATTCCTGCAAGCCTTGCTGCGCGCGATGCGGCCCCACTGATTTGCGCCGGCATCACGTCCTACAAAGGCATCAAGGAGACGCAGACCAAGCCGGGTGATTGGATCGTCATTTCCGGCATTGGCGGTCTCGGGCATTTGGGCGTGCAATACGCCAAGGCCATGGGCCTGAATGTTTGTGCAGTGGACATCGATGACGGCAAGCTGGCGCACGCCAAGCGCCTGGGCGCCGACGCCACGGTCAATGCCAAGACGGTCGATGCCATTGAAGCGGTCAGGAAAGCCACCAGCGGCGGCGCGCACGGCGTGCTGATCACTGCACCCTCGCTTGCCGCATTCAAGCAAGGCGTCAGCATGACACGCAAGTGGGGCACGTGCGTTCTGGTTGGCTTGCCACCCGGTGAATTTCCGACACCGCTTTTCGATGTAGTGGCCAATTGCATCACAATTCGCGGTTCCTTCGTCGGCAATCGCCTGGACATGGCTGAAGCATTGTCTTTTGCGGTGGCCGGCAAGGTCCAGGCCGACATCGAGTTGCAGCATCTGTCTGAAATCAATAGCGTCTTTGCACGACTGAAACACGGCGAGGTGCCATCGCGCGTGGTGCTCGATTTTAGCCTTCATTGACCACTCACCAATTTCAGGAAAGAACCGCCCCTGACACCGGACGCGATAAGCATCCAATAGTCTTTGGAGGAAGCATGTCATTGAAAGGCAAGAAGGGTCTGGTGGTCGGTATTGCCAACGGACAAAGCATCGCCTACGGCTGCGCTGAAATATTCCGAGCTGCCGGCGCGGACTTGGCGCTTACCTACGTGAACGCACGGGCGGAACCTTTTGTGCGCCCGCTCGCAGAAGGCTTGGGAAGTACGATCATTCTCCCATGCGACATACGCGAAGCGGGCCAACTGGAGGCGGTGTATGCCGAAATTAAAAAGCAATGGGGAAAGCTGGACTTCATCTTGCACTCGATTGCCTACGCGCCGAAGGAAGACCTTCATGCTCGCGTCATCGATTGCTCGCAGAGCGGATTCTGCATGGCAATGGACGTTTCATGCCATTCTTTCATTCGCATGGCGCGCCTGGCCGAGCCATTGATGGAAGGCGGCGGGTGCTTATTGACAGTAACGTTCTACGGCTCGGAAAAGGTGGTCGACGACTACAACCTCATGGGGCCGGTCAAGGCCGCACTGGAAAGCAGCGTTCGCTATCTTGCAGCGGAGCTTGGTGCAAAGAAGATCCGCGTTCACGCGCTCTCTCCCGGCCCTCTGAAGACACGCGCGGCATCCGGTATCGACCGCTTCGACGAATTGATGGAGCGTACCCGCGCCCGAACACCGGAACGCCATTTGGTGGATATCACCGATGTCGGCCATCTAGCCGCCTTTCTGGTCGGAGATGGCGCTGTCGCACTTACCGGAAACGTCGAATATGTCGACTCCGGCTACCACATTACATCCTGATGAATATCAAAGGTGGCCCGGCCATGGATCGCATTGAAAACCTGACGTTCGACGAAATTGAAGTCGGCCGCTCCGCAACCTTGACCCGCACATTGAATCGCGAGGACATCGCGCTGTTCGCCGTCATGTCCGGCGACGTCAATCCGGCCCACGTGGACGCCGAATACGCGAAAACCGACATGTTTCACAAGATCATCGCACATGGCATGTGGGGTGGGGCCTTGATATCGACTTTGCTCGGAACTGAATTGCCGGGCCCCGGAACAATTTATCTCAATCAAACATTGAAATTTTTGGGGCCGGTCGGGTTGGGCGACATGGTCACCGCGGTAGTCAAGGTCGTTGAAAAATCAGCGCAGAAACATCATGTCGTACTCGAATGCACGATTACCAACCAGCGCGGAGAGGCTGTCATATCGGGCCGTGCCGAAGTTATCGCGCCTACCGAGAAAATCTCGCGCCCGCGCATCATCCTGCCGCATGTGGAATTTCACGAGAACGGCCACCGCTACCAGCAATTGATCGCCATGACCCGTGGCTTGGCGCCATTGCGAACCCCGGTTGTTCATCCGGTGGATGCGGTTTCGCTTGCCGGCGCAATCGAAGCCGCTCGCCTCGGATTGATTGAACCCGTGCTGGTCGGCCCGGAAGAGAAAATCCGCTTCGCCGCACGTCAAGGAGGCATCGACCTGTCTCCTTGCGAAATCGTCTCTGCCGAACACAGCGAGGCGGCGGCTATTCTGGCAGTGGCAATGGCACGTTTCGGCAAGGTCGAAGCATTGATGAAAGGCGCGCTTCATACCGACGAATTGATGCGTGCGGTCGTAGCGCCGGAGATTGGACTGCGCACGGCGCGGCGCATGAGTCATGTGTTCGCCATCGACGCGCCCGGCTATCCGCGACCACTATTTATCACTGACGCCGCACTCAATATCTATCCCACGCTGGAGGTGAAGCGCGACATCGTGCAAAACGCCATTGATCTCGCCCATGCACTTGGTATCGCGCAACCTCATGTGGCATTGCTGTCTGCTGTCGAAACAGTCACATCCGCCATCAAGTCCACGCTGGACGCGGCGGCATTGTGCAAGATGGCAGAACGAGGCCAGATCACAGGTGGCATCCTGGACGGCCCGCTGGCATTCGACAACGCCGTATCTGCAGAAGCTGCGGCCACAAAAGGGATCGTCTCGTCAGTTGCCGGTAAAGCCGATATCTTCGTTGTGCCAGACATGGAAGCGGGGAATATGCTGGCCAAACAACTGGAGTACATGGCCGACGCGGAAGTGGCAGGTATTGTGCTTGGTGCCCGGGTGCCGATCATGTTGACAAGCCGTGCCGACAAAACACTTGCACGGCTGGGTTCCTGCGCCATTGGGCTGCTGCTGGCACGTCATCGCGCCAAGGTCTTGCAATGAAAGACGCCATCCTGGTGCTCAACGCCGGCTCTTCGAGCGTCAAGTTTTCACTCTTCCATCCAAATGAATTGAATGGCACGTCCGATATGTTGTGCGAAGGTCAGCTATCGGACATTGGCGAGAATGCACATTTCGCAGCTGCCGATAGAGAAGGAAGCACGCTGGTCAACCGGGCTTCACCAAAAGCACGTAGCCATGAAACGGCACTTGATGCCCTGCTGAGCTGGATATCCAAAAACTACGTACAACACGGACTAATTGCAGCAGGACATCGCGTGGTTCATGGTGGCGCTCGCTATACCGAGCCGGTACTTATCGATTCCAACGTAATCGACGAGCTACGGCATTTGATACCGCTCGCGCCATTGCATCAACCACACCATATCGCAGCCATCGAAGCCATGCAAAGACTTCATCCTGGACTACCGCAGGTGGCATGCTTCGATACGTCGTTTCACCACGACCAAAAAGCGGTGGTCACGAATTTTTCGCTTCCACGCGTTCTCACCGAGGAAGGAATACGTCGCTATGGGTTCCATGGTTTGTCGTACGAATATATTGCCTCGGTGATGCCAGGCGTGATTGGCGAGGCGCTCGCGGGAGCACGGGTCGTCGTCGCGCATCTTGGGTCCGGCGCCAGCATGTGTGCGTTACTGGACAAGAAAAGCGTGGCGACGACGATGGGCTTTACCGCTCTCGATGGACTACCGATGAGTCGTCGCTGCGGCAACCTGGATCCAGGCGTTGTCTTGTACCTCATGCAAGAAAAAGGCATGAGCGCTTCCGCCGTCAGCAACTTGCTATACAACGACAGCGGACTCTATGGAGTATCGGGCATCAGCGACGACATGCGGGCCCTGCTCAACAGCGACGACCCACATGCCGCGGAAGCGATTGACATGTTCGTCTACCGCATCAATCGGGAACTGGGCTCCCTCGCCGCCGCCCTCGGCGGTATCGACGTCTTGGTCTTCACCGCCGGGATTGGCGAACACGCGCCAGAAATAAGGCGTCGCGTTTGCGACGCCGCAGCCTGGCTTGGCGTCGTACTCGACAACCGGGAAAACACTGCCGGCGGCCCTCGCCTGTCTCATCCTGACAGCAAGGTGTCGGCATGGGTCATCCCAACCAATGAAGATCTGATGATCGCTCGGCATACGCAGGAGGTACTTACGCTCCGGCGAACGCAGGAGAAAAAGTCCGAAGAGAGAACCGGCGCCGGTTCTTTCACAAACACGGAGCAACTCATGAAAGACAGCACGCAATGAATACGACAAGCCCCTCTTCCACAGAGGAAAAGCCCTGGTGGCCGGACGCCTCAAAACAATGGCTTAAACAATGGCGGGACTTGGCGCATGGATCGCTATATGATCAAACCAATCCGGGCAGTGGATCGACGCCCGCCAAGAATACTATGCTCGGCCCGGTTGTCGAGGTCGAACCCCCAAGTGACTTCGATCGGGCGATCCACGCCGGCATGGCGCGTGCCACACTGGGCATATCGCCGGTCAGCCTTGCGCTTGCCTATTTTGACTGGGCCATGCACTTGTCCACCTCACTAGGAAAACTGGGCCAACTAACCGAAAAGGGGGCGCGCAAAGCGGCGCGATTGGGCGCCTACCTGCCGCGAGCCAGTTCCGGAGCTACTGCACCGCCATGCATCGAACCCTTGGCTCAGGACCAGCGCTTTCTCGATCCGGCATGGCAGAGCTGGCCGTTCAACTTCTATTCACAAGCTTTCCTGCTACAGCAGCAATGGTGGCACAACGCTACCACCGGCATTGCAGGCGTATCGGCGCACCACGAGCAGGTCGTTTCTTTCGTTGCACGGCAGCTATTGGACATGGTATCGCCGGTGAACTTTATTGGCACCAATCCGCTGGTACTTGACGCGACCATGAAAGAGCAAGGTCAAAACCTGTTGCGAGGCCTGCTCAATTACCAGGAAGACCGGGAAAGCAGCGCCGGCGGCAGGCAGCCGGTCGAACTTGATCAATTCCGCCCCGGAGACAAGCTTGCTTCCACGCCCGGCAAGGTTGTGTTCCGCAACCGCCTCATTGAACTGATCCAGTACGCACCCGCGACCAAGAAGGTGAACGCCGAACCGATATTGATCGTGCCTGCCTGGATCATGAAATACTACATACTCGACTTGTCCCCTGAAAACTCGCTGGTTCGCTACCTGGTCGAGGGCGGCCATACCGTGTTCATCATCTCGTGGCTCAATCCAGGCGCTGACGACCGGGACCTGGGGATGGAGGACTATCTTCGACTTGGCGTGCTCGATGCGCTCAAGGTCATTCAGGCAATTGCGCCGGAATGCAAGATAGACACGGTCGGATACTGCCTCGGCGGTACTTTATTGTCTATTGCCGCAGCTTACCTGGCACGCGAGGCCGATCCGGTCATTCACTCGGTCACGCTGCTAGCGGCGCAAACCGATTTCACAGAAGCCGGCGAGTTGACGTTGTTTGTCGACGATAGCCAGCTCAGCTATCTCGACGACATGATGTGGAGCAAGGGGTATCTCGACAACAAGCAAATGGCCGGCGCGTTCCAGTTGTTGCGCTCGAACGATTTGATCTGGTCGCAGATCGTGCAGCAGTACCTGATGGGCCAACGCACGTCGATGAACGATCTGATGGCATGGAACGCCGACGCGACGCGCATGCCGTACCGTATGCACAGCGAATATTTGCGCCGCCTCTTCCTCGACAATGATTTGTTTGAAGGCCGTTACCGGGTCGATGGTCGACCGGTCGTACTGGGCGACATTCGCGTTCCGATCTTTATCGTAGCGACGGAGAAGGATCACGTCGCACCTTGGCGGTCCGTATTCAAGATCAAGCTTGCGATCGATACCGACATGGCGTTCGTTCTCACCAGTGGAGGACACAACGCCGGCATTGTCAGCGAACCGTGCCATCCGAGGCGCCACTTCCGCCACGCGGTCGCCGAGCGGCAATCCGTTTATGTCGATCCCGATTCCTGGATTGCGGCCACGACCGCAACCGAGGGCTCCTGGTGGCCGGTATGGACTGCATGGCTGGAAAGCCGATCCGGCGGCCAGGCACCTCCTCCTTCAATGGGGGCGAGCGAAAAGGGTTATCCGCCGCTCTATGCCGCTCCCGGCAAATATGTGTTGGAGCATTAGCATGCCGGATACGTGCATTGCCCCAAACATCGGCACCATACAGGCTGTACGCGGCAGCGTGGTCGACGTACGCTTCGAAGCCCGCCTGCCGCCTGTCAATACCCTGCTGCGCGCAGGTCTGCAGGCGCAGATCGCGATCGAGGTATGGGCGCAACTCGACGCCAGCAGCGTACGCGGCATTGCCCTGACGCCGACCCAGGGTCTGGCGCGCGGCATGCCCGTGACCGACACCGGCGGCCCCTTGCAGGCACCGGTCGGCAAGGGAACGCTGTCGCGTATGTTCGACGTCTTCGGTCGCGCCATTGACCGCGGTCCCGAACCGGCCGACGTCACGCTGCGCTCCGTGCATCGCTTGCCGCCACCGCTGGCGCAACGTTCGACCGAGTCGGAAATATTCGAAACCGGCATCAAGGTGATCGATGTATTGGTGCCGTTGGAGCGTGGCGGCAAGGCTGGATTGTTCGGCGGTGCCGGAGTCGGAAAAACCGTGCTGCTGACGGAGATGATCCACAACATGGTCGGTCATCACGACGGCGTCAGCATATTTTGCGGTATCGGCGAGCGCTGCCGCGAGGGCGAGGAACTCTATCGCGAGATGAAGGAAGCCGGTGTACTGCCGAACATGGTGATGGTGTTCGGCCAGATGAATGAGCCGCCGGGCAGTCGTTTTCGTGTCGGCCACGCCGCGCTGACCATGGCCGAGTATTTTCGTGACGACCTGCACCGGGACGTTCTATTGTTGATCGACAACGTCTTCCGCTTCATCCAGGCCGGCTCCGAAGTATCGGGCCTGATGGGCCGAATGCCGTCGCGCATGGGTTATCAGCCGACCATGGGCACCGAGTTGGCGAGCCTGGAAGAGCGCATCGCCAATACCGCGACAGGCGCCATCACCTCGATCCAGGCTGTCTATGTGCCGGCCGACGACTTTACCGACCCCGCGGCGGTGCATATCTTTTCCCATCTTTCCGCCTCGATCGTGCTGTCGCGCGAACGCGCCAGCGAAGGCTTGTTTCCAGCGATCGACCCGCTACAATCAAATTCAAAAATGGCGACCCCCGGCATCATCGGCGAGCGGCACTATCTGCTGGCCCAGCAGATCCGCCAAACGCTGGCGCAATATGCAGAGCTCAAAGACATCATCTCCATGCTCGGATTGGAGCAGCTATCGCAGGAAGACCGCAACATCGTCGCGCGCGCCCGCCGCCTGGAGCGCTTTTTGACTCAGCCGTTTTTCACGACCGAGCAATTCAGCGGCACGCCAGGGAAAACAGTGAGCCTGAAAGATGCGCTCGACGGCTGCGAACGCATTTTGCACGACGAATTCAAGGACGTGCCGGAAGGCGCACTCTATATGATCGGATCCATCGACGAAGTAAAGACCGATGCGAAGCCGAAGCCGGGCGACAAGCCGAAAATCGAACCGGAGACCGCCTATGCCGGCACCGCTCATGCATCTTAGGGTGCTGCTGCCCTTCAAGGTATTCGCAGACAAACAAGCTGTGACGCGCATCGCGGCACTGACGCCTCATGGTTCCTTCGGCTTGCTGCCGCATCGACTGGATTGTGTCATGACCCTGGCGCCGGGCGTATTCAGCTACGCCACGGAGACTGGGGAGGATGTCTACCTGGCGTTGGATAGAGGAACGCTGGTGAAAATTGGCACCGATGTTCTGGTATCGGTGCGTAACGCGATCGGCGGATCCGATCTCGGCGGCTTGCGTGCCGCTGTCAAGCGCGACTTCCTGACGCTCGACGCGCAAGAGGAGGAAAGACGCGCCGTGATGGCAAAACTGGAGAGCGGATTGATTCGACGCCTGGCGGAATTCCCTCATGCCAACTGAACCGGAAAATACCGATATGAAGTCCGAAACCGAATTCGCCCGTCAGGTAGGCAGGCAGGAGGCACGCAAGCTGCAGACTCAAAATAGAGCCGTCCAGGGGATTTGGTTCGGCATGGGCATGATCGGCCTGGTGGGGTGGTCAGTCGCGGTGCCGACCCTTGCAGGCACCGCGCTCGGCATGTGGGCGGATAGCCAATATCCAGGCAGCCACTCGTGGACGCTGGCGCTATTGGTCGCGGGTTTGTGCATCGGCTGCGCCAATGCCTGGCATTGGGTAGCCAAGGAAAACGCAGCGATTACCGAAGATCAAAACGAAGAACCCGGGGAGCCCCATGAGTGAGGCATTCAACCTGGTTGCAACGTGTATCGCCGGCATTTTTCTCGGCGCGATGTTCTTTGGCGGCCTCTGGTGGACGACACGCAAAGGCGTCGTATCTTCTCAACCGGTATTTTGGTTTGCCGGCAGTTGGCTATGTCGCACCGGTTTGATGCTGACGGGTTTGTATTTTGTCGGCAGTGGAGACTGGCGCCATCTTCTCGCCTGTCTTTTCGGATTGATTGTCGCGCGCCTGATTTTCCTGCGCCTATCGCGTTTGCTTTCATTGCCGCCGCCGGCGGGCAGCCATATCGAAGGCAGGCCATGAATCTTAGCGCCGACCAGACCATCTTTTGGCAATGTGGATTCCTTCGACTGAATGAAACCATTGTCATTACTTGGCTCTTGATGCTGGCAATGACCTTTGGCGCCATGCTGGTGACACGCAGGCTAAAGACAGATGGCAGCGCGTCGCGCTGGCAGTGCGCTCTCGAGATCGTGGTGATCGGTATCTCGCAACAAATTAAGGAAGTCGGTTTGCCGAATCCGGAAAAGTACATCGGCTTTTTGGGAACCTTATTCCTGTTCGTTGCCGCGGCAAGTTTGTGTACGGTGATTCCCGGCTATGTCCCGCCCACCGGCTCGCTGTCGACCACGGCTGCCTTGGCGCTCTGCGTGTTCGTTGCGGTGCCGCTGTTTGGCATCGGGCAGCAGGGCATTCGCAGTTACTTGAGGTCTTACCTCGAGCCGACCATCATCATGCTGCCGTTCAATATCATCAGCGAATTGTCGCGCACGCTGGCGCTGGCGGTTCGCCTGTTCGGCAACATGATGAGCGGAGCCATGATCATCGCCATCCTGCTCACGGTCACGCCGTTCCTGTTCCCGGTCGTCATGACCTTGCTTGGCCTGCTGACCGGCATGGTGCAAGCCTACATTTTCAGTATCCTGGCCACGGTCTACATTGCGGCGGCCATGCAAGTCCGTCCGCCCGCTCCAGATCCCAAACCATCATAACCACTGCAAAGGAATATGCCATGGATAGCATGACCATGATCGCAATCGTGTCCATCTTTACCGCCGGCTTCACCATCGCAATCGGCGTCATCGGCCCCGCCCTTGGTGAAGGGCGCGCCGTGGCGACGGCGCTCACCTCGCTGGCGCAACAGCCCGATGCATCTGCCACCATCACACGCACCTTGTTCGTGGGCTTGGCCATGATCGAATCGACCGCCATCTACTGCTTCGTCGTGTCGATGATTTTGATCTTTGCCAACCCCTTTTGGAACCATGCAATCAGCCAGGCTGTCGGAAAGTAAGCCATGCTGATCGATTGGTTCACCGCTGTCGCGCAAATTGCCAATTTCCTGATTTTGGTGTGGCTGATGAAGCGCTATCTATACCGACCGATACTCAATGCGATCGACGCCCGTGAAAAACGGATCGCCGACCAGTTGAAGGACGCGGAAACGAGAAAGACCGAGGCAGTGAAAGCGCGCGACGACTTTAAGCAAAAGAATCAAGCTTTTGACGCCAGTCGCGACAAGATGATGAAGAGCGCACAGGAGAGCGCCGATGCCGAACGCCAAAAGTTGCTGGGGGAGGCACGCAAGGATTCCGATGTTTTGCGCGCCAAGCTGGACGCTTCTCTGCAGGATGAGCGTGCCACACTCAATAGCAAGGTGGTGGCGCGGATTCAGGAAGAAGTCTTTGCCATCGCACGCAAGGCGCTGGTCAATCTCGCCAATACCGATATCGAGAGCCAGATGGTCATGACATTGATCAACCGCATAGGCACGCTGGGCCAGCATGAAAAGGACGAACTGGCCTCGACCATGCAAACCGGCGCCGTGCCGGTACTGGTTCGCAGTGCATTCGCTTTACAGGCGGCGCAACAGGAAGCGATCCGGCAAGCCATGGGAACAAGCTTTCATGTCGAAGGTGCCCTCAAGTTCGAGGTATCGCCCAATTTGGTGTGCGGCATTGAGCTCGGTATGAATGGTAGAAAACTTGCCTGGAGTGTTGATGACTACTTGAGCTCACTTGCCAGTCGCATGAATAGTTTGCTGGAGTCGGCTGCCAAGAAAGACGGGAAGACTGAGCCGATCGCTGACGCCAAGAGTGAGCCGGTGGCCCCGGCAGTCACAACGCCTGCCCCTGGGACACCCGAAATTGTAGTCGGCCTGCCCACATGAGTACGTTGCCCGATACCCTGCTGGGCTGTGCCGAACGCGGACTTTCCAGTATCGGCGAGATACTCAACGGATACGAGCATCAACTCGCTGCGCGTGAAGTCGGAACTATTTCCTCGGTCTCCGCCGGGATCGCCGTGATAACCGGACTGCCCGGCGTCGGATTTGAGGAATTGATCAAATTTCCCGGCGATTTGCTCGGCATCGCCTTCAATGTCGATGCGAATGAAGTCGGTGTCGTGCTTCTCGGTGACTATGCCGACCTGCACGCCGGAGACGAAGTCGAACGTACCGGCCGCGTCATGGACGTCGGCGTCGGCGATGCCCTGATGGGTCGTGTCGTCGACCCGCTCGGCCGCCCCCTGGATGGACAAGGCGCAATATTCACCCGGCAACGCCTGCCGATTGAGCGCGAGGCAAAAGCCATCATGGATCGCGCGCCGGTGACGGTGCCCCTTCAAACCGGCATCAAGGTAATCGATGCGTTGGTCCCTGCCGGGCGCGGTCAGCGCGAACTGATCCTGGGCGATCGCAAAACCGGAAAAACGTCGATCGCCATCGATGCCATCCTCAACCAGAATGGAAAAAATGTTCTTTGCGTCTACTGTGCCATCGGTCAACGCGCGTCCGCGGTAGCCAAGGTAGTGGCCGATTTGCGAGCCCATGGCGCGATGGAATACACAGTCGTCATGGTAAGCGAAGGCAATGAGGCTCCAGGGTTGGCCTACATTGCCCCGTACGCAGCGACCAGTATCGCCGAACACTTCATGGAGGCGGGACGCGACGTATTGATCGTCTATGACGATCTTACCCAGCATGCACGTGCCTACCGCGAACTATCGCTGCTATTGCGTCGCCCGCCGGGACGCGAAGCTTTCCCGGGCGACGTTTTCTATATCCATTCACGTCTGCTGGAACGCGCCACCCATCTGTGCAAGGAATTGGGCGGTGGCTCGCTGACCGCCCTGCCCATCATCGAAACCGAAGCACAGGACATCGCAGCCTACATTCCGACCAACCTCATTTCGATAACGGACGGCCAGCTTTACCTATCGCCGACCTTGTTCGAGCTGGGCATACTTCCTGCCGTCGACGTCGCGAAATCGGTATCGCGCGTCGGCGGCAAAGCGCAGCTGGGCGCCTATCGCTCGGTTGCCGGAACTTTGAAGCTGGCCTATTCGCAATTCGAGGAATTGGAAACCTTCGCCCGCTTCGGCACCCGGCTGGACGACAACTCCCGCAAAATCATCGATCACGGCAGGCGTATCCGTGCCTGCCTCAAACAGCCGATCTTTTCGCCACTCACGGTGACAGCACAGATCAGCGTGTTGCTGGCCTTGAGCAGCGGCTATTTCGACGCGGTTCCAATCGAGAAAATGGCCGAAGCCGAGCGCATGGTTTGCCTGGCGGCAGAACAGATTCCGTCCGAGGTACGTCAGCGTTTTTTGACAGCCCATAAGCTGAGCGACGAGGATCGCGCAGTCGTTCAAAAGATTGTGCAGGCAGCGCTGGCACCGTTTGTGCCGATCGCGACTGCCGCGCCGCCATCATGAGCGATACCGTGGCGGGCTTGCGTGTCAAGATCGACGGCGCAGACAAAATAAAATCGGTAGTCCGGACGATGAAGGCGATGGCCGCCTCCAGTATCGGTCAGTACGAGACAGCCCTGCTGGGATTGGGCGACTATGAACGGACGGTCGCACTCGGCTTGACTGCATGCCTTCGGCAAGCCGATTTCGCCGCCGCTCCTTCTTTGGCCCGGCGCAACGGCGAAACAACCGGCGCAATCGCGTTCGGGTCCGATCAAGGCCTGGTCGGCCAATTCAATGAAACGATGGCATCGTTCGTTGTGGAAACTCTGCTGAAACAGCCGGGGCAAAAGAGAATATGGGTGGTAGGCGAACGCCTCTATTCGCGCTTGGCAGATGCGGGTCTTGCCGTAGTCGGGCCGTATCCTGTACCAAATTCAGTTTCAGCCATTACGCAACTGGTAAGTCGCGTTCAAATCGAATGCGAAGCGCAAAGCCAGCTTGGCGACTATGAATATGCGCACGTGTATCTGTTCCACAACAGGCCGAAAACGGGGGCGCAGTATGACGCGATTTACCAGCGCCTGCTACCGCTGGACGCATCGTGGCAACGCGCTTTGGCCGCCTCTCCCTGGCCGACGCACGCCCTGCCACAGGCAGTGCGAAACGGCAGCGATCTATTGCGGGCCCTGGTCCGCGAATATCTATTTATCTCGCTCTTCAAGGCGTGTGCAGAGTCACTGGCCGGCGAAAACGCCAGCCGCCTGGCCGCCATGCAACGCGCAGAGAAGAACATCGATGAATTGTCATCCAAACTCCGCCGCACATTCTCGCGCCTGCGGCAAAATTCCATCGATGAGGAATTGTTCGACGTCATTGCAGGCTTTAATGCGCTTGCCCCGGATAAGCGCACATAGCCTGAAATTCCCGGAATGTCTGACCATGCTTCTCGCCATGGCGAGATGTTTGTCCACTGCGAGTCGAAACCCCAAGCCAGACTCGGCGTTATCCTCGAACAGCGAATTGGACCACGCCGGACCCCTGCCTTCATGGTTTTTCACCCATGGCGTCACCGGCAGGTTGCCGCCGTAGATCGATGAGCAACCCGTTGCATTCGCAATCTGCGCGCGATCACCGAATAACTGCGATAGTGTCTTCCTTCAATACGAATTAGTTACTGGTTTGATTCGATCAGGCATCGTCGCCTTTTACCCGCGTGTGCCGGTCAATACTCTTACGTTCGGTTGGCCGCCCCGACAGTATGCCCTTGTACTGAGAAAGCGATTCGCCAATCGTGATGGCGTCATCGGCAATATCGAAAAGCCGGATAGTCTTGCTATGTGCGCTGCCGCGTACCTTCACCACGGACATGACACGTTGAAACTCACCCTCGATTTCGACGTATCTTTGGAGAATGATGGCATCGGCAAGGAACGCATTTCCATAGGAACTAAAGCGCAAATCGGTATATCGATCCTCCAATTCCGCAGTCATCAGGATGGTCACGCCCAATCCGGTCAACACGGAAATCATGCGATAAAGCGATTCGCGATAGTCTTCGCGAAACTCGGGAGCCAGCGAGAGTTCGAAACCCGATAAAGAGTCGATGACGACGCGCTTTGCGTCCATGTTCTTGATCATGTCGATCATATCCTGCAGGATCTCATCAATCGACAGATCGAGCGCCCGGGTATCAATTACGCCGATTTTCCCGGCCTTTATCATATCGAAGAGCTTGGTGTTCAGAAGCTGACGCGGATTCTTTTCAAATGCCGCAATGACGCCGCGCTCTCCCCTGCGCGCGCCTTCGGCAAGAAACTCGGTCGACAACACGGTTTTTCCCGACCCGGACGGCCCCACCAGGAGCAGGGAATATCCTGCCGGCAATCCGCCTCCAAGCATGTCATCCAAGCCGGGCACACCCATCGAAAGGCGCTTGCCGGTGGAAGGCGGCTGATTGACCGCCCGCTCCATTGCCTCTGCAGGAAGCATGGCACGCGGGAAAATTCTGATTCCCGCACTATCGATACGAAACGTGTGCGAACCCGGCGTTTGGGCCTGGCCGCGCATCTTGACAACCTGAATCTTGCGCACGACCGAATTGCGTTGCAGGTTCTGCGACATCCATAACGTACCGTCCGCCAGGGTGAATATGGGATTGGAATCGGCCTCTGCCAAGGAATGCTCGCCGATCAGGAAGGCCGTCGCCTGCCAACCTATCATTTGCTGCCCTAACTGCTGCACAAACAATTGCAGGTCCAGTTTGTGCCGCTCGCCATGCCTACCCGATTGCACGAGCGAGCGAAATGAATCGACAAATACCAGCTTTGGCGCATCGGTTTGCATTTCCTTGTTGATACGCGCGATCACCCCGTCGAAATCGCCGTTCAAGAGGTCATCTGCCAGATTGATGAAGCGAATCGATCGATTGATCTTGCTATGATCGAAGAAAGAGAATTGCTGCTGATAGCGGAGCATCTTCAATGCTGGCTCACCCATTACGGTAAAAAACAGTGCACGGCGGTCCGGATTTGCCAATGCAAACATGATCTGATGCGCCAGTGTGGTTTTGCCGCATCCCGGCATACCGCCGATGATATTGAGCGAAAATTCCGGCAGGCCGCCGCCCAGCAGGAGATCCAGTCCCGGGACGCCGGTTGCCAGGCGATTGATGTCGACTTTGTCATTCATGTGGATACTCCTTGCCCGCGGTTTTCCGTTCCGAAACATTTTCGGCCCAAGCAGAACTTAAAATAGTCATCGTCACGGGTTCGCCAATAAGCGAAACGAGGAGGCTCGTAAATGATTGCAGCAACGCATGACTTGCATTACCTGCCTCGACAGGATCTTCCCCTTCAAGGCGGTTCTTGAGATCGGTAAATTGAAGATCGATTTGGCGTGACGCATCGCCATGCGGAAGCCAGGGGAAGTGTTCGCTCGCGAGATAAAGATTTCTGGCATATAGCAAGCTGAATGCCCTCTCGCCAATGATAGATCCCAGATGCGCCGCCAACGATCGCCACAGCCAGACGGCAACATCCGGCGCATTGCCGGCACGACGAACCAACACGTCTTTGATCAACCTCTCCCGCACAGCGTCGCTCCGTTCCATACTGTCACCGCCAAAATCAAAAATTATTTCAACATAGCCAGGGGCTGATTCCGGCCCCTGCCGGGAGATGCAAGCGAAGTTGTCCACGCCAGGAAGTCCGCCTGGGCATCGCGCGAGATTTGGCACGGCAATTTCAGAAATTGTGGTCAGCGTAAGCGCAATATGCAAACAGGACCGTTCGCCAACGCACATTCCGGCACATGGAGAGCCGTTTTTCCGGAACAACTCTTTGACTTGGACCACATGCGATAGCACATAGAGGCTCGCATTTCATGGGAAAGCTTCGGCCGTGACCTTTGCGATGCTTCTCGTTTTCAATTCTGTCCGCGCCTCGGGATTTCCCTCACGAAAATGCGCGATCAGCCAAGGGAAAACTCTGCGCGAAAGCGCGCAGCGATCACTCGGTTTTTCCCGCTAACGCATTCGGTCCGCCTTGATGAAATATTTCCGAGCGTAAGCAAGTATCTGGCCATCGCTTGGATGATCGACGGTCTCTACGCTGACGACCTTTTTCGCTATCAAAGGATGACGCTTGACGAAATACTTCATCAACTCGAGCTTTTCCTGCCCCGGCCCGACAATGAGAATCTCCAGCGCCGTCTTTACCGCTTCGGCCACATCGCCGAAGTAGCGCGCATTTTCGGGGGCGCGCCCGGCACCGG